>OOCI01000518.1_pt1 | contig 36218 bp, 19 predicted proteins | sample 1671761 | NCBI WGS metagenome assembly OOCI01 (sample SAMN06348190, study PRJEB24527) | human gut metagenome | biome: human gut; feature: ankylosing spondylitis patient; material: feces | host: Homo sapiens | place: China | collected 2015-10
AGAAATTGATAATGATATTAGGCTTGGTGCTTTCATCCATGTTGATGAAAGCCCAGGCTTTTTTTGTGCCTTTCCCGAAGGCTGGTGATAAGTATTGGCAAAAGCAGGTGCCGGTGGCGATGCGCAACGATTATATCCGGTTGGGCAATCTCTATCAGAAGAAACCTTGGAATGCCATTCATGCCGAAACTTTTGCCGAGTTCCGAACCAATGGTAACCGCACCCGATACGAGGAGGCTAGCTTTGGTATCAGAAAACAGTTTGTCTGTCTGGTGATGGCTGAGATTATGCAGGGTAGAGGACGGTTTCTGCCTTCCATCCGCAAGGGCTTACATTATTTTATAGAGAAGGAACCTTGGTGGGGAATACCGGCGCATTATCCGAAAGACCATCCTGAAAAGGATATCCAGCCAGTAGATCTCTTCAATGCAGAGACGGCAGGCATGCTTGCCTGGACCCTCTATATGCTGGAAGATGAAATCAATAGGAAGGAAAAGGGACTCTGTGATAGTGTGAGAAGCGAGATTAATCGCAGATTCCTGCAGCCGGTGTTGAACCAGCCGCAGGGGTGGAAGAACAATGCCAACAACTGGAATACATGGATTACGAGCAACTGGTTACAGACTGTGCTCATCTGCGAGCAGGATGCCAAGCAGCGCGATGCTGCCTTCAAGGGAGTGCAGCAATGCCTGCGAACCTTTATGAAGGGTTATCCGGATGATGGCGGTTGCGAGGAAGGCGTCAGCTATTGGGACTGTGCCGGAGCCTCGTTCTTCGAGTCGCTCTATTTCATGCAGTTTGCCCCTAAGCAGGCGGTTCTGACATTGAATGAAGCTCAGGAGAAGAAGGTGGAGAACATGGGCAGATTCATCACTACGATGTATATCAACGACCTTACCTTCGTGAATTTCTCGGATGCCCAGGCTCAGAATGTTCCGAATATCAACATCCTCTTTCCTTATGGAGCCTATCTCCAGAACCAGCAGATGATGCAGTTGGCAGCTTATGTGGGCAAGAAATACCAATATACCCTCAAGCCTTCTACGCTCTTCCTGAAATCGGGCAACTATCCGAAGCTGGGCAGGGAACTGATGCTCCTCTCCATGTTGCCGAAGTATCAGGAAACCGCAGCTGTGGAGCCAAAGACAGAAGATGCCTATCTGGAAAACTCGCAGATTATGGTGGCAAGCAGCAAGAACTGGTTTGTGGCGGCGAAAGGTGGTAACAATGCCGAAAGCCATAACCACAACGATATCGGCAACTTCATCATCTATCACAACAATCAGCCGGTGGTCATCGACCTGGGTCGTGATACCTATACCTCGAAATCATTCAGCAACCAGCGTTTCGAGCTGATGAACTGCCGTTCGGCTTATCACAACGTTCCCATCATCAATGGCTTGGAGCAGAAGGATGGCAGGAAATATCGTGCCGAGAAAGTGAGCCATCGCTTTGCCGATGGTGTTTCCTCCTTATCGTTGAATCTCGAAAAGGCTTATACCGAAGGAGCGCATGTGGAGAAATGGCAGCGTAATATCGCCCTGGACAGAGAATATAACTGGGTAGAAGTAACCGAACAGTACAAGCTCGATTCCCTGCAGATAGAGAAAGATAGATTGAATGGTCAGGTATTCGATAACCAGATTATCCTGATGGCGTATGGCAAGCCAGTGGTTCAGAAGGCAGGCAGAATCCTCCTTCAGGGCGGTATGGTTCGTCTGGAATATGATGCGCAGTATCTCTCTGCATCTGTAGAAAAGGTGCAGATGACGGATGGCATCATGAAGACGCAGTGGACGGATAACATCTATCGTATCATTCTGCGATTGAACGATAATTATCCGATGGCAAAAGTGAAATACCGGTTCGTAGGAACGAGATAAGAATAAAGCCTTCTATCGTCAGATTGTCGTTGCAATCGATGATAGAAGGCTTCTTATTTAATAACTAAAAATTAATCCCATTCAGGATTCTGCTTCAAGACACCCTGTGACAAGTCGATTTCCTTCAGAGGAATAGCCCACAGGTAATCGCGGTTAGGATTGAACTTGCGAGTCTCTATCAGAATTTTCTTTCCGTCAGGATCGATGCCATATACAGGCTTGGTAACATCCTTCTCCGTAGTTCTGTAGCTGCGGGTATCGAAGAGATGGATTCCCTCGAATGCCAGTTCCAGACGGCGCTCCAGGCGGATGGCATCGCGCATCTGATCCTTGCTGAGACCCTCTTCCAAACCAGGAAGGTTCACACGCTTGCGAATCTGGTTCACTGCATTATAAACCTTGGCATCTGGAGCAGAAAGGTTCTCATTGCGAGCCTCGGCATAAGTGAGAAGCACCTCAGCATAGCGGATGTAGATGAAGTTGGTCCAGTCGTAATTCTGGATTCCATAGTTGTCTGGATTGATGTACTTGCGCATGCAGTATCCCGTACGGGTATGGTTACCATCACCCATCGAATTATTATTGAATGTCATCGGACCGCAGGTGGTTCCTGGCCAGAAGATAGAGTAAGCCAATCGTGGATCGCGGTTCTCGAATGGCTTGGCTGGGTCGTAGAGTGGAGATTCTGCGATAGATTTACCATCGGTACATGGATAAGCATCCACCATATCCTGTGTAGGAGACAATGCCTCCCAACCACCAAAGTCAACTGGTGAGAAGAACAGGCCGATTACGCTACCCTCGTTGCCATTCTTAGGATTCTCGACATACTCGCGGTCGAAGAGAATCTCGTTGCAGGTTTCTGCTACAGGCTGGAACAGGTCGCCGTAGTTAGGGTACAGACCAAACTTTCCGGTCTGCATCACCTGCTCAGCTGCAGCTTCAGCCACATCGTACTTGTGGTTGTAGAAAGCCATACGGGCCTTCAGGGCGTAGCAAGCACCGGCACTAGCCTTACCATGGTCGGCTGCAGTACGGATTTCTGGCAGATTAGGAGCCGCCTTATCCAGCAGCTTCACCACGTAATCGTAGGTCTCATCTGCAGAACTGCGGGCTGGAAGAGGCTCGTTCAACTGCAGCGGATGATCCAGGATAGGCACGCCACCCATATACTTCCACAGGTTGTGGTAAGCGAAAGCCTCAAGGAACTGCACCTCGGCAGTGAGCTGCGCCTTTGCCTTCTCGTTCATGGAAACTTCTCCGATGTGCTCGTAGAAAATCTGGCAGCGGCGGATGGTTTCATAAGCTGCTTGCCAGAGCTGCAGGAAGTGAGGGTTGCTGGATACGGCAGTACCCGCAGACAACACACCCTGCTCGGCACCCACATGCACTGGGATGGCATTGTCGGTATAGCAGTCGGTCATAATCGTATGGTTCTCAGGCTCTATCAGATAGAGGTAGATACCTGTTGCATATTTGGTTGCATCATCTGCAGTCTTCCAGAAAGATACGTCAGACAGCTGGTCTTTTGGGTTCCTCTCCAGGAAGCTATCGTTGCAAGAACTCAATCCCAGACCGCAGGCAAGGATCAGTCCACTCAAAAAATGATATTTCAATTTCATAATCTACTCGTTTTTAAAAGGTTACATTAACTCCGAATGAATAATTTCTTGTAAGAGGATAGTAGTTACCTGATACTGCCTCTGGATCTACGCCGTCGAAGCTGGTGATGGTAAACAGGTTGTCGATACTACTGTATATTCTCAATCGGCTAATGCCATATTTAGATGTCAGCTGCTTAGGAAGGGTATAACCCACCTGCAGGTTTCTCAACTTGGCATAAGATGCATCCTGAACCCAGAAGCTGGAAGTTACTCGGTTCTGGGAATCCTTCATAGACAAGCGTGGGTAAGCGGCATTCGGATTAGGATTGCTCTCGGTCCAGCGGTTCATGTGAATATCGGTCACCTTACCGCCATTGTAGAATGCATATCTGATTTCTGGCACTGGCATACCCTTTACGTCGGCTGCACCCTGGAGCAAGGCACTCATATCGAAGTCCTTGTACTGAACAGAGAAGTTCAGACCGAAGTTGATCTTTGGGAAGTAAGAACCCAATACCTTACGGTCGCGGCTATCTACTGAGCCGGAATCGTCCAGGTCACGATACTTCAAGTCACCAGGCTTTGGAGCTCCGGTAGCCTGAGAAACATGATTCTTCACGTCGGCTTCATCCTTGAAGATGCCATCGCATACGTAGCCATAGTAAGCCCACAATGGGTCGCCTACCGACTGTCCTGGAGTGTCACCACCCTTCAGGTCGAGAATCTTGGTAGATACACGGCTGAAGTTGGCGCCTACATTGTAGGTCCAGTCGCCGATACGGTTGTTATGACCTACCTGCACCTCGAAACCGGAGTTGCGAACCTTTCCGGCATTCTGCATAGGAGCACCTACACCCAAGGTATAAGGGATAGGAAGCTTCAGGAGGATGTCGCGGGTTTCCTTATGGAAATAGTCGAAGCCGAAGGTCAGCTTGTTGCCCAGGAAGGTGGCGTCGATACCGAAGTCATACTGGCTGGTCTTCTCCCAGGTCAGGTCTCGGTTAGCCATAGTGCTGGCGATAGAGATACCTGGATACAGGGTGTTGCCGAAGCTGTAGTCGTAGCCATACTCGTAGGTGGTCTGGTAAGGATAGTTAGAACTAACGGTATCCTGGTTACCCAAGAGACCCCATGAACCGCGGAGCTTCAGGTTATCTACCCAAGAAACATTAAACCATGATTCCTCAGAGATTCTCCATCCTACAGAGAATGATGGGAAGGCACCGAAGCGCTTGTTCTTTGGGAAACGGGATGTTCCGTCATAGCGCAGGTTTGCCTCGAACAGGTAACGGTCATCGTATGAATAGTTCAGACGACCGAATACGGAACGGAGAGAGTATTCTGTCTCTGTACCATAAGTGGTCTGAGTGGTCACTTCACCGGCATTGATCTGGTCGAGTGTATTTGAGTTAGGCAGGTTCTTTCGTGATGCCTGCAGGTAGCGCATCTGGTTGTAAATCTGAGAGTAACCCAGCAATGCGCCTACGGTATGCTTACCGAAGGTCTTGTTGTAGTCCAGGTATGCCTGGAGGTTCAGTTCCACCTTCTTGGCGTCATACTCAGTCAGCTGGTTCTGGGTTGTCTTGACAGGAGTATCAGAATCTGCTGTGTAGAAACTCTGGGTATATAAATGGGTAGGATTATCCAGCAGGTTGAATATGGTGGCAGCAATACCACGCAGCTTCAATCCGTCGATGATGTCGAGATCCATTCCCAGACTACCCTGGAAGTTGTTGTTGATCTGCTTGCTGGTTCCGCCGTTTCGGGCAGAAGCTACAGAGTTATGCTCGTTCTTGAACAGGGCATAGTTGCCGTTCTTGAACTGGATAGGAGTAACCGGAGTCTCGCGGAATGCGTAGTGCATCAGGTTGTCGATGCCTTCTGCTGGAGCAGTCATCACGCTGCGATATACTGCCATGTTGGTAGTAACCTTCAGGCGCTTGTTGATGTAAGCCTCCAGGTTGGCACGTACATTGAACTTGTTGTAGTTGGTATTCTCTATCAAACCGTCCTTGTCGTGGTAGTTGAAAGCCAGAGAGTAGGTAATCTTGTCGCTACCGCCCTTGATGCTCAGGTGATGGTTGTGGAAGAGTCCGTTCTCGCTCAGCAAGGTACCCAACCAGTCGGAGTTGGCATAATGATCCGGGTCAGAACCATCCTTGAATTTCTTCAGGGCATCCTGACTGTAAGGCTCGTTCAATCCGTCGTTTCTGTATGCTTCGTTCATCAGGGTAGCATAGTCGTAAGAATCGAGGAACTTAGGCATTCGGGTTGCACTCTGCCAACCTACGTATCCATCATAGGAAACGATGGCTCTGCCACGTGAGCCCTTCTTGGTGGTAATCAGAATCACACCATTTGCAGCACGCACACCATAGATGGCAGAAGCCGCAGCATCCTTCAGGATAGAGATGTTCTCGATATCGTTAGGATCTACGCTGCTCATGGTAGATTCCACACCGTCGATGACAACCATTGCACTGGCGTTACCCATGGTTCCGAGACCACGGACACGCAGCAGACCGCTGTCAGCACCCGGCTGACCGCTGTTCTGGATAACGGTTACACCCGGCATCTGACCAGCCAGCATGTTGGTTACGTTGGCGCTGGTACGGTTGACCAGCTTATCTGATGAAATGGTGGCAATGGCACCTGTGAGGTTTACTTTCTTCTGGGTACCATAACCTACAACTACGATTTCTTCGATAGCTTCGGTATCTTCCTTCAATTCGATGTTGTACTCATTGGTAGAGCCTACGGTTACCAGGATGTCTTTGAAACCGATATAGGAAATCTTGAGCTTGACACCCGGACGTGCATTCAGAGTGAAATGACCGTCCAGATCGGTGATGGCAGCATTGGTTGTACCCACTTCGAGCACGGTTGCACCAATTACAGGCACACCATGGCTATCGGTTACGGTACCCGAAATCTGCTTGCCTTTCTGCTGGGTAGCCAGTTCAGTTGCAGTAGATGCATTTGAAGGCATAGGAAAAGCGATTCCACCCAAAAAGAACATACACGCACACAGAGAATAGCTTCTGAGAAGCCTTAAATTCTCCTTCTGTTTTTTCTTCTCGTTCTTCATATCATAAAGTTTAGAGTTTTTAGAGCCCCTTTTTATTGGGACTGCAAAATTGTTATATTATTGATAGGTAAAATTTGAACCAGTGAGGGCTGATCATAACAAGTCGTTTAGAGATGTAGGTCTGTCCTTCGTGGTTTTAAATTTTGTTTAAGTGGGCGCAAATATACACAAAACTTTCGTTCTTTTTGCATTTTTATGTAGAAAATGTCTTTGAATAGGCAATATTTAACGTTTTGTAACATAAAAGTGTCTTTCTCAATTACTCTTTCCTCATTCATCGTAACAATAGTCAAATTAGAGCATTTGAGTTCTCCCACATCATATTGGGTATTACGTGTAAGGTAAGGACGGGAAAGCAGAATATCCCGTTCCTTTTTCTGGTTATTGATAATTGTTCTCATTTCTCTTCAGATGAATTGATTAAACCGGGGCAAAGATACAAAAAATATTCAATATATCATTCGTATTGAATAAAAAAGTACTGATTTTATTCAATACGATGGATAAAATGAATAAAATCAGTACTTTTGTTCCTCATCTTTCAGTTATATATATTAGTTAAATAGCCTTCTTTTTACACCATCTACAATTGATTCTTCACCAACTCGTAATAATAACCCTTCTTTGCCAGCAGCTCCTGATGAGTTCCACACTCCACTATTACTCCATGCCGCATTACCAATATCTGGTCGGCATTCTTTACGGTGCTCAGGCGATGCGCTGCCACAACCACGGTTCTTCCATGGTAAAATTCATACAGATGGTGCATTATTTCCGATTCATTGGTTGTATCAAGGGCATTGGTTGCCTCATCGAAAAAGATATACTCCGGATTCTTATAAATGGCACGGGCTATAAGTAAGCGTTGACGCTGACCTTGACTCACACCATTACCCTCCATACCTATTTTCGTATGATAACCCAGAGGCAACGTGCGGATAAAACCATCTATATTAGCCATCTTTGTCGCCTGATAAAGTCGAGTTTCATCCAGAGAATCGCTGTCAAGGGCAATATTGTGGGCAAAAGTATCACTGAAGATGAAACTCTCCTGCATCACAGATCCTGTCACGCGGCGCCAAAAATGAGGATTTATGGAAGTCAGCGGCAAATTACCCACCTTGATGCTTCCATGGTTAGGCTGATAAAAACCCTGCAGGAGCTTGATAAGCGTGGTCTTGCCACAGCCGCTCTCTCCCACAATCGCCGTCACCTTACGTTCTGGTATTTCCAGGCTGACGTCATTGAGGGCATAATTTCGCTCAGCACCATCATAGCTGAAAGTAACGTGCTCTACACGGATGGTCCTGTCCTCAGGCAGTTCGGTAACCTTGTCATCAAGGTCAGTATCCTCATCGGGCTGTGAATGAATCTCATTCAGTCGCTCCAGGCTGATTTTGGCATCCTGGACAGACTGGATGAAGCTGATGAAGTCGTTGATAGGAGCGGAAAGCTGACCGATGATATAGGTGAGAGACATCATCATACCCAGCGTCATATCGCCATGAATGACGTTACGGGCTGCAATGAACGTAATGAGAATATTGGTGGACTGGCTGAAGAAAACAAATGTGGTCTATTCGCTCTGTACCTATTCCCAAATTTTTCGAATTTCCACGAGTGTCAATAGAAAAACAATTAATCGGTCATTTACTCTGAATGGTATAGCCTCGCTATAAAAATCCAAAGGTCTATTCATATAGATACTATTAAACAGACTCACGATAAACCGTCTACAAAGGTCTTTCTCCACTCCATCGCTTAATAGTTTATACCTAAAAGTCTCGAAAGCCAAGACATCAATTAACGGAGCTATCTCTTTCCCTTGTAAGTCCATATCCATGGTCTTTACGACCATTTTATATATATACGCATCTATATCTGCCAGTAGGTTCCCCGAAGAATCGGTTATATAACCATTTCTAACCAAGTATGAGATGCCTAGCCAGATACCCATCAAGCCATTCTTAAGTCTATGTTCTTGAGGGTTGGGATTTTCGTAGCGACTTGTACAAAAAGCTCTTTTCCTGTCTGAAACATTTCACTCTTTTCATCATGATTGCTCATCACAAAGAAGTAAATGCTCGCTCCCAACTTGCCTTGCAGTAGCCCCAACTTATTATCGCTGAGGGCTACTGCCTTTAATTTTGCATCAATATCCATTACCTTATTATTTTTCTGCATCAACATTGAAAGAATTTTGTCTCATTCTCACTTGCTTACCGCCATGCAAGAACATTTTAACTCCCAATACCACGTATGGACCGTAAGTACTATTTCTAGAAGAATTTGTCACATTTGTAAAATAGGGCAAATGATAGTCATAGCCAATCTTGCGTTTTCCTATGGTGGCTGGCATAGTTGCAGTCAGAGTCCCCTCAATTTTACCATTTGAAAACAATCTATTCAATACTATTTTAGCATATCCAAGCTGCTTCGTATACTTACCTTGCAAAGTAGGGGTTGTAGTATAATTCAAATCGTAAGATGCTTGCACATTCAATTTTAAAGGGCTAATTTTATATCTGGCTTGCATATACATCATCCCAATATCACCTTTGCGTTTGATACCATTCTCATCAGATGCGACATCATGAATATAAGAAAGGTTCACTCCAAGATTACAATCTTTGAAAAGTTTGTAATTTCCTGCCAATCTGAACATCATTCGATGCCAATCTGCATTTTTAAAACTTTCTTTTACCATACCTGTTGGCAACAATGAATAATAAGGCAATTCATTCATGTCTTTATTGTAAAAAGTCATAAAAAGAATGTCAAACAGTTTATCTATACTCATGGTCGCATCCACATAAGTCAATTTTGAAGATTTCAACAGCGGATTTCCACCATGAATCATCTTTGAATCTATTTGGTATTCCGTAGCAGTTAATTGATCCAAATTAGGATACATTGCGGAAATATGGAAATTACTTCTGATAGTTACGATACGCCAAGGCTTGTAGAACAAACGTCCCATAGGACTCCAGGAATAATTTGCCATATGCCCGACATTATTATTATCAGAATTACCAAGCCAAAGAGCACCGCCGCTTACAAAGAAACTGCCCACAGGATGCCAAGTAAGCATCGCCAACATAAAATGTCGGGTATTCTTAGACCAATAGCTTAACTCGTCAGTATTTCTATCCGTATCATTATATTTTCTCCACGCAAAATTATAGTCTGCATAAAAATCGAAGTGTTTGGATAATGCTCTACTGATGCTCAGATCATAAAATACATAATTTTTATCACCCAACGTTGGGGTTTCACTCAAGTTGGAATTACTCCAATAAGTTCTTTTTTCCCTAACATTATAATAGTCGTAAGTCAAATCACTGCTGACATATAATTTTCCAAAACTTCCACGGTAGAACAATCCCACATTATAGTCGTTGGAATAATATTTGTCTCTATTCCATTGCTCATATTGGGCCACATTCCCATTATCCTTCTCCGTAATAAAGTACATGGTAGAATCCAAGGACTGATTAAAAGTTCCTTTGGTCTGAAAAGAAAGACTATGCCCCTTAGCCAATTGATATTCAGCACCAAGAGATATGTCATACCCCAGTTTTTTGCCGATTTTATTTGGATTACCAGAATCGAATTCTTGAGAACTTCTCTCATAATTATCAGCATACATACGAGTGAAGGAATCACTTTCCTTATTGACAACATTCGAAAAAGCCGAAGTTATATTAAATGAGAATTTATTCACACTATATGTATAAGATTCACCTACGGTTTCCTGATTCATATTGTTTTTGCCATATTGCAAATTCGTATAAGGCACAAAGTCCCAGCCAATATAATCATCGAACAAAGATAGGTTCAGCAACATTCTCCTTCCCTCATACTTTCCTGTTGGATTGTAGGTAATTTCCACTTTTTTGACACGCTTAGGATTTATGCGCATGGCATAATCTGATGATTTTTCCACGTCATTTACCAAAAGTACAATATCCTCTTCTCCATTCACACGCAACTTGTCATTTTCCCAATCACGCAAAAAGCCTGGTATTTTCTCCAACAGCTGTCCGCTGCTTGCCGTGCCTTTGCGCATAGAGTCGGTGATAAGGTAAATGTCCTTGTTACAGGTCTCTTGCTTTAAAGTTCCCGTGACAGTAACTTCCTTTAAGCCAACATTATGAGTAGACAATGCAATTACACCCAAGTTCTCAGGAAGTCCGAGACTATCCTTTCTGGTATAAGACTCAAGTCCCACATAGCTGACAGAAATTCTTGTTGCCTTTTGGGAAGTATTCACACTAAAGGAGCCATCAGTTTTAGACTTGCATCCACCAACAAACACATTGTTATTGAAAAGCTGAATTGTTGCATCAGCCAGTCCTTGCAGTTTATTGCCAGAAATTATTTTACCAGAATAGCCTTCCGCCATAGTAGTGACGGGTATAAGCATTATCAAGCATAACAAAAATAATTTTCTCATATTTTTTTGTATTTTGAATTTAACATACATCTATAAAAAAAGATTCGCCTCATAACTTCATTATTTTTGGGGGCAAAGATATAAAAAATAAAGTTATGAGGCGAATCTTTTGATTACACGTTTTACATTTATCACGAAATTCAACTAATATAACATATTAGAAATGAAAGCTTTATATGTCATATTACATTTTTTACACTGATGGCAATTATATCCTCCAGATATTGGCATCAAGGGTTTTGGCTCCGCTTTTACCAAATAACTTGCTGTTGATTTTCGAACGGATATTGGTTACTTGCTGCGACCCGACACCCAATAAAAGAGACAGTTCAGAAGGGATGAAATGTAGTTTTACCAATATGGCTACAAGATATTCCCTGTCTGTTAATCCTTTGTCCGGAGCAGAAATGAAGCGAATGAAATCAGGCTGTTGCTTTTCGACCAATGATTTCAACTTTTCCCATTCACTATCTGATATCTTGCAACTCACTCCATTTGCCTGCGCATGGAAATGATTCACCAGTTCATTATCAAGCAAACTAATCTCCGTCATCCAGTTCTCATTTTCGCCAACCTGATGAAAAGAATTCAGAGCCAGATTCATCTGCTGGATTTCCTGTTCTTTCTTCTGCCTATATTGTTCAAAATTATTTTCTATCATTTTCAAATCGGCAACAGAACGCTTATACTCATCAAGCACCTTATTATAGTCTGCGTTTATTCCAACCAATACTGCCTTTCTCAGCTTCATCTGCTTGCGTATGTATAAAAAGACAACAACAGCAACAAAAATCAAGACAACGACACCCAAAGCCATAGATAACCACAGCAGCTGATTCTCCGTCTGTGCTTTCAAGGCTCGTTGCTGGTAATGCTGATAATCATACAAGGATTGTATATTATACATGGACTCCACAGTGCTATGCCTATAGGAAGAATCATTGGTATTGACAAACAGCTGGGCATACTTGGATATGGAATCAGGAATCCCCTTGAGCTGATAAGCAGTATGTAATCCTCCATAAGCCGCCTCTTTATGTGTAAAAGTAATATGGTCTGCCGTAAGTATCTTACGGAAATAGCCAATTCCCTCATCCACCTTGCCTATGCCGCAATAATATCTACCTATATTATAATATAAGAGTTCACTACCTCTACGAACCTGATTTGGGGTAATAAACGAATTGGATTTTTGCCTCATCATCTGGATATAATAACCTGCACGCTTATAGTCTTTTCTGTTAATATAGACATCTATGATAGCATTCAAACCATGATACATTTCTGTAACCAGCCCATTTTTTCTGCAGAAATCATGGGCTTTGAGGGAAATACTCAAGACAGAATCCGAATTGCCCAAGTCATAATAACCGCCAACCTGGTTGCGATAAGCAACTACTGCTGCCAATGTATCCTTAGCCATCCAAGCGTATTTAGCAGCAAGCTTCGCTTCTTTTATCGACATCAGAGGAGAAGATTCCTTGTTATACAAAACTACCATAGCGCCATGAATCCTAGCCAACAAGGCATAATCACACGAAGCACTCGTGGTATCAGCCAATTCCACTGCCTTATTGTAGTTATCGAGAGAAGCAGGGGCATCCTGCAGATCCCGATACACGCAACCTAAAAGATAATATGCCAGCATTCGCTCATTCACAGAGCCGTGCTTGTCGTAATAGGCAACCACCCGCTTCATCACGCTATCTGTGGTAAAATCCACAAAGCTCTTGTTCATCGCCTTGGCATAAATCAGATCATAATGCATCTGTTGAGCCTTACTCATATCAGGCTTCTGCGCCTTCAGGCTATCAAGCATGGCTAAGGCTGTTTGTGCCGAATCCTGACAGACATCCATCAAACTATCAGCACTTGCCATCTTGGAATCCACAAAACGATTCCCGCCACATGAAACCAGCAGAAACAAAACGGTTATGATAACTATTTGCAGAAAATAATAAGTTGTCTTTCTTTTCATCGTTGCATATTTCTTATATAGAATGCAAAAATAACACTTTTTGTTGGAACCAAGGATATCATTTAAGGAAGTTTTTGAAAAAAGCCTAGGTAAGACAACTATGAAGCGAGTAATATCTTCTTCTAATGGAAATAGTATTTACTGCACGATTAATATGTTTTTATCATTAGGGAAAATCTTCGTTCAGCGACGTTGAATGTGTGTTCAACGTCGTTGAATGTACGTTCAAAGCTTTTGAACGGCGGTTCAACGTCGCTGAACGTAGATTTTCCCTAATAACAATTACTTTTTCTTCTAGGCTTTTGGAGTTTTTAGATACGGAATAAGTCTGGAGTTTTAAGGCTTTTGCCCTTACAGGGCGACAGGTTTGCATCCGTAATTACCCAGGGCGCTGCCCTGGGCTAGGGGCTTTTGCCCTTTCAGGGCGTGTAGGACAAAACTTGCGAAAGTTCTGGTATTGATTAGTCGTGGAAATGTGCGAAAAAACAATGGATTTCCACGACTAATCATACTAATTGACGTTTTTCAGTTTCTCAGCATACTCCTTCGGGAAGATGCCTAACTCCTTCTTGAAGCATTTGGAGAAATACTTCGGAGTGTTGAAGCCCACCTGGGTTGCCACATCGCTGATCAGAATGTTAGGGTTCGACCGGATGATGCGCTGAGCTTCCTTCAGGCGGATGCTGGTGATGAAGGCAATGACCGTTTGCCCTGTTGTGGCTTTCACCTTATTATATAGGGTGGATTCGCTCATCACCATATCCTTGGCAAAAGACTCGCGGTTGTAATCGCCATCTGCAAGATGTTGCATCACTACCTCTGTGGCACGGGTTATGAATGCCTGATCTGGGTTGCTCAAATGTAACGCAGTCTGTGTTTCGCTCTCCGTGCTGGTTTGGAGCGAAACTTCTGCCTGAATCTTCTCTATCATCTTCTTGCGGTTGGCAAGAAGGGCATTGATCCGGACTTCCAGCTCCTCAAACTTGAAAGGCTTGGTGATGTAGGCATCTGCTCCTACGGCATAAGCCTCGGTCTTGTCCTCTTCCTTGTTCTTGGCGGTGAGCAGGATGATTGGCAACTGCCAGAAACTCTTGTCAGACTTCAGCTGCTTGGTCAGTTCGATACCATCCATGATTGGCATCATCACGTCGCTCACCACGAGGTCGAGTTTCTCCTTCATGATGATGTTTATCGCCTGCTTTCCGTTCTTTGCCGTAAACACATGATAGTTCTTGCTCAATACCTGCAGCATCAGGGCGAGCAGTTCCTCGTTGTCCTCCACCACCAGGATTTTGCTCGCATTCTTACGGATGAAGATGCTCTGGTGGACAGGTGCCAGCTTAGGTTTGTCTTCAGAAGCAGATTGGGATTCCTGCTCCGTTTCCTGGCTTGCCTGTCTGATGGCTTCCTGATTTACTGCATTTGGTTTGTCTGAATTGTCGATTTCATCTGGTGCATAGGCACTCTTTCTGATAGGCAGGGTAATGGTGAAGGTAGTGCCTTCGCCTTCCTGACTTTCGCAGCGGATATCGCCATGATGCAGCTTCACCAGGTCGTGGGTCAGCGACAGTCCGATACCGGTTCCCGGCATGTTCTGCTTGCGGTAGTCGCCATCGAAGAAACGGGTGTAGAGATGCTTCATCTTCTCCTTCGACATACCGATGCCATTATCGGCAATCGTGATGACCGCCTGCTCCCTGTTGAGGCTGAGCGATACATCAATCTTGCCTCCCACCTTATTATATTTAATGGCATTGGAGAGCAGGTTGTAGATAATCTTATCCATCTTGTCGGCATCAAACCATGCGGTTCCTTCCGAATGTGGCTTGTTGAACTTCAACTTAATCTGCTGGTGTTCAGCCATCGGACGGATATTCTCGCAAGCTTCTTCTATGAACGAAATCAGGTTTCTGCGGCTCACGAGCAGATGCAGCTGTCCTGCCTGCGACTTTCTCACTTCCAGGATCTGTCGCAGGAGTCGGGTGGTGCGGTTGATGTTGCTGTCCATCACCATGTAATCTTCCTCATACTGTGGTGCCATCGCCTTGAGTTTGTAGATGGTGGCAGAGATGACGGTAAGAGGGGTGAGCAGCTCGTGGGTGATATTGGTAAGTATAACACCCATCTGCAAGCTGTTTCTGGTCTTCACCCGCTCCTTATACCATCTGGCAGCAGCAAAGATGCCACCTATCAGCATCAGGATATAGAACATGAAGGCTATTCGGGAAGCATACCAAGGCGGCAACACCTTGATGGTGATGGTGTATGGCAGTTCCTGCCACTGACCATAGCCATCGGTAGCCTTTACCCTCAGGTGGTAGGTTCCGGAAGGAATATTCTGGAAGGCAGCTCTGTGCAACCCTTTGTTGCAGTACTGCCAGTCTTCGTCGTACCCATCCAGCTGGTAGGCATATACGTTTTTCTCTGTATTGCCGTAGGTGAGGAGAGAAAACTCTACAGAGAATTTCTTCACCATTGCCGGTATCGTGATTTTGCGGGTATAGGCAGGCATTTCTTTCGAAATCTCTTCCTTGTCGATAGAATCGAGTTGAGCGAAAGGCTGGTCATCAATGATGATATCTGTTATCACCAGTTTCGGTCTTCTATTTCCTTTTAGTTTAGCCTTCATGGACGGTATGAACGAGAAGAAGCTGGTCCGGCTTCCGAAGAAGAGCTCCTTGCCATATCTGCATGCCGTATTTGGCGAGAAGAGAACATTTCCTATGCCGTCCTCGCTGGTAAAGTAGGTGATGTCCTGCGGTTTTTCGCTGTCATTGCCCCAGATGATGTTCACGAGGGCATAGTCGGTGGTGAGCCAGAGATTGCCCTTCTCATCTTCCTTGATGGTGAGCACACGGTCGCCCGGCAGATGATATTCATGGTTCTTCGGTTCAAAACAGTCTTCCACCTTATTATATAGGAAGAGTCCGCCACTGTTTGAGATAGCCCAGAGCCTTCCCCTCGAATCTTCAAGGCAGGCAGTGGCATCATCGATGGCGAAATTGTGATGGTCAGGATTATACTGCTTGTATTTCAACGACTTTGGATTCCTGGCGTTACCTGATATACGGATGATGCCTTCATTATCGGTAGCAAGCCAGATATTTCCCTTCTTGTCTTGCGAGATATGGCGGATGTCGCATGAAGTCAAGTCTTTCTTACCTTCCTTCATCATGATCAGATGGCTCTGATTATCTGGGGTTACGATGCTCAGACCATTGCGCTGTCCTATCCACAGAGTTTTATCTCCCGATTCGAAGAAGGTGTTGACGAAATCTTCCCTGATTACCGATGGATGGGTTTCGTGCTTGATCTGATAGGCTGGTTTACCCAAAGGTTTGACGATGATGCCATAATTGTTGTTGGCTATCCAGATTTCTCCATTGCTTCTTTGGACAATATCCGAGATACTTGTGGTGAAGACTCTTGACGGGATGCCGGCAAAGCCCGCAATCTCCTGGTTGAAGAGCGTTTTGCCAGTCTTGCGGTTGTGCAGGGCGATGCCGTATGGATTCAATCCCAGCCAGAAATTCTCGCCATCGGTAGTGAGTATGGAATATACGTAGTTGATGGTGAGATGAGTATGACTGGTATCGAGATTCCAGAGCTTGAACAGCGAAGGCTGGGTGTTGACCTGCAGAATGCCGTTGTTCTGCGTACAGAGCCAGATGTTTCCCTTGCCATCGGTAGCGATATCGTTGTTGAAGTTGAGGGGGTTGTTGCCGATGGAGGTATATCCTTTCCATTCTGCATTAGGCATATCTTTTTCGAGATAGCACGCACCTTCTCGGGTACATGCCCAGAGCGTTTTCGTTACAGGGTCGTGTACTATCTTATAGAAGATATCAAAATGGTTGGTGCTATACGGGTATTGATGTATTTCCGGCTGTCGCACATTCTGCGGATTGTCCAGACGCACAACACCGTATCCCCAGGTTCCCACCCACAGACGGTTGTGCTTGTCAAGGAAGAGGGAGTAGGCGGAATTGGCTTCGTTGAGTTGTGGATAGCGATAGAAGGTGTTGCCTCCACGGCGGAAGCGCATGAGTCCTGACGACCAGGTGCCGATGAGCAGGTCGCCGTTTCTGTCTTCTATGATGGCTTTCACGCTATAGTTGGTTATTCTGTTTTTGCTGCCATCTACGTCAATGAGCCACGTATTCTTATTATTATAGGTATAGAACGTCTCTGTCTTGGAATTGAAGTAGGAAAGTCCGCCATCAGTTCCAATCCATAAAGTTCCATCTTTTGATACGAAGAGGGTATAGATGATGCGCTGAGATTCATCTGGCAGAAAGAATGTCTTGAACTTTCCGGTGCGTTTGTTCATTCTTACCAGACCATTGCGAGTTCCCAGCCAGAGATTATCCTGATGATCTTCGGCTATGGAACGGATGGTATTGTTGGGCAGGATGCCTGGCTGGTAAGCATTCGCCTTGTAGGTTTTCACATGATAGCCATCGTATGATTTCACTCCGGCATTGGTTCCCACCCACATCATTCCTTCTTTGTCGAAGAACATGCAGCTTGCCTCTTCGGTAGGCGCAATGGTAATAGGAGGAAGATAACGGAATGGAAAGTTCTGTGCTTTGACCTGGGAGACAAAGCATATCAGACCGATAAGGATGTGAATGATAGTTGGTTTCATGTCTTTTATCTGTTATTTCTCGATTCTTAATTTTTGCTGCAAAGTTATAACGTTTTTAGTAAAAAAGGGCATAAATAAGTAGTTTTTAACGATATGTTCCCTATGAATATCGATTTTTTCACCTTATATTAACAGAAAAGACCGAATTTTGCACCCAGAATAAACAAAACGTATATATATAACGAATTTTTGCAACTAATGAAAAAAGTCGATCTGAAAACTTCGTCAAGAAGCCTCTTTTTCATGATGGCAATGTCGGCTGGGCTGACTTTGCTGCCACAGGAGTTGCTGGCTGTAGAGAACGGCATCCAGGCTGTTCAGCAGAGCAATGAAGTGGAAGGTGTAGTAAAAGACGCATCGGGAGAACCTATCATAGGTGCTACCGTACGTGTAGTTGGCACTAAGATTGCGACAGTTACCGATTTGGATGGTAACTTCAAAATCAAAGCCAAAAGTGGACAATCCCTGCAGTTTACTTATGTAGGCTGCAAGCCAAAGACTGTAAAGGTGGGTCGTGGTTCCATCGCTGTCACTCTTGAGGATGATTCCCAGGTGTTGAAAGATGTACAGGTTGTGGCTTACGGTGTACAGAAGAAGGTAACTGTAACGGGTGCTATCTCTAATATCAATGGTAGCGAGCTGACCAAGGTTCCTACCGGTTCCATCAACAACATGCTTTCTGGTGTAGTTCCAGGTCTTTCTTCTGTACAGTATTCCGGTGAGCCGGGAGCTGATGCTGCAACTATCCTGGTACGTGGACAGGCTACTACCAACAATTCATCTCCATTGATTCAGGTGGATGGTGTAGAGCGTGACTTCAACGACATCGACCCAAGCGAAATCGAGAGCATTACCGTATTGAAGGATGCATCAGCCACAGCCGTATTCGGTGTGCGTGGTGCCAACGGTGTAATCCTCGTAACTACCAAACGTGGTAAGGAGGGAAAGGCTAAGATTTCTGCCAATACTTCCATGAGCGTCATCGTGCCTACTGATCCTATCAAGCTGGCTAACGCTTACGAGTATGCTTCTTATTATAATATGCAGAAGTTGAATGATGGTGCTGCTACTGCTCCTTTCTCAGATGAGATTCTTCAGAAGTTCAAGGATCATTCCGATCCTCTCCGTTTCCCTGATACCGACTGGATTGATTACTGTTTCAAGGATCATGCCATCCAGACACAGCACAATGTGAATATTTCTGGTGGTACCGACCGCATGCGCTATTTCGTATCTGCAGGTGCCTTCACCCAGGATGGTCTCTTCAAGCAGCAGTCTCTGCCTTACGATTTCAACTTCAAGTATCAGCGTTTCAACTATCGTGCCAACTTGGACTTCGATGTAACCAAGACTACTACCATCAGTGTAAATCTGGGGGGGGCGTGTTGATACAAAGAATACTCCATATTCCGGCGAGGACAACAACCAGTTGTTCCGTAAGCTGTATTGGGCAACTCCATTCTCAAGCCCTGGTGTCATCAACGGCAAGTATCTCTTGTCGGGTACCGATTACAATGACTGCGACAATATGCCGTTTACTGGTACAACCGGTCTGGCTTCCTATTATGGTAAGGGTTATATGTCCAGAAATACCAATACATTGAATGCCGATGTTGTGTTGAATCAGAAACTTGATGTCATTACCAAGGGCTTGTCTTTCAAGTTGAAGGGTTCCTACAACAGCTCTTATAGCGTAACCAAGTCGCGTGGTGCTTCTGCTGCTTATTATACACCAGTGATGCAGCCAGACGGTACCGTAGAGTATCGCAAGAATGGTACCGATTCACAGCTGGGCTATGGTGAGAGCTTTGGCAAGGGCCGTAACTGGTACTTTGAGACCAGCCTGAACTACAACCGTGGCTTCGGATTGCATCATGTAGGTGGTTTGGTTCTTTACAACCAGTCAAAGTATTACTATCCTGGTACTTATTCTTCTATTCCTAGAGGATATGTAGGAATGGTAGGTCGTGCTACCTACGACTGGAACAACCGTTATATGGCAGAGTTTAACGTAGGTTACAATGGTTCCGAGAACTTTGCCAAGGGAAAGCGCTATGGTTTCTTCCCAGCAGGTTCATTAGGTTGGATCATCAGTGAGGAACCTTTGTTCAAGCCTTTGCGCAAGGTGGTAGATTACTTCAAGGTCCGTGCATCATGGGGTCTCGTAGGTAACGACCAGATTGGTGGCAGCCGCTTCATGTATCTTGCCGACCCTTATGGCGTAGGTAGCGGTTATAACTTCGGTGTCAATACCGGCAACTTTGTTGGAGGAGCCTGGGAATCAAGCAAGAACAATGCTGATGTAACCTGGGAAAAGTCATTCAAGCAGGATTACGGTGTAGATCTGAACATTCTGAACAATCGTCTGAAGGCTACTTTCGACTACTATAAGGAGCATCGTACCGACATCCTGGTTCGCAGTGGTATTGCTCCTGGCTTGTTAGGTTTCACCTTGCCTGCAGCTAACCTTGGAGAGGTTGACAGCTGGGGTTATGAACTCTCCCTGAAGTGGAACGACAAGATTGGCAAGAACGTAACCTACTGGGTAGAAGGAAACCTGTCTTACAACCAGAACGAAATCAAGGAGCTTTACGAGGCACCGCAGAACTATTCCTGGATGGAGCAGAAGGGTCATCGTATCGGTTCCCGTCTGATTCGCAAGTTCTGGGGATTCTATGAGAAGGATTCTGACGAGAAGTACTTTGCTGAGTTTGGCGAGCATATTCCAGACCATAAGCAGACATTGCAGTATGGTGATGCCATCTATGTAGATTTGGACAAGGATGGTGTGATTGATGCCAATGACCAGTCATACGAATTGGGACATACCGATGACCCTGAGTACGTAATCGGTGTAAACCTTGGCTTCAGATGGAAGAATCTCGAAGTGAGTACACAGTGGACCGGAGCATGGAACGTGAGCCGTATGCTGGATGAGACATTCCGCCAGCCATTGGGAGATACCGGTCAGAAGGGCTTGCTGAAGTATCAGTACGACCATACCTGGCAGGAAGGCAAGGACAATTCTGATGCCAAATATCCACGTGCTACCATGCTGAATGCAAGCAACAACTATGCAGGTTCTACGCTCTATGAGGTGAACGCTTCATACTTGCGTCTGAAGAATGCACAGATTGCATACCATTTCGACTTCCCATTCATGAAGAAGATAAAGATGAACAACCTGACTTTGGCATTGAGCGGTTATAACCTCTTCACCATCACAGACTTCAAGTGGGGTGATCCAGAGTCTCGTACAAGTTCCCGTCCATCTTATCCATTGACAAGATCATTCTCTTTGAGTTTGAAGGTTGGATTCTAAAAATAAACGACAATTATGAAATTACATAAAATATTAATAGGTGCATTCTTTGCTTTTGCACTGTCATCTATGACAACCAGCTGTGTAGACGACTGGAAGTTTGGTGATTCTTTTCTGGAAAAGGCTCCTGGTGGCGATGTTACCAAGGATACGATTTTCAATAATGCGGAATATACCCGCGACTTCCTCTGGAAGACCTATTCTTATATGTACTATGGCTTGCCTTTCTATTGGGATGGTGGTGTGCAGGTAAAGATGAATACCGGTGTGTTTGAGACTTTGTCTGATTGCTGGCACAGCCATAACTCCTGGGATGACGTGAACCGTCTTTACTACTCAGGTGCTTACAAGGCAGGCGATCGTGGAAAGTTCGGCTATACCAACGAGAAAGTATGGGAGGGTGTACGTGCTGCTTATATTTTCCTGGAGAACGTAGATAATACTCCTGATATGGAGGAGAGCGAGAAGAGCCGCTTGAAGGCTGAGGCTAAGTGCATCATTGCTTCCCGCTACTTCGATATGTTCCGCCATTTCGGTGGCCTTCCTATCGTCAAGAACTCTTTCGCTGGTACTGAGAGTACCTACGAGTTGCCTCGTGGTACAGTGGAAGAGACTGTTGACTTTATGGTTGGACTGCTCGATGAGGCAGCTCCTAACCTTCCATGGAACCTGGATGAGTCTGAGCAGGCTAACTGGGATGGCCGTTTCACCAAGGCTGCAGCCATGGGCTTGAAGTGCAAGATTCTGCTTTTTGCAGCTTCTCCTCTGTTTAACAATGACCAGCCATACGCTGGCAGTGCATCAGATGAGGCTAACGAGAAGCATCAGGCTTGGTATGGTAATTACAGTGCAGAGCGCTGGACCAGATGCTTGACTGCCTGCCAGGAATTCTTCAATGAGTTGGGTACCGATGGCTATTATCAGCTGGTACAGGCTGAAGGAACCACATCCGGTCAGTATCGTGCAGCCTTCCGTAAGGGTTATTCCAGCCGTGGTACTACAGAGATGCTGCTCAGCACCCGTGTAAGATTCAGAGACAACTGGGCATGGAACTATCTCTTCCAGGATTGGAATGGCAATGGTGGTTATACTCCAACTGCTGAGTACATGGAAATGTTCGACTGGAAGGATGGTCGTCCATTTGATCTGGACAAGACTCTGGCTGGTGATCCAGACACGATGTTCGTCAATCCTAGCAAGAATTTCGAGTTGACCCGCGACCCTCGTCTGTATGAAACCATGATTGTGAATGGTGTACAGAAGACCATGAATGATAATGGTAACTATAGTGGCAACCGTTATGAGAACTGGTACAAGGGTACCAATGGTGGTGATGGTGCCGGTGAGTCTGAGAGCGGTCAGTTTGCTACAGGTTTTGCCAACAACAAGTTCTATTTCAATAATGAGCGCAACCGTGTCACCCTTTGGCCATACCTCCGTCTTGCAGAGATGTATCTCATCTATGCTGAGGCTCTGGCACAGAATGGTCAGTTGGATAAGGCTATTGATAATGTGAATGTTGTTCGTGCCCGTGTGGGTCTGAAAGGTTTGAAAGAGTCTGATGCTTCCAAGAACTGGTCTGATAAGCAGACTGTTATCGATGCCGTGATGAAGGAACGTGCCGTAGAGCTTGGTTTCGAGGAGACCCGTTTCTTCGACTTGGTGCGTTACCGTCGTGCCGATATCTTCCAGAAACCTTTGCATGGTCTTCGTATGTATCGCCAGAAGGATGGTAAGGATTATAACTACCAGTGGCAGGGAATCAAGCAAGGCAATGAAGGTTATGAGATGAGCTATCCAACCCACTACAGATTCGAGAAGTTCGAGATTCGCAACGTGGCTCGTTCATGGTGGACCAACTGGGACAGCAAGTGGTATCTCAATGCCTTCCCTTCTACAGAAATCAACAAGGGCTATGGTTTGACTCAGAACCCTGGATGGTAAAGATAATGTACGATAGATAATGAATAATGGCGTTAGTCCAGGTTGTTCGTTATACATTATAAATTATAAATTTTTCATTGAATAGATATGAAACGACATATATTATTCGCTTCGGTACTTTTGGCTAGCACCTCTGCGTTTGCTCAGAGTGGTAATGTCAGTGGTGTGGTAGTCGACAAGATGGGTAATCCTGTCTCTGGTGCCTTGGTGGAAATTCAAAATAATAAGCTCATTAAGGCTTATACCGATAAGAATGGCACCTTTGAGATTGGTGCCAGTGCCAACGACCAGTTGGTTATCGATGCTCCAGACCAGTCGAAGAAGACCGTTGCCCTCAATGGCAGCAAGGAGATCAAGGTGGTGATGGATTATGCCAGCCGTCCTGTAGAACTGGGTTTTGGCATCAAGCAGAACGTAGGCGAGTCTACCGTGTCTGTTGCCAGTGCTTCCAACGATGAGTTCAACAAGCGTTCTTCCAAGAACATCGGCAACTCATTGCTCAGCGGCAGTGTACTTGGTTTGACAGCCCTTCAGGGCACAGGTGACTATGCCTCTTACGAGCCTTCCTTCTATGTTCGAGGTTTGCAGAGCCTTAATGGTTCTTCTCCTCTGATTCTGGTGGATGGTATCGAGCGTAACATCACTTATCTTTCTCCTGAGGAAGTAGAAAATGTCTATGTACTGAAGGATGCTGCTGCAACAGCTCTCTATGGTTACAAGGGAGCCAACGGTGTGGTTAACATCGTGACCAAGCGTGGTAAGTACAAGACCAACGAAATCAAGTTTACTTACGACCATGCCTTCAATTGGGAGGCACGTCGCCCTAAGTTCGTCAATGCCTACGACTATGCTGTAGGATTGAACGAGGCATACGCCAACGATGGCAAGTCTCCACGTTATTCAGATGCAGAGTTGGGCTACTTCAAGAGTGGTGAGTTCCCATATCTCTATCCAAATGTAGACTGGATCAACGAGACTTTCAAGAACAACGGTTCCAGCGATATCTACAATCTGACATTCCGTGGTGGTGGCGAGCGTCTGCGCTACTATACCAATGTCAATTTGATCAGCAATCTGGGATTCATCGCCCATCCAAAGGAGAATTCCGGTTATTCTACCCAGAATAAATATTCCAAGGGAAGCATTCGTACCAATCTGGATATTGACTTGACTTCAACTACCAAGTTGATGGCAAACATCAGCGGAACCCTGATGGAGGCTTCCCGTCCAGGTTTGTCGAGCGATGACCTCTGGGGCAAGATCTATACCGTTCCAGCAGCAGCTTTCCCTATCAAGACCGAAGCTGGACTCTGGGGTGGTAACACCACATGGACAGGTTATTACAACCCAGTGGCTCTGACCGAGGGACGTGCCTACAGCAAGGCTCATACCCGTTCTCTTTTTGCCGACATGACCTTGAGTCAGGACCTTTCTTCCTTAACTGATGGTCTGAGCGTATGGACCCGTTTTGCTTACGACAACATTGCTGCTTACTGGGAGAATCATACCAAGGAATATAAATATGGTATGGATACAGCAACTGAGTGGAAGGATGGAAAACCGACAGCATTCTCTCACTATACGGGAGGTAAGGACGGTACCATGTCAGAAGACAGCAAGCTCGACTGGCAGAACCGCAATTTCAACTTCGGTATCGGTGCCAACTACGATCATACATTTGGTGACCACAGCATCAGCTCAGTATTGATGTGGAACTATGAGTTCCGCAACTGGAACGGTCAGAACAATACCCAGTATCGTACCACAGCTACCCTTTACAACCACTATGGTTATAAGGAGAGATATCTGGCAGATGTTTCCCTGTCTTTGGCAACATCCAACAAGTTGGCTCCAGGTCATCGTACCAATTTCTCGCCAACACTTTCTGCTGCCTGGGTATTGAGCAAGGAAAATTTTATGCAGAATGTATCCTTCATCGACTTCCTGAAGCTCCGTGCTTCATGGGGTATCATCAATCTGGATTATATTCCAGCAGAAGGATATTGGAACCAGACCTTTGGCGGTGGCAACAGCTACTTCGTAGGAAAGGATAATGCAACTTCTTCCGGCGGTTGGTCTGAAGGTCGTCTGGCTTCTACCAATGTGATGGCAGAGCGTGCTACCAAGTATAATGTTGGTATGGATGCGACCGTATTGGGCGGCTTGAACCTGACTGTAGATGGCTACTATCAGCGTCGTGACCGTCAGTGGGTGAATGCTGGTGGTAAGGTTTCTTCTGTTCTCGGTGCTTCCAACCGCTATATCAACGGTGGTATCGTCGATAGCTGGGGTGTAGAACTCGGTGCCAACTATGTCAAGGAAATCGCTAAGAACCTGAAGTTGACAGCTGGTGTGAACTACACTTTGGCAAAGAACGAAATCAAGGAAGAATATGAGGAGCCACGTGCTTACGATTATCTGAAGCGTACTGGCAATCCTGTAGGTCAGATCTTCGGTCTTCAGGCTGTAGGTTTCTTCAAGGATCAGGCTGATATCGACCACAGTCCAGCCCAGCAGTTTGCCCAGTGCAAGCCTGGTGACATCAAGTACAAGGACCAGAATGGTGACGGAATCATCAACGAGGATGATGTAGTAAAGATGGGTTACAATACTACCTGTCCTGAGATTTACTACTCTTTCAATCTCGGTCTGGAGTATAAGGGCTTAGGTTTCACTGCAACCTTCCAGGGCGCAGCTAACTACAGTGCTTATCTGGACACTCAGTCAATGTATCGTCCTTTGGTAAACAATACCAATATCGGTCAGTACTATTTCGACAACCGTTGGACTCCAGCGACAGCAGAAACAGCCAAGTTCCCTCGTTTGTCTGCTGAGACCAATGACAACAACAACCGATACAACTCTATCTGGTTGGCTGACCGCTCTTTCCTCAAGCTGAGAAATGTAGAAGTTTACTACAACTTCCCTAAATCTCTCTTGGGTGCAACAAAGTTTATCAACAATGCCAAGTTGTATGTTCGTGGTGTAGATTTGCTCTGCTTCGATCATATCAAGGAGTCGGATCCTGAGTGCTATGGTGCAACCTATCCGGTAAACCGTTCAGTATCTCTCGGTCTCGTACTTGGTTTCTAATCATCAACATTAAAAGAATACGACAATGAAAATAAAGAATATATTTGGTGGCATGATTTGCTTGGCATTGCTCGCATCTTGCGGTGATGAGATGGACTATCATGAATATACCAATTACGATAAGGACTATGTATTTACCAATTTCGATAATACAGTAGGCTTCGTTACCAATATCTATGGTAAGTTGGAGGATGGTTTCGGACCATACGGCAAGGGAATGCTTGCTTCTGCCTGTGATGAGGCTGAATATTCCTGGAAGAACGGTAGCGTACAGGATTTTACCAACGGTGCCTGGAGTGCATTGAATTCCAAGGACAGCTGGAGCAACAACTATTCTGCCATCCGTGCAGCCAACTATTATCTGGCTCACAAGGATGAGTGTGATTTCTCTGACTACAAGTTCAATAAGGACTATGCTGCCCAGATGGCTCGTTTCGAGCGCTTGCAGTATGAGGCTCGTTATCTCCGTGCTTACTTCTACTTCACAGCAGTAGAGAAGTTTGGTGATGTTCCTTTCACTACTGAGGTTTTGAGTGAGGATGAGGCAAATGCTCTTCCTCGTACTCCTGCCAAGGACGTGATGGATTTCATCGTAAGCGAGTGTGATGCTATCGCTGATAAGTTGCCTGTAGATTACTCTACCCTGGGCGATGATGCTGCAGCTAACGAGACCGGACGTGTCAATAAGTTGACCGTTCTTGCTCTCAAGGCTCGTACCTTGCTCTATGAGGCAAGTCCTCTCTTCAATACCACAGGTGATAAGGAGCTTTATCACAAGGCTGCTGTTGCCAGCAAGGTGGTTATCGATGAGTGTGAAAAGGCTGGTTTGAGGCTGGGTAAGTACTCTGACCTTTGGGGCTCCAACAACTGGCAGGCTAAGGAGGTTATCTTCGCCCGCCGTGTAGGTTCCCAGAATGGTTTCGAGTATAACAACTATCCACGTGGCCTGGAGAATGGTAATGGTGGCAACTGTCCTACCCAGACTCTTGTAGATGCTTACGAGATACAGAAAACCGGCAAGCTCTGGAACGAGGAGGGAAGCGGTTATAATGCAGCCAATCCATACGCTGGTCGTGACCCACGTTTTGCTATGACCATCGCCGTAAACGGTGAGAAGAAGTGGCCTTCATACAATGGTGATGCCCTGGAGACTTACTATGGTGGTAAGAATGGTGAGCCTATCGTGGGTGCTACTCCTACAGGCTACTATCTGAAGAAGTATTGCGATGGTTCTGTCAATATCTCTTCTGTCAACAGTACCAATTCTCCTCATGCCTGGATTATGTTCCGCCTGGGCGAGTTCTATCTCAACTATGCTGAGGCTACCTTCAAGTATCTTGGCAGTGCCGATGCTACAACGGTAGAGTTGCCTATGTCTGCACGTCAGGCAGTAAACGTAATCCGCAACCGTCAGGATGTCAAGATGCCGGAACTGGCAGAAGGCTTGAACAACGACGAGTTCTGGAAGAAGTATGAGAACGAGCGTATGGTAGAGTTGGCTTTCGAGGGTCATCGTTTCTACGATGTCCGTCGCTGGAAGAAAGGCAGCAAGCTGGCTACCATCACAGAGATGAAAATTACCAAGAATGAGGATGGAACATTCACTTACACCCGCAATGTCGTGAATCGTGGTTGGGACGACAAGATGTATTTCTTCCCAATCTCCAAGAGTGAACTCCTGAAGCATACCAACCCAGACTTCAAGCAGAATCCTGGCTGGTAATCAATCAAAGTAAATACATGGATTGCTCTTCACCTTATTATATATATGTCACCTTATTATATATAGCGACGTTTAAATATAAGGAGCAGGGCAATCCCAAGTAGAACAAACAAATAGACAAAACAATGAAAGCAATTAAATATATATTTAGTGCATTAGTTGGAATGGCAGCCTTGGTTTCCTGTGATAGCAATATCACCGATTTCGAATATCAGGGTTATACAGGAGCTCCAAAGACTATTGATGCTTCTGCTGTTACATCCGAGGCTCTTCCTGGTGCTATCCGTCTGAACTGGACAGTTCCTGCCGATTCCACCTTCTCATACATGAAGATTTCGTATGTAAATCCAGCTAATCAGGAGACGGTAACCAATGTGGTTTCTATCCATACCCGTACGCTCCTCATCGAGAATACTTTGAAGAAGTATGGTGACTACACCTTCACTTTCCAGGCATTCAACGACAAGAACGAGGCGGGTGCTCCTATGCAGGTAAAGGCTCAGTCGGGTTTGCTTCCTGCTACCGTTACCTATTCCAAAGGTGATAAGATAAATGTCACAGCAGACATGTTGAGTACCGATGATCAGGAACCTTCTGAGGGCCCTATCAAGAACCTGGTGGATGGCAACTATAACAGTTTCTTCCATACCCGCTGGTCATCTCCTCAGAAGCCTCTTCCTCAATATATCCAGATTGATTTCAAGGAGGCTCATCAGGTATTCATGTTCTGGTATCGCAACCGTAACGGTTCTCAGGTAGGTCCTGAAAATCTCGATATCCAGATCAGCAATGATGGAGAGAACTGGGAGAGCATCAAGGAAATCCTCTCTGGCCTTCCTTCTGCCAGCCAGGCAGAATATACCTCTGAGGGTATCGATGCCGGCAAACCGTTCACTCATCTCCGTCTGGTTGTTACCAAGACCTTCGGCGACAAGAAGTACTTCAACCTTGCAGAGCTTGCTGTATTCAACGCCAATAAGGTGGTGTATGATCCGGAGAATGAATAAGAATGAGGATAAGGATTAAGATTGGTATTTGGTAACAAGAGGGCTGTAATAGTCATTTTTGGCTGTTTTCAGCCCTTTTATCTCAATTTTCACTAACTTAATAATACATCAGCAAATGAATAAACTTTTCGTATTTATCATGTTGTGGATGATGTCCTGTCTCCCAACTCTGGCACAGGCTCCGATGGACGGAGGCGTGTGGAAGGACAATACTGGCAAGCATATTAATGCACATGGTGGCAACATCTTCAACTACAAAGGTACCTACTACTGGTATGGTGAAAGCCGCTCGCAGGATGGCAAGCCTTACAGCTCTCTCGGCGTAAGCTGCTTTACTTCGAAGGATCTCAAGAAATGGACCAACCATGGATTGGTACTCCCTGTATCTAATGAACAAGGCAGCGATATCGAGGGTGGTTGCATCATCGAGCGTCCAAAGGTTCTCTACAATCAGAAGACCAGGAAGTTCGTCATGTGGTTCCATCTCGAATTGAAGGGAAGGGGATATGGGGCTGCCCGTTATGGTGTGGCAACCAGCGATACTCCTTTCGGACCATTCAAGTTCGTTCGCTCAGGAAGAGTGAATCCGGGAATCTATCCTATCGGATTCTCCAAACCGGATACCACCGACCTCAAGCATCAGCTTCTCTTCCCTGAACTGAAAGAGTGGTGGACTCCAGCTTGGCGCAAGCAGATAGAACGGGGTATGTTCTGGATGAGAGACTTCCAGGGAGGACAGATGTCGAGAGATATGACCATCTTCATCGACGATGATGGCAAGGCTTATCACATCTATTCTTCAGAGGAAAACCTGACACTCCAGATAGCACAGTTGACAGATGACTACATGCAGCACAACGGTTGCTACGTACGAGTAGCTGCCGGCGGACAGAACGAGGCTCCAACCATCTTCAAGCAGGATGGCACCTACTGGATGATTACCAGCGGATGTACCGGTTGGGCTCCAAATGCAGCCCGCATGTTCAAGGCTAAGAATATCTTCGGTCCTTGGGAGCAGTTGCCTAATCCATGCCGTGGCGAGGGTGCCGACAAGACCTTCGGTGCACAGGGTACCTATATATATAAGGTGGAAACTGCAGCACAGAAGAAGATGTTCCATGGCGCCGACTATGTATTCATGGCAGATATGTGGAATCCGAAACATTTGAGCGACAGTCGTCATCTCTGGGTGCCTATTTCCTGGGAAAATGGTGCTCCAGTGTTGAAAAAATGATAAAAAACACGGTCGCTCTGCTCGTTTCTAAATTATTTTAATTACATTTGCAGCATGAAATGATAATACTGCAATCATCGTTTAACAGAATTCAACAAACTAACAAAATTGCAACTATCTATGATTCATATATATAAGAGTATCATGATTACCCTTCTTCTGGCTTTGGTTCCGTTCATGGGAATCAGCGCAGCAAAGAAGAAGGCACAACAGCAGAGCGACCGCCAATATTGGTGCTCGCTTGCCTATAAGATGGCTCAGCCTGTGCTGGAGAATATGGCAAAGGGCGAGCTGCAGAAGAATATGCAGACGGAGTTCAGTCCAAGCTTCGACAACCGCAACAGGAAGGTGCTCTATATGGAGTGCTTCGGCAGATTGATGGCTGGCGTGGCTCCCTGGCTGACTCTTCCTGATGATGCCACAGCCGAAGGCAATCAGCGCAAGCAGCTGCGTGAGTGGGCTTTGGCTTCCTACAAGAATGCCGTAGATCCTCAGAGCCCTGACTATCTCTGCTGGGGCATCGGCGGTCAGAACCTGGTAGATGCCGCTTACATCGCCGAGAGCTTCCTACGTGCTTACGATACACTCTGGAAGCCTCTCGATGAGGTGACCAAGCAGCGATACCTGAAGGAATTTGCCAAGCTCCGCCACATCGATCCTCCTTATACCAACTGGCTTCTCTTCTCTTCTACCATCGAGAGCTTCATGGCAAAGGCGGGTGGCGATTTTGATGAATATCGCGTGAATTCGGCTTGCCGCAAGGTAGAGGAGTGGTATGTGGGTGATGGCTGGTATGCGGATGGCCCTTCGTTCGCATTCGATTACTACAGCAGCTATGTGTTCCATCCGATGTATCTGGAAACACTCCAGGCGATGGTGGATGCCAAGGTGAATTCCCGCCTCGACTATCAGAAGTACTACGACCGGGAGTTGAAGCGCTGCCAGAAGTACAGCATCATCCTCGAGAGATTCATCTCTCCGGAAGGAACCTTCCCGGCTTTCGGCAGAAGCATTCCTTACCGTATGGCAACCATGCAGCCGCTTGCCTTGATGGCATGGTATCAGAAGTTGCCAAAGGATTTGAGCAACGGACAGGTGCGTGCAGCCCTGACCAAGGTGCTCCATCGCATGTTCGACCAGGAGAATAACTTCAATGAGAAGGGTTATCTCTCTATCGGTTTCTGCGGAAACAGCCAGAAAAACGTTGCCGACTGGTACACCAACAACGGTTCGCTCTATATGACCACGCTTGCCTTCATGCCTCTCGGCCTGCCTGCCGATCATCCATTCTGGACCGATGCAGCACAGCCTTGGACCCAGGTGAAGGCATGGAACAATCAGCAGTTCCCTAAGGACCATCACTGGAAGGATGAGATTGTTACCAAGGACAAGTGGTAATTTGCAGTTTAGAGTTTACTGTTTAGAGTTTACTATTAAAAGTTTAGAGTTTAGAGTTAAGAGTTAATATAATGCGCAAGATATTGATGATGTTGGCAGCTGCAGCCCTGGCTTTGCCTTTGAGCGCAGCGCAGCCAGCCAAGAAGACCGCCAAGGTCAAGAAACAGAACAAAAAGGAGGTGAAGGCTTCCAGAAAGTGGGACCACGAGCAGGTGGTAGCACTCATCAAGAAGGTAAACAATTACTGGCAGGCCAACAACAAGCCTGAGGTGCGTGCCTTCTGGGACAACGCCGCTTATCATACCGGCAATATGGAGGTATATAAGATGCTGAAGGACCAGAAGATGCTCGATTACACCATCCGTTGGGCAGAGCATAACGATTGGACCGGTGCCACAGAGGCTAATCCTGCCAAGTGGAAGTACAAGCCATACGGCGAGGGTAAGGATCACGTACTCTTCGGCGACTGGCAGATCTGCTTCCAGACCTATATCGACCTCTACAATATCGAGGCAGCCAAGGGCAATGCCGCAGCTTCAGAATTTATGGTGAAGCGTGCCAAGGAGGTGATGCACTACGAGGCTTACTCTGAGCCAACAGACTACTGGTGGTGGAGTGATGCCCTCTACATGGTGATGCCTGTGATGACCAAGATGTACAAGCTTACCGGAGACGTGAAGTATCTCGACAAGCTCTACGATAACCTTCTTACCACCGATGAGATCATGCTCGACAAGGAGACCAACCTCTACTTCCGCGATGGAAAGTACATCTATCCGAAGCACAAGAGTGCCAACGGAAAGAAAGACTTCTGGGCACGTGGCGATGGATGGGTTCTTGCCGGTCTGGCAAAGGTGCTCCAGGATATGCCTAAGGACTACAAGCACTATCAGTTCTTCGTAGATAAGTTCCAGAAGCTGGCTAAGGCTGTGGCTGAAATCCAGCAGCCGGAGGGTTACTGGACCCGCTCGATGATGGACCCTGAGCATGCTCCGGGACCAGAGACCAGCGGTACCGCCTTCTTCACCTATGGAATACTCTGGGGAGTAAACAATGGTTATCTCAACAAGAAAGAATATAAGAAGGTGATAGACAGAGCCTGGACTTACCTCACGGAAACAGCCGTTCAGGAAGACGGCAAGGTGGGCTATGTTCAGCCAATCGGCGAAAGAGCCATCCCAGGACAGACCGTAGATGCCAATTCCCAGGCAAACTTCGGTGTGGGAGCGATGCTTCTCACTGCTTGTGAATATGATAAATATCTAAACACAAAACTATAATAGTAATGAATAAAAGACTGTTCGTAACATTGAGTATGGCAGGACTGGCAATGGTGGCCTTTGGTGCAAGAAAACCGAAGGCTGCCATTAAGTCGTCTGTAAAGACGGTAGCCATCCAGCAGCCAACTTTCACAGAGTGGCACGACCTCCAAGTGAATGAAATCAATCGTTTGCCTCTGCACACAATGCACTTCGCTTACGATCCTAACGACTTCCCTGGAACAGGTGCTGAGTATCTTGACAAGAAGAAGAGTATGAACTACCTGTCGCTTGAGGGCACATGGAAGTTCAACTGGGTAGCCAATGCTGATGAGCGCCCTACGGATTTCTACAAGACTGACCTTGATGACTCTAAATGGAACAACATCCAGATGCCAGGCAACTGGGAGATGTTGGGCTATGGTCAGCCAGAGTACGTAAATGTTGGCTTCGCTTGGCGTGGCCACTTCGACCAGCAGCCACCAGCTGTTCCTACCAAGGACAACCACGTAGGTTCCTATCGTCGTGAAATCAATATCCCATCCAACTGGGATGGCAAGCGCGTCATCGCTCACTTCGGTAGTGTAACCTCCAACATCTATCTCTATGTTAATGGAAAGTTTGCCGGTTATGCAGAGGATAGCAAGGTTGCCGCTGAGTTTGATATCACTCCATTCCTGAAGAAGGGCAAGAACCTCATCGCCTTCCAGACATTCCGCTGGTGTGATGGTTCATGGTGTGAGGATCAGGACTTCTGGCGTCTGAGCGGTCCGGCACGTGAGAACTATCTCTATGCCCGCTCTAAGGATCATCGCCTGCTCGATGTCCGTGTAGAGACTGAGCTGAAGAACAACTATAAGGATGGTTACCTCAACATCACAGCCAAGGTGCAGGGCAATACCCTGGCATACTTCGGTCTTTACGACCCAGATGGCAAGGAGGTAATCGTTACAGGTACCGATAATGTAAAGAATGGTGTGGCTAAGTATCAGCTCCGTGTGAAGAATGTTCGCAAGTGGAGTGCTGAGACTCCTAACCTCTATACCCTCGTTGTATCTCCTATCCAGAATGGCGGTATGTACTTGCCATACGAGATTGTACAGGTAAAGGTAGGTTTCCGCAAGGTGGAGATCAAGAACAAGCAGTTCCTGGTCAATGGCCAGCCTGTTCTCCTGAAGGGTGCCAACCGTCATGAGATTGATCCTGATGAGGGCTACAACTTAAGTGAGCCGCGTATGATTCAGGACATCATGATGATGAAGCGCATGAACATCAATGCCGTTCGTACCTGCCACTATCCAGACGATCCTCGCTGGTATGATCTCTGCGACAAGTACGGATTGTATGTAGTGGCAGAGGCTAACCAGGAGAGCCATGGTTTCCAGTATGGCGACGATGCGGCTGCCAAGAAGCCTGAGTTTGCCAAGCAGATCATGGAGCGCAACCAGCACAATGTGTCTATGTTCTACAACCATCCTTCCATCGTAACATGGAGTATGGGTAACGAGACCGTGATGGGCGACAACTTCCTGCAGGCTTACAAGTGGATCAAGAGCCAGGACAAGACCCGCCCTGTTCAGTACGAGCAGGCTCGCCGTGGCGAGGGTACAGATATCTTCTGCCCTATGTACTATCCTGTAGCTGCTTCCGAGAAGTATGCCAAGGATCCAAACAGTCCGATGCCACTCATCCAGTGTGAGTACAACCACACCATGGGTAACTCTGGCGGTAACCTGAGCGATTACTGGGATCTGATCCGCAAGTATCCTATCCTCCAGGGTGGTTTCGACTGGGACTTCGTAGATCAGGCATTGCACCGCAATATCGTGAAGCCTATGAGCATCCTGCCTTACAAGATGAACAATGAGGAGCTTCGCAAGATAGAATATTGCTACGGTGGTGATTACAACAAGTATGATCCTAGCGACAATAACTTCAACTGTAATGGTATCATCGGTCCAGACCGCCAGATGAACCCTCATGCTTACGAGGTGGCTTATCAGTACCAGAACATCTGGGCCAAGATGGTGAATGCCGAGACTGGCGAGGTAAGCGTACACAATGAGAACTTCTTCCGCGACCTGAGCAACTATGCCCTGGCATGGAGCCTCGAAGAGGATGGCGTAGAGACTCAGAATGGCACCATCGCCGACCTCGATGTACCTGCACAGCAGACCAAGAACTTCACCATCCCTTACGACAAGAGCAAGATCAAGGGCAAGGAGGTATTCCTCAACATCGACTTCCGTCTGAAGGAGGCTGAACCATTGCTCACAGCCGGTCAGGTGATGGCTTATGCCCAGCTGCCGGTAGTTACCAAGCAGGCTTGCTCTGGCGACTGCAGCAAGATGCTGGCTCAGGGACATGGCAAGAAGAAGATGAAGCTTGCTGCCAAGAAGAACAATGTGGTAGCTGTTACCACACCTAACCTCACCTTCAAGATCGACCGTTCTACCGGTCTTATCTCTGAGTATGCTTACAATGGCAAGTCATTGCTCGGCGAGGGTGGTACCCTGAAGCCAAACTTCTGGCGTGCTCCTACCGACAACGATATGGGTGCAGGTCTCCAGAAGAAGTTCCAGGCTTGGAAGAACCCTCAGATGAACCTGAAGAACATCGACGTGAAGAAGGATAAGAAGACCAACTCTGTAACGATCCTCACATCATTCGATATGCCGGAGGTTCAGGGTCAGATGGATATCACCTACGTAGTATTCGCCAATACAGGTGCCGTGAAGGTAACAGAAGACTTCAAGGCTACAGAGGGTGCAAAGGTAAGCGATATGTTCCGATTCGGTATGCTGATGCAGATGCCATACACCATGGAGAAGAGCAACTACTACGGTCGTGGTCCTATCGAGAACTACTCAGACCGCAAGGACTGCATGCGCATCGGTGTTTACACAGATGATGCCGACAACCAGTACTTCCCATACATCCGTCCACAGGAGAGTGGTACCAAGAGCGATATCCGCTGGTGGAAGCAGACCGATGCCACAGGCTTGGGCTTGCAGGTGAAGAGCTGCACTCCATTCTATGCCAGCGCTATCCACTTCGATACCGAGGAGCTCGACGATGGCGACGACAAGGAGCAGCGTCACAGCTTCGACCTGAAGAAGTCTAAGTTCACCAACCTCTTCCTCGATTCTGCCCACATGGGTGTAGGCGGCGAGAACTCTTGGGGTGCTTGGCCTTTGGAGAAGTATCGTGTACATTATGGCAACAAGACCTTCACATTTACCCTCATTCCACAGGGTAAATAGTAGAAAAACAGCGATTTGAGCGAAAATCCAATATATTTAAACAGAAAATCCACCTCATTTGGGGTGGATTTTTTGTATCTTTGCATCCGTAATTGTGTATATGATAAACGTATCAATATAGAAAGGAAAATTTCAACCTAAAAAAGACAATAACAGAGCAATATGAGAAAAGCTAAAATTTTCGCAGCAATGCTGATGGCGATGTCTTCGCTCGGAGCTTTCGCACAGCATCAGTTTATGGTTCAGGCCAACAAGCCTGGAGTAGAAATCCAGCCTACCATGTATGGTATCTTCTTCGAGGATATCAACTTCGGTGCC
>OOCI01000519.1_pt1 | contig 36215 bp, 29 predicted proteins | sample 1671761 | NCBI WGS metagenome assembly OOCI01 (sample SAMN06348190, study PRJEB24527) | human gut metagenome | biome: human gut; feature: ankylosing spondylitis patient; material: feces | host: Homo sapiens | place: China | collected 2015-10
CGGAGCCGGGACCTGACAGGCTTTACCGGCTTTTTCCCCTGGTTGATTATCCGTTTTGTTATCCGTTTTCCGCCAGCCGCCTTTCATTTCCCCAAGAATATAATGTAGTTACCGAGAACAAAAATTTTTCCGAAAAACTTTCATTTTTTTCGGTTTCGCTCCTCTTTGTCCTCCGTACAGAACTCCCCTTGGCCATGTTGCCTCCTGCATGGTCGACGGGAGTTTTTTGCATATACGGCTCTGTCCTCTTTTCTCCGAATCCAGACGGCCTTCCACGTATACGCGCGCCTCCACTGAACGCGCCGTACCCTCCGGGCGGACGCCGGAAACCTCCCCCGGCGCTGCCTCTGCGGTTATGCGTGATGCCCACGTTCGAGCGATCCGTCAATTCTCCTCAAGAGGACTTTCCATTGAGGAAATAGCGCCAAGCCCAGGAAAAACAAAAAAGCCGTCGAGCGGCAACTCAACGGCTTCTTGCAGAACTGTATTCTTACTAATGCAACGTAAGAACAACAGTAACCGCAAGGTTCCTCGTTGTCAACAACGAATCTGCTGTTTTTGTCTTTTTTCGGGCCGGGAGAAAGAAAAAATGGAGACGTTTGCCCCAAAGGGAAATATTTACGGCCCGATTCTGCCACAGTTTGTTCTGCAAATGTCCATTACGTTTGGAGCAAAAACCATGTACGCGATTTTGTGTGACTATGCCGCCGATAAAGATCACTGCTGGCCTTCACAGGCAACCCTTGCCAAAAGGCTTTCTTGCAGTATCAGCAGCGTCAAAAACTACCTTGCCGAGCTTGTCAGAGCCAAACTCATTTCCATCAAACGAGAGCAATACCGTTCTTCTGTTTACTATCTTCTACGCCCTGAAGAACTGACCAGAAAGCAAGAGACACATTTTGCCGACAAGCAGTCAGAAGCTGGCTGCCATGAGACAAAATCTGGCTACTTAAACAATCTTAGCAAACAAAGAAAAGAAAAATACTCCCCCCTTTCCCCCCATGCGCCCGGAGAGACGGTCAATCCTGTTCGTCGCATGGTCAGAACGCCTGCGGCGGGGGGCGTGTCTTCTTCTCTTCCCGATTTTGAAAGCGTCTGGGCCATGTACCCCAAAAAGGAGGCCAAGGGCTTTGCCCGCATGGCCTGGCTCAAACTCGTGAGAAGCGGTCAGCTTCCGCCTCTCACTGAACTTCATGCCGCCATTCGACGCTTTGCCTCCTCGGAGAACTGGCAACGCGAACAGGGCCGCTTTGTGCCGCAAATGGGCAACTGGCTGCGCGGACAACGCTGGCTCGATCCGGTACGGCCTTCCGGTCAGACAGGCGAGGAACACACTCAAGACCTGCGGAAAATAATGCAGGCACGGGAGGAACGGGAACAACGCCAGCATGAGGCATGGAGCGCGAACAAGGCACGGCTGCGGCCTGAGTTTGAGGCATTCGCGGCGAAATTTCCGCCTGTCGCCAATGACGCCATGCCCTTCGGCATCTGGCTGCATCTTCATTCCCAAAACCGTGCGCCATCGACGGAAGATGTTCCACCAGAAAATGCCCTGGGCCTCATCGAATTTCTCCAGGATTACAAACGCCGCCGTCAGGCGGCCGACTACCGGATGCAACGGGAAATACCGTTGCATGGTCGAAAAGACACCGGAAATCCGTGTCGTTCAGTGGGAGAAATTCTGAAAGGCATGGGCGCGACGTTCCGCAGGGAAAGCGCCTTCAGTGCGTCTGACCTTCCCATAACCGCTTACACATAAGGGATTCATCGTGAAAAAAATATGCTGCCTTCTGGCGTTGACCATCCTTGCCGGACGACCGGCATTTGCGGACGACACACCCGCCACGCCGCCTGAAAAACACAATACCGTTCTCGGACAGACGGAAAAGAAAACCGTCCAGGATGCGGCGGACAAAAAAGCGCGGGACGCGCAAGCCCTGTTTGAAGAGAGTCTGCGGCAGATGATGCCGCTGGATGAGAACCAGATACAGGAATACCGCTCGCGCTCGGACGAGCGTGACCGCGCCCTGCTGCCCGTGTCTCCGGCTTTGAACACTCGCACTGTGCGCGTGACGCTGGAGCCGGGCCGTTCTCCCGTGCCTGTGTTCACCACGGCCAATATCGCCACGTCTCTGGTCTTCCACGACTCCACGGGTCAGCCCTGGCCGATTACCTCCGTAACCAACGGAGGGCCGTCCTTCTTTCAGGTGCTGCGCCCGGAACTGCCGGACGGAAACCTGCTCAACGTCATGCCCACGCAGGGGTATGCCACGTCCACCATTGTGGTGACGCTGGAAGGCCGGGACATACCGCTGGTCGTCCGGCTGGAATCGGATTCCGTGCGTGCGCCGGAGCGCAAGGCGGACGCGCTGGTGCTGTTCCAACTCGCCCATCACGGCCCGAAAGCCGCCCTCCCGATTATCAGAGACATCAAGGAAACGGCGGATTCCTCCATGCTGGCCTTTCTTGACCGCATTCCGCCGGAAAAAGCCGTGCGCGTCCGCGTGGAACCGGGGACTGATGACGTGCTTGTCTGGAACTACAACGGCAAACACTACCTCAGAACCGTCCACAGCCTGATGTGGCCCGCCTGGACAGCCGTGGTCAACGGCGCGGGCAATACCAGATGCTACGAGATGCCGGTCACGTCACGGTTGATGATTTCCAGAAACGGACAAATCCAGACAATCCGCCTGCAAGTTTCCAAATGAGGACACGCCATGAGCGATATGACAAGCACGGAAAAAAAGCGGCGGCTCATCCTGTTCAGCCTTCTGGGGGTTGCGCTCGCCGTCTCCATACTTCTCGCGTCCTTTTTCCTGTTCTCCCCGGAAAAGCCGTCCGCCACGGCCAGCCTGACTTCGGCAAGGACGGACGCCATCAGCGGCAAGGCGGGAGGCGAAAGCTCGGAAGAATACAATCAGAAGCTGAAAGAACACGACGCTCGGCAGGCCAATGAAGCCCTCAAAACAGGCGAGAGTTTTGTCCCCACGCCTGTAGGGCAACGAAAGCCGGTGGTGGTGAAAAAGGAAGACACGCCCCCGCCCGTGCCCCCGGTCGCGCCGGTGCGAACCGCGCCCGTCCAAACGCCGCGCACGGACAATACCATGCTCAAGCGCATGATGGACGACCTGGCGGCACTGGACACTAAACTGTCCGCCGTCGCCGTGGGTGAAGGCAGGATTATCTACCTGCGTGACTTCTCGGAGGAAACAGCTCCTGTCGCCGCGCCTGTTGCGGCAACGCCAGAGACAACGCAGTCAGGGAACACTCCTCCCGCCGTGACGCTCAAGCCGGGCGATCTGCTCTATGCCATTGTGGATGTGGGCGTAAACTCGGATGTGCCGTCCGCCGTGCTGGCGACAGTCACGTCCGGCGCATACCGCAACGCACGGCTGATGGGCAGTTTCCAACGGCATGACGAACGCCTTGTGCTGGCTTTCAACCGGGCTGTGCTGTCTTCCGGCGAGACCGTCCAGCTTGAAGCCTATGCCGTTGATCCGTCCACTTCGGAAGCCTCGGTCGCCAGCTCCGTGGATACCCATTTTTTCAGCCGTTGGGGCGGACTTATTGCGTCCGCCTTCCTTGAGGGCCTGGGAAGCGCCAAGCGGTACAGCGGCGCACAAAGCACCATCTACGGCTACGGCAATGACACCACGGATCAAATGGTCTGGAACGAATACAGCGTGGAAGACCAGGCATGGATAGCCGCCGGGAAAGTAGGCGAAAAGGCCGGGAAAATCTTTGAAAAGGGCTTTGACCGCCCGCCGACCGTCCGGCTGGAAAGCGGCACTCCCCTGGGCGTTCTCGTCCTGAACGTCAAGGGCAGGTGATGGCATGGACAATTACGTCGCCAACGTCATTCCGCACTTGCAGCAATGGTGGCCCGTGCTTGTCCGGCTGGCCTATCTGGTGGGCGTCGCCTTCGCCGTGGTTTCGCTTGGCCAGGCCATCAGCCACAAGCATCGCTTCAACCGCTCCACAGCGGTCTGGACGTTCGTCTGTGCGGTTTTGCTGCTCAATCTGCCCGCGCTCATGGATTCTCTGTCCATGACGGTCTTCAACCAGAGTTCCGAGCAGTCGTTGAGCTACAGCCCGCCGTCTTCGCCCGGTTCCGTCTACATCCAGTTCGCCGTGTACGCCATCGCCACGGTGGGCCTCATCGGCATTGCGCGGGGGCTGTGCCTCATGCGCGACACGCCCAATCAGCCCATGAACCTCAGCCGGGGCCTCGTCCATCTGTTCGGCGGAATACTCGCCGTCAACCTCGTCACCTTCCTGCGCGGCATTGGAGCCACCATAGGAGGGGACGTGCAAACATATATCGCCAGGATTCTTGGCTAATGGAGAACTCTATGAACACCATCAAAAATACGTTTTCCGCCTCTCCCGTTTGCTTCACCGTCGCCTGCATGGGCATGGCCGCCGTCTGGCTGTTCGCGCCCGAAATCGTCCAGGCCGCCGTCACCTTCGGAGAAATCGGCCAGAACATTGCCGACAACTCCAAGGGCGTCGCCAAGGGCATCACAATGGCGGGCTATGCCGCCGGAGCGGGCATGGGCTTGTGGGGCACTGTGGACATGTATAAGGCCACGAAAAACCAGGGACAAAGTACCTACGCGGGCGGACTGACCAAGGTGATCATCGGCGCGTTGGCACTTGGCCTGGGAGAATTTCTCGGTTCCGGTTCCGCCACTCTTTTCGGTTCCGACCAGACTTCCGGCATGGGCGAATTGGGTCTGTAAACGTGAGACGATGAAGTATGAACATTTTCAAAAAACAAAAAGACGCCCCGGAGTCTCCGGAACAGGCTCAAAGCATGAAGGCATCTCATGCCTCGTCGCCCGCCCCGGATGCCGCCGCCGTCATTGGGGGACTGGACTGGTACAGGACGCAATTTCACAGGGCCATGAAACTGGCTCTCGCTCTGACCGTGGCCTTGTGCGCCAGTCTGGGCGTTGCCGCCATCCTGCTCCTGAACCAGCCGAAGCCGCAATACTTCGCAGCCACGCCGAACTTGCGGCTTGCGCCTATGGTACCGCTCGACCAGCCACTGCTCACGCAGGAGGGCCTGCTGACCTGGGCGTCGAACGCCATCACCGGGGCCATGTCGCTCAACTTCCTTGAGTGGCGCGAGAAGCTGGAAACCATTCGGCCCCATTTTGATGACGCGGCCTACAAGTCCTTTCTGGCTTCCCTGCAAAGTTCCGGCGTTCTGGACATGATTCGGGACAAGCGACTTTCCGCTTCCGCCGTCGCCACACGTGCCCCGGTCATCATCGCTTCCGGTCTGGTGGGCGGCAGGGCCACATGGAAAATCGAGTTCCCCCTGATTGTCTCCTACGAATCCAGCCAGGGCGTGGAAAGCACGCAAAAACTCCTTGCCACTGTCCTTGTCTGCCGCGCGTCCACGGCAAAGACGCCGCGCGGCGTGGTCATTCAGCAAGTCGTACTCAAGAGGGATGCGTAATGCTTGATATACTTGTCAACGGCGTGGATCGCGGCATCCGCGCTCTCTCTGAAGCGTTCGCCGGGCCGGTTCACAGCTACTGCCGTCTTGAAACCGTGGATAACGGCGTACTGGTGGCCGATGACGGGAGCCTCATCAGTCTCCTGCATCTGGAAGGTTCGCTGAAGCATGTGGGGGTGGAAGAATACATGTCCATCGTCTCCGGCCTGACGGAAAAGCTCCAGGCCACGCTCTCCAAGCCGGGTCACGCGCTTCAGGTGGTCTTTGAATATGACCCGGAAAGCAGCGGGGAACGGATTGCCGAACTGCTCCAGCCCTCCCGTCTGACGGCGCAGAACCTCGGCCTGCGCATCGGCCCGCTGCTGGAGGATTGGGGCCATGCCCTGCAACGCTACTGCGCTCTGGAAACATGCTGGATTGTGCTGTGGACGCGGCCCGCCGTGCTGCCCGACACCCTGCGGAAAACGGCGCTGAAGGAACGCGACGCGGCCATGTCCAAAATGCCCACACTTGCGGGCTGTCAGCAGATTGCCCGTGCCGTCGCCGCCCTGCATGACGCGCACAACGGTTTTCTGACAGGTGTGCTGGACGCCTTCCGGCAGGCGGATTTGCTGGCCTGGCCGCTCACGGCGCATGAGGCCCTGCGGGACATCCGCCTGTGCATCGCGCCGGAGTTCACCAGTCGGGCATGGCGGGCGCTTGTGCCCGGCGATCCCCTGCCGCTCCGCCTGCCCGACCCGGACATAAGCACAAAAGACGGGCTGCATAACGTCATCTACCCAGATTTCAAAACGCAGCTCTGGCCGCGTGAGGGAAACATGGTGTCGCGGAGCGCCGTCAGAATCGGAGAGCGTATCTATGGACCGCTGATTATGACGCTCATGCCGCAGACGCCCAAACCCTTCCAGGACTTTTTCCGCGTTCTGGCGCGACGGGACGAGCGTTTGCCGTACCGCATGTCCTTCCTGCTGGAAGACGGTGGCCTGAACATGGGCCTCAAGCCGTTGCTGGCCGCGATTCTGGCGTTCACAAACGCGGACAACAAACGCTTCAACAATGCCGTGGAAGCCTTGCGAGCGCTGGATTTGGGAGGCGTGTGCTGCGTGAAGTTCCGCATCTGCCTCTGCACCTGGGCCTGTGTGCGGGAAAGTGAACGGGAGGCTCATCTTCTGCTCAGGCGGCGGGTGGCGGAACTCTCCAAGGCTGTTCAAGGATGGGGAACGTGCGATGTGACGGAAGCTCTGGGCGATCCGCTGCTCGGCTTTACCGCGACCCTGCCCGGCCTGATGCCATCCAGTCCGGCCCCGGTCACGGCCGCGCCGCTTCAAGAGGCCATCGGCATGTGTCCGTTGCGCTCGGCTTCACCCTGGAAAGAAGGAAGCCTTCTGTTCCGCACTCAGGACGGCAAAATCATGCCATTCGCGCCCAATTCCTCCGAACAGGCCGCATGGATTGATCTGGGCGTCGCGCCGATGGGCGGGGGAAAGTCGGTTTTCCTCAACGCCATGAACTTCGCCTTTGTCACGCAGGCCGGGCTGTCCCGTCTGCCCTGGCTGTCCATCGTGGACGTGGGGCCGTCATCTTCCGGCCTGATTACCCTGCTGCGGGAAAACCTGCCCGAAGGGAAAAAGCACCTTGCCGCCTATCACCGGCTCAGGATGACGTCGGACTATGCCGTCAATCCCTTTGACACGCCGCTGGGCTGCCGCAAGCCCCTGCCCTCGCACAAGGCGTTTCTGGTCAACCTGCTGTCGCTGCTGGCCACGCCGCTGGATGTCACAGCTCCGGCGGACGGCGTGCCGGGTCTGATAGGTCGGGCCATTGACCTTGCCTATGAGGAACTCTCGGACGGCAATCATCCCCGACTCTATCAGCCCAATGTGTTGCCGGAACTGCATGACCTCATTGTTCATGAAGGCATCAACCGCGACGCTTCCACCTCCTGGTGGGAAGTGGTCGATGGGCTTTTTGAGCGGGGGTATGTGCATGAGGCATTGCAGGCGCAGAGATACGCCGTGCCCCTGCTGGCCGATGTGGGGGCTCAGATTCGGCAGAACAAGGGCATCCAGAACACCTATGAGGAACACACCATCAACAATGTCTGGCGCTCTCTGATGGATGCCATTGAAGCGTATGTCATCCTGAAGGAACCTACCCGGTTCGATTTGGGCGACGCCCAGATTGTAAGCCTCGACCTGGACGAAGTGGCTCCGCGCGGCGGCGCCACGGCGGACAGACAGTCGGCGGTCATGTATATGCTGGCGCGTCATGTTCTCGGCTCCCGGTTCTTTCTCATGCCCGCTGATGTGCAGCTCATGCCCGAATACTATCAGGACTACCATGCCGGACGCATTGAAGCCATCCGGGAAGACCCCAAAAGATTGTGCTACGATGAAGCGCATCGCGTGACCAACAACGTCTCGGTGGCGGGCCAGCTTCAGGCCGACATGACCACAATGGCGCGGGAATCACGCAAGTGGAACCTGTCCATCGGGCTGTACACGCAGTCCATTGACGACATTCCCAAAATCATCACGGACGAGCTTGCCACAACCGTGGTCATTCTCGGTTCCGGAACCGAAAAAAGCATCGACAATCTCTCGGAACGCTTCGGCCTGAACGGGGCCTGCCGTCATGCGCTCTCGCGGCTGGGCAAGCCCGGCAAGGCCGGTTCCAACCTCATTGCCCTGTTCAGAACAGGTTCGGGCATGTCCCAGCTTGTCCTCAGTCTGACCATAGGCCCGCAATCCCTCTGGGCCTTTTCCACCACCACGGAAGACGTGGCTATCCGCAACAATCTCTATCAGCGCCTGGGGCCGTCCGAAACCCTGCGGCGGCTGGCCGCTCGTTTTCCGGGCGGTTCGGCCAAGGCCGAAGTGGAACGCCGCAGGCGCAACGTTGAAGACCAGAGCGACGCCGATGGGGAAGTCGTCAACGTCATTCTGGAAATTGCCAATGAAATAGCGAGGGAACAATGAAAAAGCTCTTTTTTGCCCTGGCTCTTGTCCTGCTTCCGGCTTCGGCATGGGCCGGGGGCTGCGGATGCGGTTCCATCAACGCCATGATCAGCGCGGCAAAGTCGGAAACCATTCAGGCGGTCAATGCCTATACCGCTGCGGAAGCGCAGGCCATCCGTTCGGAAATCCTGCTGGCGGCGCAGAACATCATCGGCACCATCAAGACGGAATCGGCCACCATCGTGCGGGCGCTGGTCGCCCTCAAGGAAAGCAATGCCGCCACGCTCAAGGGACAGGCCGTGGCGGGTGAGGCCATGAAAACCGAGGACATGTACGGCAAGGCCGCGCAGCCCGCCGGGCTGTGCGGAAGCAGTTCGCTGGGCGCGGGCATCCAGCTCGGCGCTCAGGCCGGACGGGAAATCCACGCGGCCATGCGCGAGAAGCAACTTGAACACGCCCATGCGCCCAAAAAGCCGGTGGAATTTCTCCAGCGTGTGCTGGCCGATGACCAGCCCTCCGAACGGGAAAGTCTGGACGCGCTCTTTCCGCTGCAAAGTACATTGACCGAGGATCAGGTGGCGCAGGCCCATGAAGCCGTCAAGACACTGGCCAATCCCCGCCCGTTGCCGGTGGTGACGGAGGAACAGAAGGAAACGCCCGCCGGGCAGACCTATGCGGCGGCGCGGAAAATCCATGAGGAGCGGGTGGCCGCAGTCATGGAGTCACTGAACAACCATGTGGTGTATCACGCGCCCACGCTGCCGGAAGATGTCACCGCCTGGGCGGAAAACCAGTGGTCGGAAGCGGGCGGGAGCGGCACGCCGCCCGGCATTGTGGACGGCAAGCTCTCGGAGGCCGGGCTGTACAGGCTCCTCTCGCAGATGCGCGTCGGCAATCCCAACTGGTTCGCGCAAATCGCCACAGCAACGGATACGGGGCTTTTGCGGGAACTGGTCATCATGCAGGCGTTCCAGATGGAGCTGACGCGCAAGAATACGGATTTGCTGGACAGGCTGACCGTCATTGCCTCGCTGGACTACCTCACACGCATGGAAGGCACGACGGGCAGGGAAATGGATGACCTCTACACGCGCATGGTCGGCGCACAGCAGTAGGGGGAGAGATGTATGGCAACAGACCTTCCCGCGACTTCGGAAGTCCTGCTCCCGACCGATGCCAGCAAGCATATTCTGGATACCTTTCTCGGCCAGGGCTGGGATACCTGGGGCACGAGCCTTGGCGGCAGTCAGGCTTCCGAACTGATGCTTGAAATGTTCAGCGCCTTCAACCTGATTGCGCTGGCCGTCATTTCCGCGCTGTTCCTGTGGGTTCTGGCCGTTGCCGTGGCCGGGACGGCCCACGAAGGCACTCCTTTCGGAAAGCGTTTCAGCTCGCTGTGGATGCCGCTGCGTTTTGTGGGCGCAATGGGGGCATTGGCTCCCATTTTCAAGGGACTGTCGCTCTTTCAGATGGCGATTCTGGCCTGCATCGGCTTTTCCATCAACCTCGGCAACTACGTCTGGGAGCTGGGTACGGATTATTTTGTGGAGCATGGCGGGCAGCTTTCTCCCCAGGCTCCGGATCAGAACGTCACCCATTATGCGGCCATTACCAACGGCGCGCTGGAATCGTTGACGCTCCAATATTACCTGAACGAACGGCGCGGGATGAACATTACGCCGGGCGGAGAATGGAAATACAGCGGCAACTGGTTCCGCTCCGGGGGCGAATACAGATTTATCTTCAACGGCAACGCGGGAAACATCACGGTTTCCTGCGTGGACGAAAGTGACGCCCTGTGCCGGGGAAAGGTCAATGCCGTGGGCACGGCCATTTCCGCGCTCTCACCTCTGGCGCAACAGCTTGCCGATCCCGATACTCCGGCTTCCTCCATCGAGCCTCGCGCCCTGTACGATGCGGCCAATCAGGTCAACACGACCATCCTTTCCGGCCTGCAAAGCTACGCGCAACAGGGACAGCTTCAAGGCAAGCTCACCGAGTTCAGGGAAAATGCCGCGCAATACGGATGGTTCGCGGCAGGCTCGTCCTACTGGTCTATCGCCTGGATCAATCAGGAAGTCCGGGAAGCCATGTATTCCGGCATCACCTACAGCCCGCACGAGTACACCGTGTCGGAGCTTCAGGCGCTGATGCACGGCCTGCGTGACTATGAAGCGGCCAAGGAGCGCGTGGCCAACTACATCAAGACCGCCTACGCCAGCCGGAGGGGGATTTCCGACACCACGGCCACGCCGTCCGTCACGGACGAAGGCCGGGCCTTTGATGAAATCCGCAACTGGCTGCGGGCAACGCTGAATCAGCTTGTGGCCGGGAACATCCTGCCCGTCGCCATCGAAAAACTGTCCTCCAGCGATCCCATTATGGCCGTGTCCAATGTGGGGGATTACCTCATCGGCACGGCCTGGGGACTGGCTTCGGCGCTCGGCGTGGTGGACGTGGCCCACTCGATGGGCAAGGCGCTGCCCTTTGTGGGCAAGGCCATTCCCAATCTGGACAAATACATTTCCTTTGTCCTGTTCACGGTCTTTCTGCCTCTCCTGCTCTACGGGCTGGCGCTGGCCTACTACTTGCCCGCAATTCCCTTCATCCGCTGGATTTCCGCTCTGGTCGGCTGGATCATTCTGGTGGTGGAAGCTCTTGTAGCCGCGCCGCTCTGGCTCTGCGCCCACGCTCTGCCCGAAGGGGACGGCGCTGCGGGCCAGCACGGCAAACGGGGCTATTTCCTCCTGCTCGGCATCCTCATCCGTCCGCCGCTCATGGTTTGCGGCTTCTTTGCCGCCGTCATCCTCATGAACGTGGTGGGCAGACTGCTCGGCGCGGGCTTCGAGATGTTTGTCGGCGGAACCATGCAGACCAAGGTTATCGGTATCACCGGCACGTTCTCCATGCTCGTCATCCTGGGCATCGTGGTCATCATGACGGCCAACAAATTTTTCAGCCTCATTCACTACCTGCCCGAACACGTCACCAACTGGATAGGCCAGCAGTTCCACGCCCTTGGTGAGAAGGAAGACCAGGCAGGCGTGAAAAACGTCTTTGTCGGTTCCACCAATGCGGTTTCCTCCGGCGCTCATGGAGCGCGGGAACTGCGCGGCGACATTTCACGGCAATGGAACAACCCCGGCGCGGGCAACGCCCGGACTTCAACGCCGCAGGCCCCTGCGTCCAGCCCCAGGCCGGGACTGACGCAACAGAATTTCAGGAGCTGATATGGATATTTTCGACAAGGAAAAAACCGTCATCAGTTGCTTTGATTTGACCGGCAACATGGTACGTCCCTGGGCGGAAGCGGGATACCTCTGCTACTGCGTCGATATACAGCATCCGCAGGGAGAAACAAGACAGGGAAACATTATCCATGTCGGCGCGGACATGCGCGACTGGCTGCCTCCGTTCCGCCCTATCACCTTTGCGGCCTTTTTCCCTCCCTGTACGGATGTGGCCGTTTCCGGGGCAAGGTGGTTCAGGGACAAGGGCTTGTTCGCCCTGTTCCAGTCCATACGCCTGTTCTATGCCTCCATCCGCCTCGCGGAATGGACACATGCGCCGTACCTCATCGAAAACCCCGTTTCCACCATCTCCACCTACTGGCGCAAGCCGGATTACACCTTCGATCCCTGTGATTACGCGGGCTATCCGGGAGGTGAAAACGACCTGTACACCAAGAAAACCTGCCTCTGGACAGGGGGAGGCTTCATCATGCCGCCACCCAAACGTCTTGAACCGGTACAGGGAAGCAGGATGCACCGGCTTCCTCCTTCTCCGGAACGGGCGAACCTCCGCAGCGCCACGCCGATGGGCTTTGCCCGCGCCGTGTTTGAGGCGAACTGTCCCGGCTGGAGGTCGGCATGAAAACGCCTGTTTCCCTTTCAAGTGTTCTGGCTCTCGCCGGTGAATCCCGTCAGCACCTGACGGAACTCCGTTCCGGTTTCCGTTCCCGGCTGGCCGCTTTCCGGCGGAACCGCGCGGCATCGGAACAGGCCGCACTGGAAAAAGATTTCACCCTCGTTCTTGCGGCCTGGGGTATTGCCGACGCGGATATTCCCAGCGTCATCTCGGCCTTGCGCCTGCGGCTGCTGGTGTTCCTCGCTGCGGCTCTGGCCTGCCTCCTCGCGGCGGCATGGTCACACAGTCCGCTTTCCTTTCTGTCCCTGGCCTGCATCGCGCCGCCCTGTCTGCTCGGCATGGTCACAACACTCTGGCGCATTTCCATTTTGCGTCACCGTCGCTTTACGCCGCTGTGCCGCTGGCTGTTGCATTTCCGCAAACGCCCGTAGCGGGCGGGGGCGTGTCTCCCTTAACCTTAAATATAAGGAGTACCTTTGTGTTTTCCAGAACCGTATTGATAGTGTCCTGTCTGGCTCTTGCGGCCTGCGCGGAGAAAACCGCGCCTCCGGTTCCTCATGAAGTCGATTTCGTATCAGCTACGCTTGGACAGGCTGCGGAGCAGGCCCACGGCGAACTCGCCATGCTTGCCAGACTGCGCGGGCAGGGCTTGCAGCCCTTGCTGCCGCCCGCCGATCCCTCGCTGAATCTGCCCGTTTCCCTTGCCTGGACTGGCGAAGCGTCCGGGGCGCTCAAGGAAATCTGTCTGCAACTCGGCTACCGCTATAAAGAGGCAGGGAGTCCTTCCGCGCAGGCTTTGACGGTCGTGGTGCGCGGTTTGAACCGTCCGGCGCATGAACTGCTGGAAGACATTGCATGGCAGATTCAGCCGCAGGCCGTAGTGCGCGTCGATCCGGTCAACCGGGTGCTGACGCTGGCCAGAACTTCCGGCACGGAGGGAAGGTCATGAGTGCCACAGAGAAAACATCCGTGGAAATTCTGCATCCCACCCCCATGCCCGCGCCCAAAATCGACGACTACAGTTATACGCTGGGATTCAGCAAAGGGTATGAAGCCGCTGATTCCTCCACCTTCTGTTGGGCTTTAGGCTTGTGTGCCGTTCTGGTCATCATCTGCTGTTTTATCGTGCTGTATAATCACCTCAGCCAACAGAACGATATCCTATCTCGTTTCTGCACTTCCGAAAAAAACAGGAAAGGCGTGTCGAACAACGGCAGATTCTTCTCCCTGCTGCTTCCGCTGGCCATCACTGTCTGCCTTGCAGGATGCGCCGGAAAACAGGGCGAAGTCGTCAATCCCGCGCCCGTGCCGCCGGATGTCGTCAACGCTCCGGCTCCCGCCGACAGCGCCGACAAGGGAACGGGGAAGTTCGTACCCCATGACGCCATGTATCGGGAAGACGGTTCCGGGCAGTATCTTGCCGTCCACGTTCCCGCCGATCCCGCATCCGGGCCGCGCAAGGGCGAACCCGCCGAGCTGACGGAACTGCTGGAAATGACTGGTACGGCGACCGGCAAAGAAAAAACGGTCGTCCAGCTTATGCGGCCCAAAGCCATCCGGGAAGCGGCACGGCTGGTCACGTTCCAGACCGCCATGTCCTGGCGTTACGGCCAGCTTGTGGCGGAAACGGAACGCTACAGCGCCGTCATGGACACGGCCTTCAACTTTGCTCCGTTGATGCTCACGCAGGGTGAAGCCCTGATTATGCCGCCCCTGCTCACGCGGGCGGGAGCATCCATGCGCATTGAAGATAACGCCACGGCCACGGCGGCGAAAACCACCTATGAACTGCTGGAACCGGCCCGGTATATCGCGGTTGTGCCCAACTGGCGGGAGTTTCTCATGGCCGATGACTTCCCCGCGCCGGAACAGCCCAATCCCGCCGTGCTGCCGAAAAACGCGGAGGAACGCGCCATCTGGCGAACCGCCGTGCGCGAAGCCTGGGAACAGGGGCTGGCCGAGGCCGACCAGCTCTATGCCGACAACGTATCCCGCATGGCGCGGAGCTATCGCGGCGTCATGCTCTATCACCTGCTCACCGCCCAACATCTCATGAGCCGGGTCAATACCGCGTCCTCCGACCTGGGGACGCGCCGATCCGACAACGGCAACAAGCTGAACATCGGCCAGAAGGTCTACCGGATTACCGCGCCTTCCGCGTTCACGGTCGCGCCCGCCGCGTCCCGGAAGAAAGGGGGAAAATAGCATGGGGCCAGTGATTTCTACCCGCATGAACCCCGTATCCGCTGGACGCATACGGAACTCAATGACCTGCTGCTCTGGGGAACCCATTGCGGCATGTCCGACCTCAATCTGCGCTCCGGTCTGCCCGCATGGATGAGGTTGAACGGCTTATGGCGGAAGGTCACGCAACGACCTATCACCACGGACGAATTATTGGCCGCGCTGGAACGGCTGACCAAAAACAACTCCGTATCCGCGCTCATCAAATCCGGCCAATCGGATTATGACTTTGCCCACGAAATCGAAGAATCGCGCGGTGTGCGCCGCCGTTTTCGCGGCAACGCCACACCGGTGGCGGACGGGTATTCAACCGGCGTCAAGATTGTCTTCCGTACCATTCCTTCCATGCCGCCCGCTCTGGAAGACCTGAACGTCGAACAGGGCATCCTTGACCACGCCATGCCGTCCAACGGTCTGGTTTTGGTCACGGGCGTCATGGGTTCGGGCAAGTCCACGCTGCTGGCCGCCATCCTGCGGCGCATCATCGAAAGCGGCGGGCGCAATGTCAGCACGTATGAAGCGCCCATCGAGTTCGACTTCGACGCCGTGCCCAAACCCGGCGGGCCTGTTTCGCAAAGCACGATTCCCGAACACCTGAAATCGTTTCTGACGGCCACGCGCAACTCCACGCGCACGGCTCCGGACGTGGTGCTTATCGGGGAAAGCCGCGATCCCGATACCCTGCGGGGCATGATGGAAAGCGCGGAAATCGGCGTGGCCGCCTATTCCACCGTGCATACCCGCTCCGTGCCGGAAACCTTGAGCCGTATCATCAACGTCTTTCCCTTCGCGGAACGACTGCAAGTTGCAGCCACGCTGCTTTCCAGCCTGCGGCTGGTCATCTCGCAGCGTCTGCTTCCCCTGCCGGACAACAACGGACGTATCGCCCTGCGCGAATATCTGGCCTTTACGCCGGAAATCCGGGAAACGCTGCTGGAAACTCCGCTGGAACGTCTGATTCTGAAAACCGAAGACCTGCTGACCGCTTCCGGCCAGCGGATTCAGGATGCCGCCCAAACCGCCTACAAGAACGGAAACATCGCCAGGGACAGCTATCTGGCAATTTTGGCCGAACGCAAACACAGGAAAGGAACCAATTATGGCGCAACAGCATAACGACAACATACCGTATTACGAAATCTTCAGCATCAGGGAATACGTCAGGAAAGGAGAGACAAAATCCTCCTGGCTGCGCATCGGCGCGGGCTTCAAGAACAGGGATGATTCTTTCGGACTGATCTTTCAGGCCATGCCCCTGCCCGATCCCAAATCCGGCCTGCTCCGTCTGTACATGCGTCCGTTCCGTCCCGAAACGGAACAGGATGCCGCTCAGGGGGAAGACGCCTTCTATCTGGAGATCGACCCGCTCATGGGCGCTCCGCTGGAGGAGCTGTGATGAAACATCCCGCGAATGTGGTTTCCCTCTCCGGCGGAAAGGACAGCACGGCCATGCTGCTCATGCTCCTCGAACGCGGCGAACCCGTGGCCGATGTCGTGTTTTTCGACACAGGCTGGGAATTTCCCGAAATGTACGAACATCTGGAAAAACTCGAAGCCTTCACCGGTCTGAAAATCACGCGCCTGCATCCCAGGATGCCGATTGGCGTGGAAACGGACAAGTCGCCCTTTGACTGGATGCTCTCCGAATATCCGGTGGCCAGGCGGGGAACACGTCAGGTGCATATGATTGGCCGGGGCTGGCCCAACGCGTCCGTTCGCTGGTGTACGGGCCGCAAACGGGATGCGCTTCACGCGCATTTTCTGGCGCTCACCCACCGGAGTGGCCTTGAACTCCCCCTGCGTCAGTGTATCGGATTCGCCGCCGACGAACGGCATCGACTGGACGGCGTGGCAAAAAAGAACAGCGCCTGGTGCGTACAACGGTATCCGCTGGTGGAATGGGGCGTCACGGAGGCCGACGCGCTGGCTTACTGCTACAAACGCGGCTTCACCTGGGGCGGACTCTACCATTTCTTCAGTCGCGTCAGTTGCTTCTGCTGTCCGTTGCAACCTCTTGATGAACTGCGGACACTTCGCGGCTACTTCCCTGACCTGTGGCAACGGATGCTCGTCATGGAATCCTGGCTGCCGGAAAACAGACGGCGTTTCAAGGATTCCAGTGTCTCCGCTCTGGATGCCCGCTTTGCGGAGGAGACGGATAATGGCTGACGTTCTCTGGCGCGATACCGCGCTCACGCCCAAAATATTCATGCTGGACGCCCGCGCCGTCTTTCCTCTGGCCCTCTGGCTCTTTCATTGGGCCTGGTGGACGGCGGGGCTGGCGCTTGCCGCGATCCTCGTCCTCTACCTTGTCCAGCGCACAGGCATGACGCCCATTGCTTGTTTCCGCGCCATCCGCGTGGCCTGCATGGGACGGAGACGCGAAACACGAAACACTGAAAGCCAGTGGCGCAAACGCTGTCGCTGGCAGTAACCCTCTCACTAAAAAGGTGATCAATATGACTCATTACGCCATGCTTTTGAATCTTGATGAAGCCAACGCGCACTCCCTGCGAAGAGATGAATTATTTCATCACATTCTTCAGGGCAGCATTTTGCGAAGAATCCTGCTTGGTCACGGTCAGACCGAATATACAGCCATGAAAAACTCTCTTGATGCCATGCTGGATAACGGTCTTCTTGAAATCTGCGAATGTGACGGCGGCGTCGCTTCCATTCTGGAGGGCAATACGTCAGGTAGAGAGGCTTTCCGTCACCTCTGGCTGCATGATGAAGAGAGTGAATCCATGCCCATCCTCCATACTTTGCCCGGTCATGAGTTTGCCATGCAATTTTGCCGTAAATACAGCCTTCCCGAAGAGGCTGCAACTGAGCTGTCCTCTTTCTTCAATATATTGTTCAAGAATAACGAACAGTAACTACAAAGGGAACATCATGAACAGAAAAGAACGCAACAGCCTTGGTCTCTTTGATACCGCGCGGCGCTCTCCTGAAAAAGAGCGCGTCACGCTCACCCAGGCGGACATCGAGCGCCAGCTTGACGCGGGCGCGTTTCTCATGAGCCGCGAAGAAGCCGTCGCCGCCGGATTTCTTAATCCGTATGACGAACAGGATACTGTGATTGTGGACATCAGGGAGGAACAGCAATGAGCCAGACGCCACAGAATGAAAAGAAGAGCCGCTTTCAGCTCAGCCGGGAAGTTCAGGAGGAATTTGTCAACGGCATTGCCCAGACCATGTTGTCGCTGGCCGAAAACGCTGAACAAGGGCAGCCGTCTGTGGCTGAAACGCCCTTTTGCCCCGTGACCGGCAAGGAATACAGTGGCGCGAACATGGTGCGTCTGACACTGACCGCTATGGAAAAGGGCTACGCCGACAACCGCTGGCTTACTTTCAAGCAGCTTCAGACAATCAGGGATGAGCATCCTGACCTGAACATCCGCATCCGAAAAGGAGAGCACGGCGTCACCGTGCTGCGCCCGGAGGACGTGTTCTTCACGGTGGAAAATGACGGAAAGTGGAATTTTGTTTCCGAAGAGCAGGCAAAGGACATTCCCGATGTGCGGCGTCATACCCTGCTGTATCCCTTCACAGTCTTCAATGCGGCCCAGATTGAAAACTTTCCCGCCAGAGAACAGCCCGCGCCCGTCATGACCGAAGCCCAGCGCAACGAGCTGCTGGAACGCTTTGTCGCCAGTTCGGGCGTGGCTGTCGAACATGGCAAGGGCGTTCCGCGCTTCGACCACAGGACGGATACCGTCAGACTGCCGCACCCGGAGAACTTTCACAGTTCTGATGAGTATTACGCCGCCAAACTGCGGGAGTTCTTCAAGGCCACTGGACACGAATCACGGGAAGCCCGACAGCCTGTAAAGGCCCAAACGCTCAAAAGCTGCGCCTTCGAGGAAATGAGGGCGGAAATGTTCTCAATGCTGGCCGGTGCGAAATTCGGCCTGCCCATGCCGGAACACGGCTCCGCTGAACGGCTCAGGCTCTGGAACCAGACCTTTTCCGGCGGGGAATCCAGGACGCTTTTCCGGGCCGCCTCGGAAGCCGCGCGGGCGCTGACAACCCTGCGCCAGTTTGAAGCGGGAGAACAGCCCGCCGCCCGATGGTTCCCCAAACGCGAAGCATGGCCGGAACTCATGGAGATGCAGAAACAGCGGGATGCCGCGACGGGCGTGTCTTTCCGGGAAAACGCTTCCGGCGCATCGCGTCCCGCGCCCGGCGGAACCGCGAGTTCTCTGTCCGAATCCGCCAGAGCCTTTGCGGAAACGGATGACCTGACCGTCAAGGCCCGTCTGATTCTCCAGAATCCCGACTTCCTGAACATGGCGCTCAGGCTCGACCCTTCCGCTACCAGAGAACTGGCCGCGCTCTGCGATCAGGTGTCGCAGGCGTTGCACATGGAGCTGGACGAAAAGCTCCGCACCGCGCCGGGCGCTGTGGAAAATCCCCTTCCCCTGAACGAACAGAAAGCCGCTTCCGCGCGGCGCATGAGGATGTGATATGCGACTTTTCATTGCCGAAAAACCCAATCTTGCAAAAGCCATTGCCAGTGGTCTGGGCAATGGCCGCACGGAAAGCGGCTGCATCCGCTGCGGCGACGATACGGTGACATGGTGCTTCGGGCACATGCTCGAACTTGCCTGGCCGCAGGAATACAAGCCCGAATATGCCCAATGGCGGCGCGAACACCTGCCCATCATTCCTTCTGAATGGAAATACAAGGTCAAAAAGGATTCCGCCAAACAGCTTGCCGTCATCGGCTCCCTGCTGCGCGAGGCCGATTCCGTGGTCAACGCGGGCGATCCCGACCGCGAGGGCCAGCTTCTCGTTGACGAGGTGCTGGAGCATTTCAACTATCACGGCCCGGTAGCCCGCATCTGGCTTCCTTCCCTTGATGACAAGTCCGTCCGCATCGCCCTGAACGACATCAGGGACAACACGCCCTATGCGCCGCTGCGTGACGCCGCCCGCGCCAGAAGTCTGGCCGACTGGCTGGTGGGCATCAACGCCACGCGCGCCCTGACCATCAAGGGAAGAGAAGGCGGACGTTCCGAAACGCTGTCTCTGGGCCGCGTCCAGACTCCCACCCTCGCTCTGGTCGTTGCCCGCGACAGGGAAATTACCAACTTCAACCCCGTGGACTATTTCGTGCTGCGGGCCTCACTCACCCATGCCGCCGGAGAATTTACGGCCACCTTTGTTCCTTCCGAGACGCAGGCCGGTCTGGACGCTTCCGGGCGGCTCGTGGATTTCACCCAGGTTGCCGCTGTGCTTGAACAGGTCAACGGCGTGGAGGGCCTTGTCACGGAATCCCTGCGGGAGAATAAAAGCAAGGCCGCGCCTCTGCCGCACAGTCTTTCCTCCCTGCAAAAAGCCGCTTCCGCCCAACTCGGCATGTCGGCGCAGGAAGTGCTGGACACCGCGCAATCCCTCTATGAGCGAAAACTGACCACCTATCCCAGAACGGACTGCCGCTATCTGCCTGTCGAACAGTATCAGGAAGCCGCCGCCGTGCTGGCCGCGCTTTCCTCGCTTCCCGGTCTGGAACAGGTGGCGGGAACGGCGGACGCCTCGCTCAAAAGCGCCGCGTGGAATACGGGAAAAGTCACCGCGCACCACGCCATCGCACCCACGGGCGAACTGCCCCCGGACAACCTCAAACCGGAGGAACGCACTCTCTATTTCATGATTGCCACGGCGTTCTGTCTGCAATTCCATCCGCCCATGCGTTATGAAGCGCGAAAAATCGCGGTCAACCTTGCTGATACCCGTTGGGAGGTCACGGGGCGGCGCATGGTGAACGCCGGATGGACGGCCTTCTCCAAAGACGAGGAAGACGACAGGCAGGAAGAGGAATCCCTGCCGCCGGTCGAACAGGGCGATGCCGTGACCTGCCGCACAGTGGAAAGCGTGAAGAAAAAAACTTCCCCGCCTTCCCGTTTTTCCGAGGGCACGCTCATCGAGGCGATGGCCAACGTCCACCGCTTTGTGGGCGACGCCGAGGCCAAAGCCACTCTCAGGGAAACCAAGGGTATCGGAACCGAGGCCACCCGCGCAAAGGTTCTCGAAACCCTGAAAGAGCGCGGTTATCTGACGCTTGATAAAAAATCTATCGTTTCCACGCCGCTGGGGAGGGAAATCATCGACCTCACCCCGCCCGCGCTCAAAGACCCCATCACCACGGCGGAATGGGAGTCCCGCCTTGAAGCCATCGCCCAGGGCAGGGAAACGCTCGACGCCTTTCTTGCGGAGCAGAAGAAGATTCTGCCGGAACTCCTTGCCCCCATTCTGGGCGACGGCAGGCCCGCGTTTCCCTGCCCGGACTGCGGCGCAGCCCTGAACCGCCGCAAGCGCAAGAAGGACGGTTCGTGGTTCTGGGGCTGCACGGCGTATCCCGACTGCAAGGTCATCCTGCCCGACGACAACGGCAAGCCCGGCACGGCCAGGCCCAGGCCCGCGCTCTCCGAACATGCCTGCAAGGCTTGCGGCAAGCCGCTCATCAAGCGCACCGGCGCGAAAGGCGAGTTCTACGGCTGCTCCGGCTACCCCGGATGCAAAAAGACCTGGCCCGTCGCTCCGAACGACGCTCCTGATTTCAACGCAAAGAAAAGAGGAAAATAGAACGGAAGATGTGGGGGCGCTGCCCCCACTCCCCCGCAAGGGGCATGATGCCCCTTGACCCCCATTATTTGGAGACAGCGACATGAAATATATTGCCATGTTTCTCTTGTGCATGGTTCTGGCCGCGCCGTGCTTTGCCGGTTCCTGCCAGGACATGCAGGAGGTCGTGAGCGGCGCGATTCAGGAACGCAACAACAGGGTATCGGACTCGCACGACATTCTCATACCCGACCCGGAAACCGAACGGGACGCGCTTTCCGGCTGCCTCGGCTCCGTCAATGCCATCGGTGATGCTTTCTCTCTCGGCGTGACTCTGCCGAGCATGGATCAGATTGTCGCGGGCATGTGCAGTCAGGTCAATTCCTACATCAACCGGAAAATCAACGAGGCTCACAATCAGGTCAACAACGCCGTCAACGGCATGGGCGGCAACAACCCCTTCAAAGTCTACGGCACCGGAGGGGATTATGTCGTCAAAATTACGGGAAAACTTCAATGAGAACGGTAATCTTTCTTTTCGCCGCTCTGTTGTTGTTGCCGGAAGCGGCCTTTGCCGCTGAACGGGCAAGAGTCGTTTTCCCGCCCCTGCGTCCGCTGACGGCTGACTGCATTCTGGACGCCGCCCGCATCAGCGGAATGCCCGTCGCCGCGCTCTTCGCCATTCTCGCCACGGAAGGCGGCAAAACCGGGGAAGCCCTGAGCAATGGAAACGGCACATGGGACCTGGGGCCGTTTCAGGTCAACACCATTCATCTTAACGAGTTGACCGCGATGGGCATTTCGCCTGACGCCGTACTCCGTGATGGCCGCGTCAATGCGTATGCGGCGGCCTGGCTGTTGCGGAAGGAATATCAGCGCACGGGCAGTCTCTGGCGGGCCATCGGCGCGTATCACTCCCGGACGCCGCATCGCCGGGATGCCTATATCCGGCGAGTACAAGCCAATCTGGAACGTCTGAGCCGGGACGGGCTTTTCACGCTCTCCGTTCTTGAGCGGGAGGCGGGACAATGAACGGTCGGGATAACAGGGATGACCACCTTTTCTTATGGTGCGCCTTCCTGATTCTTGTCTTTGTGGTACTGCCCGCCCTGTATATCGCTCATGCCGATAGCGTGAACAGGCCGCTGCTTGCCCTAGCCAAAGCCCAGATTCAGGTCTTCACGCCCTTCTTTGATGAAGCGCAAACAGCCTGGACACGCATTGCGGAAGCTGATCCGGCTTCTCTGTCATGGGAAACCATGCAAAAAGTCCTGCACTACACCGGCTCGTGGATTCGCTGGCCCTTTGCTTTGCTGCTCGTCCTGTTCGGCGTGGCGACCATCTTCATGGGTCGCGTGGGCGGTCTTGTTCGGCGTTTCAACATGGAAAGCCTGCTGAAAAACAATGCGGAGAGTTTTCCCTGCCTGCGGCCCGTTGTGGGGCGCGGCAAGTATCTGCTCGCGCCGGAATCCTACGATTCCGGCCTGTGGAAAGTCGCCCGGACGCCCGCGCAGTTCGCTCTGGAACATGGCTTGCTGCTTGATGAACAGGGAAAGCCGTTCTCACCGGAACAGGCCCTGAAAAACGGCCTGCCGTCCACGGAACTGCCCGTCTGGGGCAACGCCCGGCTGGATGGAGAAAAAGCGCTTCGTGTGCTGACGGAACAGCTCGGCAAACGCTTTGAGGGCTACGAGGGCTTGTCGCCCTGCCGTCGCGCTCTGGCCGTCGCTTTTCTGGCTTATGCGGACGGGGACAAGAAGGGATGCGTCGCTCTTCTCGACGCCGTTTCCCTCTCCTACCGCGAGGAAAATGAGCAGGCATCCTGTCCTCTTCTGGAAGACAACGATTTTACCAACAAGCTGAAAAAGCAATGGGAACGCCATGCTTCCGTGTTGAACGAGAAGTGTCTGAGCATCCATGCCTCCTATGAACTGCCCTGGTTCATGGCTCTCCTGTACCGGGCGCGGCAGAAAGGCGTGCTGGCCAGTTCGCAATTCCTCTGGCTCCGTCCGCTGGATCGTCCGCTCTGGTACGCGCTCAATCAGTGCGGCGGACGCGCGGCATGGGCCGAAGGCTTCGCGCCGTGGGCGCACTACACGGCGGAAGAAAAAGAAAGGAAGACTTTGACAAAACCGCATGTGGCTCCCGCCGTGGCAAGTCTCAGGGAAGCCCTGTCCGCCCAGGGCTGGCTGACGGAAATCTTTGTGCCGCCCGCCGAGTCAGCAAATACGGAATATTCCCCTGATGGTTCCGCCCAGGCGTCTTCTCCCATCGAGCCGCCGCCGGACATGGTAGTGGCCGATGCGGAAGACGATCCCGAATACGACGCCAATGAAGACCCCTCACTGGCACAACAGGATTATTGAGGTTCAAACTCATGGTACGACATATCAGAGGTCTGGAAGACCACGAAACTCAGGAGCGCAAACGCCTGCACCGCGACGTGCGCTCCCCCTCGCAACGACTTGCGGACGCGCTCAAGCTCGGTCAGGTGCAGACCGGCGGCATTTTCACGGCGGGGCTGTGTCTCCTGCTTTTCCCGGCCTGCGCCACGCCGCTGTTTTGTCTCGGACTGGCGCTCTTTCTCGCCCGCTGCGCCTGCGTGAACAGGGAGCGCCTGCCGTTCCGTATGCCGATGGGCCTGACCGGTACGGACAGGGGCGATCCCCTGCCCGGACGGAACGGTTTTGCCAGACCGGAGGGCATTTTCTTCCTCGGCAATCGGCTTCAGGACAAACAGGAGCTTTGGCTGAAAGCCAAGGATGTTCTCACCCATTGCCTGCTCTTCGGCACAACAGGTTCCGGCAAGACGGAAACGCTGGTTTCCCTGTCCTACAATGCGCTGGCCACGGCAAGCGGGCTGTTCTACATCGACCCCAAGGCGTCGCCCAAGCTGGCGGTGCAGATATGGCAGATGGCCCGGTTCCTGGGCCGGGATGACGATTTCCGCGTGCTGAACTACGGCACGTCCGGCAAGGTCAAGGGCAAGTCCCCGCGCCGCCTTTCCAATACCAACAACCCGTTCACGTTCGGTTCGGCGGAAGCCCTGACGCAGCTTCTGGTTTCCCTCATGCCCGCTTCGGACGGGGCCAATTCCATCTTTGCCGACAAGGCGCAGGCCCTGATTTCCGGCGTCATGTACGCTCTGGTGGACTTGCGGGACAAGGGCCTGTTCAAGCTCTCCACCTCCATCATCCGCGATTCTCTGACACTGGAAAAATGTGTGGCTCTGGCCCTGCATCCTGAACTGGATGAAGAGTCCCGCGCGTCCATTCAGGCGGCTCTTGCCACCTCCGGCTGGATTGCCGGGCGCGACCTGAAAGAGCAGCCGGAATCCTTCGCGGAACAGTTCGGCTACGCGCAATCCTACTTCGGCAAGGCCCTTTCCAGCCTGACCGATACCTACAGTCACATCTACGGCGCGGAAGATGGAGAAGTGGACTTCAGTGATGCCATCATGCAGCGCCGCGTGCTGGTCGTTCTTCTGCCTTCGCTGGAAAAAGCCCCCGCCGAACTCGCCAGTCTCGGCAAAATCAGTCTTTCAGCCATCCGCAACGCCTGCGCCGTTGGCCTTGGCGCTCATATCGAAGGCGACGCGGCGGACGTACTGGAAGCCCTGCCCACGGATACCGTGGGCATCGGGCCGTATCTGTGCATTGTGGATGAATACGCCGCCATTGTCACGCCCGGTTTTGAAGTCGTGCTGACGCAGGGGCGCGGCCTCGGTATTGCCGCTATTGTAGCTTCACAAGACTACGCCGGTATTCTGGAAGCCGACAAAAAAGGTGCGCAGCAAATGGTGGCAAACACAAGTATAAAATGCTTCATGAAATTGCAAGACGCTGAAAAGACATGGGAACTGATACGCGGACAGGCAGGACAAAGCACTGTTCTCAGAACAACAGGATTCAATGTCAATGAACAGATCAGTTCCGATTACCGTGACGCTATGAATACCACAGTTGAACAGGAAGACCGCGTTGTCCTGCGCGATTTGCAGGAACAGATAGAGGGCGAAGCACACTTTGTCTTTTCCGGTCAGATCGTCAGGGGAGACATGTTCTACGCCAATCCCTCTCTCAAAAAGGCTCAACTGCGTGTTCCTCAACTTCTACAGCTTTCTCAGGAGAAACAGTATGACCATGCGGCATAACATTATATTGCCCCAACTTCTTTTCTTTTGTTGTCTTATTGGACTTTGTCATACCGCTTCCGCCGGAACACCCATGTCAGACCGGGTAGCCGTGGAAGCGGGCGTGAAAACTGAAATCGCCAAAGACCTGGCATCTTCTTACACCCCGCACGAAAGTCTCTCCGGCAGAACCTGTCTCGACGGCAGGCCGGTGGACGGTTTTGAGGGCGACATTCTTGAATACTGGTCAAACCTCGAATGCCCGTACTGCGGCATTCAGGAACCGCTTCAGGCGCAGCGGGACAACCCCGGCCTGTGCATCGTCGCGCGGCATATTCCCTCGGATGAATACGGCGAATCGCTAAAAAAAGCTCTGGCCTATGAGGCGTTACGCAGCTTTTCCGTCAATGCGGGCCATCGTTTCTGGGATGCCGTTCTGCCGAAAACCTCTCTCGGCATCCCCGTCCCCTATGGAGCCGCCTTGCAGGCCGCACTTCAGGAAGCGGCCATCGCGCCGGAAGCCTTTGCGGATGCCCTGCAAGCTGCCGCGCCTCTGGTGGGCGCGGATATTGTTGCCGCGCAATCTCGCATCACGTCCACGCCGACCTGGATTCTCGACGGTATCCGTTTCTCCGCCTGCGATTTCAAGGCGGAAGAACTGCCCTTAGCTCTGGAGCTGGCCCGCAAAGTCCGGTCTGGAGACATGGACTCGCGAGAGCGTGTTATCGGAATCATCATGCGCGGACTGCTGAATGAATCGCTTTTGTAGACACGAAAGAAAAGGAGCTTGACCTTTTGCCAAAATCCTTTTACCTTACTTTCAAGAAACAGCTTGAAAGTAAGGTAAAAGGAGAACCGGCATGGAACTAGCCAAGCTCACCTCACGCTGCCAACTCACGCTCCCCCGCGAAATCCGGCAAAAGCTCGGCGTCAAGGAAGGGGACAAGGTTGTCTTTATTGAAGAAAACGGGCGGATTTTCATTGAAAACGCTGAAAAGCTGAGATTCGCCCCTGACGAACATTCCGGCGGAAAGGAATAGCGCCGCAAACATTGCGCCGCCTTCCCGCCGTCCAGACAAGGATGGGAACGCATGGCCAGACGGCGCAAGCAGACACACGATCCCCGCCAGTTGTCGCTCTTCGACATCATGGCGAACCAGATCGAAGAAATACGGAAAGAAAATATTCAGGACGACATGCGGGAAGCAGCGCAGTCAGCGTCTTCTCCGGGGGGTGAACAGCGGTCTGCAAGCGCCATCCCCGCATCAGAAAGACAGAACATTCAGGAAGACAGGCAGCCCGTGCCTTCCAGAGACTGGTTCGGGCTGCTCGGCAATTCTCCGAAAACGATGACGCCGCTTGGCCTCAACGGACATGGAGAGACGGTATATGAAATGGAAAACGGGGTACGGATGTACAGCCGTAATCCCGAATTCATGCAGACCGTTGACGGAGACGGCAGCACACCGGAAGAACTGTTCCTGCAAAATAACCATAACTTCCTGACAGTTCAGGAAGTTGCAGACTTCAGACAACAGCATTCCCTTTCTTTGGAGCGACAACATGCGGGACAAGCCGCCACGCCGGAGGCCGCGCTGGAAAAAAAGGCGGCGGGCCAGCCGGAACCCGCACGAGAAGAAAAACCTTTTCCCTTCCCCACAAATGACGGGGACAAAAGACGCCTTGGTATCAATGGAAGGGGCGATTCCGTATATAAGCTGCAAGACGGCTCTCGCATGTACAGCCCCAACCCGGACATCATGCAGTTCCTTGACGGTGAAAAAAGAACGCCCGAAAAACTGTTTGAAGCCGGAGCCGACGACTATCTGACCATACAGGAAATTTCCGAGTTCACTCATACCCTTTCTCTGGAGGTGCAACATGCTCGACAGACAAACCTATCCGCTCGAAATCGCACGAAAGGTTCTCAAGCCCGAAACCATCAACGACGTGAGAAGCGGCGGGTACACCAGTTTGGGCTACTCGATTCTGGATCGCTGGGCGCTGAACAGCCCCGAAGAACTGAAGAAGCTGGAGGCAATGGGGAGCATAGCCTTCGATCTGAAGGTGTACGGACAGCAGCAGACGGAAGCGAGAGCCTTGAGCAGCGAGACAGCTCGGCAGGCGAGCCTGCGGGGGATGTCGGATTCGGAGATATTGCAGAGTATGGGCATCGACATGAGCCTGAAAATTACCAAATAACTTCCGAGGACAGGCTGGGCGTTGGCGGCGCGAAAACCAAATATGCGGATAACGTCGCCGCCATACGCCTGCTCAAGCAGCTCCAGACCAGCGGCGCGGAACTGGCCACACCGGAGGAGCAGAAAGTCCTCGTTCGCTATGTGGGATGGGGCGGCCTGCCGCAGGTCTTTGACGCCAGAAACGAGCAATGGGGCACCGAATACCGGGAAATGCAGGGCCTGCTTTCCCCGGAAGACTACGCTGCCGCCCGCCGTTCCACTCAGGACGCCCATTATACCTCGGAAACCGTTATCAGAGGTATCTATGAGGGGCTTTCCCGCCTTGGCCTTGGTACTGGAGAACCGCTCCGTATTCTTGAACCTTCGGCGGGCATCGGCAATTTCATCGGCCTCTGTCCCGAGGATTTTAACGCAAACTTCCTTGCGGTTGAGCTCGATCCCACAACGTCATCCATCGCGCAATACCTCTATCCCAAAGCGCAACATCTCAATATTGGTTTTCAGAACAGTCAAATTCGCTCCGGCGGTATAGACGCCGTAGTCGGCAATCCCCCCTTCGGCAACCAAACGTTATACGACCCGGACTTTCCCGAACTGCGAAAGTTCTCTGTCCACAACTACTTCCTCGCCAAGTCCATCAATCTGTTGCGGGAAGGCGGCGTCGCGGCCTTTGTGGTCAGCCGTTATTTCATGGATGCCGTCGATTCCTCGGCGCGTGAGCATATCTCGCAATACGCCGACTTCCTGGGGGCTGTCCGTCTTCCGGAAACGGCATTCCGCCAGAACGCGCTGACCGATGTGACCACGGACATCGTGTTCTTCCAGAAAAATTCCGGGGAAAAACTGCACAGCCGGGATTGGGTGAACACCGCCTCCATAGAAGTTGATGACCTTAAAAACGGCGGCAGGCGTCCGGCCACGGTCAACAGCTACTTTGCGGAAAATCCCCGGCAGATTATCGGCACACTGACCTTTTCCGGGGGGATGTTCGAGGGTGCGCTGAACTGCCTGCCCGATCCGGCACATGTGGATTTGGGACAGGAAATCGCCACCCGGCTGGATGTGCTTCCGGCGGACTGTTTCGTTCCGCGAGAGGAAAATCCGCTCAACACGGAAGTCAGGGTACGCAATGCCGACTTCATCCGCAGCCCGTATTTCCAGTCCCTGAAAGCGGACGCCCTGTGCGTGGAGCCGCAAAGCCGGAAGATTGTCTTCAAGACCGCCGCCGCATTCGGCGAAAGCGACTACGACATTTTTCCGGTCAAGAATGAGACGGCCCGTCTGCGTCTGGTTTCCATGATTCAAATCCGGGATACCCTGCGCGAACTGCTCAATACGGAAAAGTCTGCCGACGCCGATGAAGGCCGGATGGACACTCTACGCCAGAGGCTCAACTCGCAGTACGACGCCTTTGTCAAAAAATACGGCCATCTCAATTCCCAGACCAATCGCAGCCTCATGCGGAGCGACCCGGAACATTCCCTGCTGGAGTCGCTGGAGCTGGATTACGACAAGGGACTGTCGCCGGAGACTGCCCGCAAGCATGGCGGCGAAGCTCGTCCGGCGTCAGCGAAAAAAGCCGCCATTTTCCGGCAACGGGTACTCAAGCCCGCCCAGGTCGTGGAACATGCGGAAACCATCAAGGATGCCCTGCTTATTGCCCTGCGAGAAAACGGCAGAGTGGATTTCAGCCGTATGTCGCGGCTCCTGCACCGTCCGGCTGAGGACATTCAGACGGAGTTGCGCGAACAGGGGCAGATTTTTCTGAATCCCGCCACTGAGGAATGGGAAATCCGCGACAGATACCTGACCGGCAATGTCCGGGCCAAACTGCATCGGGCGCAGGCCGCAGCGGAATCCGATCCGCATTTCGCGCCCAATGTGGAAGCCCTGTCCGCCGCCATGCCGCCGGACATCGAGGCCGTGGACATCGGCATCAGGTTCGGCTCCTCCTGGGTTCCGGCACAGGTCTTTGCCGACTTCGTGGAGCATCTGCACGGCGGCAAGGGAATGCAGACCATCAATTATCTGCCGACGTTGGGCCGCTGGGAAGCGTCCGTCAGCATATGGGATGCTTCGCTTGCCTCCAGCGTCTGGGGCATTCCCGAATATTCCGCCGGAAAGATTATCGAAGCCCTGCTCATGAACAAGCCCATCAAGGTGCAGAAGGAAAGCGGCCAGCATGACGACCAGGGCAGGCCCATTATGGTCATCGACCAGGAGCTGACAGCCGCCGCCATGCAGAAGGCCGATGAAATCAAACAGGCTTTCCTCGATTGGGTGTGGACGGATGACGAGCGACGGGACATGCTGACCAGGCTCTACAATGAAAAATTCAACACAAACGTCCCTCCGACCTATGACGGTTCCCATCTTGAGCTGGTGGGCGCTTCCGAAGCCGTCAAACTGCGCCCGCATCAGAAAAACGCGGTCTGGAGAGCCATTCAGGAAGGAACCTGTCTGTTCGATCATGTGGTTGGCGCGGGCAAGACGCTGGCCTGCGTCGCCACTGTCATGGAATCAAAACGCATGGGCTTTCTTTCCAAGCCCATGATTGTCGTCCCCAACCATCTGTTATACCAGTGGAAAGATGAGTTCTACAAACTCTATCCCGATGCAAATATCCTGGTGGCGGACAAGAATGACTTTACCAAACAGAACCGGGAACGGCTGTTTGGACGTATTGCCACCGGCGATTGGGATGCCGTTATTGTGGCGCACAGTTCCTTCAAAAAAATCGACATGCCCCGCGATGTGCAGGAGGAGATTCTCAGGGAACAGATTGACGCGGTCATTGAGGCCATTGAGGCTTCCAAAGCCGCTGAAGGTGGACGGGCCACCATAAAGCAGCTTGAGAAACAGCGCGAGAAAATGGAGGAACGCTACAATGCCCTGCTTGCCGGAACAGGGGAAAAAGACCGGGCCGTGGATTTCGCGGATTTGGGCGTGGATGCCCTGTTTATCGACGAAAGCCACGAGTTCAAGAATCTCGCCTTCCAGACCACCATGAATGTCTCCGGCCTCGGCAATGTTACCGGTTCCGCCAAGGCACTCGATCTGTTCATCAAGTGTCGTTATCTGCAACGTCAGAACAACGGGCGCGGTGTGTACTTCATGACAGGGACTCCCATCAGCAATACCATTGCAGAAGTTTATACCCTGCAACGCTACATGCAGTATGATGAACTGAAAAACAAGGATATTGAACATTTTGATGCGTGGGCATCAACTTTCGGGCAGGTCACAAGCGGTTGGGAGTTGGATGCAACTGGCGTGAACTACAAGCTGAAAAGCCGCTTTGCCAAGTTTCAGAACGTGCCTGAGTTGCTTTCCATGTACCGTACCTTTGCCGATGTCGTGACAAAAAGCGATCTGGACGAACAGGCGAAGCTGGCCGGAGAACGGCCTCTGACACCTCCGATTGAAGGCGGCAAACCCTACAATGAAGTGGTGGAACGTTCCCCGGCTCAGGCTGCGTATATGGACAAGATTATCCAGCGCATGGAGAATCTTCCTCCAGACCCGCGCATCGACAATCCTCTCAAAGTCACCAATGACGCCAGAAAGGCAGGGCTGGATTTCCGGCTGATTGCCCCGGAAGCGGACGATTATTCCAGTTCCAAAATCAACGCCGCCGTCGAACGTATCCACGAAATCTGGCGCAAAACATCCGCTGACAAGGGTACGCAGCTTGTCTTCTGCGATCTGTCCACGCCCAAGGGAGGGAAGGCTCCGGCATCCGCTCAGAGCGAACGGCAGAATTTGGAATCCGGGGCGCTTATCGACGTGGACGGCACGCTTGTCCGCGAAACGCCGGAACAGGAAGACATGGCCGAAGATGACGGGGACGACGCTCTTGCCGGTGTCGTCAATATGGATGAGGTCATCGCCATGTCGTCCGGCAAGTTCTCCGTGTATGACGACATGAAGCAAAAACTCATGGCAAAGGGGATTCCCGCCGATGAAATCGCCTTCATCCATGATGCCAACACGGATATACGGAAAGCAAAGCTGTTCAGTGACATGAATACAGGCCGTGTTCGTGTTCTTCTTGGCTCAACTGCAAAGATGGGCGCTGGCATGAATGTGCAGAAAAGGCTTGTGGCCGCGCATCATCTTGATGCACCGTGGCGACCGTCTGATCTGGAGCAACGAAATGGAAGGATTATACGTCAGGGAAATATGTTTTATGAACGTAATCCTGATACTTTTAAAGTAAAAATATTCAATTATGCTACAAAGATGACTTACGACGCGCGGATGTGGCAGACCATTGAGTACAAGTCAGCCGCAATAGAACAGTTTCGCAAGGGCGATCTACTTCAGCGAGTCATTGACGATGTGGCCTCGGAAGCCGCCAACGCCGCCGAAATGAAAGCCGCAGCATCCGGTAATCCGCTTATTCTCATGCAGGTACAACTTGCCGCCGATCTGCGCAAGCTGGAAGCCCTGTATTCGCAGTATCAGCGCAGCCAGCATCGGATGCGCGACCGCCTCAAGTATCTTGCTTCCACGGAAACACGGCTTGCCAAAGAGGAAACTCTGTATGCGGAAAACATACGCCGCAGGGATTCCCATACCCGCACGGTCATGGAAAAGGGGAAAGAAAAAATCCTGGTGGAGCTGACGGCTGACGGCAAGACATTGACAGCGAAGGACAGCGAAAAGATAAAAGACCGTTTGCTTGAAGGCGTGAAGGAAGTCACCCGCGATTCCAGCGCAAAATTTCCGTTCGGCTCCTATCGTGGTTTTGAAATCTCTGTCGAACGCGCGGCAACACGTATGAGCGGCAAGGACGGTTTTCAGCTTTCCCTTCGGGGAGCGGGTGAACGGGAGTTCCGGCCGGGGAATCTGTTCTACAATTTTGAGGAAAAGTTCAGTCTGGCCGGTCTGTTTCAGCGCATGGACAATTTTCTGGCCAGGGGGCTGGATGAGGCTGTGGAAACGCAGCGGGAGAAAGCCCGGCAGGAAAAGGCCGAACTGGAAACGGTCAAGGCCGCTCTGGGCAAGGAGTTTCCGCAGCAGGAAGAACTGGCTCTGGCACGGGAAAATCACAGCGCGGTCATCCGGGAATTGCAGCGGATGCAGGATGATTCGAGCTACGTCTCCACTTGGACGCCGAAAACCTCTCTGACCGATGAACAGCCGACAACAACGGAAGCGCCCCAGCCGAAGGCGGACAGCGCTGCCGCAGTTCCCGCCGCGCCGCCGGAAAAACAGGCTCACACGCTTAAATACGGCGAAGGTGAAGGGAGAACGGAATACACCGTCTCCAATCAGCACAACGGCTATACACTGCAAAACGGGTATGTCCTGCGCCGCGCCTATTTCAACAGCAGCATCGGTTCCTTGGGGCAAAGTCTGTACGAGGACGATCAGTGGCACAGCACGGCGACCGCGCCGAGCGGTATGAAACTTAAACAGTTCGAGACGCGGGAAGCGGCCATACAGGTTGCCCGCAATGACGCCGCGCAACGCGGGCTTGAAGAAACGCCGCCCGCCGAAGCTGCCGCGCCAGCATCGACACTGGCTGGCGAAACCTTCCGTGACCGGCTTGCCAGGGCCGGTTTTCAGCCTACCGGCAGTGATTTTTACGGCAAGAATGAACATGCATTGCCTCTGGATGCGGTAGACGGCGGAATGTATGAACTGCGCGTGTTTCAGACGGAAAACGACAAAATCGGCCTGCGTGTCCAGTACGAGAAAAATCATATCATCAACGGGGCGCGCACCGTTAACGCCACCTTTGATAGCCTTGCGGAAGCCCTGGAGCATGTGGAGGCATACAGACCGCTCACGGCTCCGCAGGCCAAAGCCGCCGTTCAGACAGCTTCATCCTCCGGCGGCGTACATGGATTTGTGATTTCACGTCCGCGCATGAGGTAAGCGGCATGAATCATTTTTCTCTCTAACCTCACAACAAAGACAAGGAGTTACTCATGTCAGGTTTTATGTCTTCAAATACAGCCTTGACCATCTGCAAGGCCGATTCCGCAGTGGGGCTTGCCCTAGATGCCCTGCGGCAACACGCCTTTACGCCCGATATTGATGCTGACGGCAGACGCCTCGGCTGGGTGGCGCTTGGCGATCCGCTGGATACGGACGGTTTTGAACTGTCCGCCGTGGATGGGCGCTATTCCGGCTTTTCCTTCCGACTGGATACCCGCAAGGCTTCCGGGGCCGTTATCCGGCTCCAGCTTGCCGAAGCCGTGCGGGAAGAACGGGTTTCCGGCAAAAAGGTCGGAAGCAAGCGCAAAAAGGAGCTGAAGGAGGCCATCACCGCCAAACTGACCGCCAGGGCGGAATTTGTGCCGTCCGTCATTGACTGCATCTGGGATGCGGAAAAGGGACGCCTGCTTGTAGGCTCGGCTTCCGTCAAGGCGGTACAGCCGGTGCTTGACCTGTTCAAGACCACGTTCGGCATTGATGCCGCGCCCATCACGCCTGCGGGCGACATACCGAGACTCTTTGCCGCTATCCTGCGCGGGGAAGGCTACCCGTGCGGAGACTACACCCTGCACCCGATGGGTTCCGCCAGTCTGGCCGCTTCCGAACAGGCGGAAGAAAAATCCACCGTGGCCGTGCAGAACAGCCTGAACGCCGTAGCGCAGGCACTTGAGGAAGGCATGGTTATCCAGAAGCTGCATCTGGTAGCGACTTCCGATGCCGATCCCGACCGGCAACTGGAGTTCACGCTGGATGCCGGGCTGGCTGTGTCTGGCCTGAAACTTCCCAAGGCGGAAAAAGGCACGGAAGAGGATGCCACATTCCTCCTGAACGCCGACATCTGCTCGCGGGTGGCGGATATGGTGGAGGGATTGGCCTCGGCGTAGCGCACAGCATTGTGTGAGCTTATGGAGCGGCAGGCCGGAGCTGTGTCTCTGTCTGTCGCTCTTTTCGATTAACCACTAAAAAAATGCCGCTTGCTTCATAAAGAAACAAGCGGCAGTATATTTTATTGAATATACAATTACATCAGCTTGTCGTCATCTTTTTTGATCTGGTCAATAAACGCCTGCAACGACTCCGCATGGTATGCGGAAAGCGTCAGTTTCCGCAGGGCGTTTGAGTCAGATGAACTCGCAATATAGGAAGTCACGAATTGGGGGAGCGTTCCAAAACGGGCTTCCAGCAAGTCCCGCAAGGCCAAACCTATACCTTCAGCCTTTCCTTCAGCCTTTCCTTCAGCCTTTCCTTCAGCCTTCCCAATTATTACCCCTTGCCGAATGTATTCGTCTTTCCACTGAGCGGCACGTTCTTCCAACATGGCGTCAACCTCCCGCAAGTCTTGAAATTCGGGAATTTCTTCTGTTATGCCAGAGCGTTTAAGGACAACACGAGCCAACCATATTGTAAACGCCCGACGCAAAACCAAATATTCAGGCCCATGAAGTCGGCTTATCAACTCCTTGACTATCTGCCGGACCTGCTCCGGTTCCTGCGCTCGTTCCAGTCTCAGGAGCTGCGCGACCAGGCCCTTGCTTTTGTCCAGTTCATCTCCTGACACTCGACTTTCGTCCAACAAAAAATGCCGATGCTGGGGACGATAAAATTTCAGGCTCTCCGGCATGGGAGCGAACAATGCCGCCACCTCCTGCGGAGCTTTCCATGCCTTGCCTCCATTGTATATAACAATAGGAAATACCGGCGGCAAGCCCTCATTTTCGCGGATATTTCCCGTCTTGACGAGATCGAGCAGCAACAGTGTCGTGTAGGACAGCATTCTCAACGCCATCCAGTGGTCGGGCGTGCTCTGGAACTCCAGGAGCAACGCCACATAACACCATGAACCTTTTTTCCAGCCGACACGCCAGACAATATCGTCATGGCGTTCCCGCAGGTCGTCCGTCACATAACTACCCGAACAGCGTTCAAGCGTAGAAAAATCAAGGTCCGCGATGAAATCAGCGGGAACAAAATCCCGTAACAGTGATTCCACCATTTCAGGATTGCTGAAAAACTGCTTGTACGCAGAATCATGTGGCATTCGTTCTTTTCCCATATGAATATCCTATCTGAGTAATGCCCGATGGGCAAGATGCTGAACATACTTTTTCCCTGTTATTTCCTCATACTATGTTTCATCCTATTTCATCCGTATACGCCGCTCCTTCTCTTCTGTGCGTTCAATCTTCATCCATAATTCCCGATACCGCTCATTTCGCTCCAGGTCTCTGTCCCCTGCCGGGCCGAAAGCGTAATCCGCCGTTCTCTCGGCGTACCGCTGCCAGTTGCGCCCTGTCTGCGTTTCCCGGATGGTCGGGGCACAGGTGCGGATGGTTTCTTCCACGTTTTCACGGCTGTGACCGTTGGAGCGCAGCCGCAGGGCAATCATCGCGTCCACGCGGGAGTAGTCTTCAATGGTCAGAAGCCTGCGAATATTCTCCAGATGGGCATAATAGGCCGAGGCCGGATCGCCAGGCCGAAAATCCGGCATCGGGAACGTCCGGCGCTCGGACTTTCGTTTCTCGGCTTCCTCCGCGTACTCATGGTCAATCCTTCTGGACAGAGTCAGCGCCTTGCCGCACTCCCGGCGCTCCGCAAACAGGAGCTTCACTTGCGGGAATGAACCGTCTTCCCGCCGATGCTTCGGCTTGCGGTTTTCAAAACCCGGCGCACGATGGGGATGGATGCAGCCGCACAGCTTTTTGTCGCCGTACTCACGGTTCAGGCGTTCCGTGAGGCGGTTGCCCACATCCCGGTCAAATTCCGATAAGTTGATTACCAGATCTACTGCCTTTGTGTTGCGGACACTGCCCACGCCAAAAAGGCTC
>OOCI01000520.1_pt1 | contig 36122 bp, 29 predicted proteins | sample 1671761 | NCBI WGS metagenome assembly OOCI01 (sample SAMN06348190, study PRJEB24527) | human gut metagenome | biome: human gut; feature: ankylosing spondylitis patient; material: feces | host: Homo sapiens | place: China | collected 2015-10
CACGGATGCCAGCTGCGGCATGGTTAGAAATACCGGATTTTGCGGTCAGAATTTGCCGCCGTCTGTTTATCTGGAACTTTTAAGTATCTATTTCTTATAATATTACTTATCACTCAAAAGAACTCTATACTTATTGCGGCAATTCCTTATATTTTGTTCATCGGTGTGCCAGGCGCTGCACAAAAGTCCTGAAATTGTCTTATGCTGTGTGAACACACCCCATAGTGTGTTCAAAGCCTGGAAAGACACGGAAGATCACCGATGTGAGAACGGCATGGTTAGAAATCGCCGGTTTATGCCGTGTGGAGCGCCGGACGGGAGATTGCCGTCTCGGCGTTGGTGTCCACGTCATGCAGCCGGTGGTACTCTTCGATAAAGCCGTTCATTTTGCCGGCTTCGGCGGCAAGCTCCGCGATGACATTGTTGACGCTCTTGAAGCGCTCGGCATTGTCGGTGCACATCGCGTTGGTCTCCTCCGCGGAGGCACTGATCTCCTCGCTGGTCGAAGAGAGCGTGTTGGTCTCATCGACAAGCATGGTGTTGGTTTCTCTTAAAATGCGTGTCTTCTCTGAGATGGCGGCGGCATTCTGTTCAAGGCCGGTCAGACCGGAGCGGATGCCGCTGAAATTCTCTTCAATGTCATGAATCATATTCACCTGACTGCTGATCTTGTCCATAACGTGATCCATCGAGGCGATTGTGTCACCGGCATTTTGATTCAGCTTTGTGATGATTTCTTCAATATTTTCAGTGGACTGTTTGGTCTGCTCGGAGAGCATGCGGATCTCCTCCGCGACAACAGCGAACCCCCTGCCTGCTTCCCCTGCGCGCGCTGCTTCTATCGTGGCGTTCAATGCGAGAAGATTGGTCTGTGCGGAAATCTGCTGGATAATGTTGATAATTTTTAACATGTCCTGCGTATGTGCCTGCAGTGCAGTCATATTTTCCTTGACGAGCTTATTCTCGGATTCTACTTCCTCCGTCTGGGAGACAATATTGCTCACAAGCGCCTGACCGTTCTCTACATTTTTACCAGAAGACTGGGAGATGTTGGTAAGTGCGTCTGCGATCGACACGGTATCGGCAATGATGTCCTGAATCCGTCCGGTCATGGAAGCCTGTTCCTGAATGCTTGCGACTGTGCTCTCCATGCTTACGGTAATGTCGCCCATTGCCTGGCTGACGCAGCCGGTTGCCTCTGTCATCTCCTCGATCAGCGCATGAATGGACTGGGTGGATTCATTGACGGATGTGCCGACGGTCACGATGGAATTCATCATATCCTCCTGCTTTTTCTTGTGGGCTTCCAGTTCGGCGAGCTCCTCTGTGTTGTGCAGGACGGCCACGCGGGACGCCAGGCAGGTGATTGTGTTGATGACAATAATAATGGAGCAGATGACAAAGATCATATTGGTTTCGGAAAGAGAGTTGGTTCCAAGCACATGGACAGAGTAAACACCGTTTAAAATACAGCAGACCATATTTAATACACCGGCGCAGATTTCCAGCTTCAGGTCAAAGTACATTAACAGTGCGACAAGTATGGGAATCATAAAGAGATTATAGACAAAAAGTTTTGAGGATAGACAGCTGACTTCATAAATGATCAGAAAGCATGTAAGCGCGACATTGCGGTAGCGTATGGAAACTGGATTAAAAAAATAGAACAATGTACTAACAGCTGCAGGGAGGGCAATCATGCCAGCAATGACAAAAAGACGGAAAAGAGCATGATTTCCCTGCAGAATGGTTCCGATAAACAGAAACATCATATAGATGGAAATGATGAGAACTGTAAGCATCAGACAATAGTTGGCACGCTTTGTGGAGCGTTCCTGTAACGTTAACTCTCTTGAATCGTTCATGATAGACCTCCTTTTCCTGTACGAAAGTACCAGATGTTTGTGATACTAACATAGACCTTGGTGCAGGTCTAAGGTCAATAGGAGGTTGAAAAAATCAGGAGTCTTCCAGCGGAAGATATACTTCGTAATAATCCAGGATGACATCTGGCTGTGCTATGCTGAAGACGTAGAAAGCGTAAGCTTCCGGTTTGCAGGAAAGCTGATGCTCCCCGGCGTATTTCAGGACGGCGGAGAGATCCCAGCACATCTCATGCTCGGTCGGAAATGCGGTTACGGTGTAGAGACAGCGGCAGCTGTCCCGTCTGGGCAGATTGGCTGGATTGAGTGGAGTGAGCGCAAGCATGGGCTCGCGGATCGCGAACTGGAGAGCACTGACCTGACAGGAACCGGACGTTTCAACGGAGAGAATGTAGCTGAAATTCCCCATAGGAAACAGTGATGAGTGAAAGACATCTTTTAACGTGCGGTAGCCTAAAAAGGCAGAATCTTGATGGTAAAGTGGATAGACTGCGGGAAGGGTACGGATACTGACAGTGTGGCTTCCGGCATTCAGGGTATCCAGATGCTGCTTCATATAGGACATCTGCTCCACTTCAAGTGTGAGACGCGCAATCTCTTTTTTGCGGGAATCAATGAAACCGGAAAAACCATCGGAGATATCTTCCAGTGTAGACACTTCGACAAGGCGCTTGATCTCGGCAATGCTCACATGTAGCCTGCGGTAGAGACAGATTCCCATGATGCGGTGAATCTGCTCGGTGTTATAGTAGCGGTAGTCGTTTTCCGGATTGCGCGTGGGCGTGACAAGTCCCTCCTTCTCGTAGAGCCGGATGGCATCCGTGGAGATATTAAGTAAAGCGGCAACTTCATGGATCGTATATTGTATCATGACAGACCTCCATAGAAAATAAGAAGTATTTCAATCACAAGATATGTCTCATTGTACCATATTCTGACAAAAAAATTAAAAGAAAAGAATGAAGAAAAAAGGATTTTATGGTACAATCATATGTCAGAGAACAGAGGGCAAAAGCAGGAGGAGAGGTTATGTTTTCCGTATCGGATATCAAAGAGGACGTGTATCCGGCAGTCTACCGGAGAGGAAAGGAATTATATGAGACAGGGGGCGTGCTGGATTTCGCGTATGATATTTATCTGGAGCATGATCTGCCGGTTGCCGAGGTGCGGGCGGAAGTACGTGGAAGGGAACAGGGCAGCTACCGGGTGACGGTAGTTGTCGATGAGGAATACGGCACGGTGTCGAGCAGCAACTGTACCTGCGAGGCATTTTATAATTATGAGGGGATGTGCAAACACTGTGTCGCAGCGCTTCTTGCCTACGTCAACCGCAGACAGGCGAAGGACATTCTGGCTGCGAAGCGCACCGGACATGAGGTGGGAGAGCAGGGAAGCGCCGCGGAGGAGAAGCCTGCCGCCCCGATGCAGACGGCGGGAGCGTTCAAGACGCTTTTGAACCAGTATTCACTGCGTGCCGGCGTGAGCTATCTGATTCCGGAGAGTGTCTATGGAAAGGTGGAACTGGAGCCTTATTTTAAGATGGATTACAGTTATGCGACGGTGGAGTTTAAGATCGGGATGGAGCAGAAGTATGTATTAAAGAATATTTCTGCCTTTTTACATTCCATCGAGCGGAATGAAAAGGTGCATTACGGAAAAAAGCTGGACTTTTATCACAACAGACAGGCATTTACAGAAGATGCATGGCGGATGGTAGAGTTTATGCGGATGCAGGATGACGACAAGAAGCGCCAGAGCAGATTTCATGCCTATTATGCTTACACCGGGGGATATGAGCGCACGATGGAGCTCGATGAGGTCGGCATCGACCGTTTTTTTGACGCCATCGGGGAAATGCCATTATCTGCCGAAATCGGGTATCTGCCGGAGGAGGAGTATCATGTGCAGGGGGAAGAGCGCAAGCCGAAGCTTGAGATACGCGCAGGGGCGTCCGGTGTGTTCCTTGTGCTGGAGGATCTGCACGTCATAAGGGGAAGCAGATTTTACTATTTTTATGAAGACGGCATGATCTATCGCAGCAGTGAGGCTTTAAAGGCGAAGACGGGAGATTTTTTTGACTATATGGAGCGCCAGACCGGCGGGGAATGTTATATTGCCGCGGAGGAACTGCCGTCGTTCTGCAGGGATCTGCTGCCGCTTTTAAGGGAGACGTTCCGGGTAACGGCGGAGGGCTTCGATGAGACGCTCTATGTCCCGAAAAAGCCGGAGTTTGAGCTGTATCTGGACAAGCAGGACAACCAGACGGTCGGTGCGAAGCTGGTCGCTGCCTACGGGGACGACAAATATAACGTATTACAGAAGATTGAGCCGGGCGAGGTCCGGGATCTCGGAGAGGAGATGCGCGTGCGCACGCTGGTCGAGCCGTACTTCAACGAATACGGGCTCGGGCAGACGATATTCATCCTCTCGCACAATGAGGACATGCTCTATCAGCTCATCAGCAGTGGTCTGCAGCGCCTCAGCGAGTATATGTCGATCTACACGACGGAGGATTTCCGGGGAATGAAAGTCGTTTCTTCACCGTCGGTTTCGGTGGGCGTTGCGCTAAAGAGCGATCTTCTGGAACTGCAGATCCACTCGGATGAGATGTCGCGCGAGGAGCTGGCATATCTTCTGACCCGGTACGACCGGAAAAAGAAATACGTCCGTCTGAAAAACGGAGATTTTCTTGATGTGCGTGAGGATGGTCTGGGGCTGCTTGCGGAGATCAGCGAGGATCTCCGCCTGACAGAATCCGGACTGAAAAAAGGTCATGTGAACGTACCAAAATACCGCGCGATGTATCTGGACGCGGCGTTAAAGAGCAATCAGGAGCTTTCCGTGGAGAAAAACCGCGAGTTCAAGGGCATGGTCCGCAATATGAAGACGATCGAGGACAGCGATTATGAGGTGCCGGATTCGCTCCGCAGTATCATGCGCGGCTACCAGAAGAGCGGTTTTCTGTGGTTAAAGACACTGCGCGAGAACGGATTCGGCGGAATCCTTGCGGACGATATGGGACTGGGCAAGACCCTGCAGGTCATCAGTCTGCTCTTGTCGGAACAGGAGAGTGCCAAGGCAGGAGAGCGGGAGTGGCACCGTTCCCTTATCGTATGTCCGGCGTCGCTCGTCTACAACTGGCAGAAAGAGATCAGCCGTTTTGCACCGCAGATCAAGACGACGCTCGTGACCGGACTCGCCACAGAGCGCCAGAGGATTGTCAAACACACGAAGGAAGGGGAAGTGCTGATTACGTCCTACGATCTGTTAAAACGCGACGTGGAGTTGTACCGCGATATGGTGTTTGCGATTCAGGTAATCGACGAGGCGCAGTATATCAAGAACCCTGGAACCCAGGCGGCAAAAGGCGTCAAGCAGATTACTGCGGGTTTCAAGCTGGCGCTGACCGGAACGCCGATCGAGAACCGGCTGAGCGAACTGTGGAGCATTTTTGATTATCTGATGCCGGGATTTTTATATACTTATCAGCGGTTCCGGGAGGAGATCGAGATCCCGATCGTGGTAAACGGGGATGAAAACCGTATGCAGCGCCTGCAGCGCATGATCCGGCCGTTTATCCTGCGCCGTCTGAAGGGGGAAGTGCTGCGGGATCTTCCGGCGAAGCTGGAGGAGAATGTCTTCGCGAAGCTCGAAGGAGAGCAGCTTGCGCTCTATGATGCCCATGTGCAGCGCATGAAGGAGAGCCTGGAGGGCAAATCTGAGAAGGAATTCCGTTCCGAGAAGATTCAGATTCTGGCGGAGCTGACGAGACTGCGGCAAATCTGCTGTGACCCGGGACTCCTGTTTGAGGGCTATAAGGGAGAATCCGCGAAGGCGCAGATGTGCATGGAACTGATCGAGAATGCGGTTGGCGCCGGGCACAAGGTGTTATTGTTCTCGCAGTTTACGTCCATGCTGGAGCGTCTGGCTGCAGGGCTTAAGAAGGCCGGGATTGACTACTACATGCTGACCGGTTCTGTCGGCAAGGAAAAGCGCATGCAGATGGTGGAGAGCTTTAACGAGGACGACGTGCCGGTATTCTGTATTTCCTTAAAGGCAGGAGGAACCGGGCTGAACCTGACGGCCGCGGATATTGTGATCCACTATGACCCGTGGTGGAACGTGGCGGTGCAGAACCAGGCAACGGACCGCGCCCACCGCATCGGGCAGAAGCATGTTGTGACGGTCTACAAGCTAGTATCCGAGGGAACGATCGAGGAGAAGATCATTGCGATACAGGAGCGCAAAAAGGAATTGGCAAAGCAGGTGCTCGAGGGGGAGGGAATGGACTCTGTTTCCTTTACCAAGGAGGAAATTCTCGAGCTTCTGGGATAAAAAGGTTGTTTTTTCGACAAATCAGTTGACAAAAAATGTGGGCTGCTATATAGTAAGGAAACAGCATTATTGGTGAATGCAGATTCCGTGAGGGAGTAGTTCGCGCAGCGCGTGATTTGTCAACAGACCGGTCGGACAGCCTGACCTGGCAAATCTTAAAGAATGAGACTCATGTATATCTTTGGCTTCACATCGCAGACGGAGACGGAAGCGGTGCGCAGAGGATATACATCAGTCTCTTTTTTTATGTGTGCGCCGGCGGAAAATGCATCCGGGCTGAATGTGTATGTGCGCCCTGTGGCAGGGGCAGAATAAAATGTGGAGGTTGGTATGGCTGTTTTTATTGAATTGCTGCTCATTGGAGTGGGCCTTTCGATGGACGCGTTTGCAGTGTCGATCTGTAAAGGTCTTGCGATGCGCAGGGTAAACAAAAAACAGGCGTTTGTGATCGGTCTGTTTTTTGGAGGATTTCAGGCGCTGATGCCGTTTATCGGCTGGGCGCTCGGCACACAGTTTGAGAGCTACATTACCAGTATTGATCACTGGATTGCCTTTGCGCTGCTGGCATTCATCGGCGGCAAGATGATCGCCGAGGCGGTGCGTCCGGAGGATGAGAATGTGGAGATCGACAAGCTGGATCCGCCACTCGACTTAAAAGAGATGCTTGTGCTGGCGGTGGCGACCAGTATCGATGCACTTGCGGTCGGAATTACATTCGCATTTTTGAATTACCCGATCGGGGAGGCAGTCATGATCATCGGTCTCACCACGTTTTGTATCTCCATCGGCGGCGTCTATGTAGGCAATTTTTTCGGAAACCGCTATAAGAAAAAGGCAGAACTTGCTGGAGGTATTATCCTGGTGCTGATCGGCGTGAAGATTTTGCTGGAGCATCTCGGATTTGTGGGATAGGTGCCGGATTACCGGAAGCCGAGATAACTTTGAGAAAATAATTACAGTAGAGAAAACAGAGAGGAATGGAGATTATTATGACAGAAATGCTTTGGGCAGCTGTGCTGCTTGTTGTTGGATTTGTGCTTCTGATTAAGGGAGCAGATTTTTTTGTGGAGGGAAGCTCTTCCGTGGCAAAGATGCTGAAAGTGCCCTCAATCATTATAGGACTTACGATCGTGGCGATGGGGACAAGCCTTCCGGAATGTGCGGTCAGTATTACGGCATCGGTAACGAACAATAATGCACTTGCAGTCAGCAATGCTATTGGCTCTAATATTTTTAATCTGATGGTGGTCTGTGGATTCTGTGCCCTTTTTAATCCACTCTATGTGGAAAAGAGTACGCTGAAAAAAGAGTTTCCGTTTTCTGTGGTCTGTGCAGTCCTGCTTTTAGTCTGCGGATATCTGGGAATGCAGCTTGGCAGGGCAGACGGAATCATCCTTCTTATTGTATTTGTCGCTTTTCTGGTCTGGATGGTGCGCTCGGCACTGAAAGCGCGTGCTGCTGCCGGAGATGATGAGTATGAGGTATTGCCGGTGTGGAAATGCATTGTGTTTATCGTCGGCGGTATTGTGGCGATCAAGTTCGGTGGGGATTTTGTTGTAAACGGCGCATCCACGGTTGCCACGAAGCTGGGACTCAGCCAGAATCTGATCGGACTTACGATTGTTGCCTGTGGAACCAGCCTGCCAGAACTTGTGACCTCAGTGGTTGCAGCGCGCAAAAATGAACTGGATATGGCGCTCGGCAATGTGATCGGCTCCAATATTTTCAATATTCTGTTTGTGCTCGGTATCGCAGCAACGATCAGTCCGATCACATTTATCATGGAAAATGTGATCGATATTGTGATTCTGGTTGTGATGAGCGTACTGGTGTGGGCGCTCGCCTGGACGAAGAAGAAGCTGGACCGCTTCGAGGGCATTGTGATGCTGGCGCTCTATGCGGTCTATCTTGTGTATATCTGCATGCGGTAGCATGAAAAGATTTTGAAGAAAAAGATTTTTCCTGTTTTTTCGATTGCTGTAAAGGAAAATTGGCGTTATACTGGGGAAAAGAAAACGACAGGGAGGAAAACTTCATGGAATTTTTTGATAAGTTAAGCGAGTCACTGGTAAGTGCGGGGAAGGATGTCAGCCAGAAGGCGAAGGATGTATCCGAGATCGCAAAGTTAAAGCTGGATATCAAGTCCAAGGAGGACTATGTGCAGAAGCAGTATGAGGAGCTGGGACGCTCTTATTATGAGAAGCACAAGGATGAGGAAGAATGTGAAGAAGCAGAGCAGTTTTTCCTGATCAGGGAAGCTGTGGAGGAGATCGAGCGCATGAAAGCCGAGGTTCTGCGGATTCAGGGTTCTGCGGAATGTCCAAAGTGCGGTGCGAAGATGCCGGAAGGTGCTGTATATTGCAGCAACTGTGGTACGAAGATGGATGATATGTATGAGGAAGAGTAGCAGATACGCGGCATACCTTCCGTTTGTGCTGGTGGCGGTGATCGGATTGGTCTACCACGTCGGGATGAAGCCGATGGCGGGAGACGACATTTTTTTCCGGGATGCCACAAAAGACACGACGCTGTGGGCGTATCTGACGCAGCGTTATCTGACCTGGACATCGCGTGTGGTGTCGGAGTGTGTACTGGTCAATGTCATACAGTGCCCGCTTTTGTGGAGAATTATTGATTTTCTGCTGTTTGCGACGCTGCCTCTTCTGCTGTCCGGGCTTTTCGGCGGTGGGAAGACGATGAACTGGTGCGCGGCAGCGGCGGTGCTGATTTTTCCGTTTCACGACATGGGTACGGCGGGATGGATTACGACAACAGTTACACATTTCTGGCCGTTCTGGGGATTTTTTTATGTGGCGTGGGTGATAAGGAAGCTGGCGCTTGCGGAGAAAATTCACCCGGCAGCGGCAGTGTCCGCGGTTCCTGTCGCGGTTGTGACAGGAAGTCATGAACAGTATGCCGTGATTATGACGCTGCTGCTCGTGCTTAGCGGCGTGTATCTGTGGAAAGCGCACAGAAGGCCGGGAAATGCAATGCTTTTTTGGACTCTTGCGGTGATCGATGTGGTTTCACTGCTTGTAATTGCACTCTGCCCGGGCAATGCCGGACGCAATGCGGTCAGTATTGCGGATCTTCCGGTTTATGCGACGTTTGGATTCGGACAGAAGCTGTATCTGGGACTTTTGAGTATTGAGCGCGTGTTTATTGCCAATGCGGACATTGTATTTTTTCTGGTGGTGCTGATCTGGACATGGCTTGTCTGGGAGAAGACAAAAGATTACCGCAGGACGTTTCTCTCGGCGCTTCCGCTGCTCATTCTGTTCGGGCAGACAGTGTTAAGAACTGCATATCCGGGGCTCTCGGGGCTGTTCGTGATGCCGGGGGAGATTCTGGAGTGGAGCTGGAGCGATCTGTCGACGTGGATTCCTATGGTGTATCTGGCAGTGACGGTGGCAGCGATGATCTATGCGCTGTACCAGCTGTTTGGCGACGATCTGTTTGCTTTCATCAGCGTGCTGCTTCTGGTGGGGTGCGGCTTTGGTGCCGGGATGGTGCTGGGCTTTATGGCGACGATCTACGTCTCGGGTGAGCGCGTGTATGCACCGCTGTACGGGATTCTTCTGGCGGTCACACTGTCTGGCATCTGCCGGCAGCGCAGCGTGTGGAAGGAGCCGGCGGCTGTGGCGGTATCTGGACGGAAAGCAGAGCCGGCGGCGGATGCGGGCGTGACTGCGGCGGTTTCCAAAGCGGCAGTGCCGTCCGCAGTGTTCCTGACGGCGCTGACAGTTGTCTGTTGTGCGGTGAACGTATTGTTTATCGTTTTGTCATTGTAAGACCGGAAGTATAAAAGATAGAATATGAGTTCCATACAGGGAGCAGATTCTGCAGGGCAGAATCTGCTCCCTGTTTTTTGACACACAGTCAGAGAGAGGATATAATCATTATTAAAAATAAATCCAGTTAAAGGTGAAGTGAAGGTTGTTGAAGGTATAGGGGGAGATTGAGAAATGGAGTCAAAAAAGGAAAAGAAAAATATAATTGGCATTACACAAAGCGGTCTTATATTGGTATTGGTAGTTCTTATTGTCTTTATGATGGTACAGATCAACAGGTTACAGGGGACTGCACGGGTAATAAATTATGTAGGTCTGGTACGTGGAGCCACACAGCGTGAAGTAAAGTTAGAAATTACAGGAAACCAGAATGAAGAATTAGTTCAGTATCTGGATGATATTCTGAGCGGATTAAGATACCAGGATGGACATTATGATCTGGTAAAGCTTCATGATAAAGAATATCAGGATAAATTACAGGTTCAGAGTGACTACTGGGAAAAATTAAAAGTAGAAATTGAAGCGGTGAGAAGCAGAGGATATGAAAATACAGATATTGTAAATATGAGTGAAACTTATTTTAAGATGGCAGATGAAACAGTATCTGCAGCGGAAAATTATTCAGAAAAGATTGCAAGAAAGATTCGTACCATAGAGATTTTGTCAGCACTTGATATGTTGTGCCTGGTAATATTGGTTATTATGCAGACGCTGATGGCAATGAAGATGGCAGTGCAAAACAAGCTGTTAGAACAGAGGGCATATACAGACAGCCATACAGGATTACCCAATAAAAGTGCATGTGAGAAAATACTTAATAATAAAGAGATCATTGATGAACCGACAGCATGCATAATGTTTGATCTGAATAATTTGAAAACGGTGAATGACACAATGGGACATTCGGCAGGAGACCAGCTAATAATGAATTTTGCCCGGCTTTTACGCAATGTGATTCCGGAAGAAGATTTTGTTGGAAGGTATGGCGGGGATGAATTCATGGCAGTTATATATCATACCAGTAAAGCGGAAGTTGAGGATATTTTAAAATACTTACGCAGGGAAAAAGATAGATTAAATGGCAATGAAAATCCTATGTCAATCGATTATGCATGCGGATGGGCGTTATCCGAAGACTATAAGGAATGTACAATGCAGATATTATTGGATAAGGCCGATTCTTATATGTATGATAATAAACAATTATGCAAGCAGCATACCCTTTAGGTATTTTATGGAGCGTCGGCAGGCTGATCGGAATTGCGTTGGAGCAGCTTGAAAAGTGAAATGTTTTCCCATGTTTTTATTTGACAAAAGAATGCGGCAGTGATATATATAACATATTCTGTTATATATATCACTGCCGCGCTTTTGTTGTGCCGGAAAAATATTGCTCATCATGCCAAAGAAGCGCAGAAATACAGGCAGAAAGTACAGGAGGAGACCGATGCTTACCATCATGGAGCGGAAGAAGGGCGAGTCCGCGCGGGATTACGTGACGCGGGTGCTCATAGACAATATCGTAAACGTACATTTGGAACCGGGGGAGAAGCTGCTGGAAAATGATCTGAGCGGGCAGCTCGGGGTGAGCCGCACGCCGTACCGGGAGGCGGTACTTGCGCTTGCGGAGCGGCAGCTCGTGCATATAAGACCGAAGAAAGGCACCTATGTGTCGCACATTGATTTGAAACTGGTCGAGGAGGTGCGGCATCTGCGCAGCATTGTGGAGACCGAGCTGGCAGTCATGGCATGTGACCTTCTGACGGAGGAAGATCTGGATGTGCTGCGCGAGAATATTGCCATCTGGAAAATGTACATGGAGCGGAAGCAGACGGACAAGATACTGCAATATGACAAGGAATTTCACCGGCATTTCTATGAGATGTGCGACCGGAATTACTGGTATACGCTTCTGGAGAGCCTGTCGCCGCATTTTGACCGCACGACGGTGTTAAGCTTCCGCTGCCGTCCGGTCAACGGCATTGTATCCGACCACGAGGAGCTGGTGGATGCGATTGCGGCGAGGGACCGGGAGCGGGCGGCGGAGACCGCAAGACGGCATATGCTCCGCTACACCGAGAACATCGACACGATCCGGCAGGCGTTTCCGGAATATTTTGCGTAGGAAAGGAGGCAGAGGGTTATGGAACTGGCAATCATTACGGCAAAACAGGTTGTGATACTGTACTGTCTGATCCTGGCCGGGTTTGCGGGTGTAAAGAGTGGTGTCATAAAGCCGGAGGCAAAAAAGGCGTTTTCCAATCTGCTGCTCTACCTGGCGGTGCCGGCGATGGTCATTCATTCCTATATCTCAAAGGCAGACCGCTCCGTGCTTGCCAGACTGCCGCAGACGTTTGCGTTCAGTGTGCTTGCGATTCTGGCCGGACTTGCGATTACGATGTTATGTACCTGCCGGATGAAAGGAAAGGAACGTCCGATCCTGCGGTTTGCCTGTATATTTTCCAATGCGGCATATATGGGGTTCCCGCTGATCGAGGCGCTGTTTAGCGCGGAGGGACTGATCTATGCGAGTGTGTACGTGACGGTGTTCAACATTCTGCTGTGGACGGTGGGATTTGGCATGATTACAGGAACCGTGGAGCCGAAAGAGGTCGTCCGCACAGTCTGCACAAATCCGGTGCTGATTGCCGTGGTGATCGGACTGGTGATCTACCTGTGCCAGATTCCTGTGCCGGAGGTGATCGAACAGCCGCTCGCGCTGATCGGAAATATGAATACGCCGCTCTCCATGATTATTACCGGAATGATGATCGCCGGAAGCAATCTGGCGCAGATGCTTTGCGACCGGCGCATTTTATCTGTGATGGGAATCCGCATGCTGCTGATCCCTGCCGTGTGCTTCGCGCTGTTTTTTGCATGCGGCTTTTCCGGGATGGCTGCAGGCGTGGTGCTGCTGCTGGAAGCATGCCCGAGCGCGGCGATCACCTCCGTCTTTGCGGTGCAGTATTCGTATGATGAAGAATTTGCGGCGGGCAGCGTGGTCATTACGACCCTGCTCAGCATTGTGATCCTGCCGGTATGCGCCATGCTTCTGCCGGGAATGTAGAAAACCGCGGGAAGAAGTCATGTGGAAGCCATATAGCGGGAAGAAGCCATATGGCGGAAGAACCCGGAGATGGCATGGGAAGCAGGCAGGATAAGAAAAAGGAGAGAGTCACATGGAAATCAGATGTGTGTATACAGAAGGAAATCAGAATGTCATTCAGGAGGCGGTGGATCGCCTTCCTGCGTCGGGAGGTACAGTAATCGTGCCGCGCGGCGAGTGGAAAAGCGGTGCAATTCATCTGAAAAGCAATGTGAAACTGTATCTGGAAGAGGGATGCGTGATTCATTTCAGTTCCTGCATGGAGGATTACCTTCCGCCGGTATTTACACGCTGGGAAGGCGTGGAATGTTACAATTATTCGTCGCTTATCTACGCGGCAGACTGTGAGAATGTTACAATCTGCGGCACCGGTGTGTTAGACGGTGCGGGAAGCGCGTGGTGGCACTGGAAAAAGCTCCAGCAGAATGCGGCGGATCGCCTGATCCGGGCGGAAAGTCAGGGGATTGTGGTAGAAGAGCGCGTATTTGCGACCAGGGAGGATGCGCTCCGTCCCTCGTTCATCCAGTTCATAAATTGTAAGCACGTAACGTTGGAAGATTTTACGATCGAGGACGGACCGCAGTGGACGATCCACCCGGTGTATTGTGAGGATGTTGTGGTGCGCGGGGTGACGGTGAACACCAAGGGACCGAACACCGATGGCTGCAATCCGGATTCATGTAGAAAAGTGCTGATAGAGGACTGCACCTTTGATACCGGCGATGACTGCATTGCTATCAATTCCGGCATGAACGAGGACGGATGGCGTGTAGGGCGCCCCTGCGAACAGATAGAGGTAAAAAATTGCCGCTTTATAGGCGGACACGCGGCAGTTGCAATCGGAAGCGGAATGTCCGGCGGCATTTGTGATATCTGGATCCACGACTGCGTGGTCAGAGGGACCGAGCGCGGCATCCGCATCAAATCCATGCGCGGGCGCGGTGGCTATGTAAAGCGGATCAATGTGGAACGGATGCAGATGGATGAGATAGAAAAGGAAGCGATCGAAGTGAGCATGAATTATGGTTCCAGCACGGCGATGCCGGTGTCGCAGAAGGCGCCGGAATTTTCGGAGATCCGTTTTGCCCATATAAGGGGAAACCATGCAGCCGTCGGTGTCTCGCTCTGCGGACTGCCGGAAAGTCCGCTGCGAAAACTTACCCTGGAAGACGTATCGATCGCTGCAGAAGACCCGCTGAGGGAAGAGTATGTGGAAAAGTAAAATACTTTTTCTCTGGCGCTCTTGTGCTTATGAACGCTTGACTTTCCGCGGGTTTGGTGCTAATCTTAGAAAAGTCGATACACACAAACACGAGGAAGAAGAGAGTACATCTGCAGATACTTTACAGAGAGATTTCCAGCTGCGCGGTCGCAGCTTGCTGCGAGGAAATGAGGAAGGGCGGATGGAAGATGGCTTTGGAGTGGCAGGACTGAACACTGGACGTTACTAAGGACAGCGATAAGTTCTGACGGGACCGCCTGTTACAGCGGGGGATATTCGTTGCGATATCCGCAGAGGCACAGAGTGCAGGCTCTGTGTGAATAGAAGTGGTACCACGGGAGCTATCCCGTCTTCTGGTGGCTATATCAGCCCCGAAGACGGGATTTTTTTGTTTTATTAGGAAGGAGCAGACAAAATGAGTGACAAGGGAAAATTTTATATGACGACCGCGATTGCCTACACATCCGGCAAGCCGCATATCGGAAATACGTATGAGATCGTGCTCGCAGATGCGATCGCGCGTTATAAGAGACTGGAGGGCTACGATGTTTATTTCCAGACCGGAACAGACGAGCATGGCCAGAAGATCCAGGAGAAGGCAGAAAAAGCAGGCATTACGCCAAAAGAATATGTAGACAATGTGGCAGGCGAGGTAAAGCGCATCTGGGATCTGATGAACACGTCCTACGATAACTTTGTCCGCACGACCGATGCAGACCATGAGAAACAGGTGCAGAAGATTTTTAAAAAGCTGTACGATCAGGGAGATATCTACAAGGGATCTTACGAGGGACTTTACTGTACGCCGTGTGAGTCCTTCTGGACAGAGTCCCAGCTGGTGGACGGCAAGTGTCCGGACTGCGGGAGAGAGGTAAAGCCGGCGAAGGAGGAGGCATACTTCTTCAAGATGAGCAAATATGCGGATCGTCTGATCGAGCATATTAACACCCATCCGGAGTTCATTCAGCCGGTATCCAGAAAAAATGAGATGATGAACAATTTCCTGCTTCCGGGATTGCAGGATCTGTGTGTTTCCAGAACGTCATTTTCCTGGGGAATTCCGGTGGACTTTGACCCGAAGCATGTGGTTTATGTATGGCTGGACGCGCTGACCAACTATATCACGAAGATCGGTTATGATGCGGATGGCAATTCTTCCGATTTATTTAAAAAGAACTGGCCGGCAGATCTGCATCTGATCGGCAAGGACATCATCCGTTTCCATACGATCTACTGGCCGATTTTCCTGATGGCGCTGGATCTCCCGCTGCCGAAGCAGGTATTCGGACATCCGTGGCTCTTACAGGGCGGAGACAAGATGAGCAAATCCAAGGGAAATGTGATCTATGCGGACGATATGGTGGATCTGTTCGGCGTGGATGCAACCCGTTACTTTGTACTGCATGAGATGCCGTTTGAGAACGACGGTGTGATTACCTGGGAACTGGTGGTGGAGCGCTTTAATTCCGATCTTGCCAACATCCTTGGAAATCTCGTCAACCGTACGGTTTCCATGAGCAACAAGTATTTTGGCGGTGTGGTAAGAAGCACGGGTGTGACAGAGGACGTGGACGAAGACTTAAAGGCAGTTGTGACCGGAGCCAGAGACAGAGTGGCACAGAAGATGAAGGATCTGCGTGTGGCAGATGCCATTTCTGAAGTATTCGGCGTGTTCCGCCGCTGCAATAAATATATCGATGAGACGGCACCGTGGGTACTTGCGAAGGACGAGGCAAAATCCGACCGTCTGGCAGAGGTGCTTTATAATCTGGCAGAGTCAATTACGGTAGGCGCATCCCTGTTGTACAGCTTTCTGCCGGAGACCGCAGAGAAGATTGTGGCACAGCTTCATACACAACTCCGCGGTTTTGAGGAACTGAATCAGTTTGGTCTGTATGAGAACGGCACGAAAGTGACAGAGACGCCGGAGATCTTATTCGCACGTCTGGATGCAAAGGATGTGATGCCGAAGGTGGAGGCGATCCGCGAGGCACAGAAGAAGGAGTTTGAGGCGGAGCAGAAGGCGCTTGGCGAGGAGGCTCCTGCAGAAGAAAAAGCAGAAGACGTCATCGACATCGAGGCGAAGGAAGAAATCACCTATGATGATTTTACGAAGCTTCAGTTCCAGGTGGGAGAGATCATTTCCTGTGAGGCTGTGGAGAAGTCGAAGAAGCTTTTGTGCTCCCAGGTAAGAGTCGGCAGCGAGGTGAAGCAGATCGTTTCCGGTATCCGTAAATATTACACGCCGGAAGAGATGGTCGGTAAAAAAGTGATGGTACTGGTAAACTTAAAGCCTGCGAAGCTTGCGGGAGTTCTCTCAGAGGGTATGCTTTTATGCGCTGAGGATGCGGAAGGCAATCTGGCGCTGATGACGCCGGAGAAACCGATGCCGGCAGGTGCTGAAATATGTTAAAAGGAGACACCGGAGCGAAACGGACATGGTTTTATGAAAACGGTGCATTTGTGGCGGCGGCGCTTGCCGCCGTCCTTTGGCATGTGGTATTGTCCACAAATGTCGGCGATGATATGGTCTATTTTAAAACCCTTCTGGACGGTAACAGTTCACTCGGCGAGATCCTGGCACATCGCTATGAGACATGGTCATCGCGCATGGTGATCGAGGCGGTGTTAATTCCACTGGTGCACTGTCCGCTGCTCTGGAAAATCCTTGATATTGTCATCTTTACGTCCCTCCCGGTGCTGCTCTGCGGACTGCTGGGTGTGACCGGGCGCGGACGCTGGTTTGTAACCGGACTGGTGCTGCTCTATCCGTTTGCGGATATGGCATCCGCCGGATGGATTGCGACGACGACCAATTATCTCTGGCCGCTCTGGGGCGTTCTGGTGATCGGCATGGTGTTAAAGCAGCTTCGCTGCGGCAGAAAAGTGCCGGTGTGGGAGGCGGCAGCAGCGCTTCTGGCGTGTGCTTATGCGGGCAGCCAGGAACAGGCTGCGGTGTTGTTGCTTCTGCTGTTTGGCATGGAAGTGCTGCATTATATCTCGGAAAAGTGTATGAAACAGCCGCTTCTCTATGCATTATGCGGCATAGATATTATCTCTCTCGTATATATTCTCAGCTGTCCGGGAAATGCAATCCGGAGTGCGCAGGAGATGGCGGGTAGAATGCCGGAGTTCGCTGATTTTACATTCGCAGAGAAGCTCTACATGGGACTGGCCAATGTGGAACGGATCTTTATCGCACAGCTTGATCCGGTCTATTGCGTTGTGGCAGCAGTGCTTGTGCTGCTTGTGTATCGTAAGACAGGCGATTACCGTAAGACGCTTTTGGCGGGGATTCCGACGCTGCTGCTGTTTGGACAGGCGGTGGTGCGTGTCAGCCACCCATCCTTGAAAAAGGTGTTCGTGCGACCGGAACAGACGACACACTGGGACTGGCATGCTCTGGTAACCTATATGCCGCTGGTATTTCTGGTACTGTCTGTTTGGGGGATTCTATACGCCCTGTGGCAGCTGGCGGACGGCGCGTGGAAGCATTACCTGTGGACGGCGTTTTTACTGGCAGGCGGTTTTGCCATGGGGGTGGTTATGGGATTTTCACCGACAATTTACGCATCGGCAAACCGGCCGTACCTCTATCTGTATTTTGTGCTGATCTATGTGTGCGCGGATGCCGTGTGGAACATGGGCGGCATGAAGGCTGTCTGGAAGACAGGCAGTTCGGATGCTGTGCGGAAAATGCCGGTGCCGGAAAAACTGATGTTTACCGTACTCGGGCTTCTGGTGCTGGCAAACATTCTGGATGTGACCCGGATGTGCTGGCTGCTTGGAAGGATTCTGTGACCGTTTATAACAGAAATCCGCTGTTTCATGCAGGAAACCTAACGAAAAATCCAATTTCAGCCGATGTATACCATATGAACGGACTCAGTCAGGGATACATTCAGGGAGGAATGTGGATATGGGAATCAGCATCAATACACCGGGAAGTGTGAACAGTCAGGCATCGATGACAGGCACACTTTCCATCCGAAAAAGCACAAATACATTTGAGCAGATGACGGGGGTCAAAAGTTCAGGGGGAACCTCGAAAAAACAGCTCAATTATAATCACAGAGATATTTCCGGACAGCTGCTCCGGGCGAAGAAGCCGCAGAGTGCATCTGCGGCGTTGACCCGTGCAAAGAGCAAGGTGTCTATGCTTCAGCGTGCGGCGGCATCCGGACAGTATGATTCCAAGGAAGTGGCGAATGCGCTTGCGCATGCGAGACGGATGGTGCGCTGTGCGCAGCTTAAAGTGCGCAATCTGCGAGAGGAAGAGCGCGAGCGGCAGTCTGCGCAGAAGGAAAACAACGGTAAGAGCCAGCAGAAGGAACATGAAGTGAAGCGCCGTGTGGCACAGAAAGAGCGTCAACTCAAGCAGAAGGTATCGATTGAGAATACGCAGGAAGTGCTTCGGCAGAAGAAAAAGAAGAACGAGATGGCGCAGAAGCAGCAGAGACACCGCTCGCAGGAGCGGGGTAAGATTGCGGAGGCGGATTTCAAATATATCAAGTCACAGCTCGAGGATGGCAAAGGCTTTGGCGGCGGCAGTTCTTATTGTGAGGACAGCGGAATTACACTGGATATCAGTGATGCCGCAATGTCGATGGCGGAACTTGAGATGATGGCACAGAATCAGACCGAAGCGGAGGCAGAGGCGGAAGTGGAAGCGGAGATGTCGCTTACCGACGGAGGAACTCTTGCAGTTACGACAGCGGGAGCCGTGACGGCGGGCAGCGGAGCGGGAACTGCACCTGACGCAACGCCAGCCACTGCCGGCGTATCTGTGGATGTGTCAGTGTAACAAAACGGCGAGGGACACTGCCCCATGAAGCAGGCGGTGTCCTTTGAAGGCTAAGTCATATTATAAGAAAATCACACTTTTCGATTTCAGGTAGAATGCACAGGAAATATTTTGTTCAAAAAATGTGGCATTTCTAACCAGCCGGTGGCTGCATCTGCGATGATTCGTGTCTTTCCAAGTTTGGAGCACTCCGCGGAGTGTGTCCGCAAGCCAGAAGACAATTTTAGGACTTTTGTGTGTCCCTTATTGGCACCAATGAGCAGAACATAACCGCGCGAAGCCGATGTCTGAATTGGCATCTGTCCTATTTTCAATAGCAGATGCCAACGAGTTTCGGTTCGCGCGGTTTAATATTGTCTGTGAAGCGGTGCCATTAGGGACACTAGAAAGTCCGCTCATCGTCTGTGGCTTGTCGGACACCCTCCGGGAGAGTCCAAACGTGGAAGAGACATGAAATCAAATGCAGTCATCCGGCTGGAAGAACTGCACACATTTTTTTCAATAAATCTTTCCTATGCAGTTCTACCTGAAATCTATAGAATGTGTTTTGGATAATATGACTTAGCACTTCAAAGGACAGCGCTGTCTGCCTATGTGGCAGTGCTCCTGCGCTGTTTTGCAGCGACAGCAGTCAGGGCAAATATGGCGGCAGCAAAGAGGAGCTGGATGCCGATACATTTCCAGTAAAAACCCAGATCGAAGACTTCCTTTCCGAATCCCGCCAGCATATTGTTGGCGCGGATGTACCAGTAGGCGGGAAGGAAACGTCCTACGGCAAGTACGGAACCGGAGAGCATGGACTGTGGGACAAAGACACCGCAGAGAAAGGACATGGACAGACCGACGATATTTGCCAGCATATTTAATACATTGTCATCCGGCGAGAACGTCGAGATGAGCAGGGAGAGTGCAGCCGTAAAAAACAGGAAAGCGAGGCTGTTTAAGATTGCATAGCCGACATACGGCTGCAGCATGGCTTTCTGGTAGAATACGAGACCAAGCAGCAGAAAGAGCAGCCAGATGCCGAGACTGTACAGGAGACAGCCGGATGCCAGGGCAAGAGTACGTGTTCTTCCGGGAAGAGCGGAGCACGCCGTCCGGGCTTTCATGTCGCGGCTGTTTAAGGTAACCAGAATCGGAGCCATGCCGGCGAACAGGATTGCCAGAAAGATATACGGAAGATACTGGAAAAAATAAAAAACCATGCTGTTGGTGTCGGCGTCGGACATCTGAAAAGATGTGACGGAGACTTTGGGAAGGTCGGAAATGGTATGATCCGTATGGTCGATGGCCTCGGCAATGGTGTCACCGCCTGCCAGATAGAGCTGTAGTGCCTGCACATACTGCGTAATCTGGTTGTCCACGTACTGGCTGCTGCTGCTTCCCGGAATTGTCAGGGAGGAGACAAGGTCTTTGGTCTCGCCGGCGAGCACTCGGTCTTCAAATCCTTCCGGGATGACCAGGGCATAGTTGAGTGTGCGGTAGTAGATCGCATCTAACAGTGCGGTGTCATCTCCCGGCTCCGGTGTTGTGACCTGGTGGATGGATGCGAGATAATCGCACAGAGCGCGGCTTGCATCCGTGTTGTCTTCATCTGTGATGGCGATAGAGCGCTGGCTGGCTTTGAAGTTCTCGTTGATGGAATCCTGCGAGAGTGCCGACAGCAGCAGAGTGATCATTGCGTAGACGCCAAAATAGATCAATGCGGCATTTCGCCGTTTTTTTGCGATTGCGAAAAATGCTTTAAAGACTGGCATATTTTTTCCTCCTTACCAGTGCAAGACCGCCGAGACAGAAAAGTGCCGAGAGTAACAGGAGTCCTGCGATATTTGTAAAAAATCGTGTGTAGGATGGGTACACGACGAGTGAATACAGCGCGTCAGAGATGAGAGCTGCAGGATTGATGCGGTTGAGCAGCGGGCAGAAATCTTCCACAAGTGCACGCATGTTTCCGATCATCAGACCGCTTAAAAAGCAGCAGATCATAATTGCAGCCATCAGGAAACCAAACTTGGTCTCTTTGGAAAACTGCCCGATACAACCGACCAGAAATCCCAGACTCAGCCCGGCAAGACAACCGCAGAGGCAGGTCAGCGTCACACCGCCGAGATGGTTTCCGAAATCAACCTTAAGAACCAGTGTCAGATAGACAATGGTGATCAGCAAGGAGGAAAACTCAAAAATCAGAGCTCCGGTCAGATCACCGAGGGTGGCAAGCAGCCGGGGAACCGGCGAGACATTGCGTCTGGCACCCAGATCTGACAGATTTGCCTGATTGGAGATGGCGAGCGTGTTGCCGATCATGGCAGCATAGAGGCAGGTCATGGCAATCAGATTGAAAAAGTAAGTAAGGGATTCATCCACGGAGCCGGCACCAAGGGATTCGTGCCGGATATAGCTGACTTCCTCAGAAACCGTATGAAGCAGTGCCGGAAGCTTCGCGGGATCTTTCATTGCGGCCTGGGCGATGGCACTGTATTCTATGTTGAAACGATCCACAAGCACGCTTAAAATACTCTGGTACAGAGGATCGGAAGTCATCTCTGCGGAGAGTGCCAGCGATAAAGGATATGTGGAAACATCTTCGATAGATGCGGCGTTTCTGTAATCGGAAACGGTTGGCAGGTCGGCGGTAATGATGCCGTAGACTTCTTTTGCTTTCAGCAGTTCCCGGGCATCCGCAGCGGAAGCATAGGTAACTTCAAGGAACTGATCTTCGCCGGGTTTGGACAGGGAATCAAACATGGAGCGCAGCTCGGAGGATTCCTCTTGCATCACAACTGCAACCGGGATGGCGGAAAAACTTTCGCCACTCCCCAGTCCGCCGAATGCAAAATGGAACATCGTTCCGAGCAGAAGTGGAAAAGCGACACACCAGAATACCTGACCTTTATCCCGCAGCAGATTAAGCAGTGTATATTTCATCGTATGAAAAAACATGGTGGTACCTCCTAATCACGCAGTTCTTTTCCGGTAATTTCCAGAAAGACGTCATTTAAGGTCGGAAGTTCGGAATAGACTCTTCCGAAAGACACATTCTGTTCCTGCAGATAGTTCAGAATGTGCGGCAGATTGTGGGAACCGCCGCTGCACAGCACTTTTAAGCAGTGATGTTCAAAGGTCACCTCATAGACGTGCTTTATGTCACGGATCGCTGCAATCTGCGCAGGAAGAAGATCCAGAATATCAATCGAGATGATCTCGCTCTTTTTGATCATTCGTTTTAACTCTTCTGTGGTTCCAATGGCAAGATTTTTGCCTTTGTCCATAATGGCGATCCGGGTACAGATCTGCTCCACCTCCTCCATATAGTGGGAGGTATAAATGATCGTGGCACCATTGCGGTTTAACTCCTGGATTCCCTCCAGAATTTTATTGCGGCTCTGCGGGTCGACTGCCACAGTCGGCTCGTCAAGAATGATGAGCTTTGGCTTGTGGGCAATTCCGCACGCGATATTCAGACGGCGCAGCAGACCACCGGAAAGCTTTTTCGGATAAAATTTGCGGAAATCGTTGAGACCGACAAAATCGATGGCCTCTTCCACATACTGGCGCCGGAGCGCTTTGTCGCGGACATACAGACCGCAGAAGTAGTCAATATTTTCATAGACGGTCAATTCCTGAAAGACAGCGACATTTTGCATGACAACGCCGATCTGACGTTTCAGATCGTAGCTGTCCGGCCGCATTTCCCGGCCGAAGACCCGGACGGTTCCCTTGTCAAAGGCAAGCAGTGCAAGGATGCAGTTGATGGTTGTCGTCTTTCCGGAGCCGTTTGGACCGAGCAGACCGAAGATCTCACCTTCCTCGATCGTGAGATTAAAGTGATCGAGGGCGACGAGCTCCTGATAGCGTTTTACCAGATTTTCTATTTCTACAACAGGTACTGACATAACAAATCCTCCTCATTTGATGGTAATTACAGTATAGCGGGTGACGCCCGGCGGTACCAGTGAGCAGCGTCAGATGTTTGATGTGACAAATGTCATAAATCTCTTATTTTTCAAAAAAGATGTGGCGGCAGCCCTGTAATGATGATATGGTTATCATAACGTGTGCGGGAAAGTGGAAGATATCCCGGAAATATGGCGGCATATGTGGACAGGGAGAGGGTAGAATGAAGCGGATTGTGGATAAAGGACTGTTGCTTGCCGGCGGTCTGCTTATGGCGGGACAGTCGGGAAGGCTTGCAGCGCCGGTCATAGCGTTGCTGTTGGCGATGACTGCGGCGGCATATGGCAGCTGTGTGGACAACAGACGATGGCATTGTGTGTGCCTTGCGGGGATGTTTGCGGTCTGCTTTATCCTGCCGGAACTCTGTTTTTTCGTGCCGGTTCTTCTGTATGACTGTGCGGAAAAAAAGGAGATGCGGCTCTGGTTCTTAAGTGTTCCGGGGCTCGCTTTTTTCTATCGGGAACAGATTATCCGGCAGCCCTTTTTGTGGGCGGCGGACGGTATGCTGATCGTGGCTGCGATATTGCTGGCATGCAGAACGGGCAGAATTCTGTATCTGGAACAAGAGATGATCCGTCTTCGGGATACCAGCACGGAATTGAATCTCGTGCTCCAGGAAAAGAATAAGAACCTGATGGAAAAACAGGATTATGAGATCTACCTTGCGACACTGCGGGAGCGCAACCGCATTGCAAGAGAGATTCATGATAATGTGGGGCATATGCTTTCAAGAAGTATTCTGCAGATGGGGGCACTGATTACGATTCATAAGGAGGAGCCGCTGCACGGACAGCTCGCCGGGGTGGGGGAGACGTTAAATCAGGCGATGAACAGTATCCGTGAGAGCGTGCACGATCTGCACGATGAGTCCATTGATCTGCGGCAGTCTATTGCGGAGGCGACCCGTGAGATGAAGGAGCACTATCAGCTCACGGTTGATTACGATATGTCTCCGGAGATTCCACGCAATGTAAAGTATTGTTTTATCACAGCGGTAAAAGAAGCCATGTCGAATATTGCAAAACACTCCGATGCGGATAAGATCTCCGTGATTTTGCGGGAGCACCCGGCGTTCTATCAGATGACCGTTGAGGACAACGGAACGGTGGGACGAAAGGGACAGAGCGGACCATTGTGGGAGGAAGAGGTCGTCCGTATGGACGGAAAGGAAGGGATTGGTCTTTCCAATATGAAGGAGCGCGTGCAGGCACTGGGCGGAACCTTCCGGATTCATACGGAAAAGGGATTTGTGATCTTTATTTCGATTCCCAAGAGGGATAAAATGTAGATACGGTAATGAAGGCTGGGAGAGAGAAAAATGAGAGTTCTGGTGGTTGATGATGATAAACTGGTGGCAGTATCCCTAAAAACGATTCTGGAAGCTGACGGGGAGATTACGGTCGTGGGTCTTGGAGAGGCGGGAGATGACGCCATCCGGCTTTATCGGGAGCAGCATCCTGATATTCTGCTGATGGATATCCGCATGCAGGGAATGTCCGGATTGGATGCAGCTGAATGCATCTTAAAAGAAGATCAAGCGGCAAAAATTTTGTTTTTGACAACCTTTTCCGATGACGAATACATTGTAAAGGCACTGAATATGGGAGCGAAGGGGTATCTGCTGAAACAGGACTTTGAGTCGATCGTTCCGGCACTCAAGGCTGTCTACGGCGGGCAGAGTGTATTCGGCGGACAGATTATGGGAAAAATTCCGGTGCTTCTGGCAGGAAAAGGCAGCTTTTCCTATCATGATTACGACATCAGTGAGAAGGAGCAGGGCATTATTGAACTGGTGGCAGAAGGCTTAAGCAACCGGGAGATTGCAGAAAAATTGTATTTGAGCGAGGGTACGGTGCGCAATTATATCAGCACCATACTGGATAAATTAAAGTTACGAGACCGCACACAGCTGGCAGTCTTTTATTATAAGAACTGCGGCTGAGCCGGCGGTACAGCAATCGCACAGAAGCTGTGCCGACAGACAGCGACATGAAAGAGACGGCAATGCAACAACAGGGAAGATGAGGAAAACAATGATATTTGAGACACATGCACATTATGATGATGAAGTATTTAATGAGGATAGAGAGCAATTATTAGCTGGGCTCCCGGAAAAGGGAATCGGGAGGGTGATTAACGTCGGTGCGTCCATTGAGACGACGAGGACGACGCTCGCGTTGGCGGAGGCGTATGATTACATCTATGCCGCCGTGGGTGTGCATCCGAGCGATATTGACGGGCTGAACGAGGAGACATATTCCTGGCTCAAAGCGCAGACGGCACATCCGAAGACGGTAGCGGTGGGAGAGATCGGTCTGGATTATTACTGGGACAAGGAGCCGGAAGTACAGGCAGCGCAGCGGGAATGGTTCGTGCGCCAGCTTGCACTTGCTGGGGAGACGGATCTCCCGGTAATTATCCACTCGCGTGACGCGGCGGAGGATACCATGCGGATCTTAAAAGAGACCGGAAGATTCCGGGAACATCCCGGTGTCATTCACTGTTACTCGTACTCGCCGGAGCAGGCAAAAGAGTACGTGAAGATGGGATACTGCATTGGTGTGGGCGGTGTGGTTACCTTTAAAAATGCAAAGAAACTCAGGCAGACGGTGGAGCAGATCTCTCTGGAACACATTCTGCTGGAGACGGACTGCCCGTATATGGCGCCCGAGCCGCACCGGGGAACCCGCAACGATTCCTCCAACCTCTCTTATGTGGCTGCCAGGATTGCGGAGATCAAAGGCGTCTCTGTGCAGGAGGTGGAGCAGACGACCTGGGAAAATGCCTGCCGTGTATTCGGCGTCCGGTAGGTGTCTGCCCGAATCAGCAGAAGCGGGAATATTCCGGGGTGTCTGCCCAATAGCGCTTCGGGATTAACTGCATCTGCAAGCCCGGATTTTTGCGGGATTCTATGGCAATGTGATCAAAAAAGGTCAGCCAGAGCTGCCGGAAGGCTTCCTCGTCGGAGGAATACCGGCTGACTTTCTCCAGATCCAGATCTGCGGCATCTGTGAGAATGTAGCTGGAAAGCGCTTTGTGCACCGCGACAGACTGATGTGTGGCGTCATAGATCATAAAGTTCTCGGAGGGCAGACGGTCGGTGAAATGCTCTGCCAGATAGGGAAGGACGTTGTCCTTCGGATGGATCGTGGCAAAGAGAACGCCGTTCTCAAGCTCGGAGAAGCGCAGAAATTCGAGATGATGGCAGGCTTCGCGGTTGGTCGCCCGGCAGAGCTCAAAAATCCGGTAGACACACGGTTCGCCTAAGGAAAGAAGCACTTTCTGACCGTCTCCGCTTGCGAGTGCGAGGAGGATGGTCTCATAGATGGCGTCTGCCTTGTCCATCTTCCTGCCGGAGGATGGCTCGCCGGACATTGCAGCCTGATAGATCGACTCATAGAACTGCATGCCGAAACGGGACGTGATGGTGCGGATCACCTTGCCGGTCTTATCCGCGGAAGGAGTTACGTGAATATATTCGGAAAAAAGCTCGTAATTCTCCGGTTCTCCGGTGGCAAGCCGGATATTGCGGTGACCGAGCCGGCTTGCGCAGGCGTCATAGACACCGGTAAAGATACCTTCAAGACTGTCCTCACAGATAAATACATACATGTAAAATACCTCTTTTCTATGTGTAATCAGGGCGGTGGGCTCACAGGGCAAGCCCGGTGTCAAACAGCGACAACTGCTGATAACCGCTGTTGCGGAGCTCCGTTGGAACCTGCGTGTGGTCTGCCATGAGATGAGAGCAGATATAGTCCTCGTCGAGCTTCGTGCGGTACATCATCCGGCCGGAACAGGTGATGAAGTACAGGGCGCGCTTTAGCACAACGCCGATCTTTTTCAGATCGTCATAGGTGAGCGCGGTATCCCGTCTGGCGGCGACGATCCGCTGGGCGGACTTGTATCCGATTCCGGGTACGCGCAGAAGAGTCTGATAACTGGCGCGGTTGATCTCGACCGGAAATGTGTCGAGATGACGCAATGCCCAGTCACACTTGGGATCCAGATAAATATTAAAGTTCGGGCGGTCTTCCGACAGAAGCTCATCCACATGAAAGCGGTAATAGCGCAGCAGCCAGTCTGCCTGGTACAGGCGGTGCTCGCGCAGCAGCGGAGGTCCGCCGGGGAGCACCGGCAGTGACGAATCGCCGTTGACATTGATGAACGCAGAGTAGAAAACGCGCTTCAGATGAAACTTCTCATAGAGTGCCTCGGACACACGCATAATCTGATAGTCGTTCTCCGGGGTAGCACCGATAATCATCTGTGTGCTCTGCCCAGCGGGCACAAACTTCGGCGCTTTGCGGTAGACCATCAGTTCATTCTGGTTCTCCGTGATGCCATTCTGGATCTGGCGCATGGGGGAGAGAATCGTGTGTCTTGATTTGCAGGGAGCAAGCTGCTTCAGTCCGTTTGCCGTGGGAAGCTCAAGATTGATGCTCATGCGGTCTGCAAGAAACCCGGCTTTTTCAATCAGTGCCGGGTCAGCGCCGGGGATCGCTTTTACGTGGATGTAACCGTTGAAGTGATGGACGGTGCGGAGCCGGTAGAGCGTCTGGTAAATCAGATCCATGGTGTAATTCGGACTGATGAGGATGCCGGAACTTAAGAACAGACCCTCGATATAATTGCGCCGGTAGAATTCCATGGTGAGCGTGCAGATCTCATCCGGGGTAAAGGAGGCGCGGGGGACGTCGGAGTTGCAGTTGTTCTGGCAGTAGGCACAGTTAAAAATACACTCGTTGGTGAACAGGATCTTGAGCAGGGAGATGCATCTTCCGTCTGCAGCAAATGCATGGCACACGCCGGGAGCCAGACAATTCCCCATGTGCCTGCCATCTCCCCTGCGGTCGGCGCCGCTTGAGGTACATGCCACGTCGTACTTCGCGGCATCGGTAAGGATGGCAAGCTTCTCCATGAGGGAGAGATTCTGCTGAATGTTCATGTGAAAGCACCTCCTGGCAAAACAAATGTTCGGTTAAAGGATAGCACATATGTTCGACAAAAGCAATATAAAATCGAATATTTGTTCGAGAAATATTATGGTTCACTTGGACAGTGGGTATATGGTATAATGTACGTAAGCAATGAGCAGTGCCAGACGTGACAGTCACGAGATATGCCTGCTTGCAGGCTATATCTCGCGACTGTTGCGGATGATAGGGCGAATGCCCGTTAGTCCGGGAAATCTATGATTTCCTGGACGAGCACTGCGAAGACGTGACATTTGCCGGAGCGGGCATCGGAGACTTTAGACGGATGATAGGGCGAATGCCCGTCAGTCCGGGAAATCTATGATTTCCTGGACGAGCACTGCGAAGACGTGACTTTTGCCAGAGCGGAGTCGTACAGATAGAAGCCCCCGGGCGGGCTTTGGAATGGAGAAAGATGGATACAGATATTTTTGAGCAGTTCCCGGATCGGGAAACATTTGACAAATACTGGAACGAGAATTATCAGCCGGTGACATACGAGGATGTGCGCGAGGCGTTCACGGATTTTGTGAAGTCTGCGGACGGTCACATCTACCTCTCGGATTACGAGGAGAAGGGGCTGATCTCACGGGAAGATTTTAAGGAAAATCTCTCGCAGGAGGCACAGTTTACATTTGAGGACGGACTGACGGAAGTTTTTTACGATAAGAATCCGGAGCTTTATGAGACGGCGTTTGCGCTCTATGAGGAGTCAAAGCTTACCGGAAAGGGAGATGCATCGGTGGCGCAGACGTTTCACGAGACGTTTCGCGCGCTCTATGCAGAGTTTCTGGACAGACTGTATGATGAGGTGCTGGCAGCATGGCAACATTAGGAATCCCGCAGAATACGATTACGGTTCTGCAGAAGTATCATTTTAATTTTCAGAAAAAGTTCGGACAGAATTTTCTCATTGATACCCATGTGCTCGAGCGCATTATTGAGGCGGCGGGCATTACGAAGGATGACTTTGTGCTGGAGATCGGACCGGGCATCGGCACGATGACCCAGTATCTGTGTGAAAATGCCAGAGAGGTGACGGCGGTGGAGATCGATCAGAACCTGATCCCGATTCTGGCGGACACGCTTAGCGCTTATGACAATGTGACGGTTATCAATGAGGACATTTTGAAGCTGGATATTGTAAAGCTCGCGGAGGAGAAGAATGCCGGGAAACCGATCAAGGTGGTGGCAAATCTTCCGTATTATATTACTACGCCGATTATCATGGGGCTGTTTGAGAGCCATGTGCCGATTGACAGCATTACGATTATGGTGCAGAAGGAAGTTGCAGACAGGATGCAGGTCGGACCGGGGACGAAGGATTACGGTGCGCTCTCGCTGGCGGTGCAGTATTATGCAAAGCCGGAGATTATCGCAAACGTGCCGCCGAACTGCTTTATGCCGCGGCCGAATGTCGGCAGCGCGGTGATAAGGCTGACGCGTCATGAGACCGTGCCGGTGCAGGTGGAGGATGAAAAGCTGATGTTCCGGCTGATCCGGGCATCTTTTAACCAGAGGCGCAAGACGCTTGCGAACGGTCTGAATAATTCGCCGGAGATTCATCTCTCCAAGGAAGTGATTCAGGAAAGTATTGAGGAGCTTGGCGTGCCGGTGACTATCCGTGGAGAGGCGCTTACATTGGAACAGTTTGCGGCGCTCTCGAATATTATCGGACGCAGAATGAAGCAGCAGGCATAGAGAGAACAGGGGGAAACAGACAATGGATGGACAACAGAACAATCAGAGTGGATGGAACAGGAACGAGACACCCAGAACATACGGTGAAGATACGAAAATGTATCAGAACCGGCAGAACGCGCCGCAACAGCCGAATTACGGAAGCGGTCAGAACCCGTATCAACAGCCGAATTACGGAAACAGCCAGAATGCATATCAGCAGCCGAATTACGGAAACGGTCAGAACCCGTATCAGCAGCCGAATTACGGAAACTGGCAGGGCAATCCGTATCCGCAGGAGCAGCACGGACCGGTATCCGATGTTCTGTGCAATATTCTCCTGGTGATCTTTATGGCGCAGATTATTATCAATTTTGTGGTATTTGGCGCGACATGGAATGCGATGGCAGGGGAAGGAATAGACGCTTATCTCGACGGATCCGTGAGCCTTGGCAGCCCGGTGCAGATGCTTTCCATGTTTTCCAATCTGCTGTTTGTGGCGATGCTTGTGCTGTTGATTCTGGATATTATAAAAATCAGCAATCAGAAATACAAGATCACCGGTCTGGTGTTGTTTGCGATTTTCTTAAGACCGGGCTATTACATCTGGAGAGCACATGTGCTCAAGAGAAAAATGACGTTTCCGATCATCTACACCATCGTTTACAGCGGAGTGACCGTGGCATATTTTTTCTATTCGTTTTATAAAGTTTTTTCACTGACATTCGGGATTATGCAGAGTCTGAACTAGTGCCGCGGCTTTGTGGGAATGGAAGATCTCCCTGGTTCATATAATAATGGACAGGGAGATTTTTTTATGCGGAAAAAATGGAAACACTATATTGATAGAATGCTTACATTCGCGCTGATCGGCATATTATTGCCGCTTTTTATCACGATAATATGTCAGCGTATGCGGCTGGAGGAAGTGATATACGGCACGTACAACGCGATAACGGAGACGGCAGAAAGAGAGGGCGGGGAGGAACTGGAAGAACAGCTGCCTTTTATTCTGGCGAAGGAGATCCGTGCGGACGCGGAGGATGCGGCGCTTATGGCGCAGTGCGTGATTGCGCGGACAACACTGTATGATGCCGCGGCGAGAGGGGAGGAACAGCCGGCTGCTTTTTCGGAGGAAGAATTAAGGCAGGCGCTGGGGGAAACATATGAAAAGACCATGGAACGGCTTGAGACGTGCGTGGAGGAGACGAGCGGGCAGGTGCTCTCCTGGAACGGCGGCTATGCGTATGCTGCATATCACGCGATCAGTGCGGGAAGTACGAGAGATATGAGCCGGTCTGCGGAAGCGGCGGTGCCATATCTTCCCGCGGTGGAGTGCCCGGCGGATCTGACGGCGGAGGGTACGCTCTCGGTCATTTATTGTGAGGAAACGGACATTTTAAAGCGGTGCGGGGAGCATTTTGCGGAGGCAGACGTGTCCGCGGTGTCTGAGATCCAGGTTACAGAGCGGGATGCGGCGGGTTATGTACAGCAGGTCATGCTGGGGGAGTATGCCTGCACCGGGGAAGCGTTCCGTGAGGCGATGGGCTGGAATTCCGCGTGTTTTACGATCACGCAGATGGGGGAAAATGTGCGGATCGTGACAAGGGGACTGGGACACGGGTACGGCCTGAGCCAGAATGAGGCGCGCGCGATGGCGCAGGAAGGAACCTCTTACGAGGAGATTTTACAATATTTTTTTCTGGGAACAACGCTTGTGACAGCGGATCAGATAAAATAGGCGGCGCTCTGCATAAACCATCCGTGCAGGGGGAACAATAGGAGTAAAAATAAATAATATGGATGGTGAAAAAAATGAGAAAAAGCAGATTTTGGGCATTCCTCGGGCGTAAACAATATGTGATTGCGGGGGCGATTGTGATTGCGGCAGCAGTTGCGACCACGGTAATTTACAGCGATCATGAACAACAGCAGCGCGAACAGCTGGAGGAAGAACTGGCACAGGAAAACACACCGGAGGAAGCCGGACTTGTCGCTGCGACGGAAAGTACGGAACAGACAGCACAGGCATCCGCAGTCATTCCGCCGGAGCAGACCGCGGAGACGGAAAAGCTGGAGCAGAAAGCGGCAGAGACGACAGAGAGTACGGAAGTGGCGCAGGTGGAAAAAGAAGCGGAGAATGAGACCGCAGAGACGGGAGCAGGGGTCAATGCCCTTCATTTTGATCCGGAGGACGGCATGCTCTGGCCGATGGAGGGAAATGTGATCTTAAATTACAGCATGGATTCTACCATATATTTTGCGACGCTGGACCAGTACAAATACAATCCGGCGGTGATTATCGCGGGAGAGGTCAACAATAAGGTATATTCCGTCGCAAAGGGAAAAGTCATCGGTCTCTCCAACAACGAGGAGACTGGCTGTACGATGACGGTTGACCTGGGAGACGGCTACCGCGCGATCTACGGACAGTTAAAGGAGCCGAACTTTGCGGTGGGCGATTATGTGGAATCCGGCCATGTGCTGGGCTACGTGGCAGAGCCGACGAAATATTATTCGGTGGAGGGCAGCAATCTGTATTTTGCGCTGCAAAAAGACGGACAGCCTGTCGATCCGGTAGCATTTTTCCAGAGCTAGTTTGTAAAAGGAAGACACCGGTTCTTGAATATGTTGGATTTCTTCATTATAATGAAACAAGAGATAAGGGAGGAATCGGTACATGGAATTCAAGGAATACAGTAAAGCTGTGATGGCGTGGGTGGACGGAGTGATGCAGAACCGCGGCGCCGATGCCGAGAAAACATTGAAATACTGTGCAGATATCGAACAATATGCAAAACAGACGGGGGATCCAAAGCTTCTGGGGTTTGCCTACTATTATGCGGGCGAGACCTACTATGTGCTCAATGAGGGCGAGCAGCTTCTTAAGACCATTACCAGAGCCATCACCTATCTGGATCAGGCGGAGCAGTGGGACATGGTGGCCAGATCTTATAATATCCTTGCGATTGCCTTTTTGAACCGTGGAAATACGCCGATTGCGCTGGATTATTATCTGACCGGACTCGGTTATTGTAAAAAATATAAGCTGGCGAACGAAGAAAACGTCATCAACTTGAATCTCGGAACCCTCTATCTGGGCAACGAACAGTGGAATGAGGCGCAGAGATATTTTGAAAAAGTCTCCTCCGATATCAAGGCATATCCGAAGACACCGAATTATTATGGGCTGATGAGCTGCGTGGCGGTCTGTCTGGGGCGGTGCTTTATGCAGCGGGAACAGAATGAGCGCGTGCAGGCACAGCTGGATTATCTGGATCAGGTCTGCTGGGAGCACATGCAGAAGATCGAGCGCCTCTCCGCGCTGATTTTTAAGGCGGAATATTATCACCGCGTGGGAAGAATCACACTCCGCGAGGAATGTATTGAGCAGATCCGCGGACTTGTGGATATGGACATGGCGGTTATGGATATCTTTGATGATGTGTACGGGCTGTGCAGACTGTTGCTGGAGATCGACCAGGAAGATGTCTTCTGGGACATCGTGGCGGTATTGGAAAAATTGACGAAAAATGCCAATATTGCGAATTTGCAGCGGAAAATAGTTTCCTTAAAAATCCTCTGCTATCGCAGGAAACAGGACGAGGCGGCTTATCTTGAGGAGGCGGGCCGGTTCTATGAACTGACCGAGGCTCTGGATCGGGAGAACCATTATATGATCGCCAACATGCTCTCTGTGCGCAGATCATTAGAACATGCGAATGAGAAGCGGCGGGAGATGGAGAAAGCGAATGAGCGTCTGCTGGAGAAGTCCGAGACGGATCCGCTGACGCGGCTGGCGAACCGGTTCCGGTTGAATGATTATCTGGAGCGGGCGTTTGAGCGGGCGCGGGATGACCATAGAGCATTTGCGGTAGAGATTCTCGACATCGACTACTTCAAGGAATACAATGATAACTACGGCCATCAGGCGGGAGATGCCTGCATCGTGGCGATTGCGGATGAGCTGCGGAAAATGCAGAGCCGCGATACCTTCTGTGCGCGGTATGGCGGGGATGAGTTTATCATTATTTACGAGTACAAGACGGAGGACGAGGTTTTTTCCATGGCGGACAGTCTGCGGGAGCGTATTCTTGACAGGCGGATCGAGCATGTGTGCTCGAAGGCGCTTCCGGTTGTCACAATCTCGCAGGGAATCTGTTTTGACGTGGCTCCGGAGGGAAGCCGGAGCTGGGATTTCCTGCATGCGGCGGATATGATGCTCTACGAGGTGAAAAAGCGCAGCCGCAACAATATTTCGCTCGGACATCTGGATGCAAAAGAGGCGAGATACGGAGAAGAGAGGAAACTTTTATAGATTCCGGCATAGAATATATTGTAACGGAAAATCCGCAATCGAGCCTTTTACTTTTACCGAAGCGCAGCAGTATGAAAAAGTACAGATCAAGTGAAGTACGCATCTGTCGATTGCTTTTCATAGGAGTATTGCCCAAAGCCGCGAGCGGATTTGGGTTACATAGACAGAAGTTCGGAGATTTGCGCATTTCTTGACAAAAGAGAGATGCCGTGCTATGATTCAGAATACTGCGCAGTCGGCAGAAGTGGGCACTTTCTGCCGGTGCTGGGCATGCGTCAGAGAATTGGCTCTGGCGTGACAGAAAGGAAAAAGATGGAAACAGTTAGATTTGATGAGTTAGATTTATATCCTCAGGTGTTAAGAGCGATTGCGGATATGGGATTCGAGGAGGCAACGCCGATTCAGAGCCAGGCGATTCCGGTTGTGATGTCGGGCGTGGATGTGATCGGACAGGCACAGACAGGTACCGGTAAGACGGCATCCTTTGGTATTCCGGTTCTTCACAAGGTAGACCCGAACAGCAGAAAGACGCAGGTAATCATTCTCTCTCCGACCAGAGAGCTTGCCATCCAGGTGGCGGACGAGATCCGCAAACTTGCCAAGTATATGCACGGGGTCAAGGTACTTCCGGTGTATGGCGGGCAGGAGATCGGACGCCAGATCAAGGCGTTAAAGGGCGGTGCGCAGATTATCGTCGGAACGCCGGGGCGTGTGATGGATCATCTGCGCCGCAAGACGATCCGCTGTGATGCGATCCACACGGTGGTACTCGATGAGGCGGACGAGATGCTGAACATGGGCTTCCGCGATGACATCGAGACGATTCTTGAGTATATTCCGGCGGAGGGACGTCAGACGATCCTTTTCTCCGCGACGATGCCGAAGCCGATTCTCGATATTACCAGGAAATATCAGCACGATGCGGTCAACATCAAGGTGGTAAAAAAAGAGCTGACGGTTCCGAGCATTGAGCAGTATTACTACGATGTCAAGCGCAGCGACAAGGTAGAAGTCTTAACGCGGCTTCTCGATTACTACAATCCGAAGCTCTCGCTGGTATTCTGCAATACCAAGCGGATGGTGGACGAACTTGCGGAAGAATTAAAGGGACGCGGCTATTTTGCAGAGGGACTGCACGGAGATATGAAGCAGTCGCAGCGTGACCGCGTGATGAAAGGATTCCGCAGCGGCAAGACCGAGATCCTCATTGCGACCGATGTGGCGGCGCGCGGAATCGACGTCGATGATGTGGAGGCCGTTTTCAACTACGACATTCCGCAGGATGACGAATACTATGTGCACCGGATCGGCAGAACGGGACGTGCAGGTCGGACCGGACGCGCTTTTACCTTCGTGAAGGGCAAAGAAGTCTACAAGCTGAAGGATATCATGCGCTACTGCAAGACCAAGATCGTGGCGATGCCGATTCCGTCAACGGATGATGTGGCACAGATCAAGGCAGAGAAGGTCATGGAGGAGATCGGCAGGATCATCGACGAGGAGAACCTGTCGGACATGATCGACATGATTGAGCGCCAGGTGAATGCTTCGGATTACACCGCAATGGATATTGCAGCGGCATTTTTGAAGCAGGCACTCGGTCAGGTCAATCTCGACAACGGCAGCGACGCTGACTACGACTTCGACAATACCGGGGCGGAGGAAGGGATGGTGCGTCTCTTCATCAACATCGGTAAAAAAGACCGCGTCAAACCGGGAGACATTCTCGGGGCGATCGCCGGGGAGTCCGGCATGCCGGGCAAGCTGGTCGGCGCGATCGACATGTATGACAAATATACCTTCGTGGAGGTGCCGAGAGAGTATGGCAGAGAAGTCCTCGAGGGAATGAAGAACACTAAGATCAAAGGGCGCTCTGTCAATATGGAACCGGCAAATCAAAGGTAGATTTAATAAATGGAACGCTATCGGAATCTGGAATTGCCGCAATAAGCATAGACCTCTTTGGGGTGATAAGTAATATTATTAGAAGACCAGAGAACAAAAAAGTTCCAGAATAAACAGACGGCGGGAAATTCTTTGAAGCAAAATTCAC
>OOCI01000526.1_pt1 | contig 35838 bp, 27 predicted proteins | sample 1671761 | NCBI WGS metagenome assembly OOCI01 (sample SAMN06348190, study PRJEB24527) | human gut metagenome | biome: human gut; feature: ankylosing spondylitis patient; material: feces | host: Homo sapiens | place: China | collected 2015-10
AAGCTCTGCAGGCTGGAGTAACTGAAGTTGCTTTCGATCGTTCCGGTTTTCGTTATCACGGCCGTGTCAAAGCATTGGCTGAAGCTGCTCGCGAAGCAGGTCTGAAGTTCTAAGGATATAACCATGGCAAAAATGCAACAAAAGACACAGGGTGATCGTCCGGATGATGGATTGCGTGAAAAAATGATCGCAATCAACCGCGTAACCAAGGTCGTCAAAGGTGGTCGTATTATGGGTTTTGCGGCCTTGACGGTTGTCGGTGACGGTGATGGTCGTATCGGTATGGGCAAAGGCAAGGCAAAAGAAGTTCCTGTAGCCGTACAAAAAGCAATGGAAGAAGCACGTCGAAACATGATCAAGGTATCGTTGAAAGACGGTACCCTGCAACACACCATCATCGGCAAGCATGGTGCATCCAAAGTGATGTTGAATCCGGCCAAACAGGGTACCGGTGTGATTGCTGGCGGTGCAATGCGCGCTATTTTTGACGTGATGGGTGTTACCAACGTTGTGGCCAAGTCTTTTGGCTCAAGCAATCCATACAACATGGTCAGAGCAACGTTAAACGCTTTGGCTTCGATGAATACTCCTGCTGATATCGCTGCCAAACGTGGCAAATCAGTCGAAGAAATCATTGGATAAGGTGATCGATTATGTCTAATCAAATTACAGTGAAATTGGTCAAGAGCCTGATCGGAACCCAGAAATCACATCGTGATACGGTTCGTGGTCTCGGTCTTCGCCGAATGAACTCCGTTTCCACGCTGGAGGATACCCCTGCAGTTCGTGGAATGATTAAAAAAGTATCGTATCTCGTTCAAGTCGTTGCTTGATAGAGACTGCTAACAGGATGAATTATGAACTTAAATAATTTGCAACCTGCTTTTGGCGCAAAACAGGCAAAACGTAGAGTTGGACGTGGTATTGGTTCCGGTCTGGGCAAGACAGCCGGACGTGGCCACAAAGGTCAGAAATCCAGAGCGGGCGGTTTTCATCGCGTTGGTTTTGAAGGCGGTCAGATGCCTTTGCAACGTCGTCTGCCAAAACGTGGCTTCAAGTCGCCTCTGGCTTTGACTCGTGCTGAAATCCGTTTGTCCGATCTGGAAAACCTGGGTGTGGCCGATGTTGATTTGCTGGTATTGAAACAGGCTGGTCTTGTTCCTGTATTGGCCAAGAACGTCAAGGTTATTCTTTCTGGCGAAATCACCAAAAGCGTTAACGTGACCGGTTTGTCCGTTACCAAAGGCGCCAAAGCTGCTATTGAAAGCAAGGGCGGCAAAGTCGCTTAAAGTATAAATACACAGAGGTATACACTTGGCTACGTCATCAAATTCAGCAAAAGGTGCTACAGCAGGTTTTCCCTGGAGGCGGTTATTCTTTTTGTTGGGAGCATTGGTAGTATTCCGCATCGGCGCGCATATCCCGGTTCCTGGTATTGATTCTGAACAGCTTGCTTTGCTGTTCAATCAGAACCAGGGGGGTATTCTGGGCATGTTCAACATGTTCTCTGGTGGCGCGCTCTCGCGTTTTACAATCTTCGCCCTTGGCATTATGCCGTACATTTCAGCTTCGATTATCATGCAGATGCTGGGCATTGTATCGCCTCAGATCGATGCATTGAAAAAAGAAGGTGAGGCCGGCAGAAGAAAGATGACGCAATATACCCGCTATGGAACGCTTGTTCTGGCAGCATTCCAGGGGCTTGGTATAGCCGTGGCGCTCGAATCCCAGCCTGGTCTGGTGATTGACCCGGGCATGGCTTTCCGGTTTACAGCAGTTGTCACGCTGGTTACCGGTACCATGTTTTTGATGTGGCTTGGCGAACAAATCACGGAAAGAGGTCTCGGAAATGGTATTTCGATGATCATCTTTGCGGGTATTGCTGCCGGATTGCCAAATGCCATCGGTGGGCTTATCGAGCTGGTTCGTACCGGTTCCATGAACACGCTGACCGCTATCATCATCTGTGTGATTGTCGCTCTGGTCACGTATCTGGTTGTCTTTATTGAAAGTGGACAGCGCCGGATTCTGGTCAACTATGCCAAACGTCAGGTCGGTAACAAAATATATGGCGGACAAAGCAGTTTCCTGCCTTTGAAAGTGAATATGGCCGGTGTTATTCCGCCGATCTTCGCTTCGTCTATTATTTTGTTCCCCGCCACGATTGCGGGCTGGTTCGCTACCGGTTCGGAATCGGATAACGTGTTTATCCGTTTTCTGAAAGATCTGTCGGCGTCACTGGCTCCAGGTGAACCGGTTCATGCGATTTTGTATGCTGCAGCGATCATATTTTTCTGTTTCTTCTATACGGCGCTGGTTTTCAACAGCCGTGAAACGGCAGATAACCTGAAAAAAAGTGGTGCTTTCATTTCAGGTATCCGTCCGGGGGAACAAACAGCGCGATATGTCGACAAAATTTTAATGAGATTGACACTTGCAGGCGCGATTTATGTTACATTAGTCTGTTTACTGCCGGAATTTCTGGTTGCGCGTTGGCAGGTTCCATTTTACTTTGGTGGTACTTCTCTCTTGATTATTGTTGTTGTGACGATGGACTTCATGGCTCAAATCCAGAATTATGTCATGTCACAGCAGTATGATTCGCTTCTCCGGAAGTCGAATTTCAAGAGCAACAACTAACCGCCAAGCTAATAATTACATAAAAGAAATCGGATTTTATGGCTAAAGATGACGTTATCCAGATGCAGGGCGAGATTATCGATAACTTGCCCAATGCGACTTTTCGCGTGAAACTGGAAAATGGACATGTGGTTCTTGGGCATATCTCTGGAAAAATGCGCATGAATTATATTCGCATTCTCCCGGGAGATAAGGTAACGGTCGAGTTGACCCCTTATGATTTAAGTAGGGCTCGTATTGTCTTCAGAACGAAGTAACTGAAACAATAGTTTGGAAGAAAGAGGGAAAAAATGAAGGTTCAGGCATCAGTCAAGCGGATTTGCCGCAACTGTAAAATCATCAAGAGAAAGGGCGTCGTTCGTGTCATTTGCACGGAAGCACGCCACAAACAAAGACAAGGTTAATTAACGTCAATTTAGGACAGAACGAATGGCACGTATTGCAGGGGTAAACATTCCCAACCATCAACACATTGTCATTGGCCTGACGGCTATTTTTGGTATTGGACGTCCACGCGCAGAAGAAATTTGTGCTGCGACCGGTGTCGATCCAACCAAAAAAGTCAAGGACTTGGATGACAACGATCTCGAAAAACTCCGTGATGAAATCGGTAAATTCGTAATCGAAGGCGATTTGCGTCGCGAAGTTTCCATGAGCATCAAGCGATTGATGGACCTGGGTTGTTATCGTGGTTTGCGTCATCGCAGAGGGTTGCCTGTCAGAGGTCAACGTACCCGTACAAATGCGCGAACCAGAAAAGGTCCACGTAAGGCCGCTCAATCATTGAAGAAATAATAGTAGACGGATCGAGGAAATTTTATGGCAAAAGCATCAAATAGTGCAGCAGCTCGCGTGCGCAAGAAGGTGAAGAGAAACATTGCAGAAGGTGTTGTACATGTGCATGCTTCCTTTAATAACACCATCATCACCATTACCGATCGCCAGGGCAATGCCTTGACATGGGCAACTTCCGGTGGAGCAGGTTTCAAGGGTTCCCGTAAATCCACTCCATTTGCCGCTCAGGTCGCTGCAGAAGCTGCAGGCAAGGTAGCTCAGGAATATGGTATCAAAACTCTGGAAGTTAAAATCAAGGGACCAGGCCCAGGCCGTGAATCGGCAGTTCGTGCCCTGAACAATTTGGGAATCCGTATTACCCAGATTCAGGACATCACACCAATTCCACACAATGGTTGTCGTCCACCGAAACGTAGAAGAGTCTAATTAGGAGGTTAGCGAAATGGCAGTAAATAGAGTTCCTGTTCTGAAAAGATGCAGATCCCTTGGCCTGGATCCGATTTATTTAGGAATTGATAAAAAATCTACAAGACAGTTAAAACGTGCAAACAGAAAAGTGTCTGAGTACGGTTTACAGTTAAGAGAAAAACAGAAAGCAAAATTCATCTACGGTGTTTTAGAAAAACCTTTCAGAAACTACTATGCTACAGCAGAGAGAATGAAAGGACTTACAGGTCCTAACTTAATGGTTCTTCTTGAGTCCAGACTGGACAACGTAGTATTCCGTATGGGATTTGCAAGAACAAGAAAAGAAGCTAGACAGATCGTTGATCACAAGTTCGTTACAGTAAACGGAAAAGTTGTTAACATCCCTTCATACCTTGTAAAGGCTGGCGATGTTATCGAAATTAAAGAGAGCAAAAAGAATACTCAGAGAATGAAAGATATCGTCGAGGTAGCTGGCGGAAGAATCGTTCCGGAGTGGTTAGACGTAGATGCTGAGAAATTACAGGGAACTGTAAAAGACTTACCTACACGTGAGCAGATTGATGTTCCTGTAGATGAGATGCTCATCGTCGAGTTATATTCTAAGTAAAATTAGGTTGATTTGCCGGGGATTTATTTCCCGGCTTATCCACTCTTTGATAACATATAACAACGATACCCGAGAAGGAGGGAATTTGAAGTGTTCGATTTTGAAAAACCAAAAATTGAAATCGCAGAAATTTCAGAAGACAAGACATATGGCAGATTTGTTGTAGAGCCATTAGAGAGAGGTTACGGTACAACACTTGGAAACTCTTTAAGACGTATCATGCTTTCTTCTTTACCGGGCGCTGCAGTAAGCCAGGTCAAGATTGATGGTGTTTTACATGAATTCAGCTCTATTCCTGGTGTTAAGGAAGATGTTACAGAAATCATCATGAATATCAAGAACCTTGCAATTCGCAATAATAGTTCTACAAATGAACCAAAGGTTGCATATATCGAATTCGAAGGTGAAGGCGTTGTTACAGCAGCCGATATTCAGGTTGATTCAGATATCGAGATTTTGAATCCTGAGTTAGAGATTGCACACTTGAATGGTGGTGCAGATTCTAAGCTTTACATGGAGCTTACAATCACAAACGGCAGAGGTTATGTCGGAGCAGAGAAGAACAAGAACGAGGATACACCAATCGGAGTTCTTGCTGTAGATTCAATCTACACTCCTGTTGAGCGTGTTAACCTTACTGTAGAGAATACCCGTGTAGGTCAGGTTACAGATTACGATAAGCTTACATTAGATGTATTTACAAATGGTACATTGGAGCCGGACGAGGCAGTCAGCCTTGCAGCTAAGGTGTTAAGTGAGCACTTAAATCTGTTCATCGATCTTTCAGAGGCAGCACAGCAGGTTGACGTTATGGTCGAGAAGGAAAACGATGCTCAGGAGAAGGTTCTTGAGATGAACATCGATGAGCTTGAGCTTTCAGTTCGTTCATACAACTGCTTAAAGCGTGCAGGAATCAACACTGTTGCAGAGCTTATCAATAGAACACCTGAGGACATGATGAAGGTTCGTAACCTTGGTCGCAAGTCTTTAGAGGAAGTTTTAGCAAAATTAAAAGAATTAGGTTTAGAGTTAAATCAGACTGAGGAATAATTCATTCGAATAATCCTTGCACTGATTCTTCTAAATAAATTGGTCATATATAAATATTAAATATCATATTTATGTTTATGTGTGACAAAACTCATAGCGGCAGGGCCAGTAAGACCAAAGAGCGTGACCGTGTCTGATACATGAGTGGCAACTGATTTGAGCATTTGTTTTTTGAAATAAGGCAAAGCTTTATCACAACAAGATACGATGTCTGGCAGTAAGACCGAAGAGCGTGACCGGATGTCCCACAAATGGAGGAAATTAAAATGGCAAAATATCGTAAGTTAAGCAGAACATCAAGCCAGAGAAAGGCTTTACTCAGAGGTCAGGTTACACAGCTTCTTGTTAACGGAAAGATCGTTACTACAGAGGCTAAGGCTAAAGAGATTCGTAAGATCGCTGAGGGTCTTATCGCATTAGCAGTAAAAGAGAAAGACAACTTCGAAGAGGTTACTGTAACAGCTAAGGTTGCCCGCAAGGACAAAGATGGCAAGAGAGTAAAAGAGGTTGTAGACGGAAAGAAAGTTACTGTTTATGACGAAGTAGAGAAGAAGATCAAGAAGGATTCTGCTTCACGTCTTCATGCCAGAAGACAGATGCTCAAGGTTCTTTACACAGCTAAAGAGTCTGACGGCACAAAGAAGGGAACAAAGACTATCGATGTAACAAACAAGTTATTCGATGAGATCGCTCCTAAGTATGCTGATCGTAACGGTGGTTACACAAGAATCGTTAAGATTGGACAGCGTAAAGGTGACGGAGCTTTAGAGGTTCTCCTTGAGTTAGTTTAATATTTAATCGGTATAAATCTTAGACTAAATTAAACCAGAGATTTGAGTGGATGACACTCACTTCTCTGGTTTTTTATATTACTAAGATAATTATTCTAAACTTTGAGAAAAACTGATGCGTCTTACTTGCATGTATAGTTCGACTGTCTTTGGTTTGAATTCGTAACTGTAACGCATAAAAATACCCCTTTCACTGGATATCCAGTAAAAGGGGTACATATTAATTTCACACGGCTTTTTATAAATGCGCTTAATTATTTATTTTTTGCTGCAGCCTGCTCGTCATTGTACTTCTGAACACACTTCTTGATTCTGTCATATGGTGAGAGAAGATCACTGATAGAACAGTCGTGGTTTAATGTATCAATGAGGTATGCGATGTATTTGCTCATGTCACAGCTGATATAGTACTCCTTAGAGAGAAGCTCAGGTGACTGGTAGATAAGGTTTGTTGTAACTACTCTGTAGATGAGACCCTCCTCGTAAGCCTTGTCAAATGAAGCAAAGCCGTTTGTAAAGAGACCGAATGTAGAAACAACAAAGATTCTGTTAGCTTTACGCTTCTTGAGCTCTCTTGCTGTATCTATCATACTCTCGCCGGAAGAAATCATATCATCGATGATAAGAACATCCTTACCCTCCACATTTGTTCCGAGGAACTCATGAGCTACGATAGGGTTACGTCCGTCAACGATACGGCTGTAATCACGACGTTTGTAGAACATACCCATGTCTACTCCGAGTACGTTTGCAAGGTAGATAGCACGGTTTGTAGCGCCCTCATCAGGAGAGATAATCATAAGATGGTCAGCATCAATAGTGATATCCTTTACGTTCTTTAAGATGCCCTTAATGAACTGGTAAGAAGGCATTACATTCTCAAAGCCGTTCAGAGGAATAGCATTTACCACACGAGGGTCATGAGCATCGAAGGTGATGATATTGTCTACACCCATGTTGATAAGCTCCTGAAGAGCCAATGGACAGTCAAGAGACTCACGGCCTGTACGTCTGTGCTGACGGCTCTCATAAAGGAAAGGCATGATAACTGTGATTCTTCTTGCTTTTCCGCCGGCTGCAGCGATAACACGCTTTAAGTCTGCGTAGTGGTCATCAGGTGACATGTGGTTTGTCTGACCGCATACTGTGTAGGTAAGACTGTAGTTGGTTACATCTACCATGATGTACAGATCATAACCACGAACTGACTGGTTGATAACACATTTAGCCTCGCCGGAACCGAATCTAGGTGTAGAAGGCTTGATAATGTAGCTGTTTTTGTAGTAGTCCTTGAAAGCACTCTCATTAGCATGCTGGTGCTCTCTGTGCTCTCTCCAGCCCTGTAAGTATGCATCTACCTTCTGGGCAAGACCTATACAACTATCAGTTGCAACAAGTCCAAGTGTACCGGTTGGCATAGTCTCCAAAATTCTCTCATCGTTTGGCATTGTTATTCCTCCATATAACCATATAATAAATAAACTAAATATATATAAAAAGCGCTATTTGGAAAGACGCTTTTTAATTCGTATGTCATCTCCGAAGAGCTTGATAAAACTATAATTGCTTGAAATTCTTGAAAGTGTTCTCTCGGAGTAAATCTCTGCTATCTGCTCCAGATTCAGATTAGTGGAAATAATAGTAGATTTCTGTCGCAGTATACGCTCATTTACACAAAGGAAAAGCTGTGATGTGGTAAATGAGTTGGAAAGCTCGGTTCCGAGATCGTCTATGATAAGTAAATCACAGTCGAATATATTCTGGTGCGCTGCGATGGCATCTGCATCCTTTTCAAACACACCTTTGCTTAATATATCAAATAATTGGAATGCTGTAAAGTAAATTACGGAGTAACCTGCATCTAAAAGCTCTTTTGCAATGCAATTAGATAAAAAAGTCTTTCCGACACCGGTATTACCGTAGAAAAATATGTTTTTAGGTTTGTTTTCAAAATTATCTATAAATTCATGACAGTTCGTCACTGCAAGCTTTGCTGTGGCAAGAGCAGACAGCCCTGTCGCAGGATTTTTCTGCTCATCTGAGTAATAATCAAATGAGAGCGTGGAAAAATTCTCACGAGACAAAATCTCCCTGATATTGGATTGCGAATAAACGGTATTGATAATAGCCTGCTTGAAACAATGACATTTCTGACCGTCTATGTATCCTGTATCGTGGCAATCGGGGCAGGTGTAAATAGGATCAAAATAATCAAGCGGATATCCGAGTGTGGATAGAAGAGCAGCACGCTCCTCCTTATAGTCCTCGATTGCAAGGCGTAAAGCGGCGAGAGCATTCTCATCACCATCCATAAGCCTGTACGCCTGCCTGACAGATGCGGATGCAATCTCTGAGTCAATTTCCCTGAGGCGGGGCGCCTTGCGATAGGCTTCCTCAATACGCTTGTCATGTATGTATTTGTTCTGAAGCTGGCGTTTATCGTAGCCTCGCATTATCTCATCATATTGAGCATTGGTAAGTGCCATATATCCTCCTTGGGATGTGTAAATCTAACTTGAAAAATCATACCGTAGAATTCAGAAACAGCTTCTCCAGCTTGTCGTAATCATTGTTGCGCTGATTGAAGTTGTTAAATTTATTCTTGGAACTTGAATTATTGCTTTTTGGTTTTGAGGAACCGTTTGCAGCATTTGTGCCTTGTGATGAGCCTGTAGCAGAGACCTTATTGGCCTTGGCAAAGTTGGCATCAAGCACTTCAACACCCTTTAAAGTATGTACATTCTTTTTCCTCCAGTTCGCGAGTATAGAGTCTGTGTACTCGAAGCTTGGCTTCTGGATAGCTGAAATAGTTTTACTGCAGGCGGCTTTTACAAGCTCTATATCGAAACCGTATTCGCCGACCCATTTGTTGATGAGTGACACCTCAGAGTCAACCAGATTGCGGCCTGTGATGCCTAGAGCCTTCATTACAGAATAGTAAATCTGTGAATGAGCGGCTGCATCGTCCTTTGCCTGGTCTACGGTCTTTATGCCGGCATCGGCCCAGCCGAGAGCGACCTTGTTCATGTAACGAAGGCTTGAATGTCCCTTGGTAATGCCATACTCCACGAGATATTCCACCAGGTCGGTAGAAAAATGAAGCTCGTCCAGCCAGTAGAGCACCATATTGGTGTCTGTGGATGAGAGCGTATGCTTCAGATATGTCTCTATAATAAAGAAAAGCTCTGAAATGTCAGGATTCTTTCTAAACTCCTTAATCTCATCAAGTGTGTATTCCTTCTGTGAAGAAGCAGGCTTGTCAGTAGTCTGGCTCTTAAGCTTTTCCACAACAGAATCCTGCATCCGAATATTCGCGGTAGAAATATTCTGTGCAGCATTATTAACCACGCTGTTTTGCAAATTATTCTGTGTAGCATTATTAATAACACCGTTTTGCAAATTATTCTGCGCGGCATTATCAGCCATAGCGCTTTGTATATTACTCTGAGCAGCCTGCATACCGGATACAGAAAGACTGCAGAGGTTGATTCCCATAATCTGGCCATCAGCGCCGGTTTGCACCTGCAAAATGCCCTCAGAGGCCCAGTAATTGAGGGCACGTATGATGTCGGCCTCAGTATTGCTGAAATGATCGGCAATCTCTGAAATAGTTGCTATGCCTGCCCCGGAGCCTGTCGCACGGAGCAGATAAAGGTATACCTTGACAAACTCACCGTTTGCCTTTGGCATGTATTGATCTATAAAAATATCTGACACAGTAGTGAATGATGTTGCTATGTCACTGCTAATGTTTATCGCTGTCATATAAAAAACTCTCTTTCGCTTAACCTGTGAGCAATTATAGCACAATATTTTAACTGTGTGAAGATGGTAAAAGTGCTACAAGCCTTGTAAACTCGGGCTTTCCGAGTCCACAAAAAAATGTGGATAACGTGGATAACTGTGTAAAATAATTGAAAAATCAATGTATCACAGGGTATATAAGCTGTTGAAAATTATTTAAAAAATCCACACACAAAATGAGAGTTGTTAACATTTTGTATGTGGATAACGTGGATAACTTATTTCTTAAGCAGGTCTTCGCCGATTTCTACTACATTTCCGGCACCCATTGTTATCAACAGGTCACCGTTTACACAATTTTCTGATAAAAATTTCTCGATTTCCTCAAATGATGGGAAATAGTGCGCATTCACACCTTTTTCGAGCAATAAATCCAGGATATCCTTAGATGAGATACCATATGTGTTCTGCTCACGCGCAGCATAGATATCAGCAAGCACCACAACATCTGCCATTGAAAGAACATCGGCAAAATCATTTAAGAATGCCTTGGTTCTGGAATAGGTGTGTGGCTGGAAGCAAAGTACAAGCCTGTCATGTGGATATTTTTGTGCAGCTGTCAGTGTTGCTCGGATCTCGGTTGGATGGTGAGCGTAGTCATCAATGATTGTGACGCCGTTTACCTTGCCCTTGTACTGGAAACGTCTGTCAGCACCGCCAAATTTGTCAAGGCCTGTGAGGATAGACTCCTCATCTAGACCGAGTGTGGTGGATAAAGCTATAGCTGCGAGCGCATTGCTTACATTGTGAGCGCCCGGAACAGAGAGTTTTACGTCGAAAAGTGGACTACCCTGTCTCATAGCTGTAAAAGATGCACAAGCTTTATCGTCATAGGTTATATTTTCCGGGTAGAAATCATATTTTGAATCAAAGCCATAGGTGATAATCTTCTGAGGAAGCCCTGCGACAATCTCCTCATAGCGGTCAATCTCACCATTGATGATGGTAGCACCGCCTGCGAGAGTGTTTGATGCATACTCGCGGAAGGAATGTCTGATGTCGTTGATATCCTTGAAGAAATCCAGATGCTCAGCCTCAATATTTAAAATAATGCTGTAGCGTGGTCTGAAATTCAAAAAGCTGTTTGTGTACTCGCATGCCTCAGAGATGAAATACTCTGAATCGCCCACACGCAGATTGCCGTGGATAGATGACAAAATACCGCCTACGGAAATGGTAGGATCTGTCTGGGCGGCGAGAAGAATCTCGCTGATCATGGATGTAGTGGTAGTCTTGCCGTGTGTGCCGGCTACAGCGATAGAATAATCGTAATTGTCCATAATCTGTCCGAGGAGCTCGGCTCTGGTAAGCATCGGAATACCGGCAGCCTTTGCTGCGGCAAACTCAGGATTGCTTTCGTGGATAGCTGCAGTGTAAACCACCAGGTCGATACCGGAGGTGATATTGTCTGCGCTCTGGCCATATATGACTTTTATGCCCTTGGCCGCAAGAGTCTTTGTGAGGTCTGATTCCTTTGAATCGGAACCGGAAATGGTAAAGCCCTCCTCATGCAGAATCTCTGCGAGACCGCTCATGCTGATACCGCCGATGCCTATGAAATGGATGTGTATTGGTTTGCTGAAATCTATTTTATACATTAATTTTACCTGCCTGATTTATTATAATTTATATTGTAACTATTAAGAATCGCTGAGAACAAAAAGCCGATGCGTCATGATTGCATGTAAGCAACAGATTTTCTTGTTCTGAATAGTTACTTTATATTAATTATACAACTAAATATAGTATTTGCAAAGGAAAAATAAGGTGAAAGCAGGCATGACTTTCAAATGATAAGAACCATAGCAGGTTAACCAGATATACGATAAATGACACTTGTGCAAAATGTCGAAAAAAAAGAAAAATATCATTTGATTTTGTGAAAAATGTTGAAGTGATAATGCGGCTGTGGTATAATTTTTTTATAAAAATAATTCATCCGGACCATATGAATTTTATGGGTTTAAAGTATATGGCAGTAACTGCAATTTATGCAGCAGCAACTATAATTTATATGGAAACAATTGTGATTTATTATGGAAGCATTACAGATACGGTTATTACAGAAACAAGTGGTGGGGACCGGATGGGCACAACAAAAATTAGGACAGACGAGGAGTGATAACGTGATTAAGAAAGAAATGATAGCCATGCTTTTAGCAGGCGGTCAAGGCAGCAGACTTGGTGTTCTGACAGCGAACGTAGCAAAACCGGCAGTTTCGTTTGGTGGAAAGTACAGAATCATAGATTTTCCGCTTAGCAACTGCATCAATTCAGGCATTGATACAGTGGGTGTACTTACACAGTATCAGCCACTCAGACTTAACCGCCACATCGGAATAGGTATTCCGTGGGACCTCGACAGGAATAATGGAGGAGTGGCAATACTGCCTCCTTATGAGAAGAGCGGCAACAGCGAGTGGTACACAGGTACAGCCAATGCAATCTACCAGAATATGAGGTATATAGACAGTTACAACCCGGACTATGTGTTGATACTGTCAGGAGACCATATTTACAAGATGGACTATGAGGTGATGCTTGATTTCCACAAGGAAAACAATGCAGATGTGACCATAGCAACCATGCCGGTGCCTATCGAGGAGGCCAGCCGATTTGGTATCGTCATAGCCGATGATGATAAGCGCATCAATGCATTTGAGGAAAAGCCGGTTCATCCGCGCAGCAATCTCGCATCAATGGGTATTTACATATTCTCATGGCCGGTGCTAAAGGAAGCATTACTTGCACTAAAGGATCAGGAAAACTGTGATTTTGGCAAGCATGTCATACCATACTGTTTTGAAAACGACAGACGTATGTTTGCATACGAGTTCAACGGATACTGGAAGGACGTAGGTACACTGGGCTCATACTGGGAGGCCAATATGGAGCTTGTGGACCTCATTCCGGAGTTCAATCTGTACGAGGAGTATTGGAAGATTTACACAAAGAATGATGCAATCGAGCCACTTTATATAGCCAAAGGCGGTCATGTGGAGCGAAGCATCATGGGTGAGGGCTGTGAATGCTATGGTCATGTGGAGCATTCTGTCATAGGTGCAGGCGTCAAGATTGGAAGAGGCGCAGTAATACGTGATTCCATTATCATGTGTGACACGGAGATAGGCTCCAATGTCACGATAGACAAGTCCATCATTGCCGAAAATTGCAAGGTGGGTGACAATGTGACACTTGGCTTCGGACAGGAGAAGCCGAACGTATTAAATGAGAGCATATACTCATTTGGGCTTGTCACTATAGGAGAAGATTCTGTGATACCGGACGGGGTAAAGATAGGCAAAAATACAGCAATCTCCGGTGTTACATACGAAGAGGATTACAAAGACGGTGTGCTTGAGGGCGGAGAAGTTATTATCAAGGCAGGTGACGGAAAATGAAGGCAATAGGAATAATTTTGGCCGGCGGCAACAATAATAGGATGAAGGAACTGACAGCAAAACGAGCAGTACCGGCCCTGCCGGTAGCAGGCAGCTTCAGAAGCATAGATTTTGCGCTCAGCAGCATGTCAAACTCACATATACAGACTGTCGCAGTACTGACCCAGTACAATGCACGCTCACTGAATGAGCATTTAAGCTCAGCAAAATGGTGGAATTTTGGAAGAAAGCAGGGGGGCTTATTCCTCTTTACACCTACAGTCACAGCGGACAACAGTGACTGGTACAGGGGCACGGCAGATGCGATGTATCAGAACATTGATTTTTTAAAGAGACGCCATGAGCCATATGTCATCATCAGCAGCGGTGACTGTGTATACAAGCTGGATTTCAACAGAGTGCTGGATTTCCACATCGAGAAAAAATCAGACATCACAGTGGTATGCAAGGACATGATGTACAACGACGATGTCAGCCGTTTTGGTGTGGTACGCATGGATGATGAGTCAAGAATCACAGAGTTTGATGAAAAGCCAATCGAGGCCTCATCCAACACCATTTCCACAGGTATCTATGTCATCAGGAGACGACAGCTCATAGAGCTTTTGGAGGCGGCAGCTGAGGAAAACAGATTCGATTTCGTAAATGATATCCTCGTGCGCTACAAAAATGTAAAGAAAATATATGGCTACAAGATAAATTCATACTGGAACAATATCGCCGATATTGATGCATACTTCAAGACCAATATGGATTTCTTAAGACCTGACGTCAGAAGTTATTTCTTCAGGGAGGAGCCGACCATCTGCTCAAAGGTGGACGACCTGCCACCGGCCAAGTTTAATCCGGGCTCAGACATTTCAAACAGCCTCGTATCAAGTGGCTGTATCATAAACGGCAGCGTGGAGGATTCGGTGTTTTTCAAGCAGGTATTTGTGGGCAAAAACACCACAGTGAAGAACTGCGTGATACTCAATGACGTCTACATAGGCGACAATGTGCACCTCGAAAATTGCATCGTAGAGAGCCGCGGAACCATCAATCCAAACACCTGCTATTGTGGTGAGGATGGAGTCATGATAGTAAAAGAAAAAAATGTAAGATATGTAATTTAAAAACAGACCAGGGGGACAAAAATATGCAGATTACAGACATCAGAATTCGTAAGGTAGAAAAAGAAGGCAAGATGAAGGCGGTTGTGTCAATCACAATCGATGATGAATTCGTGGTACATGACATCAAGGTAATCGAAGGAGAAAAGGGACTTTTCATCGCCATGCCAAGCCGCAAGGCAAACGATGGCGAGTACAGGGATATAGCCCATCCGATTAACTCTGCCACACGCGAGAATATCCAGAATATGATTCTTGAAAAGTATAAGACAGAGATTGAGAATGTATAAAATCAAACAAAGATTCGAGTTGCGAGGGCAGACTTTGGGATTCGTAACATGCTAAGCTATAGCCATCATAAGAAAGAGATAAAAAATCTTTCTTATGATGGCTTATTTTTATATTTTTGGAAGTGGGAGGTATGGGTTATGCATATTTTAGCGTTCACATTAATATTTGTTGTTGGAGCGATTGTTCAGAAAAGTTTTATTAACTGGAAATTTGAATGAGGATGAAAGTCAAAAATGTATTTGAAGATATTAGAAAGTACTAGTATAATATGATTTAGGACTATTTATAGGAAGAGTAGGGCTTTGTGTCAATATGGGAATTTCTATAAGAGAAGAATTATATAGTGGTATCCTATAACGGAATATGGGAATTATTGACTTGCAATAACATGAAAAAGATGAAAGTCAGAAATGATACAGGAGAAGATACTTATGGAACAGGTTGAAGTGAAATATGCTCCAGGAATGAGAATCATTGTTCGTGGTGAAGAATGGATGGTAAAAAAAGTTGAGACAAATAGTTTAGGAAATCAGACCCTACATGTAATTGGTATTTCTCAGCTTGTAAAAGATTATGAGTCAATGTTCCTTGTAGATGTTGAAGATGATATAGAGATTGTTGATCCGGCTAAGGTTATTCTTGTGCCGGATAATTCTGCGTTCTTTAGAAAATCTAAAGTATATATAGAAAGCCAGTGGAGAGGAAAGATTCCAACTGACAATAAGATTCATATTGGAAATAAAGCTGCAATGGATTTGATGTCTTATCAGCTCGAACCAGCACAGATGGCTTTAAATAAAACAAGACAGAGAATTCTTATCGCGGATACTGTAGGTCTTGGTAAGACACTTGAAGCAGGAGTACTTATGTCCGAACTTATTGCACGCGGAAAAGGAAAGAGAATACTTGTTGTAACAGTAAAGAGTATGATGACACAGTTCCAAAAAGAAATGTGGAACCGTTTTACTATTCCGCTTGTGCGCTTAGATTCATCAAGAATTCAAAGTGTAAGAGCGAAGCTTCCAACGAACTATAATCCGTTTTTTTACTATGACAAAACGATTATTTCTGTTGATACTTTAAAAAATGATTTGGATTATCGTACTCATCTTGAAAATGCATGGTGGGATATTATCGTCATTGATGAAGCACATAATGTTGCAAAAAGAGGAGATAGAAGTTCTCAGAGAAGTAAGCTTGCTTCTCTACTTGCCAATCGTTCAGATACACTCATTATGCTTACTGCTACACCTCATGATGGAAAGGGGCAGTCAGTTGCTTCTCTTATGAATATGTTGGATCCGACTGCAATTGCTGATGAGGAAAACTATACAAAGGATGATATAGAAGGTCTTCTTATCAGACGTTTTAAGAAAGATATTCAGGATCAGGTATCAGGAGCATTTAAAGAACGTGTAATTACGATTGAAAGATGTGCGGCTTCTGCACGAGAAGAGGCAGCTTATGATATTTTTGCTAATATGAAATTACAGATGGACGAGTCAAGGACTAGAGGAAAAGGAATCTTGTTTAAGACAAGTCTTGAAAAGTCACTTTTTTCTTCGCCAGCTGCTTGTATCAAAAGTATCGATGCGAGAATTAGAAAACTTGAAAAAAAATATCCGGATGGTGATATGCCAGACATAGCAACACTGGAAGAATTAAAGGCGGCTCTTGAATTAATCACTCCAGTTGATTTTTCAAGATATGCTAAGTTATTAAAACTTTTGAATAGTGCTGAATATGGATGGTCTTCATCGAAGAATAATGATCGTCTTGTAATCTTTACAGAGCGAATCGAGACCATGAAGTATCTTGCTGAGAATCTTAAGAAAGATCTTGGGTTAAAGGATAATCAGCTTGAGGTTATGCATGGCGGAATGAGTGATAAGGAGCTTCAGAGAATAGTAGATGAATTCGGTAGAGCAGAATCACAAATTAGAGTTATTGTTGCCTCTGATGTTGCTTCTGAAGGTATCAATTTACATTATCTATCACATAGATTGATTCATTTTGATATTCCGTGGTCATTAATGGTATTCCAGCAGAGAAATGGTCGTATTGATAGATACGGTCAGATTGAGCAACCAGATATCAGATATATGCTCATAGATAGTGATAATCCGAGAATTAAGGGTGATGCTCGAATCATGGAAATTCTTGTAAAGAAAGAGGAGCAGGCTCTTAAAAATATCGGAGATCCTGCTATGCTCTTTGGGAAGTTCAATCAGGAAGAAGAGGAAACTGCAAAAGTAATTGAAAGCGGAGCAGGAGCAGCGGCTTTTGAAAAGCTTTTGGATTCTGATGAAGAAGAGTTTGATCCATTGGAATTATTAATGGGTCTTGGTGATGAGAAAGAAGTTAAAGTTGAATATAGCGATGAAGAAACTCTCTTTTCAGATATTGACTATCTAAAGAATGCATTGGATATTTTTACTGATACAGAAGAAATAAAATATTCTGATTTATCGAGAACACAGGGGGTGGAAATTAAGCTTACAGACAATGTGAAAAAACGTATTAAAAAGCTTATTCCACCGGAAGCAATGCCATCCGATGACTATTTGAGACTATCTCCGGATAGGGAGTATTGCTTAAATGATATGAAACGCTGCATGCAGAATGATTTGGCTGAAACTGCATGGCCAGCAACTCAATATCTGTGGAAGCTACATCCTATCTTTAATTGGATAGAGGATAAAGCAGGAGTTTTTTATAAAAGAAGTGAAGTACCAGTCTTAGGTTTGACAAATAGTATAGACGCAGAAGAAATACTGTTTATTGTAGCTGGGCTTATACCAAACAGAAAGTCAACAACTGTTGTTGATGAATGGTTTGGTGTGCTTTATAAAAATGATCAGTTTGATAGCATCCTTTCGATGAGTGAGGTATTACAAAAAACACATTTGAATGTAAAGGTACCAAATACACAGAATGTTTCTGAAGAACAAATAGCAAGAGGACAGAAACTTCTTGGAGATGTGGTTAATCGTGCTAAAAAGATAATGGCGGACAAATGTGCTGAATATAAAGAGAAGACAGATCCGTACATTTATGAAGAGATGGAAAGATTAGAGCAGTTAGAGCAAAGACATAAAGATGCACAGCTTTCATTCTTTGATTTGGGAATTCCGGGAATGGAACGTAAAAAGTCAGAGAAAGAGCGTGAAATAGAAGCAATATTTACGAACTTTATGGATTGGGAAAAGGATACTCTGGAAATTGAAGAAAATCCATACATTAGAATTATCGCAGTTGTAACAGGAGTGAGATAACATGGAAATGATTCTAACAGGAATTGAAAATAAAAATGAATATTATACAAACCATTACTTCACTTCTATTTTTCAGGATAATGCTGAAGACACTATAAAGAAGTGGAAGCAAAAAGAGAAGCAAGAAGAAATCCATTTACCATGGAAAAAGCTTCGCGATGTAAGAACACAGTACTATAACATTCGTGACAGATATCTACGTTCTAAAAATGAAGAAGCGAGCAAACCGATGATTCAGGAGCTTGCGACTCTGTATTTAAAGGCACTGGGATATGAATCTATAAATAGTGTTTCAGAAGAAGTTGCGGATGGATTAAATGTTCCTATCTTTCATGAAGTAACGAAAGCAAATGGAGCACCTTTATTGTGGGCTTTTTTATCAGTTGTAGTAGAACGTGATGACGATATCCTTCAGGGATATATTTTTGAAAAGAGTGATGATGAGGATGAAAATGGTGCATCGGTTGATGTTGTAAATGATGATATTCTTGCAAAACTATTTTTTGCAGGAGAAGAAGCACCTAGATTTATCTTGTTATTTGGAATCAATCAGATTGCGTTAATCGATAGAAACAAATGGAATGAAAAGAGATATCTCCAGTTCATGATGGAAGATATTTATAGCAGACATGAGGAGTCAACATTTATGGCAATGACTGTTCTGCTTCATAAGGAGAGCCTGTGTCCGGCTGATGGTGCAATCGTATTAGATAGTTTGGATGAAAACTCACATAAACATAGTGCTGGTGTTTCTGATGCGCTTAAGTATGCTTTAAGAGAAAGCATAGAGATACTTGGCAATGAAGTTATCTATGATATGAAAACAAGACAGAAAATTAATCTGGAAGAAAATCCTGTAGATGCATCTGAACTTACTTTGGAATGTCTTAGATATATGTATCGTTTTCTCTTTATGCTTTTTATCGAGGCAAGACCAGAACTTGGTTATGCACCTATGAAGTCTCAGACATACGTGCAGGGATATTCTCTTGAAGGATTACGTGATGTGTGTGATCAAGTAAAGGAAGATAGCGAAGTATTATTAGAGGGATATTACATTGATGATACTCTTAAAAAGCTTTTTCATATGACTTATTTTGGTTATCCTGAAAACTTGGAAGAGTATAAGAAAGCAATTGAAATTGAGAAAACTTCAATGCATGATGCATTTACCATTGAAGCATTAAAGGCACACATATTTGATCCGGAATACACAAAGCTTATTACGAAAGCCAGACTAAGAAACTGCGCAATGCTTCAGATTGTTGATCTGATGAGCATATCAAGACCAAGAAATTCTAAAGAGAGAAAGGGAAGGATTTCTTATTCTGCGCTTGGAATTAACCAGATGGGTGCAGTGTATGAGGCACTTCTTAGTTACAGAGGATTTATTGCAAAGGAAGATTTGTATGAAGTTAAGAGAGCCGGGGATAAATTTAACGAATTAGATGTTGGATATTTTGTAAAAGAAAATGAATTGGAAAATTATGATGAGAAGACAGAACGTGTTCGATATGAGTCTGGAGAGAAGAAAGGGCAGCTTCGAATGTATGAGAAGGGAACCTTTATTTATCGACTCGCTGGAAGAGAACGTGAGAAGTCGGCATCATACTATACTCCTGAGGTGCTTACTAAGTGCCTTGTTAAGTATGCTCTTAAAGAGCTTTTGAAAGATAAGACTGCGGATGAAATTTTACATCTCACGGTTTGTGAGCCTGCGATGGGAAGTGCCGCATTCTTGAATGAAGCTATTAACCAGCTTGCAGAAGCATATCTTACAAAGAAACAGGAAGAACTTGGCGAGACAATAAGTTATGATAAACGTTTTGAAGAACTGCAGAAAGTAAAAATGTTTATCGCTGATAGAAATGTATATGGTTGTGATTTAAATCCGGTTGCTGTTGAGTTAGCGGAAGTTTCGTTGTGGTTAAATACCATTTATAAGGGCGCCTATGTGCCGTGGTTTGGGACACAGCTTGTAAATGGAAATTCACTTATTGGAGCAAGAAGACAGGTATATTCCCAGGCGGCATTAGAGTCTGGTAAATGGTATGAGAAGGCTCCTAGAAGAATTATGCCGAATGAGGCACGAACAAGAGATAGGCAGCAGAAAAGAACAAAAGAAGTCTACCATTTTCTTTTAGGTGATCCAGGGATGGCTAATTATTCTGATAAGGTAATAAAAAGCCTTGAACCAGATAAGATTAAATACATAAAAGAATGGAATAAAAAGTTTACTTCAAAATTTGATGAAGATGATATAGAAACAGTACTTAGATTATCAGATATTATTGATGATCTTTGGAAACATACAGTAAAATTAAGAAAAAAAGTTGAGGAAGCAACCTCCGAGTCGCTTAGTATATATGGATATGAGGACAATGATTCTCAAAATCACACAACAATTCGTGAGAAAGATGCTATTTATAAAGAATTGTTTAAATCAGAACATATGAATAATGCAGGTCCATATGCAAGATTGAAGGCAGCTATGGACTATTGGTGCGCTTTATGGTTTTGGCCAATTGAAAAAGCGGAATTACTACCTGATAGACAAACGTTTTTCTTTGAAATGTCATTATTGTTAGAAGGAACTATTAGGCCAGTTTCAACTAATACAACAGGTCAGATGAGTTTTGTTGATAGTCATGGTAATACCTCTTATGATGATAATGGACATGTTAATTTGATGACTGAAGGCTCACAAATCGCATTAGAGTTTCAAGCACAATATGCAAGACTCAGCAGAGTTGATTTGGATGAATTGAGAAAGAAACATGAACGTCTTGATATCGCAAATAGAATTGCAAAAGAGCAAAAATTTCAGCATTGGGAATTGGAATTTGCAGATGTATTTGAGGAAAAGGGTGGATTTGACTTGATGATTGGAAATCCACCATGGCTTAAAATGACTTGGACGGAGGAAGGAATATTATCTGAAAAAAATCCAAAGTTTGCGGTTAAAAAGCTTTCTGCAAGTGACATAGCAAAAGAACGAACAGAGGTGCTTAAGAACTCAAAAACATATGCAATCTATATGAATGAGTATGAATCTATGGCTGGAATACAGAACTTCCTTAATGCTGTTGAAAACTATGAAACATTAAAGGGACAGCAGACAAATCTATATAAGTGTTTTATCCCTTTGGTATATATGATAGGAAATACCAATTCAGTTTCAGCGTTGTTGCACCCAGATAGTGTTTATGATGATCCTGAGGGTGGTGCACTTCGTGGAAATATATATCCTCGACTTCGCAAACATTTTATGTTTGCGAACGAGAGGAAATTGTTCCACGAAGTGCACCACCATACACAATTTAGTATAAATGTATATGGTAGTCCACAGGATAAGATTGCATTTGATGCAATTTTTAACCTTTATGATCCGATATCCATTGAGGCATGTTATGATGATGGAAACATTAATGAAACAGATTTGGGAATCAAGGATAATTTGGGAAATTGGAATATAAAAGGATCTCCTAAAAGAGTAGTACATTTTGATAATGACAATCTATTGCTTCTTGCCCAGGTGTTTGATGGTAGTGAAAAAATAAAAGATGCAAAATTATCGTCAATTCAGTTGAATGAGGAATTAGATATTCTAAAGACAATAAAGAAAGTGGGAAATACTCTGTCAGATATTAATAGTCAATTCATGATCATGGAGATGTGGCATGAGACAAATTCTCAGAAATCGGGTTATATTAATCGCAAGGTGCATTTCTCAAGTAATCCATATGAGCGTATTTACTCAGGTCCACATATAGGCGTTTGTAATCCGCTGTTTAAAACTTCAAGGCGGGAATGTAAATTAAATAGTGACTACGATAATATAGATCTTTTGAATATTGAGTTTGGATACTCTCAAAGGACGAACTATGTGCCGGGAAAACCTCATGATGAGTATATGAACGCGATTGTTGATAATGAGTGGTCTGGTAAGGTTACCAACGATTACAGAATAGTGGCACGAAAAATGCTTAATCTTGGTGGAGAGAGAACATTTATTTCAGCTATCATACCACCGAAAACGACACATATTAACGGATTACTTGGATTTGATTTTAAGAATAAGCATGTACTGGTACTTGCTGAGGCAATGTTTTCGTCAATTCCATTTGATTATTTTGTTAGAACGTTGAATAAGAGTAATCTGCAACCTAATGTTGTAGCAAAACTACCTTATGTATCTACGAAGTATGATGATGCATTGAGGATAAGAGCACTTATGTTAAATTGTCTTTCTAGTGAGTACGAAGAACTATGGGAAGCTGAGTACAAGAAAGAATTTAATAAAGATAGTTGGGCTAAAAGAGACAATAGATTGGATAATAAAAATTTCCGTATGCTACAATCACAGTTGTCATTTGACACAGGTTGTAGGACTGATTTTGCAAGGCGAGAAATGCTTATTGAATTGGATGTATTGACTGCTATGGCATTAGGAATGACCTTGGAACAATTAAAAACAATTTATACTATTCAGTTCCCTGTACTCCAATCGTATGAGGATGACACTTGGTATGACACAAATGGACGCATAGTTTTTACGAATAACAGAAGTATGGTAGGTGTAGGTTTATCGCGTCCTGAATTTGAATCTATTAAAGATAAACAAACAGGTACATATTCTCAGACAATCATTGATGATACAACACCGGATGGACCGATTGAAAGAACAATTGATTATGTAGCACCATTTGATAAGTGTGATCGTGTTAAAGATTATGAAGAAATTTGGAATTCTTTTGAGGAGAGATTTGTTGGTAGTAATTCTTAAAAGAAAAATGTAGAGCATATTGTTAAAAAGTTAGGAGGCAGGCAAGATGTTACCATCAATTCTTGCAAGACAATATCAGGAAGGCCTGATTGATTATATTGATACATCATTTCCTATAACCAACCCGATATTTAAAGGTTCTATTAGGAATATGTTAAATACGAAAGATGCAGTGTTTCATGAACCATATGTAGCAGTGCGCTTGCCTTTCCGTGTTTACGAGGGTGATAAAAATTTATTTGAGGCGATTCATCAGCCGTTTAGTCCATATGTCCATCAGCAAAGAGCTTTTGAACGTCTGACGGGTGAAGATGGTAGATCTACGTTGATTGCGACAGGAACAGGTTCAGGTAAAACAGAGTGTTTTCTGTATCCTATTCTTGAATATTGCTATAAGCATCGTGGAGAAAAGGGAATTAAGGCGTTGATTATTTACCCGATGAATGCTTTGGCTTCAGATCAGGCGAAGCGTATTGCGGAGTTGGTTGATGGTAGTGAAGAACTCAAGACTGCTGGAATCCGTGTCGGAATGTATGTTGGAGGTCAGGAGCATTCATCTGCAAAGATGATGCTCCCGGATAAAGTTATTACAGATCACGAGACGCTCCTTGCAGCACCACCAGATATTCTTATGACTAACTATAAGATGTTGGATTATCTCTTAGTTAGACCTAAGGATGCTGAACTATGGAAAAATAACCTTCCGGATACACTAAAGTACATTGCTGTTGATGAACTTCATACTTTTGATGGGGCTCAGGGAACAGATTTGGCGTGCCTTCTTAGAAGATTAAAAGCGCGTCTTAATGTGTTGCCTGGACAGATTTGTTGTATCGGAACTTCTGCGACAATGGGCGCGAAAGACAGTGCAAAGAGTATTCGAGAATATGCTGCGGATGTTTTTGGTGAAATATTTGATGAGGATGCGGTCATCACTGAGGATCGTTTGTCTTCAGAAGAGTTCTTTGCTGGATATGATGTAACCGATTATAAAGTACCTTCAAGAGAGGAAGCTCTTCGAGTAAAGGAATTATCTTCAGGAGAAGATGAGAAAGAGTATCTTTATGCAGCAGCAGAGTGCTGGTTACAAGATGGTGTAGCAATTGAGAATATTATGAGTGATGATGCAAGGGTTGAGCTTGGAAAGAAGCTTATGCATCATAATTTTACTCAGAGTATTATTGCTGAAGCAAAGGGCTCATATATGCAGAATTCTTTTGCATATGAAAATCTGATCAAGAGATTCCCATTATTGGGTGAGCTAGGGGAAGAACTTGCTTGCATCGTTATTGATGCTCTGTATGCTTTAATTTCTCATGCGAGAACGAGAACATCAACGGGCAAACTGCGTCCGTTTTTAAATGTTCAGGTTCAAGTATGGATGCGTGAGTTAAGAAGACTTGTTGGTGAAGTGGCACAGAAGGATATTAAATATGCGCTTTCAACAGATCTTAATGAACATCAGGCCAAACATTATTTGCCAGTAATCAATTGTCGCGAGTGCGGACAGACCGGTTGGGCATCTGTAGAGGATAATGGCAGTGTAGAAATAAGAGATATTAGAGCGTTTTACAATGCATTCTTCTCCGGCGACTCCAAGGTGAGAATAATGTTCCCACATAAGGAAGAAGAAGCGTTTAATCTTAATAATCGCATGAGGTTATGCCCAGAATGTATGGAGATTATGTTTGATGAGCCAAACAGAACTCTTTGTTCGAATGGACATAAAACAATTCCTATTTGGGTACCAGATTTAAAGACGGAAGGTAGAAATAATTCTAAGGCTTATAAGTGTCCGTTCTGTAATGGTAAAGGAACAATGTCTCTTATTGGTTTAAGAAGTGCAACTGCTATAAGTGCAGGAATATCTGAGCTGTATGCGTCAAAGTTCAATGATGATAAGAAACTTTTAGCGTTTACTGATAATGTTCAGGATGCTGCTCATCATGCAGGATTCTACAATTCAAGAACTTGGAAGTTTGGACTCAGAACCGCAATAACTCAGTTTATTAACAATGATTCTGAAGAATACTCTTTTGATGAGTTTATTCAGAGAGTTGTTTCTTACTGGAAGAATTATCTTGGTGACGATTATTTTGTTGCCAATTTTATACCTGCAAATCTTACATGGATGCGTGCATACGAGAGAATGTGCAATGAAGGTACACTTCGTAAAGATGAAGATGCAGCAACTCTGTTAAGCTTTGTAGAGCAGAGATTTAAATACGAAATCCTCATGGAGTACGGAATCCTTTCAAGAATCGGTAGAACTCTTGAAAAGGCTGGATGTTCGGTGCTTTCTTTTGAGTACGAAAAAGCGATTCCGGGAATAATGGAAAGAGTTGCGAACGAAGTAGGTAGACTACAGAGCGCAGATGTAGAAACATTTACAAGGATGGTACTAGGTGTTTTATATCAGATGAAAACCAATGGTGCCTTTACTTACTATGCTTTTGAGCAATTTATTAATAATGGAGCCAACTATTATCATCTTTCTAATGAACGTAAAAAATGGCTTCCTGGAGTAAATAGAGGACTTAATGTCCCTAAGTTCGTTGCCATCAATCGTGGATCTAAGAAACTAAAGGGATTTGATGGTATTGAGAGCAAGTCATGGTATTCAAAGTGGATTAATAAGTATCTTCCAATGTTTTCATTAGAATCAGATCCTGCTGATATCATGAAGATTATTCTTGAGGAACTGACTAAAGCAGGAGTTTTGGATAAGGTAGAAACTCCGGATAACATAGATGTTTGGTCAATTAATCCTGAAAAATGTAAGGTAACTAGCAAAGTGAAACAGCTTGTATGTGATGAGTGTGGTACACAAATTTCTATGTCAGAATCAGACGCAGAGCTGTTTGAGGGTGCTTGTTGTACAAGAAATGATTGCAATGGACACATGCATATCGCAGAAGATAAAGGGTTGGATTTTTACGGTAAATTATATAGTCAGGGTGAGCTTGTTCGTATTGTGGCAAAGGAGCATACAGGTTTGCTTGAACGAGATGATCGTGAGAATTTAGAGCGAGAATTCAAAAAATCCAAAGAAAAACAAAAGCCATGGGACCCAAATCTTCTGTCTTGTACACCTACTCTTGAAATGGGTATTGATATTGGAGACTTGTCTACGGTTATCCTTAGTTCTATACCACCAGCACAGGCAAATTATGCTCAAAGAGCAGGGCGTGGTGGACGTAAAGATGGTAATGCATTAACGGTTGCAATTGCTAATGCAAGACCTCATGATCTTTACTTCTATCAAGATCCGATGGAAATGATAGATGGAGCTGTTGAACCTCCAAAGGTGTTCCTTAAGGCATCCGCAGTACTTGCAAGACAGTTTACTGCTTATTGTATGGACTGCTGGGTTAAATCTGGAACTGCGGTGGTTCCGGACAAAGTAAGTCAATGTTTGGCTAAATTGGATGAGACTTCAAAAGATCGATTCCCGAATAACTTCCTTTACTATGTTCAGAATAACATGGCAAGGCTTGTTAGAATGTTTATTCAGACATTTTCTGTAAATCCGGGAAATCAAGATGGTCTTGATGAGAACTCAATTAAGGATATTAAAGCATTTGCTATGGGAGAAGGAACAACTAACAGCCCTATGCATATAAAGATTTACAATGAATTTTATGATTTAAAGAAACAGCGAGATGGCATCCAGAGCAGTATAAAAGAACTTAACAAGATGATTAAAGCTCTTGAAGACAAGCCACAGGATTCATCTTATGATGAACAGATTAAAGAATTGAAAGCAGAACGTGCTGCTTGGACAAGCGTTGTTGCAAAGATTAATGAGAAGAATGTTTTCAACTTCCTTTCTGATGCGGGATTATTGCCAAACTATGCATTCCCAGAAGCTGGAATAGTATTAAAGGCAGTTCTTACCAGGGTTGAAAAAGACGAGAACGATAGAGATAAGAATAAATATGAGAGTACGACCTATGAATACAATAGGTCTGCTTCGTCTGCAATCAGCGAGTTTGCGCCTTTAAATAGTTTTTATGCAGGCGGACATAAGCTTACGATTGATCAGGTGGATATTAATACTGCTAAAGTTGAACCATGGAGATTATGCCCAAACTGCTCTCATGCTTCAATTGAGGACTCTAGTACTCCGGCACATGTATGCCCTAAATGTGGAAATCCGGGGTGGGCAGATGCAGGGCAGGTTCGCTCAATGTTTAAGGTGCAGATGGTGTATTCCAATATGAAGGAGGAAGAAAGCCAAATCGGTGATGACAGCGAAGATCGTGCATCTATGTTCTATGATAAGGAACTTCTGGTAGACGTAGATGAAGATAAGGATGTTATTCAGGCTTTTGAAATGGATAACAAAGAGTTTAAGTGGGGCTATGAGTTTCTTCAAAAGGCAACGATGCGTGAGATTAATTTCGGCGAACAATCAATTACTGGAGATAAATTACTTGTTGCCGGACATGAAGGGGTTAGAAAAGGGTTTACTATCTGTAAGTATTGTGGAAAGATTCAGGTGCAGGGGGAAAAACCTAAGCACTCCCGTTTTTGCAAGATGGTAAAAGATAATACCATTGTTACAGATCCATTTGAAGAGTGCCTTTTCTTGTATAGAGAGTTTGAGACGGAAGCATTACGTCTCTTAATTCCTGCTACAACAATGGATGCTACAAATGTGAGAGTAGAATCGTTTGTTGCCGCATTTATGCTTGGAATGAAAAAGAAATTTGGCAATGTGGATCACTTAAGAGCAACTATAAGTGAAGTTCCAGTTCCTGAGGCTGATTATAGGAAGCAGTACCTAGTAATATATGATTCTGTACCTGGTGGAACAGGCTATCTGAAGCAACTTATGAATGAGGAGAATGGCATTATAGATGTTTTTGAAGGGGCATTGGAGACGATGGAGCATTGTAGCTGTAATGATGACCCACAGAAGGATGGATGCTATAAGTGTTTATATGCCTATAGACAGAGCCAGCATATTGGTGAAATCTCAAGAAATTCGGCAATAACACTTTTGAAGACAATTTTAAGTGGAAAAGAGAATAGAACTGAGATTAAAAAACTTGCACAAGTAGATACAAATCATTTGTTTGACAGCGAACTAGAAAGAGAATTTGTTGGTGCTTTTGAAAAGCTGAGTACCGCAGAACGACCAATTAGAATTCATAAGACATTGGTTAATGAGAAAGAAGGGTATTCTCTTCAAGTTGGTGAAAGCTTATGGACAATCGAACCACAGGTTGACTTCGATGCATCTATGGGTATTTCGGTAAAGTCTCGACCTGACTTTGTAATCAGACCAAAGAGAACGACGGGCAATCAGAAACCTATAGCTGTCTTTACAGATGGTTATTACTATCACAAGGATATCGTAGAGGAAGACACCCTAAAGCGTATGGCTATTATGTTTTCTCGAAAGTATAGAGTTTGGTCACTTACATATAAGGATGTACATAATGTATTTAAAAGTCAGGGAGACTATCGAACTGAAACGTTGAATTCTGTGAAAATGCCATCTGGAAAGGTATATAAGCCGGCAGTAAAAAGTGCAAATGCTGAATCCATTAATCCTGAAAAAGAAAATGGATTTGAACTATTAATTGACTATTTATCTATTCCAAATGCAGAAGATTTATTTGTTACACACGCAAGATCATTTGCGATGTCAATAGTCGAAGCGGCTCAGATGACAAATCAGGTTTTATACAGTGAGTGGAGTAGTAAATGGAAGTCAGTGCTTAATGCAATCGGTTCTTTGGATGATGTGGATGATTTTGGACAAGCTATTTTCGGAACATGGCGTCCTAGACAGGAGATGGGAAATATAGATGTGCTGGCGGAAGTTTCTTTGGCTGAAATGACAGGCATGAGAATGGGAGCTCCATTGAAAATAGTTGCAATCATTGATGATGTTCCTGATTCAAGAACGGATAAATATGAATCGGATTGGAATGGATTCTGGCATTTTGTAAATGTTATGCAATTTAATAGTACTGCAATTTTCTTGTCTAAGCTCGGAATAAGCAAGGCTATATACAGTAATCTTGGAACAATTATTGCAGAGGAAGATGCACCAGAGGCAGCGTTAGGTACGGATGTTGTAGTTGATGAGAAGTGGAATGATATCATGGATGAGTTCATAGATGATATCGCAATAACATGCGCTACAGAGATGTATCATAATGGAGTCCCTGCTCCAAGCGTTGTAGGTTTTGAGTTATCAGATGAATCATCTGGAGCAACTATAGCGGAAGCCGAAATGGTCTGGGAATATAAAAAAATTGTCTGGCTTTTACCGGAGCAAGAAGAGTACATGGATATATTTAAGGGTAAAGGCTGGACAGTACTGCTAAGTAGTGAAGAAATTAACATCAATGTATTTGGAGGAACTGTAAATGAATAATAAGCCAACTGTAGCTATTTCGACTGATTTTTTAACTGCATACGCAGCACTACCAAGACAGAAGCAGGGAAAAGTAACTGAGTTTTTTAATAAATTTAGAAATGATCCTATGCATCCGGGAATTAACTTTGAAAAAATTAATGAAGGGATTGACAAGAACATTTGCTCTGTGAGGATTGATGATACTTACAGGGGAATTGTTGTGCGTGAACCGGAAAGCAATGTTTATATTTTGCTTTGGGTGGATCATCATGATGAGGCATATGCTTGGGCGAAGAGAAAAAAATGCTCAATAAATAAGCTTACAGGTAGTGTACAGATTTTTGATGTGCAGGAAGTTATTGAGGAACAAAAGGCAATTGATGAGCCGGCATTATTTGCAAATATCTCAGATGAAGTGTTTGAAAAAATAGGTCTTCCGGAAGAACAACTTCCTATGATTAAGGCAATCAAGACATTAGAAGGTCTTCATTCACTGAAAGCTGCGATTCCGGAAGAAGCTTTTGAAGGGCTTGAATGGCTTGGAAACGGATTTTCGGTTGAAGAAGTATTGGACACACTATATCCAGAGACAGAGAAAGTTGAAGTCAAAGAAAACGATTTTGCAGCAGCTCTTCAAACTGATACAAGTAGGAAAAGCTTTGTTATTGTCGAGGGAGAGGAAGAACTTCAGGCAATTATGCAAGAGCCACTTGAAAAATGGAGAATCTTTCTCCATCCAACACAGCGTAAGGTTGTGGGAAAAAACTTTAATGGACCTGCGAGAGTATTAGGCGGAGCTGGTACTGGTAAAACTGTTGTTGCGATGCATAGAGCAAAAATGCTTGCATCCAATTTAGAATCGAATGAAAAGATTCTATTTACAACTTACACCAAGAATTTGGCGGAAGATATAAAAGATAACCTTAGAAAAATATGCACTGCTGAGGAAATGAAGAGAATAGATATTATTAATCTTGATGCGTGGGTTTCTAATTTTTTGCGTAGACAAGGATATGAGTATCAGATTGTTTACGACGAAGAAGTGGACAAGGCATGGAGAGATGCTATTGCTATAGCAGGTGGCGACTTAAACTTTGTAGAAAACTTCTATAAGGATGAGTGGGTTAAAGTTGTCCAGGCACAGGAAGTATATGACAAAGTATCTTACTGCAAAGCTTCAAGAATTGGTAGAGGAGTACGCCTTGATAGAAAAGTTCGTATGCAAATATGGGATGTGTTTGATGAATATCAAAATATAATGAACGAAAAACTACAGCGAGATGTTGAGGCAGCTATGTATGAATGCCGTAAGATCCTTGAAAATAAGAAGCTTACAGGTCAGTACACATCAATTATCGTTGATGAAGGTCAGGATCTAAGCCCAAGTGCATATAGGTTACTTAGATCACTTGCAGGTGATGAGCACCGGAATGATATTTTTATTGTGGGTGATTCACATCAGAGAATATATAGAAATAAGGCAGTACTTTCAAAATGTGGAATTAATGTCCGCGGAAGAAGCAGCTACTTGAGAATCAATTATAGAACAACTGAGGAAATCCGCAAGTTTGCATTTGGATTGCTTAATGGAGTATCTTTTGATGATTTAGATGATGATTATGACAATGGTAAAGGATGTCAGTCACTTACTCATGGGGATAAGCCTGAAATTAAGGAATTTGTTACTCCGGAGGAAGAACTTGATTATTTGGTTAGTAAAATTCATGAACTGGAAACAGCAGGCGTAGAGCAGAAAAATATCTGTATTGTAGCAAGAACACATAAACTGCTAGATAGCTATATTGCTGGATTACAGAGGGCAGGAATTAAGTCCTTTGAAATCAAGGCAAACAAGACTGATGACCGCACTTTTGAAGGTGTAAGAATAGCAACTATGCATAGAGTAAAAGGTCTTGAGTTTGATTATGTATTTGCAGTAGCAGTAAATAAAAAGGTTCTCCCTTTTGGAACAAGGGCTGATTTTGAGGATGATATTTCTCTGGAAGAATTTAGAACAGGTGAGAAATGCTTGCTTTATGTTGCGCTTACAAGAGCAAGAAAGAGCGCCTGTGTGACTTGTTATGGCGGATTGAGTGAATTGATTGTGTAGAATAGGGCAATATTCATAAGATTGAAATAGATATTATGTAAAATGGAATAGAGATTATATTGAAGGTAGGGAGAAAGAAAATGCTGTCATATAAGCAACAGGAAGAGGCATATAAATCATTAATTCAAATACTAAAAGATTTTGATTTTGGGAATGATTTAGAGGCTTGTATTACCGAATGGAATCCTAACAAGGCTATGTATGGATTTCCGCATAGTTATAATTTAGCAATTAGATATTTGAATTATGGAAAATCTGACATTGACCTTATATTTTATCTCGATGATGAAGGAAGATGGAATAAGGTTGAAATAATGAATATGGATATTGATTCTAAATATCAAAGGACAGGGCTTGGAAGACGTTTGATTGAATCAACCATAGCATTATCAAAGGCAGTTGGTGTTAAGAAAATATACGGACAAGCTTTAGACAATGAGTATGATAGTAGCGTTGGTTTTTATGAAAAATGCGGATTTGAAATTAAGAAACAGAATGCAATAACAATGTTTCATATGATTATTAGCAAGAATGCCACAAATTAACAGGTAGCTTTATAAAAGTACGAATAACAGTTAATCATAACTGATATGAAATGGTTATAAAGAGAAGATGCAGATATTTGTAGATGCAGATGCGTGTCCGGTAGTAGGCATTATAGAGAAAATAGCAGAGAAATATAATATTTCCACCACCTTGTTGTGTGATACGAATCATATTTTGTATTCTGATTACAGCGAAGTAATTGTAGTAGGTGCAGGAGCAGATGCAGTAGATTATAAACTGATCAGCATTTGTCATAAAGGGGATGTAGTAGTATCGCAGGATTATGGCGTAGCTGCTATGGCACTTGGGAAAGGTGCACATGCTATTCACCAATCAGGCAAATGGTACACGAATGAGAACATAGATCAGATGCTTATGGAGCGACATCTTAATAAGAAGGCAAGGCGCAGCTCTCATAAAAATCATATGAAAGGACCGAGAAAGCGTACAGAAGATGATGATGTACGCTTTGCGCAGTCCTTTGAAAAACTCATACTGATGGCAAAGTCAAAAGAAGGTGCTCAGAGTGGGACTATTTAAGAAAAAGACAGTTACAAAGACATATGATAAAGAAAATAAGAAACCAGTTATCAAGGCGAGCATATGTAATGGCGAGCAGGTTGCAGGCTTTAAGGACATTCATACAGGGAAGATAGAAGAGGTTATGCTGATTAAGAACCAGGCAGACCTTGATGCATTCAAGAAAATGTATGGAATAGATGGAGAGATAGAGAAGGAATATTAAACAATGTATTTGATTAATACGATAAAAGGTGACATAACAAAAGTAACAGATGTGCAGGCAATCGTGAATGCAGCTAACAATTCCCTTCTTGGTGGAGGCGGTGTAGATGGTGCTATTCACAGAGCCGCAGGACCGGAACTTCTGGCAGAGTGCAGGACACTTCACGGATGTGAGACAGGAGAAGCAAAGATAACAAAAGCCTATAATCTGCCATGTGAGTACGTGATTCATACTGTGGGACCGATATGGAATGGTGGCAGGAATAGAGAAGAGGAACTTCTTGCTAACTGCTATTTTAATTCTATGAAGCTGGCAATGGATAAGGGAATAAGGTCTATTGCATTTCCTTCTATATCAACGGGAGTATATGGTTTTCCGGTTGAGTTGGCAGCAAAGATAGCGGTACATACAGTAAACAGGTTCTTACAGGATAATCCGGATTGTTTTAATCTAGTTGAGTGGGTGCTATTTGATACTCATACTGAATTAGTGTATGAAGCTGAGGTTGATAAATTATACGATAAATAAAATGTTAGAAGGGAGAAGGTACGCATGCTAAAAACAGATTATGGAATATAGGGTAACAATTTAAAGATAGGAGAATTTGATTGGAAAAATTTAATTTGAATTTTCAAACAGATAAAGTATTAGAACTTTGGCATATTTTAAGTGATAAAGGGTACTTATGTTTTGACAAAATCACAAACGTAAAAGTAAGCGTGAAAAAGCAAAAAAGAAATGAAGGAATGCCATTTAATTCAAGAGCAAGGATAGAAACTGCCTTATATAGAATAGAAGATACATTAAATTATATAAATACAATTCCATTAGGTGTTGATCCACAAAGAATGCAAGCATTTGATTTTTATGATTTTGTCAACTGTGAAGTGGTAGTTATTGATTGCATAGAAGTACTTGCCCATATTTTTAATTTAGAAACAGAAATATTGGAGTTAAAAGCAAAAAAAGATATTTTTAGAGATAGTGGAACTGACAACGATTTTGTCAAATACATAAGATCGTTGGCATCTGTGCACCCATTAGACACATCAGGCCATCCTAAATATAACGGATATGAAAATTTTCATTGTAGTCCTAGAGCATATTGGGATTCTACAATGCAGGATGGAAAAGATTTAACAATTGCTATTTATGATTCTGCTAATACCGAAAATGAACTGGAGTATTTAAGGGTAAGTATAGATGATTTTGTGAAAGTTCTTCAAAGATGGATTAATTTCATAGATGTGATTACAATAGCAGTAAAGGATTATGAAAAAAAGAGTATTGAAGAATATAGACTTATTTCAATGAAAAATCCAGATGATTTTGATGATTATGTGGACTATATTAAATATTTGAAAGAGGAATATATTAAAAGAGGTAATGATACACAGTGGAATTGTTTTGATGATTTTATAAAAATATTTTCAACAAATATTACAAACAGGGAGAATGTCGGAAAAGTCAAACTATATAAAAATGCAATTATGCTTTCATTAGCCTTTTTACATAAAAGAACACAAAATATGGAATATGAGAAAGGCAGTAGTACAGGAATATTATATGATAGTGATACAAATTATACGGAATTATTTATTGAGGTTCATAATCCTGTAAATGTAGGAGTAAACGAAAACGATTTAAAATATTGTCTTGAAAAGTTGTTTATTCGTAGAGATGATTATAGAGACAGGATGGATGAGATTAAAGGGTGGGTTAATCAGTATGTAGTTTTTGATAATACAGAATCTTATGATGAGACATACGTATTGGTAACAACTGCGTTGTATTTGCAAAGTTTGGAAGGACAAAATGTTTTGAATTGGAATATTCCAAATGATAAAAAATATAGAATGAAATTATTTAATGTAGAGAAATATGATATACAGAATTAAATTAACACAATCAGCCAATTGAATTGGCTGATATAATGATGAGGTTAACTATATGGAAGGTACAGTAATAGAAATAATAGAGCAGTATTTGGAGTGGGAACTTGTAAAACATCAAAGAGGATATTCATCTGCATTGAGATTGCAATATGATAACGATGCCAAATATTATTTGGAAAAGGGTTATTCAGAGGAAGAAGCATTACATGCAGATACCGTTATATCTTTTTGGACAATATATAAAACTCTTTTGGAGAAGCAAACTGGTTGGACTGCTTATAGAACAACTAAAAGCCTTAGTAGTTTATTGAGGCAGATGCGTAGTAAAAGAGATAATGATTATACAGCTAAAATTTTACACTTGAATGAGAAAATTGAGGACTTAGCAAAAATCATTTATACTGAAGGTAATTACATGTTACTACCTATTGGTAAGCGTACTATGAATAAGGTAAGATACAATAAATTTGAGGATAGGGTAGATTTGACATTGTATCATTGTTTTTCTGGTGGTGAGTTAAGTATGTATTTTGAAACGGATGAGCATTTAAGAGAATGGATTATGAGGGAAAAGTTAAGCATTTTATTTGCTGACAGCGATATAAAAAAAGATAACCTATTTTGGTTAGTGGATAATAAGAAAAAAATAACAGATATGACAGTAGAAGAAATTTATACATACATAGATTCAGCAAAATCGTTTATTGAAAAACGTGCAGAATATCATTAAAATCAATAGCGCTACAAGTGCCAATAAAAGAGAGAGTGACGATTTAACAAACTCATTAAATAATAAAAAAATTGAAATGGTCTCTCTCATATTTTTCCCAGTCTAATCCTCTACATGGAATACATCTTCCACCAGCATATTAAAGTACTTTGATATCCGCAGCATAAATTCGGCAGACGGGGTGCTGTCCCCACGTTCTATCCTGCCGACAGTTTTGGTGCTGTATCCGATAGCAGCGGCAAGGTCATCCTGGTAAATGCCTCGCTGTTCACGGATTTCTCTGATATTATTGGTAACCGCCATAAAAATTCCTTCTTTCAGTTCTATAGATATTTTCTTATTGTCAATTATGCAAAATAATGTGTCCAATAAAAAGGACTTGCAATTTTATCGGCAATGCCCTGTAATAGCAGAAGCATCAGATTTTCCAAGAACTTTTCCAAATATGTCTAAGC
>OOCI01000530.1_pt1 | contig 35604 bp, 26 predicted proteins | sample 1671761 | NCBI WGS metagenome assembly OOCI01 (sample SAMN06348190, study PRJEB24527) | human gut metagenome | biome: human gut; feature: ankylosing spondylitis patient; material: feces | host: Homo sapiens | place: China | collected 2015-10
GCTTTATGGGCCACTATTCTTTTCTCAGGCTTTGCACTTGAAGTGATAATTCGCCCGCAAAAACTGCCGATCAGCAAAGAAATCCAATTCCTCTGACCTGTACCCGCAGTCAAACATAAGAAGCTGGTAAAGCGGCAGAAATTTTGTTGCCGTATGATCTGCTGATATTTCTTAATTAAAATCTATGCGTTTCTATCAGATTCTATTAGTATCTAATAGGTTTTCTGTCAGTACCGCAAAATGCCGATGGCGGTACCTAGACAAAAAATGACTGCAGAAGACTTGAGGATTCAGGGCAGTACAAGCTTTTCATCGATCTTCGACAATTCACTCTTTCTAATAGTTTCTGATAGAAACTATTATTTCCTATCACAATCTATCAGGAACTAATAGCAAATAACAGATAATAGTGATTTACCGGATATGGATCCGGATACGGCACAGAGCAGCAAAAATCAAGATGTTGATCTTCTTGTTAATTCCGATGACTTCCGTCCTGGAGTTGGATGGTCAGGTCTTTAGTGCGAAAAAAGTTACGGACAGATAGTCAACGGCAATAAAAACAAAGTGCCGATGGATAACGTCTTCGATTGGCCCAAAAAGAAAGGAGCTCATGCTCTCTTAATCCCGCCAATTACCAAGAATATGCAGAAGATCGGGAAGCAGGTTTAGCATCTTTGCGACCGAGGTTTGTTTCAACATCAGGCTACAATGACAAGGCTTTTCTGTTGTACGTATCAGGGGGGACATAAGCTCACGGATCCTCCTGCATATAACAGGATAAGTAGAAAGGCCGGTCAACTTCCGAATTGGGTCCCGTGGCTCCGCATTGGTGGTTACTGGCTTTTCGTTTATAAGATTTCCGTTTCGAGCTTATATATTTCTGCGAAGTAAATATCGGCGGCATTACTTATTGAATGCTTTTTTCAGCCAGGGTTTCACGGCTTTCACTTACCGGTCTAATATCACTCTATCAGAGACTCTGAAGTGAGCGCGTTATGAGCCAGCCTGCCTTTTCACGCCGTGAGCTGCTCGCAGCCGCGGCGGCAGCCGGTGCGGCTATCAGTCTGCCGCTCGGAGCGGAATCGAAGGAAAGAACGACTATGGAAAAAACGGACTTTGAAGGCATCAGACATTATGAGTTCGGCGATGTGACCGTCACCTCAATTTCAGACGGCACTCGTCTGCAGGATCCGGGTCTATCGCTCGCGCCGAAAGAGCGGGTGGAGGAACTGATCCGTCAGAGCTGCGAGACTCCGGATACCCTTGAGCATTACGTCAACGTTTTTCATATCAAGAGCGGACGCCGTTCTGTCGTGATCGATACAGGGTATGGGATCGGAAAGGGGCTCGCGCTGACGCGTCTTTTCCGTGAGGTTAAGCCGACGTCGATCACGGATGTTCTGATCACGCACTGCCACCCGGATCACATTTCCGGCCTCACGCATGATGGCGACGCCGCTTTCCCGAAAGCGAAGGTCTGGGTCCCGAAGACGGACTATGAATTCTTTACTGGCGAGAGTGTCCCTGAAGAGACCAGAGAAGCCACCGCGGCGTTCTTTGCCCCTTATAAGGAAGCCGGTCACCTGAAGCTGATCGACAAGGCGGAAACCCTGTTTGGGAATTTCTCCGCGGAATTCCACCCGGGACACACCCCGGGGCACGCGTTCTTTGTGTTGGACACGGATAAGGGGGAAATTGTTTTCGCGGGTGACGTCGCGCATGTTGCCGCGGTTCAATTCGCGGATCCCACGATTTCCGCTCGCTACGATATGGATCCGAAGAGGGCGGCGTCCGAGCGTATTGACCTCTTCACGGAACTTGCCGGCTCTACGCATCTTCTCGCTGGCGGCCATCTGCCGTTCCCGGGGATCGGGCGCGTGAGAAAGTTTGGATCGGGTTTTGAGTTCCTGACACTTCCGTACCGCGACCGCCTCTGACGGTTCGCTGACCGAGACTTCCGATAGCCCTGGATTCCCGCATTGCCGATCCGGGGCTTTTTTGTCGCTTCTATATTTATTAGAGAATCAATAGAAACTGATAGAAGCTCATAGGCTTTTGATAGCATCTATCAGAACCTAATAGATCTTATATATAGAGAGAAGAGGGTTGAGGAGAACGGCGGGATCTCAGCCGGTGAAGAGAACAGGTGGTTCCGAATCTCAGTCTGAAGCCTTCCTCTGAAAAAAACTGGATAGAGGAGAGGAGGTTCCTCTCTTCTTATATATAAGAGGAGCCGTCGGGGAAACGGGGGAAGGCGGAACCTTGCCTGAGAAGAGGATGTGATCCTCTCTAATAGAGCTTCAGTAACTTCTATTAGCTGCTATGAGCTTCTGATAGATCCTTCTGAACCGCTATCAGGAACTCATAAAATTTTTTTAAGAATCCCTTCGCGCGAATCTAATTAAGAATCACTTCAGGAACTTATGCGAGAAATATCAGTGCAAGAAGCACGAGTCCGAGCACAACCACGCTCCCCGCGAGAAGGATCGTCGTGCTGCAGCCCTTGACCGCGTGGATACCGCTGGTGTCAGCCGGTGTCTTCGTTTTCTTAGCGCTCGCCTTGTTCGCGATGTAAGTTCCCGCGATCAGACCGATGCCGATCAGGATGATGAAGTAGGAAGCCAAGGGAAGGATCCTCCGTGTTTCCAGGTTTTGAGGAAATTAAACGACTAATCTTAAGCTCTGCCGCGGAAAATGGCAGTCTGAAAAGGAGTCCTGCGGACACACAGAAATACCGGAGAACGGCGCGCTATCACCCATAGCCGTAGCTGATAAAGGTGATACCGGAATGGCTAAGGGATCAGCCGCCCGAATGATCTGAAAGCGGACGCTGAAACCATAGCTCCTCCGGAACCCCGCAGAATCAGGGCTTCGCGGGGGACAGATAAAGATGGTACTCTTTACCACTATTTTTTGTCCCGTGAAGCGGCACCCCCATGTCCATGGGATGCAAAAAACGGGCTAGGTAGTTATGGGTTTCCCTAAGCTACTCCGAAGTGGACTCTGTCAGATAGTCACTTCGGATGATTGGGCATCTTTGATATGAGTCTTTCGGGCTCAGGTCTAAGACTGAATAAAAAGATGCATTTGCCCTACAACTTTAAAAAGTAGGTAGTAACGGCGTTATCCGGGGCCGAGGGGTCAGTTTTATCAAATAATTGTATTTAAAGAAATAATGAGCGTATACCTGTATGAAATGGGTACACCCTTTCGTGTAGGGGACTAGTCATCCGGCTGTGAGAGGGTGGGGACGGATTAGCCCGTTCTCCATATTTCGTAGCCAATAGCCGTTACTTAGAATGCAGGCGTTCCATGAAGTGCCCTAATTCCCAAATAAATCAGGGGATTTAGGGGTTTTTTACTCTTTGCGCGAAACCCTTGAAAACAGGGGCTTTGAGTAAAGAGAGGGCGATTTCCCCAAAAACACACATGAAGCGTCTGATCTCGGCTGAATCTGGAACTCCTCGCGGTTCCGCTCCGGGCGCTTCGCTATAAAAACCAATCAGATATGAGCAAAGAAAACTTTCAGCTGATCGGGTCTCCCAACCGGGCCCTTCTCGCAGCAACCCTTGGCTTCTTCTTTGGCGCGATGTCGATTTCCCTTTTCGGGCCGACCGCTAAGGCCCTGACGGATGTCATGGGTCTTACCCCGGCGGAAGTGGGTCTTCTCGTTGCCGTCCCGTCGCTTTCGGGCTCTCTCCTTCGTATTCCGTTCGGCGCGTCTGTTGACGTGAACGGCGGCCGGAAGTCTTTCAACTTCCTCATGCTTTGCTCCGCGATTGGCCTGATCGGTCTTTCGATCCTCTTCTCCACGCGCTTCCCTGAGAACATGGCCGGTCTCTACCCGGTGATCCTGCTCCTCGGCTGCCTCGCGGGCTGCGGTATCGCGACGTTCTCTGTCGGCGTGAGCCAGATCTCTTACTGGTTCCGCAAGAAGGACCAGGGCTTCGCCCTCGGCGTCTTCGGCGGTCTCGGTACGGCCTCTGCCGGCGTCCTCGCCTTCTGTCTGCCGCTGCTCCTTAAGGGCATCGGCTTCGTGAACGCGTACCACGTCCTCACGGCGGTTCTCATCATCGGCGGCATTCTCTACGCGGTGATCTCCTGCAACGCCCCGTACTTCCAGCTCCGTAACCACGGCGTTTCCCACGAGGAAGCGAAGGAAGCCGCGGTTGAGCACGGCGAGGAACTTTTCCCGACCGGGAACATTGTTGAGTCTCTCAAGATCTCTGCCGGCATTCCGCAGACCTGGCTCCTCGTTCTCACCTACTTCACAACATTCGGTGGATTCATGGCTCTTACCGCCTGGTTCCCCACCTACTGGACCCGTGCCCAGGGTCTTGAGCCGATCACGGCCGGCGCTCTTACCGCTATCTTCTCGATTCTCGCGGCTCTGATGCGCGTCCCGGGCGGCAAGTTCGCTGACAAGGTCGGCGGTCAGAAGGTCTGCATCGGCGCTCTCGTCGTCGTCGCTATCTCCTGCGCCCTGATGAACCTCAACCTCCCGTGGTTCGGCACCTTCCTCATCACGATCGTGATCGCTGTCGCTTTCGGCTTCAATAACGCCGCTGTGATGAAGCTCGTCCCGGTCTATGTGGCCAAGTCGGTCGGCGGTGCCTCCGGCTGGGTCGGCGGTCTCGGTGCCTTCGGCGGCTTCGTCTTCCCGATCATCCTCGCCGCTGTCGTTACCGCTTACGGCAACGCCGGCTACGGTCTCGGCTTCCTTGTCTTCACTCTCTTTGCAATTGCAAACATCGTGCTTAACTGGCTCGGCATGATGCGTAAGGCCAACTAATAGCCTGAAAACCACCCCCATCGGTTCCGGCACGTGTCAAACGGGACGTCGCAGCCCGCAGTGCCGGAACCTTCAGGAGAACAAAAAAATGACTGATGCCTTTTCCAATCTTCGCTACTTCAGCGCCCAGGATCACGCCGCGCGTGCCTGGGAAAAGTTTTATCGCAATCGCTGGCAGCACGATAAAGTGGTCCGTTCCACGCATGGCGTGAACTGTACCGGTTCGTGCTCCTGGAAGATCTTCGTTAAGAAGGGAATCGTGACCTGGGAAATCCAGGCGACCGACTACCCGGATAATGGTCCGGATATGCCGAATCACGAGCCGCGCGGCTGCCCGCGTGGCGCTTCTTATTCCTGGTACCTCTATAACTCGGGCCGCGTGAAGCACCCGATGATCCGCCGCGAGCTGCTCGAGCTCTGGGAGAAGGCGAAGGAGAAGGAAAAGGACCCGGTGAAGGCCTGGGGTTCTATCGTCTCCGATAAGGAAAAGGCAAAGTCCTATAAGAAGGTCCGCGGTCTGGGCGGCTTTGTCCGCATGGACTGGAATACGGCCTACGAAATCATGGCCGCCGCGAACATCTGGACCACGAAGAAGTACGGTCCGGACCGCAACGCCGGTTTCACCCCGATTCCCGCGTTCTCGCAGGTTTCTTACGCCGCCGGTATCCGCTACCTGTCGCTGCTCGGCGGCACGTCACTCTCCTTCTACGATTTCTACTGCGATCTTCCGCCTGCCTCTCCCCAGACCTGGGGCGAGCAGACTGACGTGCCTGAAAGCCAGGACTGGTTTAACAGCGCGTTCCTGATGCTCTGGGGCTCCAACGTCCCGGTGACGCGTACCCCTGACTCTCCCTTCATGACCCAGGTGCGCTATAAGGGCACCCCGGTTGTCGTCATTTCTCCTGACTATTCCGACGCGTCGAAGTTCGCTGACGTGTGGCTCGCTCCGAAGCAGGGCACGGACTCCGCGCTCGGCATGGCGATGGGCCACGTGATCCTGAAGGAATTCTTCGTGGATCGGACGACCCCGTACTTTGACGAGTACGTCCGCAAGTACACGGACCTTCCGTTCCTCGTGAAGCTCGAGGAACAGCCGAACGGTCAGTACTCCGCAGGCCGGCTGCTTCGCGCCGGCGACTTCGCCGATAACCTCGGTCTCGACGACAAGGAGCGCCCGAACTTCGCTCCGGTTCTCCGTGATACCGAAGACCAGCTCGTGATCCCGAACGGCACGATGACCACCCGTTACGCGGGCAAGGGTCAGTGGAACCTGAAGAACGAAGACTGCCGCACCGGCCGCAAGTTCACGCCTGAGCTCTCGCAGAAGGATCACCACGACGAAGTGGTGGAAGTCCTCTTCCCGTACTTCGGCGGCGCTGAATACAAGAATCCGAACTTCGCTGCCACGCCTCACGACTCCCTGATCTCGCACAAGATCCCGGTCCGCCGCATCGACCTCGGGAACGGCAAGTCGGTCCTCGTCGCGACGACCTTTGACCTGCTCCTCGCGAACTACGGCGTTGAGAACGGCTACGACGATCCGAACTGCGCCCGCAGCTACGCGGATGATCTCCCCTGCACCCCGAAGTGGCAGGAAATCATCACGGGTGTTCCTTCCGAACGCGTCGTGCATGTGGCCCGCGAATTCGCGAAGACCGCTGAGAAGACCCGCGGCAAGTCGATGATCATCATCGGCGCCGGTGTGAACCAGTGGTTCAACACCGACATGACGTACCGCGCGGCGATCAACCTCCTCATGCTCTGCGGCACGATCGGCGTGAATGGCGGCGGCTGGTCTCACTACGTGGGTCAGGAAAAGGTCCGTCCGCAGGTTGGCTGGGCTCAGCTCACCTTCGGTCTCGACTGGATCCGTCCGTCCCGTCAGATGAACACCACGAGCTTCATCTATATGCACGCCGACCAGTGGCGTTACGAACGCGTGAAGACGGGTGACCTCGTCTCGCCGCTCGCGAAGCATAAGGAAGACTGGAACAAGATGTCGCTCGTCGACTGCAACATCCGCGCTCAGCGTATGGGATGGCTGCCGACGGAGCCGGAATTCGAGCGCAACCCGCTTGACCTCGTCCGCGAAGCGAACGCGGCCGGCATCGCCCCGCGTGACTATGTCGCGAACCAGCTCGGTTCCGGCAACCTCCACCTCGCGAGCGAAGACATCGACGGCGAAGGCAATTCCCCGAAGTGCCTCTTCATCTGGCGCGCCAACCTGATCGGCTGCTCCGCGAAGGGCATGGAATACTTCATGAAGCATCTGCTCGGCAGCGAGAACGGCGTTCTCGGTGACAACATTGAGCAGATGGGTGAGGAGCTGCCGCTCTTTACGAAGTGGAAGAGTGAAGACACGGTCGGGAAGCTTGATCTCGTCGCGACGATCGACTTCCGCATGACGACCTCCGGTCTCTACTCGGATATCGTGCTCCCGGCCGCCACCTGGTACGAAAAGGCGGACATGAGCTCCACCGACATGCACTGCTTCCTCCACCCGTTCTCGAAGGCCGTGGATCCGGCGTGGGAAGCCCGCACCGACTGGCGCATCTTCAAGGATCTCGCCCGCACGTTCTCGAAGCTCTGCGTGGGTCACCTCGGCGTTGAGGAGGACATCATGATGTCCCCGCTCGCCCACGACTCCCCCGCCGAGACCGCCGCTCCGATGGAGCCGGTTGACTGGAGAACCGAAGGCAAGACCCCGATCCCGGGCGTCACCATGGGTAACCTCACCGTCGTGAAGCGCGACTACCCGCACCTCTACGACATGTTCACGGCTGTCGGCCCGCTGCTCCGCGATAAGGGCGTCGCGCCGCACCAGATCGCCTGGAAGACGGGCGAAGACTACGAGACCCTCGGCGACCTGAACGGCCGCGTGGAAGAGGGTTACGCGAAGGGCGCCCCGAAGCTTGATACCGACATCAACGCGGTCAACATGATTCTCACGTTTGACCCGGCCGGCAACGGCGCCGCCGGACGCCGTGCCTGGAAGGGCCTTGAGAAGCTCACCGGCATGCCGTTCGAAGAAGAAATGATGAAGGGCACGGGCTCCACCCGCTACACGTATGACGACCTCGTGCAGCAGCCCCGCCGTTCGCTCAATACCCCGATCTGGACGGGTATTTCGGACCGCGGTGTCGCTTACACGGCGAACTACGTGAATGTCCACAACCTGATGCCGTGGCGCACCATTACGGGCCGCCAGAGCTTCTACCTCGACCACACCTGGATGCTTGACTTCGGTGAAGGCTTCGTGGGGTACAAGCCGCCGCTCGCGAAGCACGAGATCGACGGCATGAAGGAAAAGCTCGGCATCAAGGATAAGACGCTGGCGCTTAACCTCCTCACCCCGCATAACAAGTGGACGACGCACTCCACCTGGTCCGATAACCTCGTGATGCTGACGCTCGGCCGAGGCGGCCCGGTGATCTGGATCAGCGAAACGGACGCGGCGAAGCTCGACCTGAAGGACAACGACTGGATTGAAGCCGTGAACATGAATGGCTCGACGATCGCCCGTGCCTGCGTTTCGCAGCGTATCCCGGAAGGCGCGGTCTACATGTATCACAACCAGGGCCGTACTGTGAACGTCCCGCTCTCCCCGACGACGGGTAAGCGCGGCGGTCTCCACAACTCGATCTCGCGCATCTGCCCGAAGCCGACCCATATGGCCGGCGGCTATGCCCAGTTCTCCTTCGCGCTGAACTACATGGGTACGATCGGCGCGAACCGCGACGAGTTTGTGCTGCTGCGCCGTCTCGACCATGTCGAGTGGTAAGCCGATACCTGAGAACCAATTAGAGAATAAGGACAAACCATGAAAGTACAAGCACAGATCTGCATGGTGATCAACCTTGACAAGTGCATCGGCTGCCACACCTGCTCGGTCACTTGCAAGAACGTCTGGACCAGCCGCAAGGGTATGGAATACGCCTGGTTCAATAACGTCGAAACGAAGCCCGGCATTGGTTACCCGAAGAAGTGGGAAGACCAGGAGAAGTGGCAGGGCGGCTGGGAAGTGAAGGACGGAAAGGCGGTGCTGCGTCACGGCAGCCGCCCGACGATCCTTGGGAAGCTCTTCAGCTCCCCGCGTCAGCCGGAAGTGAAGGATTACTACGAACCCTTCACGTTTGACTTCGACACCCTGAAGCAGAGCCTTCGCCGCAAGACCGCTCCGACCGCGCGTCCGTACTCGATCGCGACCGGGAAGCGGATGGACAAGGTGGAAGACGGCCCGAACTGGGAAGATAACCTCGCCGGCCCCTTCGCCGCCCGTTCCGCGGACCCGAACCTCAAGGGCACGGACACCGTGGGCTACGAAGAGTTCGAAGCCTCCTTCATGTTCTATCTGCCGCGTCTCTGCGAGCACTGCCTGCATCCGTCCTGCGCGGCGTCCTGCCCGAGCGGCGCGATTTATAAGCGCAGCGAAGACGGCGTGGTGCTGATCGATCAGGATAAGTGCCGCGGCTGGCGTCAGTGCATCTCCGCGTGCCCCTATAAGAAGATCTACTTCAACCCGGCCCGCAACAAGTCCGAGAAGTGCATCTTCTGCTACCCGCGTATCGAGTCCGGCGAACCGACGATCTGCAGCGAATCCTGCGTCGGCCGTGTCCGCTACCTCGGTGTCGTGCTGTTCGACGCTGAGAAGATCGAGGATTACTCCGCGGCTCCCGAGAACGAGCTTTATGAGCGTCAGCTCGACCTGATTCTTGACCCGTTCGATCCTGAAGTGCAGCGCGCCGCCCTCCGCGACGGTATCTCGCAGAACTTCATCGACGCGGCCCAGAACTCGCCGACCTATAAGCTCATGAAGGAGTGGAAGATCGCCTTCCCGCTGCATCCGGAATACCGGACGCTCCCGATGGTGTGGTACGTTCCGCCGCTCTCTCCGCTCGGCCACCAGGACGTGCCGGAGCAGTTCTTCGCCGGCATCGACGACATGCGTATTCCGCTTGAGTACCTCGCGCGCCTCCTCACCGCTGGTGATCAGAAGGTGATCCGTGAGGCTCTCGGGAAGCTCGTCGCGCTCCGTATCTACATGCGCGGGAAGACGCTCGGTGACGAGATTTCGCCCGATATCCTCGAAAAGGCCGGTGTCACGCCTGAGGAACTCACCGCGATGTATAAGCTCCTCGCGATCGCCGACTTCAAGGATCGCTTCGTGATCCCGACGGCTCCCGCGGTCCGTGAGGAAGCGGAACTCTTCGCTCTCCGCACCGGTCTCGGTTTTGAAGGTGAAGATAAGGAAAACGGTCTCTTCGGAGGCCTCTAAAGAGGCGATCGTATGATCAAAACCTACCGAATTCTCTCATCTCTTCTCGATTATCCCGAGCAGGAGCTGTGGGAAAACCTGGGAGAAGTGGAGCCGCTCGTGGCGGCCGACGGGATCACGGAAACGGGTCCTGAGTCGCCGCTCGGCACCTTCCTCTCCTGGGCCAGGGGTTTTAAGTCGCTTCGCGAATGGCAGGCGGAGTATTCGAGTCTCTTTGACTCGAATTCCGCCGAGAGCCTCTATCTCTTTGACTTCGTCTACGGCACGAACCGTGACCGGGGTCAGGCGATGGTGGACCTTCGCGAGAGCTACGCTGCAAGCGGCATGGACTGCAGCGCCTCTGAGCTTCCGGACTACGTCCCGCTCTTCCTCGAATTCGTGTCGGCGCAGCCGACCGAAGAGGACGCCAAGCGGGTTCTCGCCGAGGTGGGCGGTGTCCTTCGCATGATGGAACGCCGCTTCATCGACCGGAAGCACCCTTACGCACCGCTCATTACTATTCTCCGGACGCTTTCCGGTGCGGCACCCCGACTGGTGACCACGGAAAAGATTGCCATCCGAGCAGAGGACAATTGAAATGGAACAGCAAATTTCAGCCACCACCGCGTGGATCTACAGCGTCTTGTTCGCTTACCTGCCGTACGTCGCGTTCGGCATCTTCATCGCGGGTCTCATCTGGCGTATCCGCCACGCGAACCCGACGATCCAGGCGCTTTCTACTCAGTTTCTGTCGAACGACAAGATGATCAAGTGGGGGAGCCCGCTCTTTCACTTTGCCGTGATCGGCGTGTTCTTCGGCCACATCTTCGGTCTGCTCGCTCCTGAGCCCCTTTACATCTGGCTCATGAGCAACGAGACGAAGCGGCTTCTCGCCATCATCATGGGCGGCGCCGCTGGTATCGTCGCGTTTGCCGGCATCACCCTGATGATGATCCGCCGTTTCTCGAACGAGCGCGTCTCTGTCCGCAGCAGCTTCGCGGATAAGGCGATCGTCGTGCTGATCTTCGTTCAGATCCTTACGGGGCTGCTTGGCACCTACGTGACGAGCCAGAGCCCGCTTGAAGCCTACATGACGATTGACCACTGGGCTCAGGGTCTCTTCATCTTCAAGCCGGATAGCTGGATTCACCTGCTCGACACCTCGCTGATCCACAAGATCCATATCCTGCTTGGCTTCCTGATCGTGATCGTGTTCCCGTTCACGAAGCTCATGCATATGGTGGCGACCCCGATTCAGTATCTCTTCCGCCCGAATAAGGTGATCAATAACGGCAGCCTCTAAACGCTGCCCGATCCCGGCCTGAAGGGGAGGCCGGGGAAGAACTGAGAAAAGCGATCCGTGTAAAAAGCGGATCGCTTTTTTATTGCCTCGGGAAAAGTGGAGGAGGGTAGAGAAGGGGGACTCTCCTGACCTGAGGGAGTCTCCGCTTCCTGAGGTCCCGCGTCTGAACGAAGGCTGGACGATTAGGTGACCCCATGGAGATGCCCGGCCGGCGGGGATCTCCTCTGGGATTGAAGTGCTGTGGGTACGGTATCCGTTATATCTAGAAAGCGGAAATCCGAGAGGCGGAACCGCAGGAACCCCGCCGATCCCGCGACCAATGCTCTTCAAATCATTGAAATTCCCCTTTTTCTATGAGTTTCTGATAGTTCCTATGAGTTTCTATGAGGAACTATCAGCATCTATCAGAAAAAGGAGATGAAAAAGACGATTTCGCCTCTTTGGGTACGGTAAACGTTATAACAGGGGAAAGTGGCAGGAAACTCCTGAAGATTCCCGGAAACCGGGGATCTTCATGAAACTGAGGGTGGTTTTATCTCTCAGATGCTGCAGGAAAGAAGAATCGGAATCCGAAAAATCACGGAAATCCACCGAAAACCGCAAGATATGGGGGTCTTTGTGAGATCTGTCCCGATATAACGGAAAGCGTACCGAAAAATCAGAGGGGAAAGCGATCGTTCCAGGTACGGTTTCCGCTGCACCAGAAGCGTGTCAGTTTCAGGCCTCCCCGTCCTTTCGATCTTTTGAGAAGCTGGTATCGACGGTTTCGGCATTCCGCCATTCGCTCGGCGTCGCGCCGTACGTCTTTTTGAAGACCCGCCCGAAGTGCGTGAGGCTCGCGAAGCCATTATTTTTCGCGATTTCTTCGATCGTGAAGGCCCGTGAAGCGGCGTCCCGGAGCTGCGTTGAGGCGCGTTCCAGCCGCAGCGCGAGAAGCCGGTTCATGACGGAGCTTCCCGTCTTCCGGAAGAGGTCCGAGAGATAGCGGGAGGAAACCCCGACCTCGCGCGCGATGTCGTCCGCGCGGATTTCTGGATCCGCGATGTGCTTATACATCGCGTCAACCGCGCAGGCGCGGAGGAAATCCTGATGCGACGCGAAAGATTTGTCGTTCCCCGAGAAGCTTTCTGAGAGCACGGGGCGGAGGGCAGCGGAGAGCGTATCGCAGTAGTCCTCGGCCTCTTCCGGTGTCATGTCTCCGAGGTAATCGTGCACGGCCCGGAGCACCGCGAGGAAACAGCGTTCACGCGCCGTTTTCCCGAGGATCGGGAGCACCTTGAAAAGCGCCGCCTGAAAGCGGGTCCGCGCATGAAAGTAGTTGCTCGCGACGAGAAGCGAAATGCCTTTCGTGTCCTTCACCGCGGCGTATGTGATGTCTTCCGTGGGGTCGAAGAGCAGCGCTTCGCCTGGCGCAAGCCTCACGGTCCGGACGCCATTCACCGTAATCGTGAAGGTACCGGATGTCGGCATCATGAGCTTAATGAAGCTGTGGTAGCGGTTCTTTCGGATGCTGTAGCGAAGTGTCATCGCGTCGGTTTCAAACGCCGCAAGACGCGCCACTCCGCACCGCACGAGGTGAAGCGAGTACGTGTACGAGCGGACGCCCTTCTTCACGCGGCAGGCGTGCCGGTCGACGTCATAAAACCGCTCATCGAGAAAACCCATGAAAGACGCGAAATTCTCGTCGTTTGTCCGTCTCGGGTCACTCTTCCGGGTCTCTGTGCTGAATTTCGGCGGGCGTCTGCGGTCCTCTGCCATGGCACTCTTCTCCTATCGATAAAAGAGGAACTGATATCGATCTTTTCAGCACTCCATCATAAGCCTCAGGTTTGAGGAACGGAAGCGTTTTTCCTACATTGGACTCAGGCGGAAGGAGAACACTCCTCCGCTAAATACCTGAAACCATTTGGAGAGAATAAAAATGACCAATCTTTCCCGCCGCACCCTGATGAGCGTTGCCGCTCTCGCTGCTCTCGCTCCTGCCGCGAACTCCGCTTTCGCCCTGGATCCCGCGAAGAACACGAAAGATATGCCGATGCGGAATCAGAAGTTCGCGCTGACCCGTGAAGAGACGCTCGACGTCATCCGCCGCACCGATCACGCTGTGCTGTCGCTCGCTGACGGCACCGGTGAACCCTACGGTGTGCCGATCACCCCGATCCTGCTGGACGGGAAGATCTACTTCCACGGCGCTGGCATGGGCGACGGCCGCCGGAACGCCGACATTCAGCAGAATCCCCGCGGCTCGATCTGCTGGATCGCTCAGGACCGTACGAATCAGCCGAAGCTTTCCGTTGACTTCGTGTCCGCCATCGCTTCAGGCCCCATCCGCATCATCAAGGACAAGGCTGAGAAGACCGCGATCATGCGTAAGATCCTCGAACGCCACACCCCGAGCGTTGACATCAATAAGGAAATGAACGCCCGTCTCGAGAAGATCGATAAGTACACGAACGTGTTCGAAATGAAGATCGAGCACCTGACGGGCAAGGCGAAGGATCTCGGCTACCTCCGCTTCTTCGGCCACAACCGTCCCGCTCAGAAGTAAGACGGTCTTCAGCCAGGATCTGATCGCTGACAGGGCATAAAGACTCCCAGAACCTCTTGTCAGATCTCTCTCCCGGTTCCTCACGCGGCACCCTCTTGAGTCTGGTGATCCAGGCCGCGCGAGGAACCGGATCAGATTCCGGCAGGTCCCAGGTCTGAAGGTTCTCATTTCTCTCCCTTTGAACCGCCTTCAGACAGAGCCCCCCCAAAAAAGGCGCGCTGCAAGGGCAGCGCGCCTTTTGACTTTTTCGGCGGTGCCGGTTGACTCAGATCGCGGTCCGCCACTCGCGCGGCGTCTTCCCATAGAACTTCTTAAAGACGCGGGCGAAGTGAGCCGGACTCACAAAACCGTTCTTCTTCGCGATCTCCTCAATCGAGAATTCATTAAAAGCTTCGTCCCGAAGCTCAGTGGAGGCGCGCTCAAGCCGCAGCTCAAGGAACCGGTTCATCACGGTCTTTCCGGTCTTCTTAAAGAGGTCCGACAGGTATCGGGTGGAGACGCCGACCTCACGCGCGATGGTGTCAGCCTTCACTGACGCGTCACCGATATGCTTGAACATCGCGTCCACCGCGCAGGCGCGAAGGAAATCCTGGTGAGTCGAGAACGCCTTCTCCTTATCCTTGAAGCATTCCGAAAGCACCGGGCGGAGGAACGCGCAGAGGCCGTCGCAGTAGTCCTCGGCTTCGTCTGGCGCCATCGAGGGGATATGCCGGCGCACGGCTTCGAGCGCCCCGATAAAGCACGATTCGCGCGGCGTCTTCCCGCTGATCAGAAGTTCCTTGAAGAGCGCGGCGAGGTGGCTGCTTCGGGCGTGGAAGTAGTTGCTCGCGAGAAGAATCGAGACGCCCTTCGTACCGCGGGCTGTGGCGTAAGTGATGTCATCTGTCGGATCGACGATCAGCACTTGGTTCACTTCAGGTTTCAGCGTCCGGACACCGTTCACCGTGACGGAAGGGGAGCCCTCAGTCACCATCAGAAATTTCACAAAACTGTGGTACGGATTCTTCTTGATGGAGTAACGGAGCGTCATCGCGTCCGTTTCAAAGGCGAGCATCCGGACCATGCCGTTCCGGATGAGCGTCGTTCTGAACCCGTACGAGCGGACTCCTTTTTTGACCCGGCAGGAGCGCGAGTCCACGTCGTAGAAGGGCTCCGCGAGGAACGAGAGAAAGTTTCTGAAGTTGTCGTCGATCGAAATCCGCGGGTCGCTTTTCCTCGTTTCCGAAATAAGCCGATCCATGCGGGCAGCAGAAATGGCCAAAAGAAGACGCCTCCGGTTTGACTGAGAAGGAAGTGAAAATTGCCTAATCCTGCTTCGAATCTTATCCGGATTGGTTGGGAAATAAGAGGCTGAGACCTAGGATTCTCACTGTCAAATGTCATAAAAACGTTCATTCGAACGCCGATGGAGAGAAACCATGATCAATCTGTCCCGCCGTAAGGCCCTGACGCTCGCCGCCGCTGCGGCGCTTGCTCCCGCTGCTTCTTCCGCTTTTGCTGAAACCGCGGAAAAGAAAGGCACGAAAGACATGCCGATGCGGAATCAAAAGTACGCGCTCACCCGCGCCGAATGCCTGAAGGTGATCGAGCACACCGATCACGCGGTGCTTTCCACCGCGGACAGCACGGGTGACCCCTACGGCGTTCCGGTCACGCCCTTTATGTATAACGGGAAGATTTATTTCCACGGTGTCGGAGCCGGTATCGGCCGCCGTACGGCGAACCTCACGCAGAATCCCCGTGCCTCCATGTGCTGGATCGCGAAGGGAGATACGAACGAGCCGGAACTCGATGTCGACTACGTGTCGGTGATCGTTTCGGGCCCCATCCGTATCGTCCAGGATCCGAAGGAAAAGGTGGAACTCATGCGCCTGATGCTCGCCCGTCATACTCCGAGCATCAATGTCGATAAGGCGATCGCGGATCGTGTGAAGAAGATTGAGATGCTGACGAACGTCTACGAGCTGACGCCGGAACACATGACGGGGAAGGGGACAGGCAGCGCCTACGTGAGCTACTTCGGTCACAAGCGTCCGGAGACGAAGTAAGGCTCTCTCTTCAGCTGGATTGGGTTTCAGCTGAAACTCTTTCTGAAGGAAGGCATTCTCACCCTTTGACCTTCCTTCAGAAACAGAAAAAGAAGCGCGCCTCGCAGGCGCGCTTCTTTTTTCGCTATGCCGGATCGGCTCTTAATAGATTCTGATAGCAGCTATCAGAAAATCCCTATTTCCTATGAGGAGCTATGAACCGAGGCGGGGTCAGCGGAAAGAAGTTCCGCTATTAAGGCCCCGCAGAGATCAGAGCCGGATTACTCGACAATGTCCGTAGAAGCCGCGAGTTCCGTCTCCGTTTCGTATTCAGCAAGGCGCTTTTGAAGCGTAGCGATCGTAGCCTTCAGAGCCTGAGATCCGAGCACCATGTGCAGAAGGGGCTTCTCAGTATCCGCGGATTCAATGATGCGCGCGGCCATCTTGGCGGGGTCTCCCGGAGCGAGCCCGTTTTTCGGATCCAGCATCTTCAGGAACGCGTGCGTCGCGGAGCCGTCATACTCCGGCATCAGTTTGGCGACGCGGGCCGAACCGTAACGGAATTCCGTGCGCGCTCCGCCCGGTTCGACGATGGTAACGTCAATCCCGAAGGGCGCGACCTCCTGAGCAACGGATTCACAGAAACCTTCAATGCCGAACTTGGTGGCGTGGTAGAGAGAATTTCCGGGGTAGGCGACCTGTCCGCCGTAGGACGATATCTGAATGATTCGTCCGCCGCCCTGTTTGCGCAGATGCGGGATCGCGGCGCGGATGAAGGCGATCGAACCGCGCAGATTCGTGTTGAGGATGCGGTCGATTTCTTCAAGGGACAGTTCTTCAGCTGCCCCAAAGAGGCCGTAGCCGGCGTTGCTCACATAGACATCGATGCGGCCGTGCTTCGCGGCGGCTTCGTTCACTGTTTCAGTCACCTTGGCGGCGTCCGTGACATCCAGAATCACACAGTCAAACGTGTCCGGGTACTTTTTAATCAGATCGGCGACCTTCGCCGTGGAGCGGACGGTGCCGATGACACGGTCACCTGCCGAAAGAAGCTGTTCCGTCATTTCACGGCCAAAGCCGCTCGAAACACCGGTAATCATCCAGGTTTTAGCCATTTTCTCTTCCTAATAGCGGCGCGTAAAGCGCCTGTATCGATAGGAAGAATTTTAAAAAGCCTGCACGGCAGGAACAATTTTATTTATTATTTTTCGAATAAGAAATTCTTATAGAACCTGGAGGAACGTTTATGCTGCTGAAGCAGCTCAATTATTTCGCGACAGTGGCTGAACTCGGAAGCTTTACCGAAGCGGCCTACGCGCTCGGCATTTCGCAGTCGGCTGTATCGCAGCAGATCAAGGCGCTGGAAGAAGACCTCTCGGTTCAGCTCATCATCCGCAATAACCGTACCTTCACCTTAACCCGCGCGGGAGAGTATCTGGCCGTGCGGGCGAGGCAGCTCATCACGGAGACCGAGGCCCTGCGGCGGGAAACCGTTCGTATCTCCCATAGTAAAAAGCGCGTGATCCGTTTGGGGTTCCTCCTTTCCTACCGGGGGAGCGAACTCTATGAAGCGATTACCCGATACGCGAAAATGAACCCGGGGGTTGAGTTTGATATCGCGAGCGGGAGCCACGAGGAAATCTACGAGATGCTGAAGTCGGGCAAGATCGACTTTGCCTTGAGCGATCAGCGCAGAGCCTTTTCTGACGAGTATGAGAACCTCGTGCTTTCTTCCCCCGCGGTGCATATCGAGTGCGCGCCGCAATACAGTCCCGGGGCAGCGTCGAGCTTCCGCGCGGCGACGCTGCCCGATAAGCCCTGCATCCTGATTGCCGGTGTCGGCCAGCGCGACTCGGAAAAGAGCTTTTACCGGGAGCTGCTCGGTTTCTCGGGGAGTTTCCTCTTCGCGGATAACGCGGAGGAAGCCCGCCTGATGGCGGCGGCCGGGCAGGGCTTTTTCCCCGCGGAAGGAGAACCGGAGCCTGTAGCGGCCTCGTTTTTGAAACGGATCCCGTTTTTTAAGGACGACAGGCCGGTGAAGCGTAATTTCTGCGCGTTTTGGCTGAAGAACAATACGAGCCAAGTCATCACGGATTTTTCCGCTATTTTGGTTGACCTGTTTTCTAAAGACGTAAAGAGCGATTAATAAGATTTGCTTATTCGAATGACTGATTATTGAGATTGGAGCGTACACGGTCGCTTCGTAAGATTTCCCCTGCATTCATTCACAGGGGGAATTTTCCATGCAGCGCCGTCAACTGATCCTTTCGCTTTCTTCGCTTGCAGCCATCTCCGCGGTAAAGGCGAAGGAGGCGCCCAAGGGAAAAATTCTGATTGTTTATTACTCCCGCAAGGGCGAAAACTGGTGGGACGGCACGACCCGTGTGCTTCAGACGGGGAACACGGCGAGGATGGCCCGCGTGATCCAAAGGACCATCGGCGGCGATCTCTACGAAATAGAAACCGTGAAGCCGTACCCGGCTGACTACCGCGAAACCACGAAAGTGGCTCGGGATGAGCTCGCGAAGGAGGCTCGTCCCGCGATCAAAAAACCGCTGCCGGACTTCTCGGCTTACCGCGCGGTTCTGATCGGCCATCCGATCTGGTGGGGAAAGATGCCCCGTGCCGTGATGAATTTCATCGAGCAGGCTGACCTTGCCGGCAAAAAGGTCGTGATGTTCGCGACGCACGGCGGAAGCGGCCTGGGGACCAGCGCGGAGGACTGCGCTCGTGCCCAGCCCAGGGCATCAGTTACCGCGGGGCTTGCTGTGCGCGGCACGGCTGTTGACAGGTCAACGGATGAAATTGTCCGCTGGGCCAGGTCTCTCAGGCTCTGAGGTCGGGAGGCGTCATGAGTGCTCTTATCGGTCATATCGCGGCCTTTCTCTCCAATCTCTTTTTCGGACTGAGCATCCCGGTTACGAAGGAACTCCTGAGCTCCTGGCTTGATCCCATTGGATATACGCTCCTCAGAGCTTTGTCGGCCGCGGTGATTTTCTGGACAGCCAGTTTCTTTCTTCCGCGTGAAAAAGTGGCGGGCCGCGATCTTGCCATTATCGCGGCGGGTGCGTTTCTCGGCTTTATCGCGAGCCAGTTCCTCTTTGCCTTGAGTATGGAGGAGACTTCGCCCGTTAACTACGCGATGGTGGTCGCGCTGAGCCCGGTGATCGTGCTTTTGATGTCGGCCGCGCTTCACCGTGAAAAAATCACGGCACAAAAAGGGCTCGGCGTGACGCTGGGTGTGGCCGGGGCTCTCGTGGTGGTGCTGGGCGCTGGTTTCGGCACGGGCGGACGGAATAATCTGCTCGGTCTTCTCTACGCCTTTTTAAGCGTGGCGGGGTACGCCGTTTATCTCATGATTTCGGGCGCTGTCGCGCAGAAGTATCGCGCGGCAACCATCATGAAGTGGCTCTTTCTCTTTACGTCGCTCATGCTCCTGCCGTTCGGCTTTAAGGCCATTCCGGAAGAACCGCTGCTGAACGGCGGGTTCTTTACGCAGGGCGCGCTTCTCTTTGCCTACATCGTCATTTTCTCTACCGCGATCGGCTATTTCCTTCTGCCTGTGGCGCTCAGAAAGCTTCAGGCGACGACGGTAAGCGTGTACTACAACCTGCAGCCCATTGTGGCGTCGGTCTCCGCCATCGCGGCGGGGCAGGACTCGTTCAGCATAAGCCCCTCGCGGCCGCTCTGGTCATCAGCGGGGCCTGGATCGTGACCCGGGCGAGAAGGCCATAACGGAGTTTTTCTAGCGATAAAAGTCCTGCAGGATTTTTATGAAGTCCTTCACAGCTTTCCGCTTTTCGTTCTTATGGGTATAAAGCGAACAGGGAATCGTCTCTGCCGTATCAAACGGTGTCCAGCAAAACTCTTCGCAGTGATCGTTCAAAAAGTCGGGAGCGATGCAGACACCGCGCCCGGCCGCGACGTTCGTGAGTGTGGTGTCGTGATCGCGGCTATTGAAGTACGTCACTTTCCCCTCACTCACAACGCGGTTTTGAATGGCTCGCAGCACGGGCGGTGACCCCCCGCCTACCATCAGAGTGCGTCCCGCGAGATCTGCTGAGGTTACCTTCGCCTGCCTGGACAGAGGGTCATTCCGGTCAGTGATGAGGAAGAAACGGCTGTCAAAAAGATGGTGTCGGGTGATGTCGGGCACCCGTTTCATTTCGAAATCCATCGCGAAGAGAATGTCCTGTTCGCCCTTGAGGAACGACTCCTTGCATCCATACCAATCAAAGGAGGGGGTGATGGAGATATCCGGGTAGCGTGAGGAAAATCGGCGGATTGCTTCGGGCAGAAAATAAACGGCTGAACGGATCGGCATGGCGATCCGTATGTCGTTCTTAACGCTTCGGCTGAAATTCTGCCCCTGTTCGATAGCAGAGCGAAGCGACGCGTAAATGCTTTTAAGCTGCCCCGCGAATTGCGAGCCGGCCGGGGTCAATACGGCGCCTTTGCCGGAACGGTCAAAAATCTCGAATCCGATCTCTTTTTCCGCGGACTTGATCTGGTAAGTCATGGTTGGCTGGGAAACGCAGAGATTTTCAGCGGCCTTATTGAAATTCCGTGTTTTCGCGAGCTCAAGGATGAATTCAATCTGCTTGGTATTCAAATTCAGTCTTTTTAATCGATTTAAAAATTAAATTAATTATATAAATAATCGATTGGATTTTAATGACTGCGAAATCATAGAATTTTCTCTATGAAAAAGCGGCGGATCCGCTTGTTAATCTTTAAAAATCCTGTTGCAGGAACAAGAAATGTCACTCGAAATTTTGGAAGCTAAAGAAGCCATTCGCGAAGTCATTGACCGCTTTGCCAATCTGGAATGCGATGTTCATGCTCAGATGCCTTTCTTTACAGAAGACACGCATGTCGTGGTCTATATGGGCGGCAATCTCGCTATGGATATCCACGGGCGGGAGGAATTGGAAAAGACGTTCAGCGGTTTTACCTCGGGGATCAAGTCTTCCCATCATATGAATGGGCAGCAAGTCATCACGGTAACGGGTGACACCGCGGTAGACGAACACTATTGCCGCGCCGCGCTCGTTATGGAAGAGGGGGGCCGCGATATCGTGTCAGACAACTATATCCGTTACCGGGACACGCTGGTCCGTCAGAACGGAGAGTGGCGGATTGCGGAGCGTATTCAGCATTTCGTTATCACGAAGAAGCAGGCACTGGCATAAGCAGCGAGTGGGGCGGAAATTGTATTGAACAAAATTCTGACTGCGGGTCTGGCAGCGCTTTTAGCCGGCGCGGCTATGGCGGCGCCGATTGTCATTGAGTCTCAGGGGTCGTTCACCGTTGGCGGACGGTATGTTCAGCACGAAGGGACGTTCTCTCAGGAGAACTTTGTCGCTCCGGATGGTCAGCGGGCTTACGGTGACTTCGCCTATGTTCAGTACCAAATTCCGCATCAAGCGAGGAAGCTGCCTTTGATTTTTCAGCATGGAGGCGCGCAGTCAAAGCGCACCTGGGAATCCTCACCTGACGGCCGCGAAGGCTTCAGCACGCTCTTCTTACGGGCGGGGTACTCGGTTTATCTGCTGGATCAGCCGCGAAGCGGCGAATCGAATCTGACGACTCAGGCGATTACGCCGGATACGCCCTGGGTGAGCAATCCCATGTATGGGGATAAAACGCTTTACGTTCTTTCACGCATCGGGCACTTCAATGAAAAGGGGGAGCCGGTGCCAAACGAGCAGTTTCCGGCAGGCGAATCGAACTACCAGGCTTTCCAGCAGAGCTGGACCGCAGGCTCAGGTCCCTTGGACAATGATCTCAACGCGAAGGTACTCGCTAAGCTCGTTGATCAGCTTAAGGACGGTGGCATTCTGGTGACCCATTCCATGGGAGGAACGATCGGGTGGCGCGCCGCGATTCTGAGTGACAAGGTGAAGGGCATCATCGCGTATGAGCCGGGCGGAACGCCATTCATTTTCCCGAAAACGGAAATGCCGAGGATTACGGAGGCGAGGTTCAAGGCGCTCTCCGCCTCAGCGAAAGGTGTTCCTCTGAAGGATTTTCTGAAACTCACCCGGATGCCGATTGTTCTCTATTACGGAGATCATATTCAGGTCGGCTCAGCGAATGTTGGGGAAGATAAATGGGGAACGGAGCTTGCCATGGCGAAGCAGTTTGTCGAAGCCATTAACCGTCACGGCGGCGACGCGGTTCTTGTGCATTTGCCTGAAATCGGGATCAAAGGAAACTCTCATTTCCTCATGCAGGAAAAGAACAACAAGGAAATCATGAAACTGGCGCTTGACTGGCTGCATAGCAAGGGGCTGGATGGCCGAGAATAACGGCTGGTGAGATTTCTTTTTCTCCTTTCCCTGCGGTGTGCCGCGTCAGGCAAAACCGTCCCGGTATCCAACCTTCTCCGATCAATCCCTAAGAACCGCGCGTTTTCTTTCGCCGCTTTTCTTTCTCTGCGTGAGAATAGAGCTGTTACGAATAAAAAACCGTTCACTTAGGAGAAAACGATGGCGGATACTCGTGTTGAGCGTGACTGTCTTGGTGAAATGGAAATTCCGAATGACCGCTATTACGGCATTCAGACCACGCGGATGCTAGGGGTGTCAGGCGCCGCGGGATTGCCGATCGTTTTCTATCCGGATATCTTCCGCGCGATGGCGCGGATCAAGAAGGCCGCGGCCCGTGCGAACGCCGAGGCCGGAGCGCTCGATCCCGAGATCGCGGACGCGATCGTGAAGGCCGCTGACCGGACGCTCGACGGCTCGTTTGATAAGGAGTTCCCGCTCGACTTCTGGCAGGGCGGCGGCTACACCTGCCTCAACATGAATGTGAATGAGGTGATTGGGAATCTCGCGAATGAGATTCTCACGGGTCACAAGGGCCAGGACCGTGTTCATCCGAATACGCACGTGAACATGGGGCAGTCGACGAACGACACGATCCCGTCCGCGACGCACCTCGCGATGATCCCGAGGATTGACGCTCTGAGAAGCGGGCTCTGCGACCTCGAAGCCGCGTTTGAGAAGAAGGCGGAGCAGTTTAAGGAAGTCGTGAAGGTGGGGCGCACCTGCTGGCAGGACGCGCTGCCTCTTACCCTCGGGCAGGAATTTTCAGGCTACGCCTCAGCGCTCCGGCGTCTCATTCGGAAGCTTGAGCATGTCCGCCCCGAGTGTCTTCAGATCGTGATGGGCGGCACCGCGGTCGGAACCGGGCTCTCCACCGCGCCGGGTTACCAGGAGGCGTTCTATCGGTTTATTTCCGAGGATTACGGAGAAGAGATCCAGCCGATGGAGAATCTCTTCGACGGGTTCCAGAACAGCGACACCGTGGTGACGGTGTCAGGCGTCGTGAAGGAAATCGCCTGCACGCTCGCAAAATTCGCGAAAGATCTGCGGATCATGAGTTCCGGCCCCCGAGCCGGGTTTATGGAGATCGAGCTTCCCGCGCTCTCTCCGGGATCCTCCATCATGCCCGGGAAGATCAATCCCACGGTCCCTGAGATGGTCGTTCAGATCGCGCATCAGGTGATCGGGAATGATGTCGCGATTTCAGTCGCGCTTTACGACGGAGAGCTCGACCTCAATGTCTGGGACGCGACATTCTATAAGTGCCTCTTTGAGTCTTTCTCACTGGTCGAACGGGAAGTGACGATCTTCCGCCGCGACTGTGTGGAAAGCATCACGGCGAACCGCTCCCGCTGCATGGAGGAGGCTGCGGCCTCGATCGCGCTCTCCACGATTGTCGCGACCTGCTACGGGTACCCCACCGGGGTGAAAGTCGCCCAGTACGCGGCGGACCGCGGCTGCAAAGTGCAGGACGCGGTCGTGGAGCTTGGGCTGATGACAAAGGAAGAGGCCGATACGCTTGTGAACCCGATCCTGATGACGGATCCGGAAAGGATTGACGCGGCAGCGGCGGAATTCAAACGCCGCCACGCGAACGTGAAGAAAGCCTGAAACAGTCCGCCGTCCTAAAAGTCCGCCGCCTGGGGGAATTCTCACGGCGGCGTTTTTTTGGGGAGGACAAAGACGGCTTTTTTTAAATTCTGATAGATCCTGATAGATACTATTAGAAAGTATCAGAAAATATCAGGAAATATTAATAAGGAAAGGCAGAACCGCATTCCTCCGGGGCCGGATCAATTCTGCGCGCTTCGCGGTAGCGGAAACCGCCGGTTCGATGTACAAAAGAAAAAGAGCGTTCGGGTTCTAGCCGGACAGAGGATGAAATAGAGAGAGCCTTCCATGACAGACAAACGCCGTTTCCCGGATCCGCAGGAACTCGCGATTTTTCTTGAGGTCGCGAAGCAGAGGAGCTTTTCCCAGGCCGCGCTGCGGCTCGGGGTAACGACGTCATCCGTTTCGCAGTCAGTCACGCATCTCGAGAAGAGTCTTGACGCGACACTCGTGAACCGGGCTCACCGGCCGATTGAATTGACTTGCGCGGGTGATCGTCTTTACCGGAAGAGCGGTCCGATTCTGAATGAGCTTGAAAGAACCGTGCGGGAACTGAAACCCGCGCCGGGGTTTTACCCGGAGGTGCGCCTCGGGCTCTCGGAGTCAGTGAGCGGGACGCTGTCCCCCTGTCTTCTTCAGAAAATCCGAACGGTTTCCAACCGCATTACGGTGAGCACGGGGTTCATGAACACGCTGGCGAAAAACTTCCAGAACGGCGAAATCGATATTCTGATTTCAGGCCGCACATTCGTGAATGAAGCCGATCTCTGGCGGGGAACGATTTTCACGGAGGAGTTCCTGCTCCTCTTCCCGGAGTCCTGGGGCCGGCCGGTCACGGAAGAAAATACGCTTGACTCGCTCGCGCGGGATCTTCCCTTCATCACCTATAACGATCAGTCTGATGACAAGAGTCTCGTGCGGCGGCTCCTTCGCGCGAAAGGGGTTCCGATTATCGCGGGACCGCGCGTGGAGTCGAGCTACTCGATGGTGGAACTCGTGTCCGAGGGGAAAGGATGGGCCGTGATGGCCCCGACCAACATTTACCGGGGCGGGCTCTTTCTCTCAGGCGTGCGGTTCGCGTCGCTTCCATCCCCCGGACTCAAGCGAACGCAGAAGGTGCTCGCGAGGACGGATGAATATATTCCGCTCGCCGGCCGCATCGCCGGCTGGTGCCGGGAACTCTGTCTCTCCACCGTGAAGCCCCGGCTGAAGGCGCTTTCTTCAAAACTTGATGAGGCGGTATTCCTTCCCCCTCATACCCCCTAGCGAGCTTTTCTCTTTAGGAACCGAGCCTAAGTTAAGTAATCACTAAACTTATCCGAAAGTATTAGTGAAGACGATGTATGGATTGGGAGTCTGTCTCCAAAATGGGAGTCATTGGAGATGCAGCAACCAAATTCCTAAGGAGAAAAGAATGGCTGATACCCGCATTGAGCGTGACTGCCTCGGTGAAATGGAAATCCCGAATGACCGTTACTACGGCATTCAGACGACCCGCATGAAGAAGGTGTCGGGCGCCGCTCACCTGCCGATCGTTTTCTATCCGGACATTTTCCGCGCGATGGCTCATATCAAGAAGGCTGCCGCCCGCGCTAACGCCTCGGTCGGCGCTCTCGATCCTGAGATCGCGGAAGCGATCGCTGAAGCCGCCGATAAGACGCTTGACGGTTCTTACGATAAGGAGTTCCCGCTCGATTTCTGGCAGGGCGGCGGTTACACCTGCCTTAACATGAACGTGAATGAAGTGCTCGGCAACATGGCGAACGAGATCCTCACCGGCCACAAGGGTCAGGATAAGGTTCACCCGAACACCCACGTGAACATGGGCCAGTCGACGAACGACACGATTCCTTCCGCCACCCACCTCGCGATCGTTCCCCGGATCGACGCCCTGATCGGTGAGCTCCGCACCCTCGCGAAGGCTTTTGAGAAGAAGTCCGCTGAGTTCGCGGATGTCGTGAAGGTCGGCCGCACCTGCTGGCAGGACGCTCTGCCGCTGACCGTCGGTCAGGAATTCTCGGGCTACGCCTCTGTCGTCAACCGTCTCATCAAGAAGCTCGAGCGCGTGCGCCCGGACTGCCTTGAAATCGTGATGGGCGGGTCAGCCGTCGGAACCGGTCTCTCCGGCGCCCCGGGCTACAAGGACGCTTTCTACAAGTTCATTTCCGAGGATCTCGGCGAAACGGTTACCCCGATGGATAACCTCTTCGACGGTTTCCAGAACAGCGACACCGTGGTGACGGTTTCCGGCATCGTGAAGGAAGTGGCCTGCACGCTTTCCAAATTCGCTAAGGACCTCCGCCTGATGAGCTCCGGCCCCCGCGCCGGCTGGATGGAGCTTGAGCTTCCGGCTCTCTCCCCTGGATCCTCCATCATGCCGGGGAAGATCAACCCGACGGTGCCTGAGATGGTGATCCAGATCGCGCATCAGGTGATTGGGAACGACGTCGCGGTGTCTGTCGCGCTCTACGACGGTGAGCTCGACCTCAACGTCTGGGATTCCACCTTCTACAAGTGCCTCTTCGAGTCCTTCACGCTCGTAGAGGAAGAAACGAAGATCTTCTGCCGCGACTGCGTGGAAGGGATCAAGGCGAACCGCGAGCGCTGCATGAAGGAAGCCCGGGGCTCCATCGCGCTCTCCACGATCGTGGCGACGTGCTTTGGCTACCCGACCGGCGTCAAGGTCGCTCACTACTGTGAACAGCATGGCTGCGACGTGCACCAGGCCGTTCAGGAAATGGGCCTGATGACGAAGGAAGAAGCCGATTGGCTCGTGGATCCGATTCTGATGACGGAACCCGAGAAGATCGCTGATGCCGCGGCTGAGTTTAAGAAGAAGCACGCCGCTTAATACAGACGTCAAACAGTTACATCTCTCCAAAGACGTAAGCGAAGGGCGGTTCCTTTGAAAAAAGGAACCGCCCGTTTTTGTTTCTGAAAGCGAACCGCGGTCTCCGTAGAGACGGCGGCCTCCGGATCCGCTATTGTTGATAGGACAGCCGCTTGAACCGAAACCCAAAGGACCTCCCGCTATGCATCGCAGCAGCCTTGATCTGCAGACTCTCAGGATCTTTCTTGAAATCAGCCGTGACTGCAACATGAGCCGCGCGGCGGTGTCGCTCGGGCTCACGCAGTCCGCGGTCTCTCAGGCCGTGCATCGGCTGGAGGCCGCCGTGGGGGCGGAGCTCCTCGACCGGCACTCACGCCCGCTTTCTCTCACAGTCTATGGGAGGAACCTCATTCAGTACGCGGCGCCGCTTGTCGCGGATCTCGATGGGCTGATCGGCGCAATCAGGCCGGGGGCGGGGCGCTACCCGCTTGTCACCGCGGGGTATTCGGAGTCAGTCAGCGCGACATCCGCCCCGTGGCTCACGTCGTACCTAGAGACACGGTCTGACAAAGTGGTGGTTCAGACCGGGATGACCGCGGAACTGATTGAGGCGTTCCTGAATGACGATATCGATATCCTGATCGTCCCGGATCCGCTTCTCGACACCGATGGCCTCTGGCGGCAGAAGGTCTATGAGGAGGAGTTCCTTCTCGTGCTCCCGGGGAATGAGAAAGGGGAGGGGGAGGAGGCGCGGCGGCGCGCGGCGTCCCGCCTCCCCGTGCTGATCTATAACGGCCAGTCCGCTGACCGCGAGATGATCCTGAAGTTCACGGATTCTCTTCCCTTCCCGGCCTTTGAGCGCTACGCGGTGGAGTCCAGCCGCACGATGATGGGACTCGCGAGCCTCGGCGAAGGGTGGACTGTGGTGCCGCCAGGCAATATCTGGCAGGGCAGGGACTACGTGCCGGAGCTTTGGCTTCACCGCATCCCGGGCGCTCCGATCGTGAGGCCTCAGTACGTGATCGCGAAAGAGGGGATTTACAGCCGGCTAGCCGAAGATCTCGCGTCGCAATTCACGGAAATTCTCGAAAAGGAAATCCGCCCGAGATTCTCGGCGCTTAACCCGATACTTTCCGACGCGATCCGTCAGCCGTAGTCTGAATTTGTGATACAACTATCTGAAAAATAATCAGAATTCAAAGTTAAGCCAAACACCTAAAAGAAGTATTAATTCTGCTAATAATTCTCGGAAAACTGACCGGATTAGGAAAAAATACCTACGAAGGCTGGAGAAAGGATTAGATCCAGCCGCCCAATAAGTACTCCATAAGAAGTATCTAACGGGCAACCGGTCGGGAGGCGCTTCCTAAGCGTCTTCCCCTTGTCAGAAACAACAGGAGAGGGGGTCAGGTCCTGAGGCTCAGGTGAGCTGGAGCCAGACGGACCGGATTTCCGGGAATCACTATGACAGCAACCATACTTGAATTTGTAATCGTGCTGGCGGCTATTCTGCTTGGCGCCCGACAGGGCGGCCTCGCGATTGGCTATTGGGGCGGTCTGGGGCTTGTGCTCCTCGCCGTGATATTCGGCGTCACTCCGACCGCGCCTCCGGTCGACGTGATGCTGATCATTATGGCGGTCTGCATGTCAGCGGCCGCCATGGACGCGGCGGGCGGTCTCGAGTTCCTCGTCCGGATTGCCGCGCGCATCATCCGCTCGAATCCGAAATACGTGTCGATCATCGCGCCGCTCGTCGGCTTCTTCCTCACGTTCTTCTCGGGTACCGGGAACCTGATTTTCGCTATCCACCCCGTGATCTATGAGGTCGCGTATTCCGCCGGCGTCCGTCCGGAGCGTCCGATGGCGTCCGCCACCGTGGCGGCCCAGATCGGCATCACGGCGTGCCCGATTTCAGCGGCTACCGCGGCTCTGCTCGGCCTTTTCGCGGCCTACGGCCACGCTGAGGTGACGCTTTCCTCGATCCTGATGGTGACGTTCCCCGCCTGCCTGATCGGCGTTCTCGCCGGCAGCTTCATCTACATGTTCTGGGGCAAGGAACTGAAGGACGATCCTGAGTATCAGCGCCGCCTGAAGGCTGGCCTCGTTGAGCCGCCGGAAGCGATTTCTGATCAGCCGCTCCCGAAGGGTGCCAAGCTCTCCGTCGGGATCTTCCTCCTCGGCGTGTTCCTCATCGTCCTTACGGGCTTCTTCCCGGAACTCCGCACGATCCACGGAAAGCCTGTCAGCATGTCGCTCGTGATCGAGATGGTGATGCTCGCGGGTGCCGCCCTGATGGTTGCCTTCTGCCACGTGAATCTCGATGTCGCGTCTAAGAGCCCCACGCTCCGTGCGGGTGTCGTGTCGGTCGGCGCCATTTTCGGTATTGCCTGGCTCGCTGACTCCTTTATCGGCGCGAATAAGGGCTTCTTCATGGAACTCGCCGGTGATCTCGCCGCTCAGGCTCCGTGGCTCTTCGCCTTCGTGCTTTTCTTCATGAGCGCGCTGCTCACGAGCCAGGGCGCGACGACCCGCGCCATCATGCCGCTCGGCCTCACGCTCGGCATCCCGGTTCCGCTGATGATCGCGATGTTCCCGGCTGTGAACGGTCTCTTCTTCCTCCCGATCACGGGCCCGGCGCTTTCTGCCGTGAGCTTTGACCGTTCGGGTACCACGAAGATCGGGAAGTACATCCTGAACCATTCCTTCCAGATTCCGGGAATCGTGATGGTGGTGGTGTCGGTTGTGGTCGCGATGCTGCTCACCCAGCTCGGGCTCTGATGAAGTAAAGCCTTCCGGCTGAAAAGCGGCTGCCGCTTGACGCCGGAATGCGGGAGTCAGATTAAAAACAGGGGGATTCTGGAGAAGTTTTCTTCAGAGTCCTCTTTTCGCGTTTTTTCGGGGCGGGGGCACCGCCTGAGGAGATAAAACATGGCAAATCCATTGGAAGCGGGCTTTTCAGAGGACCATCGCGGGAAGATCCGCAAACCCCCGCGCGAGAGCGTGATCCGGAACATCATCAGTCCGGCGATTGAGGAAGACCGCGCTCACGGATCGTTCCAGGATTACCTTGACATCAATAAGGCGCATGTCCTGATGCTCGCGCGCCAGGGGATCATCTCGGAAGAGGTCGAAAAAGCGATCCTCACGGCGACTGACCGAATGGCCGCGATGGGACCGGAACCGGATTTTCCGCTCGACCCTAAGCTTGAAGACATGTATTTCAATCTGGAGCGCCATCTGATCGAGATGACGAGTCTCGAGATCGGGGGGCAGCAGCATACGGCGCGCTCCCGGAACGATCTCTTCGCGACCTCCGCCCGCATGGCGTACCGCCGGTACTATTTCGCGATCGCCGGCCGCTTTATCGCGATGCGGAAGGCGATTCACGCGCTCGCTGAGAAAAATAAGGACGCGGTGTTCTCGGGCTACACGCACCTGCAGCCTTCGGAACCGATCACGTTCGCGCATTACCTATCCGCGATTCTCGCGTCCTTTGAGCGCGATTACCGGAGGTTTTCTGACGCCTACCGGACGCTTGACCGGTCGCCGCTCGGAGGCGGCTCCATGGGTTCCACCACGTGGAATATCGACCGCGGGATGACGGCGGACCTCCTTGGGTTCTCCGAGGTGATCGATAACTCGATCGACTGTGTCGCGAGCCGCGACTACGGGCTTGATATCGCGTCAGGCATGGCGGCGGCCGGAAACACCCTTTCCCGCTTCTGCTTTGACCTCTATATCTGGGCGACGCCGGACTACGGCTACGTTGAGGTAGATGACTCGGACGCGGTCTGCTCTTCCATCATGCCGCAGAAGAAAAACCCCTGGACTCTCGAGCACATCAAGGGGAAGGCGGCGCACCTCGAGGCCGCCTGGATTTCTGTCTTCAGCGCGATGAAGAACACGCCTTACACACACTGCCAGGACGTGAATGGGGAGGCGCTTCACTGGCTCTGGCCCGCGATGCGGGAGATGGAGGCGTGTCTTGAGATGATGACAGACACGGTCTCGGGGCTGAAATTCAATAAGGAGCGGGCGCTTGAGACCGCGCGCGGAAATTTCTGCACGGCGGCTGAACTCGCGAACACGATCGTGCGTCACGACCATATTTCCTTCCGCACGGCGCATGAGATTGTCGCTGAAGTCGTGAACCGGATGATCGCGGGGAATCTGAAGGCGGATGAAACGGGGCTCTCTGTCATCGCGCCGGTGTTCCGCGACGTGGTGGGGCGGGAAACAACAATGACAGAGGATGATGTCCGATCAGGTCTTGATCCGAAGCGGATCGCGATGGCGAAGCGCGTCACGGGGGGTACGGCGCCTGACGAAGTCGCGCGGCAGCTTGAAAGCCGGCTCCGCGCCATCGAGTCTGATGATGCGGAACTCGCGCACCGGATCGGGCGGGTCGCGGACGCGAAGGCAAAGCTTGAGCGCGAAGTCCATGAGGTGATTGGGTAGGCGCTTCGGGCGGGAACGCCGGGTTCACGCGCCAGGAATATTAGCGGAGCCGCGGTCAGGTTATTAAATCCGCTAATAGAGCGTGAACCGCGGACGGCGTGTCCGTAAATTAAAAGACGCGGCAGTTCTGCTGCAGAAGCTGATATGGAGAGTCCGCCTTCACGGATTTTCTCTGACCGTCCCAAGGGGGAAATTTTTCCCTTGGGACTTTTTTTCGGATGAGAGCCGGCACGGACGGAATCGCGTGGTGACCGGCGGGGCAGTGCGGGATGAGTGAAATCGTGGTTGCCGTCATGGCGTGCTTCATGGTGCTTGGAGCCGCTGATAAGGCGCTCTTCTCGGGGCGCTTAGGTTACGGCGAGGAGTTTGAGAAGGGGCTTGGGGCGATGGGGCCGCTCTCGATGAGCATGGTGGGGATTATGTGCGCCGCACCTTCAATCGGCGCTTTTCTCGGCCCAGCGCTGACACCCTTTTTCACCGCAATCGGGTCCGATCCATCCGTCGCCGCCTGCATGGTGCTCGGAGTGGATTCGGGCGGTCTGCCGCTCGCTCTCGCGCTCGCGAAAACTCACGAAGCCGCGATGCTTTCGGGGCTCGGGCTCGGGGGGTCGTTTGGCTGCATCATGACATTCGCGCTTCCGATCTCACTCTCCATCTGCTCTGAGGAAAGCCGCCCGGATGTGGCGCGGGGCCTTGTCGCCGGCATCATTGCCGCTCCCTTCAGTCTCTTTACGGTCGCGGCCGTGATGGGGTACGGGTTCGGGGACGTGCTGAGGCTCGGGCTCCCGGCGTTCGCGGTCGCCGCGATCCTCGCGCTTCTTCTCACGTTCTGCCGCGACGCGGCGGTCCGGGGATGTCTGCTTGTCGGGCGGCTCATGATGGCGGCCTTTGTGGTGCTTCTCGCCTCGGCCGCGATCGAGCACTGGTTCAGCGTCACGCTGATCCCGGGGATGGCGCCGATCGGGCGGCAGCTTGAGATTGTGGGGGAAATCGGCGTGATGCTTTCAGGAGCCTTCCCGATGGTGAAGTTCGCGGAGAGGCACTTCGGGGGCGCGATCCGAGGGCTCGCGCGGCTTCTCCGGATCGACAGTACGGCGTCGCTCGGCATGATCGTTTCGATCGCCAATCCGCTTCCGATGTATGTGACGCTGAACCGTATGACGCCGGAAGGCCGCGTGGTGTGTTCGGCGTTTTCAGGACCCGTGCTCTGCCTCCTTGGCGATCACCTTGGGTTCATCACCGCGGCGTACCCCGCAGGCACGATTCCGATGCTGGCAGGGAAAATCCTTTCTGCGGTTCTCGCGCTCATGATCGCGCTCCTCCTTGTCCGCGCCGGGCGCGGCAAACAGGCCGCGGCAAAGATGGCTTAAGCGTCTTACCGAATAACACCTCGCTTTCCAGGTTCAATAAAAACTCATAGTTTCTGATAGGAACTGATAGATACGCATAGAAACTATCAGGTTCTATCAGAAACGCGCTGCAGGGAAATCCATCAGAGCCTCCGGCGCCTTCCGATCGGAAGCTCTGATTTTTATAAAATGACGCTCAGATCCCCGGTTCCGGATGAGACGCCGGCCGCGGATCGGTAGGCACGGGTGATGGAGGGGTGCTTTCCCCTGATCCCCATTTCTGTCCGCCGGGACGCTACGAAAAGTCTCAGAGGTCAGAAATGATCAGCGAAATCGTGGTCGCCTGCATGGCGGTCTTCATGGTGATCGAGGCGGCCGACAAAGCGCTCTTCAATAATCGCTTCGGGTACGGAGAGGAGTTTGAACGGGGACTCTCCGCGATGGGTCCTCTCGCGATGTGCCTTGTCGGCGTCATGTGCGCGGCGCCTGCGATCGGCCGGGCGGCAGCCCCGGCGTTAGGTCCTTTATTCACGGCGATCGGGTCAGACCCATCGGTCGCGGCCGGCATGATTTTCGGCATTGACTCGGGCGGTCTCACGCTTTCCATCGCGCTCGCCGCGACTCATGAGGCCGCGATGCTGTCGGGGCTTGGGCTCGCCGCCTCGATGGGCTGCGTCATCACGTACGCTCTTCCCGTGTCGCTCTCGATGTGCGCGCCTCGAAGCCGTCCGGCGGTGGCGAAGGGCCTTGCGGCCGGGATCGCCGCGGCTCCCGTGAGTCTCTTTGGCGTCGCCGCGGTGTCGGGTTACAGCCTTTCAGGCGCTTTTATCACCGGGATCCCCGCGTTTCTAATCGGCGGCCTCATGGCTTTTCTTCTGATCACGCGCCAGGACGCTGCGGTCCGGGGCTGCGTGCTCTTCGGAAAACTCATGATGGCGGCCTTTGTCCTCCTTCTCGCCGCCGCGGCGATTGAGCATTGGTTCGCCCTAACACTCATCCCCGGGATGGATCCGATCGGGAAGCAGCTGGAGATCGTGGGCGAAATGGCGGTGATGCTTTCCGGCGCCTTCCCGATGGTGAAGTTCGCGGAGAGGCATTTCGGCGGGGCGCTCACGCGGCTCGCGCGTCTCTTCTCGATTGACGGTCACGCGGCGCTCGGGATGGCGGTGTCACTCGCGAACCCGATCCCGATGTACCTGATGCTCGATCGGATGACTGAGCGCGGAAAAGTGATCTGCTCCGCGTTTTCCGCGCCGATCCTCTGCCTCTTCGGTGACTATCTCGGGTTTATCACGGCAGCTTATCCGGAAGGAACCGTTCCCATGATGGCGGGGAAAATCGCGGCGGCGATCGCCGCGCTCCTCCTCGCGCTTCTGCTCTGCCGCGCGGAAAAGCGCGAAGTTTGAGGCATCGACCTTTAAAAGACGTGAAAAACAGGAATATTCGAAGAATCCGGTCCCTGTTTTTTAAGCCCTGCCATGTCTCAGATATTAGTTTTACTGATAGCAGGGGGCGGAAAGCCGCTCGATCCGTAGACTGGATCGTGCGGGACCGCTTGAACTCTCTCTATGTAAGGCGTTCAGGTCTCTGCTTCTCTCTGTTTTTTAGTGCGCAGAATCTCTTCTACTCTGCTCCGCCCGGAAGACCGATACCCTTCCGGGCTCTTTTTTTCTCCTGGATTCACGCGACCCACTGATACTCGCGGTTCGTGTGCTCAAGCATCTTCCGAAACCGCACCTCAAGCCAGTCAAGGAAATACCGGACCCGCTTTTTCCGATAGGCGTTTTCGGTCGCGAAGAGGCAGCCGATACGAGGAGGCCGGGTCCAGCCTGGCATCACCGGAACGATCTGCCCCTCTTTGATTCCCTGAATCGCGAAGTAGAACGCGAGATCCGGAATGATCCCGCCTCCCATCAGCATCGCGTCGCGCCCGTTGATCTGGCTGTTAAAGGTCATCGTGCGGCGCCACGAGATCCGTTCCTGCACGCCATCTTTCGTGAGGTAGGTGACGGTCTTCCGGTTCGGGAGGTTAAGAAGAATGCCGCGGTGGTTTTTGCATTCCGCGGGGCGCGCGGGCTCCCCGAAACACTTGATATAAAGCGGCGACGCGCAGGCAATAAAGGGCATAACGCCGCATTCCCGCACTTCCATTCCGGGCGGGAGCGCTTCCTGCGGTTTATACATGAGGACGACGTCATTCCCGCTCTCTGTCGCGCTGTTCAGGACATCTGACACACCGGAATTCATTTCCCGAAGATCAATCACGATATTCGGGTGATCCATCTGAAATTCAACAAGAGAGGGCGTGAGGAACTGCTGCCTGAAACCGGCGGTGGAGCAGACCGTGATGCGGCCCGCCATCGCGTCCGTGTCATCCTTCAGCTCTTCAAGCATCTGGTGATGGAGCTTCAGGATTTTTGAGGAGTAGCGGTAGAACTGCGTCCCGTAGGATGTCAGCTGCATCGGGCGCTTCTCGCGGTCAAAGAGCGCGACCCCGAGCTCGTCCTCAAGCTGCCTCACGGTGCGGAACGCGTTGCTCGTCTCTGTATTCAGTGCGTCGCTCGCCGCTTTCACGCTTCCCGTGCGGACGATCTCACAGAATACGTGAAGGTTTTCAAGATTCTGCGTTTTCTTCATGTTGTGATCAATTTTGATTCATTAATGACCATAATAAACCTTTACGGAATCGAATTTGATATAGATAATTTTGCCTAGGATGTTTCAGGTGGACAGGCACTAAGTGCTTACACAATCTGAATTATCTTGTTACATCTTTCCTTAATCCGCGCTTCCATATAAACAGACGCGGAACTTTTTAGGAGTGTTAGATCAATGTCCCGTATTGAGCATGATTTCCTTGGCGACCTCGAGATTCCTGATGACGTGTACTACGGCGTTCAGTCCCTGCGCGGCAAGGAAAACTTCCACATCACTGAGCACTCGATGAATGAAGATGAGTACTTCATCAAGGCTTTCGCTCAGGTGAAGAAGGCTGCCGCCCGGACGAACAAGGAACTCGGCACGATTCCGGCGAACGTCGCTGACGCCCTGATCTACGCCTGCGATCAGCTGCTCGAAGGCAAGTACCGCGACCAGTTCG
>OOCI01000563.1_pt1 | contig 34304 bp, 8 predicted proteins | sample 1671761 | NCBI WGS metagenome assembly OOCI01 (sample SAMN06348190, study PRJEB24527) | human gut metagenome | biome: human gut; feature: ankylosing spondylitis patient; material: feces | host: Homo sapiens | place: China | collected 2015-10
CTTTATGGGCCACTATTCTTTTCTCAGGCTTTGCACTTGAAGTGATAATTCGCCGAAAAAAGTGAGTTTTCCGGGGAAAACGGCGGAAGGTCGGTCGTCTTCCGACTCCCGGAACGAAACACGGAGTCCGTCGCGCCCCTGAATAGGTCGGCAGTGAATCAAACGTACCAGAGGCGGTACCTGTGTTTTGTCACGAACAGTCTCCGGCGTCCGCTGTCGGACCGTGAGGAAAGGAGAACTGTCGATGCCTCAGTCAAAAGAAGGAAAACGGTATCTGCGAAGCGCTCTCGCGCTTGCCGTGGCAGGCGCTTTCGCTGCCATGCATCCGGCCTGGGCTGACGTCCCGGAGCTGGAAACAAATTCAGACGGCGCGTATATCAATGTGACCGCGGGGACGGGTACGGGTGAGACCCAGAGCGTCACCGGGGACGCGGTATCGATTACGAATTCAGGGAATGCCCACGCGCTGACCCTCACCGGAACCGGAAACACCATTCTCATTGATGGGACTGAGTCTGTTTCGATCACGGCGAATTCCCAATACGCCCCGATCTCGAACTTCTCCGGAAATCCCTGGGCGGAAACACCTTCGTCCTACTCCGCGGGCGGCACGATTGATATTGAGTCAGACGGCACAATCTCGCTCTCGAACACCGCGGGCGGCAATAATCAGGTCATTGATATTGAGAATGGGGATAGCGATACGCCGCTCACACTCACCGTGAATGGCGGGAAAACGGTGTCTCAGGTCGTGATGACGGGGAATGTCCTCACGCAGAACGAGGGAACGAGCACTGAAATCAACCTCACGGGAACGGATTCAAGCCTCACGGGTCAGGTGTACGCGAAGGACGGCGCGGCGATTACGCTGAACGTCGATCCGAAAGCAGGGTCGACGGCAACCGTCACCGGATCCGGCCTCGCTGATGGCGAGGATTCCGTGATGACCGTGAACGCGAATAACGCCGTGCTGAATGGCGGGTACTACGCGCTCTCAGGCGGCACGACCACCGTGACACTCACCGGGGACACCGTGCTCACGGCTCCTTCGACAACGTCCGGATTCTCCGCGGTCCTGGGGTCTCTCCCGACACGGCCGGCCACAGTGACCAGGACCTGCACCGGCAACTCCTGCTCCTACACCGTCACGATTGGGGTGGATATCCGAGGGGTCATTGGGTTCATCACGAATAAAAACATAGCGGGCGGCGCGATTTCGGGGGCCTCTTACACGGCGGTAGCGGAAGCCGGCACAGTGGTAAACGGGGATCTCGTCGCGGAAGATAACTCTGAGATGACGCTCACGATCGGCGGGACGCTGAACGGCTACGCGGATGCCTGGTACGGGTCCACCGCGGATATCACCGTGACAGGCGACTGGACCGGCGACTCCACGGCGTACTACACCGGCACGAATACGATCGATCTCACCGGAACCTGGACGGGTGACGCGGACGCGTATCTCGGCGGAACGCTCACCGCCACGATCGCGGAAGGCGCGCTGTGGACCGGTGACGCCGAATCTGAAGGCGACAAGTCTGAGGGGTATGGTCTCCTCACGGTGGATAACACGGGTACCTGGACCGGCGACGCGAGTACCGAGGACGCCGGTTCCTCGATGACGATTACGGACGCTGGCACCTGGAACGGAAACGCAGCGGCGGCTTCAGGTTCTGAAATGACCATCGATGTCTCGGGCACCTGGACCGGGGACGCCAAAGCGTCTGACTCGGGCACCACGCTCACGATTACGGATTCAGGCGTGTGGAACGGCAGCGCGGCTGCCGAATCGGGAGCCGCGGTGACGGTGAGCGATCTGAACCAGTGGACGGGTGACGCGACGGCGACCGGATCCGGTTCCACGATGGGCATCACGAATACCGGAGTCTGGAGCGGAAACGCGGCAGCCGAAGACGGCGCTGCTCTCACTGTCAGCAACCTGAAAGAGTGGACCGGTGACGCGAAAGCGACGGGATCCGGCTCCACGATGGAAGTGACGGACGCCGGCGTCTGGAACGGGAGCGCCACGGTCGCGGATTCCGCCGTGATGACAGTCGGCGCTCTGCAGACCTGGAACGGAAACGCGACGGTCACGGACTCTGGATCAAAACTTACGGTCTTCCTCCCCGGGACCTGGAACGGCAACGCGTCGGTGTCGGCCGGCACGATGACACTCGCGCTGGATGGTACCTGGACCGGTGACGCGGCGGTCTCAAACGCCGGCCGCATGGACGTGGCACTGAACGGGACCTGGAACGGCAGCGCCGCTGTGACCTCTAACGGCATCATGACCGTTGACATGAATGGCACGTGGAACGGGAATGTTTCCGCGACGAAGGGATCCGCTGTGGCCCTCAATATCAAGGGCACGTGGAACGGCTCGGTGGTCGAGGCGTCCGAGGACTCCACGGTCGATATCACGGATAACACGTCATCCAATACGGAAACCAAGACAGAAACCACAGCGGATACGACAGAATCCACTTCGACGCACGGCGTCCTGCGGTTCGCGCGGCTTCTCGCCGTGAATACCGCGTCGAACGACCTCACGGATACGTCTGACACCACAGAAGCCACGGGGACGGACGATGCCGCGGATGCTGAAGAGGAATCCACCCCGGCACCCGGTGTCAGCGTGAATTTCGAGGGTGACAACGTGAGCTGGAACCTCACGGGGGATTCAGAGCTCTCGGGTCTCAATATCGGAGACGGCACGATTTCGTTCCCGACCCCGGCAGCCGGTGAAGCCTTCACGGGCACGACGCTCACGGTGAACGGCGACTACACGGCGAACAACGCGACACTCAATATGACGGCATCGCTCTCCGGCGCGAATTCCGCGTCTGACCTCCTTGCTGTCACCGGTGCCGCGACTGGAGCCACCACGATCAACGTGACCCCGGTGATGTCGACCGGGGAACCGAAGGCGGATGGGGTGGAACTCGTGTCCGTCGCGGGGGATTCCTCGAACGCCACGTTCACGATGCCGGGGACGCTGAAGTCCGGCGCCTATATCTATAGCCTCAAAAAGGCGGGTTCCGGCTGGTACCTCATGAACACCGTGGAAGCGCCCGAAAACGTGACGGGCACCGTGATCCCAGGGACCTCTGATCTCTCGGCCCACGTGATCCGCCCGGAGATCGCTTCCTACGCGAATAATCTCTACACCGCGAACACCATGTTCGCGATGAAGCTGTCGGATCGTCTTGGCGAGACAGCTTATTCAGACGCGATCAAGGCGGCCGGAAAGAAGGCCGGCAGCTTCTGGGTGAGAACGGCCGGAGGCCACACCCGGAACGTGATGGCGGACGGCGAAAACACGACCCGCGGGAACTGGGGTCTCGTGCAGCTCGGGGGTGACCTGATCTCGTGGCCCACCTCAGGGACGCACCGGATGCATGTTGGGCTCATGGCCGGTTACGCGCACGAAAGCAATAAGACCGGAAGCGACACGGCGGATTATTCGTCGAAAGGAAAGGTCTCCGGGTTCTCCGCCGGCCTTTACGCGACGTGGATGAATTCGAACCCGACGGCGGATGGCCCGTACGTCGACGCCTGGCTGCAGTACCAGCGCTTCAAGAACACGACATCCGTCGGAAACTACGCGGAAGAAGAGTCGTATCACTCGAAAGGCTTCACTGGAAGTCTGGAAGCCGGCTACACGTTCGCGCTGAAGGATTGGCAGAACGGCGCGGTCTCGAACGCCGCGAGGCTCAGGCTTGAAGGTCAGGTGATCCGGATGGGGGTCCGGGCGAATAACGTGACGGACAGCACGGGGACCGTTATCGAGGGCACCGGGGCCGGAAACGTGAGAACGAGGATCGGTCTGACGGCGTTCCATCTGTTCACGAACGACACGCGCGGCACCGCGGTGAAACCGTATCTGACTCTCAATTGGATCCACGACACGAAGCGGTTTGGGTCCGAGTTTGATGGGGTAAAGAACACGATCGACGGGAGCCGCAATGTCGGAGAGGTGAAGCTTGGCGTTGAAGGCAAACTTCGGAAGAATGTGAGCCTCTGGGGCTCAGTCGGGTACCAGGGCGGAACGGACGGCTTCCGGAACGTGGAAGCGCTGCTTGGAGCGAAGATCCTCTTCTGATCGCTTCAGTACGCTGACATCAACAAAGGTCCCGCGGGGTGATCCCTGACGGGACCTTTGTTCGATAAAGAAGTCAATTTTTCTTTACATAACCTGTCAATTTAGTTATGTGAAGAGAGCTGCAGAAGTGAGCGCCATTCGGCTCCGGGGAAGCTTTTCTGATACGCTTTCAGACCCCACAGATCCCGCGCCAGCATTGGATCTTCTTCTTCTGATTGCTTATAGCGCAAAAACCACCGAATAACGATTAATATAGCTATCGTAAATTGTTAAAAGCAGTAATGGGATAGCGTCGCTTCGGACTCTGCTTCTGAAGTGAACGAAGGCCTCGACGGATACCACCACGGATAACTTCTGAGCGGCACCCGGACTCGCCCGGGCGCGGTCCCGAAGGAGGAGCGGTGATGACGAAGAAAACATTTATCCGGAACGCCGCGGCGGCCGCGGTGCTCGCCGCGATCGCGGCGGCACCGGCCTGGGCGGACGATGTGACAGTGACAACGCAGGTAACGGAGTCAATTCCGGCCTCCGACGACGACACCGCGCCCGATAACGTCACGATCAAGGGGCCGCACTACGCGTCACCCAGCCAGTACACGGACACCGCGCCCGCGGCGGTGCTGCTTCCTTCGGGCAGTTCCATTTCAATCACCGGTACGAAGAGCGTTACGATCGAGAACAGCGGCTATTATGTGAAGTCCACAAAAGACTACCTCGAGGGCGCCGTGATCGCGGCCAGTGATGACGCAGAGGCCGCCAACACCTCTTCGGGAGTGGATTACAGCAGCGCGGTGAATGGCGGATCGGTTGACATCGAGACAGGAGCCGGCGGGACGATTCAGATTCTCCGGAAAGAAGGTCTGCAAGTTGCCGCACAGCAGGGGGTCATTGTGCTCGCGAACGCGCAGGACGCGGATAAAGATCTCACGCTGACGATCAATGGAAACAACGCCGCGTCAGCGGTGACGATTATCGGCCAAGTGGTTCTCGCGGGCCCGCGTGCCACAGGACTCATCAATCTCACGGGAACCAGCAGCCTTTCAGGCAGTATTACCGCAATGGGCGGCGCGTCTATTGACGTGAATCTCGAGGGCGATGGGTCATCAATAAAATACACAGGCTACGCAATAAATCGCTTGTGTGCTGACGGGCAATCGTCTGCCGGGACACCTTCCAAGATCACCCTGAATACAGGAGCGGGAACCGAACTTCAGGACCAGGTGGATGTGAATGACGGCGCGACGGCGGATGTCACGGTAAACGGCGAGTGGACCAATAATCTGTACATGCGTAATTACAGCGGGGCGAGCGCCGTTACCTCGGCTGAGCTGACGATAAATGGAAATTGGAGCCGCGGGGCCATTTTATGGGGAGGCGGTTTGAGCCTCACCGTCAATCTCAATGGCGTGTGGTCAACTTTTAATGACTATGGAATTGTTATTCACGCGCCGGGAGTGAACGACTCCGAGGCACCCACTTCTGTACTCTTCACGATCAGCGCGGCTCAGGCCGCGGACTCATCGGAACCCGCTTATTTTCACGGCATGCTGCGTGCTGAAGACGACGCCACAATAACGGCGTTTGATAACGGGGTTTTTGTCGGAGATGCCTGGGGCGGCTATGAGGCCAGCGGCGGCACCGTTAACGTGACCGTGAACGGCACCTGGACCGGAAACGCCATCGCGGGAAGCGATAAATACCTCTTTCAGGATTCGGAAGCCGATGAAGAGGATGACGCCGGAACCGGCGCGGTCACTGTGACCATCGGAAAGACCGGGGTCTGGACGACCGAGGGGCAGAGCGTTTCGGGTGATGAATATGAACCGTGGTACGCCGACTGGTACGCTCCGAGATCCGTCGCCACGGAATCAAGCCCGCTCACCGTGAAGGATGACGGCAAGTGGTACGGGTCCGCGGACGCGCGATACGGCGGCACGCTCGATATCACGATCGGTGAGGGGGCGCTCTGGACTTACGCGACAGACTCGCTGGTAGTCGATGAGCTCTACTGTGAGGAGATGGACTGCGCGCGGTCCACAAAAACCTTTACAAGAACAGATCTGAGCGGCGCGTCTCAATTAAAGGTCCAGGATGACGGCACCTGGATTGAAGGTGTGACACTCACGGATGACGGCACCGCGGGGAATATCGTTATCGGAAAGACCGGCACCTGGTCTCACCCCGAGGTCAGAGAGGATGACACGGAGACTGATCTCGTCCTTAACAGCCTCGCCGCGGTCTCAGGCGGCGCGGCGCTCACGGTCACGAATGACGGTGTGATGACCGGTTTCCTCACGGCGGACGGCGCGGGGACCGCGCCGAGCTCGATCACCGTCTCCGGGTCCGGCGCGTGGGATGGCGGTGTTCTGGTGACAGGCGGAGCAACGGCTGACATCACGATCGGCACGGGCGGCACGTTTACAAACACCCTCCTCAGTACAGAAGAAACGGCGAGCGTGACAGAAGGCACTCTCTCGGTCACGGACCTCGGCACGTGGACCGGAAACGCTGAGGCGAGCGGCTCCTCCGCTTCCCTCACGACCGCGGTCAGCGGTGTCTGGAACGGGAACCTCACGGCGACGGACGGCGCGGCAGCAGCCTTCAGTACCCTGTCCGGCGGCACCTGGACCGGTGACGCGTCGCTCACCGGTGCCGGCACCTCGGGCACCGGGACGATCGCGGGAACGTGGAACGGGAATCTCGTGACAAGCGACTCGGCGTCCGCGGTTCTTACGGTGGCGGATGGCGGTGTCTGGAACGGGAATGTCACGGCGGACACGGGTTCTGCCTCGGTTACCGTGAACGGCACCTGGAACGGTACGGTAAAGGCCACGGAAGCGTCAGGCAGCACGAGCACCGTGTCGCTCTTCCGGGTGCTCGCGGCGGCAGTGCCGCAGGCGTCCGCGGTGGGTGTTGATCTGACACTTGGAAGCACCGGTAACTGGAACGTGCCGGGCGACGCCTCAGTCCGGAACCTGACGCTCGCTGGCGGCACGGTGACTTTCACGACGCCAGAGGACACCGCGTCCTTCACCGGAACGACGGTCACGGTGACCGGGGACTACGTGTCAGACGGCGGGACGCTTGTCATGAACACGGTGCTTGCGGGGGACGGGTCGGCCTCGGATAAGCTCGCGGTCGAAGGAAGCACCTCCGGCACAACAAAAGTGAAAATCCAGAATGTCGGCGGCACGGGCGCTCAGACGACAGACGGAATTGAGATGATCGCGGTCGCGGGGGATTCTTCCGGCACGTTTGAAACCGCGGACACGGTGCGGGCCGGCGCTTATGTCTATAGCCTCACTCAGAACGGCAAGAACTGGTACCTCACGAGTCTCCTCAGCCCTGAGCCTATCCCTGATACCCCGGTGACTCCAGATACACCGGATATCACGCGCCACGCGGTGCGGCCTGAGATGGGGAGTTTCGCGACAAACCTCTACGCCGCGAACACAATGTTCGCGATGAAACTCTCGGACCGCCTGGGCGAAACCGCTTTCTCGGACGCCCTGAAGTCGGACAAAAACTCCGGGAATGTCTGGATCCGTACGGCGGGCGGCCATACGCGGCACGGCATGGCGGATGGCGAAAACACGACCCGCGGGAACTGGGGTCTCGTGCAGATGGGAGGTGACCTCGTCTCGTGGCCGACCTCGGGTTCGCACCGGCTGCACGTGGGGCTCATGGCGGGGTACGCGCATGAGTCCGCGAAGACCGGGAGCTCTGTCGTGAACTATCAGTCGAAGGGGAAAGTGTCCGGTTTCTCAGGCGGCCTCTACGCGACCTGGATGAACTCAAACGCGACGGGAGACGGGCCGTATGTGGACGCCTGGCTGCAATACCAGCGGTTCAAGAACACCGTGACGAGCTCAGACTACGACGTGGATGAAACCTACCACTCGAAGGGCTTCACCGGGAGTCTGGAAGCCGGGTACACGTTCGCGCTGAAGGATTGGCAGAACGGGGCGGTCTCGAACGCCGCTCGTCTCCGCCTTGAAGGGCAGGTGATTCGGATGGGCGTCCGGGCGAACAATGTGACGGACAGCACGGGGACCGTTATCGAGGGCACCGGGGCCGGAAACGTGAGGACGCGGATCGGCGCGACACTCTTCCATCTGTTTACGAACGACACTCGCGGCACCGCGGTGAAACCATATATGACTCTCAATTGGATCCACGACACGAAGCGGTTTGGGTCCGAGTTTGACGGCGTGAGGAACACGATCGACGGGAGCCGGAATGTCGGCGAAGTGAAACTCGGGGTCGAAGGAAAACTCCGGAAGAATGTGAACCTCTGGGGTTCTGTCGGGTACCAGGGCGGTACGGACGGTTTCCGGAACGTGGAGGCGCTGCTAGGCGCGAAGATCCTCTTCTAGGAAACACTGAACCGTACGGAATCAGCGCTGATTCCCCCTATAGCCTTCCGGTTTAAGCGCCGGAAGGCTTTTTCATACCCGGATACCCTAAATCGTAATGTTCCTGCCGCTCATACACCTCGAAATGGATCCGCCTTTCTGACAGGTCTTGGTTGAATCCGGTGTCAGATTCTTCGACTCAGACATCAGGAAATGGCTTGCAACCACCGGATTTATTAGGATGCAGCCTGGTTTCCTTATGGTTGTAATTTATGCAAGATAGGTTAACAAAAAGCGTAAAATTCGAATTGATAAGATTTGTAAATAGCATCTGACAGGGGGAATCGCCCCTCGAGCGGGAAAGCCTTCCCCGCTCCCCGTGAACCTCCCCCGAAGTGAGACAGATATCCGAGAGCCCCGCCCGGCCGGGTATCAAAGGAGAAGTGAATTCCATGAAGCGTGAAAGAAGAGGTTCACACGGTTTTATCCGGACCGCGGCGGCCGCGGCCGTCATCACGGCGCTCGCGATGCCGGCCGCCTGGGCTGAGGCATACACCACCAATTCGAGTATCACGTCCTCGATTCCGGCGGAAGGCGCTGAAACGCCGGAGAGCGTCACGGTGAGCGGCGTGACGGAAGCCTGGGATGATGGATACGTGCTCCCTGCAGTGTATCTGCCGGAGGATGGAGCCACCGTTGTGATACGGGCGAAGGGCGACATTACGCTGAAGAATCAGGCGCCTATTGACAGTGACGGTGACAGCGGCGGCATCGTCATCGGGTCGGATTCTGCAGTCCTGGCACCGAAAGATGTTAACCCCGGCAGTTCTGCCCGGTCGGGCGGTGAAATCGATATTGAGTCGGCGGGCGGCGTCATCACTATCGAACGGACGGATGTAGATCCGAATAGCCAAGTGAAATGGTATCGCTGGGGAGACTACTTTCTTAATCGGCCAGCGGTGGTGATGTTTAACCGTGATGGGGCAACGGATCCAATGAAATTCACGGTGAACGGCGATAAAACGGCGTCTCAGGTCAATATCACCGGGGGTATCCATTTGACCGGCGCGAATACCACTGGACTTATCAATGCCACAGCGGCCGGATCAACAGTCTGGGGCACGATGGACGTGGATGGCGGCGCTGATCTCACGTTCAATCTGGAAGGCAAAGACACAGTTTATGTAGGAGGTATCCCAATAAGTTTAATTGAGCCCGGAAAAGCCTACCGTGGTATTTCTGTGTCTGACTCCTTGTCGGACGGCAGCAGCACCTCTCATCTGACCTTCAATATCGGAGCCGATGCGAAGGCCTATACGGATGTTGATGTTGATAAAGATGGCGTCGCGACTGTCACTGTGGACGGTGAGTGGATAGGAGGGGCGAGTAACCGCAGTAAGGCGGGGATGACCGTGAATATCAACGGGCTCTGGAGTGGGGTGGTTTTTGCTGGAGCCCAACTTGATGACGTCCCCAGTGTTACATACATCAACGTCAACGAAAGGGGCACATGGAGCGCTGAAAGCCCCAATAGCTGGTTCGATCTGGAACTGACATCTGTTCTGAATATCAAGGTATTTGGTGATATGGTGAACGATCCGGAGAATGCCGGCTCAATGACGGGCACCACTGAGAATTTGGACAGCACTCTGAATCTGACGATCGATGGGAAAGCGGCTGGCTCTATCCTCTCTGAGTATACGGAGTATCAAGAAGGCCGCGCACCTGAGACGAACGTGACACTCGGGGGATTCTGGTCAGGAAGCCTCTACGGGGATGGCGGCGTGATGGATGTCAAGGTCCTGAAAAATGCCCGGTGGACTTATACGGGCAGCGACGCCGGGTATGAGAGTCTCGGCCGCACCCTGCTTGAGAACGAGAGCTCATTGACCGTGAAAGATGACGGGGTCTGGGAGGGAGCTCCGAAGCTGAAAGACGCCTCGTCACTCGATGTCACTGTCGGTGAGACCGGCACGTGGACCTATGTGCTTAATACGACACAGGCGGTGTTCGATAACGATGAAGACTTCAGTTTTGACGATCCCATCTCGATCGGTACGGCCTCCCATACGACGACGGAAGTCCTGGACGGAAGCCGGATCAAGGTTGAGGATAACGGGAAGTGGATCGAAGGGCTGGTTCTCCAGGACACCGGAACGACCGGAAGCGTCACGATCGGGAGCACCGGTCTCTGGCAGCACCCGACTGATAAGTCGAGTGACTCAATGACGGAGTTTGAGCTCGACAATCTCGCGGCTGTTTCAGGCGGCGCGTCGCTCACGCTCACGAATGACGGATCGATGACCGGCTTTATCACAGCGGACGGAAAGCCTGAGGCCGGAAACACAGTGACGGTGTCCGGGACCGGAGCGTGGGATGGCGGTATCACGGTGACAGGCGGGGCATCGGCCGACGTCACGATTGGAGCCGGCGGGAGTTTCCAGAACACGATCCTTTCCTCTCAGGAAACCGCGAGCGTGACAGATGGCACTCTCACTATCACCAATAACGGCACATGGACCGGGAACGCGGTTGCCTCCGGATCAGCTTCCACGCTCACTGCCGCGGTGGGCGGTGTCTGGAATGGGAATCTCAGTGTGACAGATGGCGCAGTGGGAAGCGTCACGGTGAAGTCAGGCGGCACGTGGAACGGGAATGTGAAGCCCGGGACGGGATCCGCCTCGGTCACGATCGGAGGCACGTGGAACGGCGGGGTTGAGAAGACGTCAGAAAGTGAATCCGCGGAAACGGAGCCATCGTCCGAAACCACGGCGGTACACGGGCTGATGCTCCTCGCGGCTGCCCCTGTATCTGATACCGCATCTGCCGTGAATCTCAGCTTCGATGGGACGGATGGTGTCTGGAATATGCCGGAAAGCGAGGCGGTTGATTCCCTGAATCTTGGATCCGGCACCGTGAATTTCCCGGCCGTGACAGATCCGTCATCCTTCACGGGATCCACGCTCACGGTGAACGGGAATTACTCGGGTGACGGCGGGACGCTTGTGATGAACACCGTGCTTGAAGGGGATGAGTCGGCCACCGATAAGCTGGTTATTAACGGCGACGCATCGGGCAAAACCTACATCAAGGTGAATAACGTCGGCGGCGCGGGGAAGCAGACCGACACCGGAATCAAGCTAGTTGAAGTCACGGGAAATTCGGCCGGCTCGTTTGAGACCGCGGGAACGGTGAGAGCCGGAACATACGTGTACAGCATGAAGCAAAGCGGAAGCGACTGGTATCTGACGAGCCTCTTCTCGCTCCCGCCGGAACCTGAGGAACCGGATACGCCGTCCGATATCACGGTTCATCAGGTGCGTCTGGAAGCGGCGAGCTACGCGACAAACCTTTACGCCGCGAACACGCTCTTCTCGATGAAGCTCTCGGACCGCATGGGTGAGTCTGCCTACACGGAGGCTCTGAAGGATACCAACCGCAACGCGCGGGGCGTCTGGCTCAGGACCGAAGGCGGCCACACGCGCCACGAGATGGCGGATGGGCAAACCACGACCCGCGGGAACTGGGGCCTCGTGCAGGTGGGGGGTGACATCGCCTCCTGGCCCGCGTCCGGCGCGAACCGGTTCCACGTAGGTCTCATGGCGGGCTTCGCGCATGAGTCCGCTAAAACCGGGAGTTCCGTCGTGAACTACCAGTCGAAGGGGAAGATCTCCGGGTACTCCGCCGGCATCTACGGCACCTGGATGAACTCGAACCCGACCGGCACCGGGCCGTACGTCGACACGTGGCTCCAGTATCAGCGGTTCAAGAACACGGTGACGAGCTCAGACTACGACGTGGATGAGACCTACCACACAAAGGGCTTCACGGCGTCGCTCGAAGCCGGGTATACGTTTGGACTGAAGGACTGGAAGAGCGCCTCTGGAGTCGATAACGCGACGCGGCTCCGGCTTGAGGGCCAGGTGATCCGGATGGGCGTCCGGGGCGGAGATCACCTTGAGCAGTCGATCGGCACCTTAGTCGCCGGGACCGGGGCCGAAAACGTGAGAACCCGCGTTGGTCTTACCGCGTATCACTTGTTCTCGAATGACGCTAAGGGGACGGCCGTGAAACCCTACCTCACGCTTAACTGGTTCCACGACACGAAATCGTTCGGTTCCGTGATGAATGGGGTGAAGGACACGATCACGGGAACGCGGAACTTCGGCGAATTGAAGGTTGGTCTCGAAGGGAAGTTGACGAAATCCGTGAACCTCTGGGGCGCGGCGGGTTATCAGCAGGGCTCGCACGGTCTCAGGAACGTGGAAGCGATCCTCGGCGCGAAGATTCTCTTCTAGCCAGAAGTGAGGGCCTCGGAGTGAGAAATCTCCCGGGGGTCCGGATATCAATCCGTTTAACCACAGCCCTCCCTGGGTTACCAGCGGGGGGCTTCTTTTTTTTCTTTCAGGATCACCAAAACATCCTGATGCTTGACGCCGGTTGACCTTTGCGGTCCCGGTTGACAGGGAAAACAGCCAAAAGGGTGAGATTCCGGGGATTTTCTCCTGTCATTAACGAGACCTTACAGACTGATCAATTTTCACAAACGGCAGAAGCGGTTTGATGGCGGCCGCTGTCTCTTTTTTCCGCTCTGAATACATGACAATGCTTTGTAAATAAATAAAAATAATGTGTTTTAATGAACTGGGCACGGATTTCGGAAATGGTAAATTTTATTGTTTAAATTTGTTAAAAAAGTTATGATTGCAATTAAAGAAACAGCGGCCGCTGTTACTGAACACCTATCGCCCGCGTGAGTTGAGAGAAAGAGAAGCGCGTCATGAGTGATCGATAGGGCCGGGCGGCGAGAGCCTCTCCTGATGAGGCGCGGGGCCGTGAGTCGGGCATATGAGGAGGACGCGATGAAGAGCGAGACACGAATCCAGAGGCACTATTGCCGCACGGCCGCGGCGGGAGCGGTTCTCGCCGCGATCGCTGCCATGGCGTCCCCCGTTTACGCGGAAACGTATACCGGGGTCACCGCGTCGATCCCGGAGTCCGGGAGCGAGATGCCGTACTCCGTCTCGGTGGAAAGCACCGCGGCCTGGGTGTACGGCGGAGAAACCACGATCCGGACGACCGGACGCGTGAACGGGGCGGACGGGGCCGGGGTTTACCTCCCGGGGTCCGGTTCCGGCATCACGCTTGAAGCGACGCACGTCTCTATCGACGCATGGGATGAGGAAAGCGACCCGGTGCTCATCATGTCGTCCCCCGAGATGACCGCCGCGTTTGATTCCCCGTCGATCCCGGCGCTTGTCTACCCGGAGCTCTACATCGAAGACTCAGGCTCTGAGGCGAATCTCAGGTTTTACAGCAGTCTCACGGGAACCACGGATGGCGGTTCGATCAGTATCGGGACGGGGGCCGCAGCGAATCCGTACGGCACGATTTCGATCTATGGCGGCGATATCCTGATCGCGAACGCGGCGGACGCCGTGAATCCGCTCACTTTCACGGTGAACGCGGAAAAAACCGCGAATTACGACGTGGATATCAATGAGACGAACATCGTGACGTCCGGCCCCAAAACGACGGCGCTTATTAATCTCACGGGTTACTCACCGACCTTCTCGGGTTCCATTCAGGTGCTCGACGGCGCGGATTTCACGCTGAACGCGAGAGGCCGCATCTCAGGCTACAGCATCAACGTAACCGGGCCCACCACCGACCGTCCGCATCTCTCAGGCACCGTGATCGCGTCGGGCGGCGGCACCGCCGAGATCAACGCGACGGACGCTCAGGACGACCAGACCTATATCGCGAGACCGGGCGGCACGGTCAGGGTTAACCTTCAGGGGGCGTCGGTTCAGGGCACCCGGTTCGCGTACGACACGAAGACGCTCGTTTATGGTGAAAATTCGGTTTTCGAAGAAAACATATCCGAGGATTCCATCGCCTATATGAACTTATCGGGCGCGGGCGGAAGCTCGTCCACCGTCAATGTGGGCGGTGAATGGTGGGGGAGCGCGTATCTCACGACTTACCTCCCGTCGCTCGACACCTCGGCTCAGGCGGAAGGGGGCGGCACCATCCCATCCGCTCTCAAAGGGACGACATCGGCCTCCTCTCTCACCGTGAATGTGGAAGGTGAATGGGACGGCAGTGCGGTGGTTGGGCAATACGTGAACCTCATGCATATCTCTAATGGCCAACCGCTGCTGCCGGATTTCAGTGAGCGCCGGGATCCGAAGTCTCCCTACTACATCCCGGCGGATACCGATCAGACCGCGCAGGTGACCGTGAATGTCACGGGAGACTGGGACGGAAGCGCGTGGGCGTGGGACGCGGGGGGCCGGATCAGCGTGATCGTCGGAAACACCGGCGAGTGGACTGGGGTGGTTGGGGCGACGAATGGCGGCCGGGCAGAGGTGACTTTGGGCGAACCCGCGGAGGCGGTCGAGCCTGATACGAGGCCTGTCTGGAATGGCGACGCGGTGATTGAGAGCCGAGGCACCGCTTCTCTCACCATCAACGGCAACATGCGTGGCGACGCGATGGTGTCTTACCGTACAGAAAGCGAAGACGAAGCGGGGAGCACGGTGAGCGGCGCCTCTGACGGCGTGAAGTCCTTCGTCACCGATGTGAGCGGCAACTGGACCGGTATTCTGGAAGGGACGCGGGGCTCTGACAGCACGGTGACGATTGAGGAGGGCGGCCTGTGGCGTTACGCGGATTACGCCGATTTCCAGCCGAATTCAAGGCTCACCGCTATGGCCATGATCAGTCTCACGGGAGGGAGCCACGCGGATGTCGATATGAACGGCACGCTTTATGGCGCGGCGTCTCTCGCTGAGGATTCAGCTCTCAGTCTCACGATCGGGAAGTCGGGCTACTGGACATACGTGCGGCCGGATGATGATCCGTCTCAGGGGCCGATCCGCTTTAATCCCGAGCTCCCCCCCGGGGCCGACTTCCAGACTCAGCCGGTTCCGTCCGGCCCGATCACCGCGGAAGTGAAGGACGGGGGCTCGATCACGCTTGAGGTCGACGGGACGTGGAAAGGCGACGCGAGGACGCGGTACCTCGGGACTGACGAGGATGGGAATACGGCGGGCGACCCCGCGGCGCTGGGAACCGGGAAGGCCGCGGGAGTGATGTCGCTTGACGCCGCGGTGAACGGCACCTGGATCGGAAGCCTTGAGGCGCTCGGGGGCTCAGATTCCCGCGTGACCGTTGATCAGGGCGGCGTCTGGCGCTACAACACCGAGACGCAGGCTGAAACGTGGGTCGCGGATACTGTAATGGACACTCTCTTTAAAGATGAGAACAACGAGTCGTACGGGGGGTATCTGCTTGGAGCCAACTTAGGAGCGCCTGCCGCCGCCGTGGCTTCTGAACTGAGTCACGTAACGATCGATATCGCGGACGGCACGCTCTACGGAAGCGCGGTCGCTGCAGGAGGCGCGATCGATATCACGGTGGGAGAAAAGGGCACGTGGCTTGAACAGTACCCCGATGAAACCCCGTTAAGCGAATTTCCGAGACCTATCACCGCGGTGTCGGAGGGGCTGGGATCCTCGCTTTCTGTCACGCTCAATGGCCAATGGACGGGCGACGCGGTGGCGGGCGACCGGGGAGAGCTTGCCGTCACGATCGGGAAAACCGGTGTCTGGCAGATGTCGCCGGATAATAAAACCGTTGGCGAAAAGCTGAGCGGCGGAGCGTACGAATTTTTCCTTCTCGTCCCGCCCGTTTATAACCCCGGGCTCTGGAGCCGTCTCTACGGCAAAGCGGCGGCGGGCGGCGAGTTTGAAGCGTCGGACTTCCCGATCCTCGCCTATGTGGATACCGGCTCCTCCTTCACGCTCGAGAACGCAGGCGATATGACGGGGTCCGTCTTTATCCTCGGCAGCTATCAGGATCCGCTTTATCCGGAGGATTACGACGATAATCCCGTGCCCACGGTTACGCGGACCGAGTTCAAGGGATCCGTGAGCGGGCATTGGGACGGCGCTCTCTTCGCGGCGAACAGTGTGAGATGGAACGCGTCGGACCTTACGGGACCGCTTGAATCCTCGAAGTCCGAGGTGAGAATCGAACCCGGCGGTCTCTGGGAAAATCATTCAGAAGGGATCCCCGATACCATCACGGCGCAGACCGGGGCCGAAGTCCGGGTGACGGACTACGGAACGCTTCGCGGCACCGCGCTCGCGGCGGGTGATGGCACGTCGCTCGCGGTAAACGTGGGACAGGGCGGCGTCTGGGCGATCGGTGACGGCAACCGGACCGGAACAGCGCCCGCGGCGTACGCGGTGGATCAGGCGTCGCTCACGGTCGGCGTGGAGGCGGGGGGTGAGTTTTCAGGCTCCGTCCTCGCGAAGGGCGGCGCGGCGGCCGGCGTGAATAACAGCGGCGTGTGGACGGGCAGCGCGAAGGCGGATGATGCGGCAGTCACCCTGACGGACGGCGGCGTCTGGACCGGTAACGTCTGGGCATCTAACAGCGGCACGGCAGACGTCACCGTCACCGGATCCTGGACCGGCACCGTGAAGGATCCGGGGCTTGATATCACGTACGAACGGATAGATTTTGAGGATTGGGATGGAACCTTCCCGGCTCTCACCCCGGCGGACCCGGCTGCGACTCCGGGAACGGTCGCGGTGTCGGTCACGGGTCCCGCGGCGGTCTGGAATATGACGGAAAGCACGGCGGTCGACACCCTGACTCTTAACTCGGGGACGATTAATTTCCCGGCCGCGCCGACCGACGGCACTTTCTCCGGATCCACGCTCACCGTGAATGAAGACTTCACGGGGAACGGGGGCACGTTCGCGATGAACACCGTGCTCCTCGCGGATGACGCGGCGACGGATAAGCTCGTGATCAATGGCGATGCCTCAGGCACCGCTCTCATGACCTTTAAGAATATCGGGGGCACGGGAGCGCAGACCGTGGACGGCATCCGGGTCGCGGAGGTGGAAGGGAATAACACGCTCACGATCACGAAACCCGCAAAGAATTTCCTCAAAGCCGGCGCTTATGTCTATCAGCTGCAGCAGAAAGAGAACAGCTGGTACCTCACGAGCCAGAAGCAGCTCGTGATTCTTCCGAGAACGGATGACGATGACCCGACTTCGGGAGACGAGCCGACGAAGGGCGATACGCCCGCGGCGACCGAGCTTCCGGACGTGATCCCGGCGACCCCGGGGCTTAGTAACCACATCGTCCGACCGGAGATCGGCGCTTACGCGAATAACCTCTACGCCGCGAACACGCTTTTCTCGATGAATCTCGAGGAGCGTCTGGGCGAAGTGAAATACGCGGACGCGATGCGGGGGAAGGATGGCGAAAAGTCTGGCAGCTTCTGGATCCGGGCGCATGGCGGCCACACCCGGAACGGGATGGAGGATGGAAGCCTCACGACCCGGGGGAACTGGGGCGTGATGCAGGTCGGGGGTGACGTGATCAGCTGGCCCACATCCGGTGACCACCGGCTGCATGCCGGACTGATGGCGGGTTACGCCCACGAGTCGAGCCGCACGACAAGCCCCGATGCCGGCTACACGTCTAAAGGCAAGGTCTCGGGCTACTCGGTCGGTCTCTACGGCACCTGGATGAACGAGAAAGCGGACGGCACGGGGCCGTACGCGGATCTCTGGGCTCAGTGGCAGCGGTTTAAGAACCAGGTGTCCTCTTCAGTCCCCGAAACCGTCTCGTACCACGCGAAGGGCTTCACGGTGTCACTTGAAGGCGGGTACGCCTTCGCGCTGAAAGATTGGCAGTCGGACGACGGCACGGATAACGCCCTGCGGCTCCAGCTGCAGGGTCAGGTGATCCGGATGGGGGTTAGGGATGACAGCGTGAGAGACGCGATCGGCACGTCGATCGTTGGGCTCGGGGCCGGGAACGTGAGAACGAGGCTCGGGGGCAAGCTCTATTACCAGAAGACAAATGACGCGAAGGGAAGAGCCTTCAAACCCTTCCTCGCGCTTAACTGGTACCACGACACGAAGGCCTTCGGCGCGGCGTTTGATGGCGTCGCGGACCGGATCGACGGAGGACGGAACACGGGTGAAGTGAAGGTGGGGCTAGAGGCGAAGCTTCGGAAGAACGTGAACCTCTGGGGTTCTGTCGCGTACGAGGCGGGGTCCGAAAGCTACCGGAACGTGGAGGCGCTGCTCGGCGCGAAGATCCTCTTCTGACCTGATCCGTTTTCAGTGTCATTAAAGCCCTCTCCTGGATCCTCCGGGGGAGGGTGATTTGTTAAGGCGGGTTAACACAGAAAACCGGTGTCCCCGGGAAGTGAGACAGAGTCTTGTGACGCATTAAATGCAACTGAGGGGTGAAGTTTAGCAAATCTGATCAGTCATTAACCATAACTTACGATTGAAGCCTAATTCCTAAATAATTACCGGAAAGCGAAAAGAATTTACCCCTATTGTTTTATCAACTCTGAATAAAATATCAATAAAAAAGCATACAAAACAATGAATTGAGAATATTGATAGAAATTTTTTAAAGCTATATTGACTTGTTACCTTTAAATAATTCCGTTATCATTGGTAGCTTATTAAAAAGCGGTCTGGTTATTTAACACACTCATAAATTTCTTTATTCGAAAAAGAAAAAAGAAACGCCAGACGGGTGCCTCACCAGCACCTCACACCAAAGGCACCGGCCGCGACAGCAATGCACAGAGCGGGCGTGAAAAGCGCCCATCAGGGAGAAAACCACCGGTCTCCCGTTTACCCCAATTCATTCAGCGAGTTAACCCGAGCGGAAAACGCCGCGGTTACGCCCGAGGCAGGGCAGGCGCCTCAGGCGTAAAAGCCGTTTATCCGGTCGGATATGGAGAAGTGTTCGATGAAACACCCGGCAGAGAAAAACCATTTTTACAGATCCGCGGCGGCGGCCGCCGTGATCGCGGCGATCGCGTCCGCGTCAGCCCCGGCCTGGGCGGAGACGGATCCCGTTACCTATGAGCACGTGACGGAATCGATTCCGGCAGGGGAGGACGCGGCCCCGGCGTCGATCGTGATTACGGGCTTTGGAATATTTCCCACTCCGAGCGAAGCAGATGCCGCCCTTACGGAAACTGTGACGACAGAGGGGACTCCTGGCGTCTATCTGCCGTCTGACGGCACGTCGATCACGATCCGTGCGGATGAAAGCGTCACCATCGGGGGCGGAACGGCAGAAGCGGGCTCGCTCCCGGTTTTGATCGCGTCCGATACCGTCCTCTCCCTGACCACTGATTATTCGAAGGAAAACGCGATGATCGGCCGGATCATCATCCCGGGAGCTCCCGCTTTCAGTCTCTCGGGCGGTCGCGGCGGCTCGATTGATATTGAGACCGGAAAGGGCGGCGCGATCACGCTGGGAAGCGGGATCGTGCTGCTATCGGGAGGTGACAGCGCGTCACCGCTCACCTTTACCGTGAATGGAGAAGGCAATGCCAGCTCTGTCGCGGTGGATAGCACGATTATTGCCTCAGGAGCGAATACCTCAGCGACTCTCAATCTCACTGGAGCTGAATCCAGCTTTACCGGATGGGCAGACGCCTCTGACGGCGCGTCGATTGAGATCAATGTGACGGGTGAGCTTGTCGATAGCGAGAGAAATGCTGATACAAAGGTCTCGGCGGGGACCCTCTCCGGTCCCGTGAGTGCCCGGAATGGCGGCAGTGTAACGATTACGGCCTCTGACGCTGACGTGTCGAAAGCCTTTCTTATGGCCGGTCCCGGGGGCTCCGTCACCGTGAATCTCAAGGGAGGCTCCTGGCAGGGGAGCCGCTCAAGTGAGGTGATCGCTTATGTCTACGGGAAGGACTCCCAGTTCAAGGAGACCGCCGGGTCCGGCACGGATGTGATGGGATCCTTCATGGGGGCCGGCGGCAGCCAGACTTCACTCCAGTTTGACGGCAGCTGGAATGGCGATGCGGTGCTTTCCAGCCTTCTTCCGATCGAAGAATACGGCACGGATGAGAATGGAAAGCGCGTTATGACGGGGTACAGCGCGCCCCTTGCGTCCTCCATGACCATCACCGCGAATGGCGACTGGCAGGGTGACGCGGAGGTCTATTTCCCCTCTGAGACTCAGACCCAGGATCAGGAATCCTCGTACTATGGTCTCGAGCCGCAGAACGCGGTTCTCAAGGTCACGGCGAACAGCTCCTGGGATGGCGACGCGAGGGCGGAAGGCAGAGGCTCGAAACTCGATATCACGATCGCGGAAAAGAAGGCGTCGGAAGACGACTTCCCCGTCGCGGTCTGGACCGGCGACGCCGTGATCTATGACAAAGGCACGGCGACGATTCTTGTTAACGACCGATGGGACGGGAACGCTCAGGTGTCTTACGCGGAGCGCGTCAGTTCGGACTGGTCTGACCCCCCGATCACGACCATGCTTATCGCCGATCAGTCAGGGACTGAAAGCACGGGGGGCGAGGAGGAGACCGCGTCTCAAACTCAGCCGAAGTCCGGGGTTGAAGACGGCGTGAAGTCCTTCACCGCCACGGTGAACGGCATCTGGGCCGGTGAGCTTACAGCGGAAGGACTTTCAGACTCCTCTGTCACCGTGAATGAAGGCGGCGTCTGGCGCTACGGCAGCACAGGCGGCCGCGTCGCCGCTGCCTCGGTATCTCTCATGTCGGTTCCGAGCGCGAGTGACGGATTCACGACGGTCACCCTTGACGATCTTTCGCTCTCCGATTCAGACGCTTCTCTGACTTCGCTTACGATGCTTTACCCGCAGCGCAACGCCCCGGTAACGGCCTATCTCGCGGACGGCAGTCACGCGGACGTGACGGTTGACGGAGCGTGGTACGGAAGCGCGGTCTTGTCTGAAAGCTCCGCGATGGAGGTGACCATCGGAAAGACCGGTACCTGGACCTATCTCGCGCCGTCATCCACGGATAAAAACTACCGGGATGACGACTCCGGGAATGTCAACGTGAACAGCCTTCTCGAGGCAAGCCTCCCGGTATCGGTAGGCCCCATTTACTTTAATCCGTATTCCAACGAAGGCGGCATGGTCACGGCTGATGTTGAGGACGGGAGCCAGATGCAGGTGAAGGTTGACGGCACCTGGACCGGAAGCGCGATGGCGCTTTACTGGGATACCTCCTCGCTGATCCCGACCCCACTCCCCAGCAACTCCTACATACTCGCGTCCGCTGTGTCAGACCCTGGAGAGAGCGATGCGGAGGAGACTGAGATAACGCGCCCGAATACGGGGCTCGAGGATAAAGTGCTGTCCTTTAAGGCCGACGTGAATAACGCGTGGGTCGGGACGCTTTACGCGGGTGCCGGGGCGAACACCGAGGTGAATGTGGGTGAGAACGGCGTCTGGCGCTATGACCCGGACGCTATGCTTAACAGCGGCTCTCTCATCCCGACCCCGATCAGCACGAACGTCCTCGCGAGCGCAGCGGTCTCGGGGCCGGTTATCCCGTCATCAGGTCCCATTCTCATTGGATACAGCCCCGCGTTCCCGACCGCGCGGCTCACGGATTACAGTCACCTCAAGGCGCAGGTTGACGGAAAGCTTTACGGCGGCGTCACCGCGAGTAATTATTCTTCTTTCGAGATTACGATCGGTGAAACCGGCGAATGGGTGAACCGGTATCTCGGCGACCCGGTGGTTGAGGAGACGGCGGCGTCTGCGTCTTCGAGCCCGTTCCCGTTCTCGGTGAGGCAGAGGAGCACGAAGAGCGGCCCGGTCTCAGCGACCCTCGCTATGGGAAGTGAAGGCACCGTGAATGTGCATGGCGTTTGGACCGGGGACGCGCAGGTCCAGGCGGAATCGAGTCTCACTGTGAATATCGGGAAGACCGGCGCCTGGCAGCTTTCGCCCGATAATGAGCCTATGCCGATAAATCCCATCCCGGTGTCCGAGGAGGTGAGCGCTCTGTCGGACGAGGGGACGGAAGCGGAAACGGAAACGCTGCCTGACCCGATGCTCGCTTTCGTGGCGATCGGCTCGAGCCTCACCTTCAAGAACGAAGGCACGATGATCGGGTCGATTGAGGCAGCCGGTAACCCGGTACCACTCTTTACGGATCCGGATGAGAGCGGTGATTCCGGGGAGATACTCACCTCTCTCATGGCTTCTGGCGGGGAGCCGGCATCTGACGGGAGTGACTCTGAAAGCGACTCCGAATCTGAGACCGAAATCCCGAAGACCCGCGTGGACGGCACCGTGAGCGGCCACTGGACCGGCGCGCTTTACGCGTCGTACGGGACGGAGGCGAAGGTAACGGTCGAGTCGGGCGGCGTCTGGGATAACTCCTTCAAGGCGTCAAACGACACGGTGAACGCCTACAAAAAGGGGCAGGCAACCGTCATTGATTACGGGACGCTCCGCGGTACGGTTTCCGTGATGGACTCCGGGTCTCTTCTCGATATCACGGTGGGGGAGGGCGGTCTCTGGGAAGTCGGGAACGACCTGCTGACCGATAAGCCCGGCGTCGCGTTCGCGGCGGATGAGGCGACGCTGAACATCACGGTGAAACCGGGCGGCACCTTTAAGGGTGACGTGCTTACGCAGAATGCCGCCCCGTCCACGGTGAAGAATGACGGCACCTGGGTTGGCAACGCAGAGGCGGACGGTTCAGTCCTCAAGATTCAGAATAGCGGGAATTGGACCGGGAACGTCTGGGCGAAAAACGGCGGCACAGCTGATCTCACGATCACCGGCACCTGGACCGGCATGGTGAAGGATCCGGAGCTTGAGACCCCGAAGGCCTACCTGGAGAAGAAAGCGGCTGAGGAAGCGATTAAGAAGCTGAGAGAGTCACGCGGATCGTCCGCGGTCATGCTGATGGCCGTCGCTACGGGGACCAACGACGCAGCCGCCGCGGAAGAACCCGCAGCGGAAGAACCCGCCGCGCAGACCCTGACTCCTGTCAATCTCCAGGGGTCCGGCGCGGTCTGGAATGTGACGGAAAGCGGGTCGGTGGGCTCCGTGAATCTCGACTCCGGCACAATCAACTTCCCGGTTCCGGCCTCAGCCGACACCTTCAAGGGTACGACGCTCACCGTGAACGGCGACTTTACGGGGAACGGCGGCACGATTGTGATGAATACGGCGCTTGAGTCAGACGACTCGGAAACCGACCTTCTGAAGATCACCGGGAGCGCGACCGGCAAAGCCTATGTCCGCGTAAATAACGTGGGCGGAAAGGGCCGCACGACATCGGACGGCATCAAAGTGATTGATATCGCGGAAGAGTCCTCCGCGGTGTTTGAGACCGCGGGGACGGTGCGAGGCGGCGCGTATGTTTATGACCTCGGCGAAGGAACGGACGGGAACTGGTATCTCTCGAGCCTCTACTCGCCGGCTCCGGAACCTGAACCCGAACCCGCGCCGGAACCCGATATCCGGAAGCATAAGGTGCGTCCGGAGGCTGCCGCCTACGCGACGAATCTCTACGCCGCGAATACGCTCTTCTCGATGAGGATGTCGGACCGCATGGGAGAGTCCGCTTATACCGAGGCTCTGAAAGACACGTCAAAGAACGCACACGGGGTCTGGATCCGCACGGAAGGCGGCCACACGCGTCACGAAATGACGGATACCCAGACCACGACGCGCGGCGACTGGGGCCTCGTGCAGGTCGGGGGCGATGTCGCCTCATGGCCCGCGGCCGGCGCTCACCGTTATCACGTCGGTCTGATGGCGGGCTACGCGCATGAGACGTCGAAAACCGGCAGCTCCGCCGTGGACTACACGGCGAAGGGCAAGGTGAACGGCTACTCTGTCGGGCTTTATGGCACGTGGATGAATTCCGACCCCACGGGAACGGGGCCGTACGTTGACACGTGGCTCATGTATCAGCGCTTCAAGAACACGGTGGAGAGTTCAGATATGGAGGTCGAGGAGTCCTATCACACGAAGGGCTTCACGGCGTCACTCGAAGCCGGGTACACCTTCGGCCTGAAGGACTGGAAGGGGTCGAATGGGTTTGATAACGCGGCACGCCTCCGCCTTGAGGGCCAGGTCATCCGGATGGGCGTCCGGGGCGGCGATCATCTCGAATCCACTGGGACGCTCGTCCAGGGGACGGGAGCCGGAAATGTCCGGACCCGGGTTGGTGTGACGGCCTATCACCTGATGGCAAACAGCGCTAAGGGAACGGCCGTGAAACCCTACGTGTCTCTTAACTGGTACCACGACACGAAGAGCTTCGGCTCCGTGATGGATGGCGTGAAGGACAAGATCACGGGCAGCCGGAACTTCGGCGAAGTGAAGCTTGGCGTCGAAGGGAAGGTGACGAAGAACGTGAACCTCTGGGGCGCGGCTGGCTACCAGATGGGCTCTCACGGTCTGCGGAACGTGGAGGCCCTCATCGGCGCTAAGATCCTCTTCTAAACCGCTCCGTCTTTAAACGAGCGAAATCCGCCCTCTCCCCGTGACCCCGGGGGAGGGCGTTTTGTTAGGTTGAGAAAGCGTAACGACGGTTAACCGCCGTTTCCTGGAAGCTGACACTTTGAGGCGCGGCGTCATTTCAGGGTCAGATTTCTGTTTTTTTCATACCCCATTAACAGCAAAATACGAAAAAACAGAACAAATGCGGGGATCTGTTGTTGAAAATACACAGATATTAACCCCTAAGCCATAATAACTAATCAATCTAAAACACAATATATTATAAAAACTACCTTTTTCTTTCGGATTTCGGATTAATTGTTAATATTGGTTAAGAAGTTTATCATTGAAAGCAGATAGAAAAGATTTGGTTATTTAACGCATTAACACGTTTCACGGTTAATGAGATGTTAAAAACGGTCCCGATGATTTCTCACGGTCAGACTTCGTGAGCGAGGCGCGGATCGCGGGCAAAAAGGGCGGGCTGGAATCCGGAAAGGAGCTGAAAAGCGGGTCTCAGCCACGCCCTCATAGAAAAAGTTTTCCGCGGGAAGAGGTGGGGAAGAGCGGCGCTGCGGCGCTTCCGGCACGGAATTCCCCCGTCCTGGACGCGGAACCTGAGGAGAAGAAGACATGAAACATCCGGCAGAGCAAAAACATTTTTACCGCACGGCCGCGGCCGCCGCGGTAATCGCGGCGATAGCGTCGTTATCCGCCCCGGTCTGGGCCGCCTCTTTACAGGGCGTGACGTCATCCATTCCGGCAGGAAATGAATCCGCGCCGGATACCCTTGAAATCACCGCGATCGGTGATCCTGTCTACGACCATGACGCTGGTACGCTGACGGTGTCCGGTACCACCCCTGGGGTTTATCTCACGCAAAGCGGTCAGACAATCACCCTCCGCGCGACTAAAAGCGTGACGATCGGGGATCCGGACGCGACGGAAGAATCCTCCAGTAACGGGGCACTACTGATCGCATCATCCAACACTTTGTCATTCAGCGGTGAGTCTGACGCACAGATCCCGATGATGTATAGCGCGCGGCCGTACACCACCGTTACCGGAGCGCCTGACGGCGGTTCGATTGATATTGAGTCAGGCGTGAAAGGCGGTGAGGGGGGAACGATCGAGCTGGGCGAGGGGGCCGTGCTGATCGCGAACGCGCCTGACGCGAAGAACCCGCTCACCTTCACGGTGAATGGTGATCAAAACGCCGTGAACACAATAGTCAAGTCGAGCATTCTGACGTTCGGACCTAACGCGAAGTCGGATATCACGCTTACGGGCGTTGAGTCGAGTTTCACCGGCGACTTTTCTGCTTCTCAGGGCGGCAAGGCGGTGCTGAACTCCATCGGAACGGCGGTTGAGGCTGAAAAAGATCCGACCACCGTGATGGAGGGAATCGTGTCCGCGGATCATGGCGGATCCGTTACCGTCAACGCGTCTGATACGCTGGATGTCAATAGGTATATCGCGATCGATGGGGGCAGTGTCACCGTGAATCTCACGGGGGACTCCGTGCAGGCGAGTCATTCAACGAGTGGTCAATTTGGCGATTTAATCGCCATGGTTGTGGGCCCCGGATCCTCATTTAAGGAAACGACTTCGAGCGGCGTCTCGGTATACGGCGATTTTGAGGGACTCGGCGGGAGCCACTCGGAGATCAGCCTCGGCGGCAGCTGGGAAGGTGACGCCTACCTGACCGGCATTTACCCCACGATCGAATCCACTGTGGATGAAGAAGGGGAGACTCAGATTGACATGGTACCGATAGCCGCGGCTTCTGACGAGACTGAAACCGTGATCCGCACCGGAGCGGAGGATGGCGTGAAGTCCTTCACCGCCACGGTGAACGGGATCTGGGTCGGCGCGCTGAACGCGAGCGGGTATTCCGATTCCACCGTGACCGTGAATCAGGGCGGGATCTGGCGCTACGGATCCTCCACGAGCAGGAGCGCGGCGTCCAGCACTCAGCTGCAGTCCGCGTCGGCTCTCTCGATGAATACGGTGTCTGAGACTGACGAGACCCTCACGGTTTCTCTTCTCGAAAATGACAACAGTCTGTCTTCAGTTGTTCCCGGGTATTCTCTCGCGCGTTTCCCCGCGCCCGCTGCGGCTATCCTCACCGAAGGCAGTCACGCGGATGTTACGGTGGATGGCGAGTGGTACGGGGCCGCGGTGCTTCAGGACGGTTCCTCGATGGACGTGAAGATCGGGAAGACCGGAACCTGGACCTATCTCGCGCCGGAGGGGTTGTTCTCTGACGTGAATGATGAACCGACTCCGGTGAACAGCATTATCACGTCGAACGTCACCGTGGTTGGGCCTGGTTATCTGACCCCATACAGTTCGGGCGGCATGATTACCGCGGCTTCGCTTGGTGGCAGCGAGATGCGAGTGACAGTGGATGGCACCTGGACCGGCGGCGCTCTGGCGTCCTATTGGGGTTCTCCTTTCTTCATTATCCCCGACATGGATGATGATCCGGTTGAGATGCAATCAGTCAGCCTGGCGGTACAGGAATTCACGATGCCCGAAACGGGGCGTGAGGCCGGCGTAAAGTCCTTTGACGCGACCATCAATGGATCCTGGGTCGGGAGTCTTTACGCAAGGGCAGGCTCGGATACCTCAGTCACGGTGAATGAATCGGGTGTCTGGCGCTATGACCCGGATTCGACAAGAACGGTCACGAACGAATATAACGGCGGCTCCGTCAGCCTGAATTCCGTTATTGAGGCGTCAGCCGTGACCGAGGCTGAGGCGGAAAACGAAGCCAATGTGCTTTCCCTTAGTAACGCCATCGCGGCCGCTGAACTGGATAGTTACAGCAATCTCAGCGCGACGGTGGACGGGAAACTGTACGGCGGTATCACGGCCGCCGGTGAATCGACCTTTGATATCGAGATTGGGGAAACGGGTGTCTGGGCGAACCGGTACCCCGGCGATCCGACCGGGGACGCGGCAGCGGGATCGGTTACCACGAGCGGATCTTTCACTGTTACCACGTCCGCTGTCAAGGAAAGCGGCCCTGTCGCGGCGTCGCTTTCTGAAGAAAGCTCCGGCAAGGTGACCGTGAAGGGCGAGTGGACGGGTGACGCGTCGGTCACTGAACTCTCGAGTCTCGAGGTGGACATTGGGAAGACCGGCAAGTGGAGCTTTTCGCCGGATAACGGCACTATCAAGGTCCTGACAGCCGATCTGCCTGCCGACACGGAGCCCACGGATGATCAGCTTGAAACGCTCGAAGTCCCGATTCTCGCGACCGTCGGCGAGGGGTCGACCCTCACCTTCCGGGATAGCGGCGAGATGACCGGATCGATCCTCGTCGCGGGAACCGGGGAAAAGTATGCCGAAGAAATCGAGGACGAGCCTATCGCTGTCGAGATGGCTGCGCTCGACGACACGGAGTCCGACACAGAGCCTGAGGCGGAAATCGTGAAGTCGCAGGTGAATGGCGTCGTGGACGGTCACTGGAACGGCTCGCTTTACGGTTCGACCGGATCGGTCTCCAAGGTGGAAGTCGCGTCTGGAGGTGTCTGGGAAAATTCGTATAAGCTCCTGAACGACACGGTGAACGCGTCGGATGGCGCTGAGATTACCGTTATCGATAACGGGACACTCCGGGGCACGGTTTCGGCTTATGGGACGGATACGCTTCTTGATATCACGGTGGGAGAGGGCGGCGTGTGGGAAGTCGGGAACGACCTCCTCACGAGGACACCTGGCGTCGCGTTCGCGGCGGATGACGCGAAGCTCACTGTCACGGTGAATCCGGGCGGCACCTTTAAGGGTGACGTCCTCGCGCTGAACGCCGCGCCAGCCGCGGTGACATCGAACGGCACCTGGGTCGGCAGCGCGGTCGCTGACGGCACTGATCTCACGGTCACGGATGGCGGAAACTGGACCGGCAGCGTCTGGGCGAAAAACGGCGGCACGGCTTCTGTCACGGTCACCGGGACCTGGACCGGCATGGTGAAGGATCCGGGGCTTCAGACGCCGCGGAGCTACGTGCTGCGGCAGGAGGCTATGGCCCGGGCTGAGGAAGCAGCGGCGGAGGACGAAACGCAGGTCATGACGCTCCTCGCGGTTTCTGACACCGACTCGGGAGCGGCTGCCACGGATACCGCGATCCCCGTCACGCTGAATGGCTCCGGCTCGGTCTGGAATGTGACAGAAAGCGGGACCGTCGGGTCGCTCAATATTGACTCGGGCACCGTGAATTTCCCGACTCCGGCTTCGAATGACACCTTCACCGGTACGACTCTCACCGTGAACGGTGACTTCACCGGAAACGGCGGCCTGTTCACGATGAACACGGTGCTTTCGAACGACGCCGCGGCGACCGATAAGCTGATCGTGAAGGGGAACGCCACCGGCACCGCGCAGATGACGTTTACGAATGTCGGCGGCACCGGCGCTCAGACGGTTGACGGCATCCGGGTCGCGGTGGTGGAAGGGAATTCCGATCTCACGATCACGAAACCCGCGAAGAATTTCCTCCGGGCCGGCCCCTATATTTATCAGCTGAAGCAGGTACAGAACAGCTGGTACCTTACGAGCCAGAAGCAGCTCGTGTTCCTGCCGTTCACGGGGGATGTGGATCCCGAGAATCCCTCGGCTGATGATCCCTCGAAGGGGAACACGCCCGAAGCCTCGGATCTGCCTGACATTATCCCGGCTACCCCGGGGTTCGCGAATCACGTGATCCGTCCGGAACTCGGCGCTTACGCGAATAACGCGCTCGCCTCGAATACGCTCTTCTCGATGAGTCTCGAGGAGCGGCTTGGCGAAGCGAAATACGCGGATGCGATGCGCGGGAAAGACGGTGAGAAGTCCGGAAGCTTCTGGATCCGGGCGCACGGCGGTCACACCCGGAACGGCATGGAGGACGGCGTCCTCACGACCCGCGGGAACTGGGGCGTGATGCAGGTCGGGGGTGATGTGATCAGCTGGCCGACATCCGGCAGCCACCGGTTCCACGCTGGTCTGATGGCCGGTTACGCTCACGAGTCGAGCCGCACGACTAGCCCTGACGCGGGGTATTCCGCGAAGGGCAAGGTGTCCGGTTACTCCGTCGGTCTCTACGGCACGTGGATGAACGAGAAATCGGACGGCACGGGCCCGTACGCGGATGTCTGGGCGCAGTGGCAGCGCTTTAAGAATAAGGTCTCGGCGTCGTCCCCCGACACCGTGTCCTACCACGCGAAGGGTTTCACGCTTTCCTTTGAAGGCGGCTACGCCTTCGGGCTCAAAGACTGGAAGTCCGCGGATGGGGCGGATAACGCGCTTCGTCTCCAGCTCCAGGGTCAGGTGATCCGGATGGGCGTCCGGGATGACGGCGTGATTGACGCCTACGGGACGTCGATTGAGGGGCTTGGGGCCGGGAACGTGAGAACGAGGCTTGGCGCGAAGCTCTATTACCAGAAGGCGAACGGGGAGAAGGGGACGGCGTTCAAACCCTTCCTCGCTCTCAACTGGTACCACGACACGAAGGCCTTCGGTGCCCGCTTTGATGGCATCGCGGACCGGATCGACGGAGGCCGCAACACCGGCGAAGTGAAGCTGGGGCTCGAGGCGAAGCTTCGGAAGAACGTGAACCTCTGGGGCTCTGTCGGTTATGAGGCCGGCTCTGAGAGCTATCGGAACGTGGAGGCGCTCGTCGGCGCGAAGATCCTCTTCTGATAAAACGCTTCAGAATCCCCTCAGAACCCCGCCCGGATCAATGCCGGGCGGGGTTTTCTTTATGGCAGAAAAATAAACCGTTGAATGCTAGTTTTATAAATATTTGTATAAACAATAGGTTATTAATTAGAACCTGAAGTGACACCTAAAATTTGAGGTGAGGGATTGTTTTTTTGAGATTTCCTCAATCGGGATGGATGACAGACGCTGAGAGAAAAACGCGGAAACAAAGAAGAGATTTCGGGGTGCTGTTCTTTACAGAATCGGTTGACTGGGACTTAACAAATCAATCCCTGAAAAGAAATATTTGTGTGTATTTATCCCATTTCTATTCATGCAAGTACACCGGTTTATTGTTGAAAATATGGGATTAAACCAAATTTATCAGTAAAAATTCCCGTAATTTTTTATTTATTCAATTTTGTTAACATTTGTTAAGCGCAGGGTTATGATTGAGTTAACAGATTTACGTGTTTCGGACCGCCTGGGCGTTAGACGCGGCAGGGATGTCTTCAGAAAAGGAATCCGTCACGGGGCTTGATGGAGAAGGAGTGCAGTCATGAAAACGAAGAGAGTCACTAAGAAGGTTCCCTTGAAATTCACGGCAGCGGCTGCCGGCGTCCTTCTCGCGCTCGCGTCAGGTGCGGCGCTCGCTCAGGACGTGACGTACACGAGTATCGGTTCCTTCGGCTCCGAAGCGCCGTCTCAGCCGGTTCTTAATATCACGGGCGACAACATAACGATTGGTTCCGATACGCTCGCAGGCAGCGCGGTACAGTTAGGCGGGATCGGAAACTCGATCGTGATTTCCGCGGATGCGAGTGTAGTTATTCAAAATAACCAAAAAGGATATTTCAGCAATAACGGCAAAGCCACGATTGACGATTTCTATACCGATGCCGAAACGACTGGAAAGAGCGCCGGGGATATAGCGTCGGGCAATTCCTGGGACTGGGACGCCACCAGGGGAAATTCACTGACGATCGATTCGAAAGGAACAATTGACATTATTAACGCCGCGTATCAACCCGATGAATGGGAGCAGCGGAATGGTTTTGGTATTGCAATCAGCGTGACGCATCAAGGCGATTCCATTTCCATCAATAAAAGCCAGACCGCGGAGCGGGTGACAATTATCGGGGATATCGTGAATAACGGGCCGACAGGCCGGGCGAACACCCCTAGCACACTTGAGATCTGGCTGACAGGAAATGGGTCAAAGATTGATGGCGTGGTTTCCACAAAATACCCCTATGTAACCACGATAACTCTCGCGCCGAGCGAGGGAGGCACCGCTCTCCTTACCGGCGGGAGCGAGACCGACGGCGGTACATTCACTCTCACGGCGGGTAGCGGCTCGACGATTGAAGGCGTGACCCTGGTGACAGGGAGCTATGTGCCCTTTGGCGACCCGGGAGGCTACGCTTACCTGACTCTTACGGGAAACGCGGTTCAGAAAACTTTGGACTCCAATCCGTTTATTGGTCTTGCTGAATATGAAGGCACCTATCAGGAGAGCGCTGGACCTGACACGACGCTGACCGGTGATTTCTCCGCAACTTATGGCAGTAAGATGACGCTTAATATTGCCGGATCTCTCACGGGTTCCGCGAACGTGTCAGGCGGCGGCTGGGGGATCGAAACACCGTACGGGTCTGCGGTCCTAGAACTGAATCTCTCCGGTACCTGGAAAGGTGATACCGCTGCCCTTCCTGCCGACATAGAACCGCTTGCTTACTATACGTCGCACAAAGATTTTGGTGATCAATTAGGGGTTGACCTGCTGGCTCCCGGCGAGTCACATATTCACATCCTGAATGGCGGCAGCTGGACAGGAAGTGCCACCGCCAAGGCTCCGAACGTCACGGATAATCCGGAGAAGCCCCAGGTGGGCGGTCCGGGCGGCAAGGTGACGGTCGCAGTCGATGCCGGCGGCACGTGGACCGGAGATTCTGTCGCTGAAGGCGGCGCGGGAGCGAACCTCAAGGATCAGGGCGCGACTGTCTCGATCGATATCTCGGGCGGCTGGACCGGTAACGCTGAGTCAAAAGCCGCGACCGCAATTCCCTCTGAAGGCAGCGGCGGCTACACGGATGTGACGGTCAGAACGGGCGGAACGTGGACCGGTGATATCACGGCGGAAGAAACCACGCTTACGGGTCAGACCGGATCAAGCGGAAGCGCGGACGTGAAAATCGCGGGCACCTGGACCGGAAGCTCCACCGCTTCCACGGATACGACGCTTACCGATCCCGCGATCGTGAATGTGTCGCTTACGGAATCAACCGGCCTCTGGAATGTGACGAAGGATTCCTCTGTCACCGCTCTTGATATCGGGAGCGGCAAAGTGAGCTTCACGCGTGACGCCGGAACTTTTGCCGGCAAAACGCTGACCGTCGCCGGAAACTACACCGGAAACGGCGGCACGATCGCGATGAACACGGTGCTCGCAGACGACAATGCGGCGACCGATAAGCTTGTCGTAAAAGGCAATACGGCTGGAACCACGACGCTTACGTTCACAAACGTTGGGGGCGCGGGCGCCCAGACCGTGGACGGGATCCGCGTTGTGGAGGTCGGGGGGACGTCTGACGGCGTCTTCACGAAACCGGCTGACAACATCCTGAAGGCAGGCGCTTATGTCTATCACCTCGAAAAGGTTGGAACGGACTGGTATCTCGTCAGCACGAAGGACGTGACGCCTGAACCCGATACGCCAGCGGTGATTCCGGATAGCGGCGATATCACGACACACGTGATGCGCCCTGAGATCGGAAGCTACGCGAATAACCTCTACGCCGCGAACACACTATTCAACATGAGCCTCTACGAGCGGCTCGGGGACACGATGTATTCTGACGCCCTCCGGACGAAGGACGACACGAAGTCTGGAAACGTTTGGGTGAGGGCGCTTGGGGGTCACACCCGGAACAAGATGGAGGACGGTGACCTTACGACCCGCGGCAACTGGGGGGGGCGTGCAGGTGGGGGGAGACCTCGTCAGATGGCCGACAGAGGACGCTCACCGGTTCCACCTCGGTCTCATGGCGGGTTACGCGCATGAACACTCCCGCACCACGAGCCCGGAGGCCGGGTACTCCGCGAAGGGGAAGGTGTCCGGCTACTCGGTGGGACTTTACGGCACCTGGATGAACGAGAACCCGGAAGGAAAAGGGCTGTATCTCGACACGTGGCTTCTCTGGTCGCGGTTCAAGAACCGGGTGACATCCGGCAACTACGCGGATACGAACTCCTATCACGCGAAGGGCTTCACGTGGTCGATTGAGGGCGGCTACACGTTCCCGCTGAAGTCCTGGCGGGATGACGACGGCACGGATAACGACGTGCGGCTGCAGCTCCAGGCGCAGCTGATCCGGATGGGAGTGAGGGACGGCGCGTGGACCGACACAATCGGTTCCTCGGTTCAGGGGATCGGGGCCGGAAACGTGAGAACGCGGCTCGGGGCGAAGCTCTACCACGAGTTCACAAACGACGCGAAGGACCGGATCTGGAAACCGTTTGCCGAACTTAACTGGTACCACGACACCAAGGCGTTCGGGGTTCGGATTGACGGCATCGCGGACCGGATCGATGGAAGCCGGAACTTCGGCGAGGTGAAACTCGGGGTCGAAGGCAAGGTGAAGAAGAACTGGAACGTCTGGGGATTCGGCGGCTATCAGTGGGGGACGGAAGGCTTCCGGAATCTCGAGGCCCTTGTCGGTCTTAAATATCTTTTCTGACAAAGTCTCGTCAATCGCCGATTTCCTTTAAACCCCGCCGGGATTAAACCCCTGGCGGAGGGTGTGTAATTTTTTGTGGGCGGCTCGTTCAAGGTTAATCGATGTAGGGGG
>OOCI01000564.1_pt1 | contig 34284 bp, 36 predicted proteins | sample 1671761 | NCBI WGS metagenome assembly OOCI01 (sample SAMN06348190, study PRJEB24527) | human gut metagenome | biome: human gut; feature: ankylosing spondylitis patient; material: feces | host: Homo sapiens | place: China | collected 2015-10
CTTCCTTTCCATAAAAATAAGCCAAACGCTCGGCTGAGTAGCGTTTGGCTATGTAGTTTATTCAGTTAGGTAAACAGGAATTTGTCTATTTGCTTATACTTTGAATATAAATATCCAGTTGTTTCTGATTTTTAATTACAACCGCTTTATCTCCGTATTTTGAAATCAAACCTTTATATCGCTCTTTTGCCCTTTTCCTTCTCCCATCCCATAATATCCATTTGATGAATGCTGAATCAAACTTTTCTTTGCAGCCTTCAGCCATATCGGGACGGGTTGTGTTTTTGTATCTGATGTATCTGCGATATGCACGACATAAACATGAAAACCTATTAAACAGGAGAAGAATTATAATATCGGCTTCCTCCATACGACGCTCATAAAACAACTTGGCATAATTACCATCAATGACCCAGGAATCGTGTGTGTCTAAAAATTTCTCCGTTATTCTCTTTTTCTCCTCATCGCTACGTACCTTCCAATCGGGCAGAAACTGCACGGCATCAAAATGCAGAACATCGGTTTGATATTTCTGGGCAAGTTCCCGTGCCAAAGTGGACTTGCCGGAACCGCTATATCCAACAATCGCAATTTTCATTTTTACCTCCACAAATTCCGATTTATCGATATTTTATTATACCATAAATCTTCCCGTTTTCAATCTCAATCATGCAATCAACGTGTAAAGAAACACCGACGAGCGAGAAAGGCTCTCAACAAACTGATAACAATCAAATTTAGCCCTTTTCGTGAGTCCGAGTCCGGACACAGCATCGAAAAGGGCAAAAGGGATCTATGAAACTCCGAAAAAATTCAGGGTCGAAAAAACGGGAGAAATCTCTTGAAATCTCCCGTTTTCTCGTTTTTCCTCGTTCGGATCTAAATTGGACAGTTATCATGTGTCTGTTCGCCAATTTAGATTTATAGTTTGATGTCAGCCAATTCAGATGCGCCCGAAGGGCAGACTTCTCCCTTGGTAAAGCAGGGGCTTCAAAACCATGCTTGTAAACGGACTTATGTAAAGCCGCCGAGAGTAGCCAAACGGCCACTCTCGGCGGTAAAAAATTATATAACTAAATATGCCCCCAGCATCTGTTTGTCATTATCCTTATCAAATGACAAGTAGCCTTGTTTGATGGCTTCTTCAAGCACAGCACCGCGTATTGCAAAGATATTCGCGCACGCGTGATCAATCTGAAATTCGTCTTCATTCAAAAATTCGGGAATTTCTTTATAGATCTGCTCTCGGCAAAACAAATAATGCCGTGTTGCTATATCGGTTGCTTTATGACGCAACGACTCAAAATGCTCCTTTATCTCATTAGGCATCCTGCGTGACTTTTCCTTCCGCATGACCATAATTGTCGGAACATAGCCGTCATCTGCTTTTTTGATATATCCGTAGGATTCCAATCTATTTAGAATAGCATTGTCTACCTCTTCACTCTTTCCCTCGGCAACTGCAACCATCGCCTGCCCGTCTACATAAGTCAGATCGGGTGGTGTACGCTTTTCAAGTCCGCAGCATTTGTAGTGAAATTGGCGGAACATGATTTCGGGCAAATCTTTTTCACTCGGATTTGACACACAACCGTGAAGACCTACAAAAGCCGGCGCATCGCCGCGGTATATCTCCATGCCCAGTATATCCCATTCACCGCCATTTGGACGAAGCGTATGTCCCCACGGACCAATATTAGGAACATCCTTCGCGTTCTTATTAAAAGGCTTAAGGGTGTCAAAATACACATTATCCGCTTCGATCATCAGAAGCGCCCATTTCATATCCTCATAGCTTTGATAGCCCTCATGCCAATCGGGGGCATTTTCGTTTGACCACTCAATATTATACTCCATGGCCTCTATTACGGCTTTTGTAAGCTCAGGGGTAATTCCACTCAAATGTGCGTAAATCTTTTCCTGTGCTTCTGCACTTACAATGAAGAAATTGGTTTCGTACTTGTTACCGTTTTTCTTCATTAAAGTAGCTTCCACAAGCGCCGAAAGTTCTTCTTCCATATACGGAAGCGCGACACCGACCTCCATTGCCAATTCTTCTGCTGAAGATGGGGTTCTATAAGCCGCAAGCAGAATGTTTTTGCAGAGCGAACGCGAAATATAATTCCACGGTTCGCCGTTTTTTCCATACATCCCATTCATAACAAATGCGATGTTTTCAGGGCTGTAACTGAGTTTTCCAAATTCTCTTGCCATATCCATACCTTCTTTCAATATTTGTCTTGCACGGAGAAGCCGTGACTTTACCGTGTTTGTCGGAAGCGAGAGTACAGATGCAATTTCACGAACATTTTTGTTTTCTATATAATAGGCAACGACAATATTTCGATAATCGCTTTTGATGAACGCCAGCTCGCGCCGAAGCAGAGCCGTTTGCTCTGCATATATCATTTCATCAAGGATATTTCTGCTTTCATCCTCAAGTTCATAATCGCTGATATCGGAACCGGTTACCGATTCGTTTCGATCATGCTTTTCCTTTGCCCATACGGAATAACGGTTGCGCGCGATCTGCCATATCCACGCGGAAAAGCTCGTCGGTAGTGTGCCTTTATTCAAGGCGGTAATGATCTGAAGTGCAATATCTTGTGTTAAATCTTCCGCTTCAACGCTACGCCCTGTCTTTTTCAGGCAAAAGTAAAATAACTTTTCCATATAGTTTTCTGCAAATTCACTCACAAGCCTATCACGCATTTCGTTCGTTTCCTGCATTTTCTCGCCTCCTTTCATCCATATAGTGTGGCATTTTTGAATTTGGGTGCATTCCGTTTATAAAATTATATCATATTTTTTTAAATCCGTCTATCGGTTTTATATGTCTGAATCCGGACACAGCATCGAAAGTGGCAAAAGGGATCTATGAAACTCCGAGAAAATTCAGGGTCGAAAAAACGGGAGAAATCTCTCGAAATCTCCCGCTTTCTCGTTTTTCCTCGTCCGGATCTAAATTGACTTGTCATCATGGCTGGGATAGCTGGACTCGAACCAGCGAAATGCAAGAGTCAAAGTCTTGTGCCTTACCGACTTGGCTATATCCCAATATGTTTATGCTTAGATATTTTATCACACATAAAAAGTATTGTCAATATAAAAATCCCGCCGAAGCGGGATTTTTGTCTTTACATCACTTTCTGCGCCCACTCAGCTTTTCAAGCGCGTCGTAATCGGTTCTGTCAAGCGTTATAGGCGTTACGGAAATATAGCCGTTCAGTGCAGCATCGGTGTCTATAAAAAAGTCTTTTTTATCCTGATGCGCGGAATATCCGCGCTGACGGTAGGTTTCTTCTCCCGTTTTTTCAAATTTATCATTATAATATCTTCCGCCCTGTCGCGTAAAGAGAATTTCCTTTCCGTCCTTCGGAATATTGACATTGTAAAGCGAAGAATATGAAAGCAATTTATTCTTCACAAAAAAATCATACACATCGTCAAGATGGCGTCCCACTCCGCAGAGATAATCCGGCTGAGTGGATACGGCTATGGCAGGCACGCCTTCCGCCGCCGCTTCAAATATTGCGCCTACCGTACCGGAATAAACAATATCCGTGCCGATATTCAGTCCGCAATTGATTCCGGAAAGAACAAGGTCATATTTTTCTCCGAGTCCGAGAAGCGCAAATCTTACGCAGTCCGCAGGGGTTGAAGCAACCGAATATGCGTCCTTTGCGCCCGGATATTCAACCTTCTTTATTTCAATTTCAGAATGAATATTTATCCCATGACTTTTCCCGCTCTGTTCCTGTGCAGGCGCGATAACGGTGATATCGCCCAAACGCTTTGCCCAATTGCAAAGAACAAAAAGTCCCTCTGCGCCTATACCGTCGTCATTTGTAAGAAGTATTTTCATAACCATCCCTCATGTGTCGATTTATATTCTTTTATCAGCGCGTCGGCATCGGAAATTATCGAATTCATTTCTTTTTTGCTGTATGCCGTAGCACCGCTTGCACAGTCATGCCCACCGCCGTGATATTTTGCGGCAAGCTCATTTACCGTGACAAAGCGTGAACGCAGACGGACGCGTATCGTACCGTCGTCGTTTTCTATAAATGCAAGCCATATTATACTGCCGCGAATAGAATCAAGAAAAGAAATTACATTGCTTGCATCCTCTCTTGAAAGCGAAAATTTTTCCTGCATTTTTTTATCGACTATAATATACGCAACGCCGTTTTCCGTCATTTTTATCCGCTTGTAGATGTAAGCCTTGAACTCTATATAATCAAAGTTTTCAAGATAAAGCTGCGCGTAAAGCGTATCCGTATCGATCCCCATATCAAGGAGCGCTCCGGCACGACGAAGCGTTTCGCCCGTTACGGAACGGAAGCGGAAACGTCCCGAATCCGTAACCATTCCCGTATAAATCGCGGTTGCGGCAAAAAGATTTATCCGAAGCTCGTCACGAAAAGCAAGATAAAAGCCGGCTATCATCTCGCATGTCGATGAACGCTGCTCCTCTATCCAGCATACATCGCCGTATGGCTCGGCAACTATATGATGGTCTATTTTTACTGTTTCGCGACAAAGTGAATATTTACTGTTTGATATCCTGTCCGCCGAACCTGTGTCAAGCACTATGCAAAGCGCGTCCGAGTAAAGAGATTCATCTATATCCTCGTCCTCTTTTCCGAGAAAAGCAACATAATCGGAATAATCTTCGTTTATCAGATATATCTCTTTTTCGGGAAACGTAAGCGAAAGAATTGTTTTAAGTCCCATAGTCGAGCCTACGGCATCCCCGTCCGGTCGGATATGACGACAAATTATTATTCTTTTATATTCTTTTATTTTGTCAAGCACGGCTTGCATTTCTTTGGTTTTTTCAGTATTCATACATCCTCCTCCGCGAGCCTGTCAAGCTCTGCTACCACCTGCATAGCTTCCTCTTTGTCTTTAAGAGTCGCACCGCTTGCTTTTGCATGACCTCCGCCGCCGTGTTTTACGGCTATCGGGTTTATATTGTACTTTGCCGAACGAAGCTCGCAAAGCACACCATCATCGGTTTCGGTAAAATTAGCCCAAGAGTCGATCCCTTTAAGATCCGACATTGTTCCTACCATTCCGCGCGAAACAGTAAACGTATCAACGCCAAGCGCTTTCATTTCATCTTTGTCGGTGTAGATATACGCCGTGCCGTGATCGGTTGTTTTTATTTTCAGAACAAAGCTTGCGCGCAGTCTTGCCGATGAAAGATCATCAGAATAAAGATTGCGGAAAATACGGGCAGTGTCTATATATCCCGTCTCCATAAGAAAAGAAGCGAGAGAAAAAGTTCTTGCATTTGTGCTGTCATAGCGGAAACGTCCCGAATCCGTAACCATTCCCGTATACAGCGCATTTGCGGCAACGGGCGAAAGCTTGAGATTACATTCCTTTGCAAATGCAGCGATAAGTCCGCAGCAGCTTTCAAAGCTCGGTTCGTCTATATCAACATCAGCTATCTCTTCGCAGAAGATATGGTGATCCATTCTGAGTATCTTGTCCGCAAGAACATACCTTCCGTCGCTTACAAGCGCCTTTGCCGACGTGTCGAGCACTACGGAAAGCGCCCCTTTATAATATTCATCCGGTATTATGTCGGGAGCAGAATCCTCAATAAAAGCGTATCTTCCCGCCGCGTCGCCCACGGCATAAACTTCTTTTTCGGGAAAATTTTCTTTTATTATATGCTTAAGTCCTACCTGACTGCCTATAGCGTCCCCATCCGGATTCGTATGCCTGTGAATAATAATCCTGCCATATTTTTTTATCTCACCGATAGCCGCTTCAAACAACTCTGTTTTCCCCCTTGATATTTATTTTAGTCCTGTCAATGAAAGCACTTCCCCGCTCGAAAAACCGCGATCTTCAAATATCGCGTCTTCCGCTTTCACGGGGATTTCCGCGTTTCCCGTCAGCTTTATAAGCTTTTTGTTTTTAATAAGTCTTTCCCTGCCGCAAAGAACGGCTTCCCGTAATGACGTTTTTTTGATATTTCCGGCATTACAAACTACGCCGTCAAGCGTTTTGTATGTATTTATCAACTCTGCCGCAGTTTTTGCGCCTACGCCGTAAATTCCTTTTATATTGTCCGATCCGTCGCCCGTAAGACATTTGAAATCCGCATATTCCGAAGGAAGCACGCCCGTTTTCGCCCTGACATATTCGGTATCGCACAAAACGGTCTTTTCCCCTCTGTAACGGAGAATCCTTACGTTTTCTCCCACGAGCTGAAAGAAATCGCTGTCCTGCGAGGAAATTATTATATCATATTCGCCGGAATATTTTTTTGCATATGCGGCGATCAGATCATCCGTTTCGCAGTCCGTCGTTTCAAAATGTAATATCTCCATAAAATCAAGCACCGAATAAATGTCAAAAAGCTGTGAAAACGGATTTCCCTCGTCGGGTGTTTCGGAAAAATCGCGCCTGTTGGCTTTATATTCCGAATCGGTCTCAGTTCTTTCGTTTTTATGCTCGCCGTCAAAAATCACAAGAATATGAGTAGGAGAGGTTAATTTTATTATTTTTATAAGTGCGCCAGTAAATCCGAGCGTGCCCCATATTCCCCTGCCGTCTTTTCCGGTTATTCTTGCCGGCATCCCGAAAAACATCTGAAAAAGAAGGTTACTGCCGTCAACTATCAAAAGCTTTTTCATTTTTCACCGCCGACTTTGTTTTTTTACAGATAAATTATATCACATCGTTACCTTTTTTGCAACGGTTTTGAGAGTTCAAAATGAACACAAAGAAGGAGCGGAAAACCGCTCCTTCTTATAAGAATATAAAGTTTGTGCAAACAAGTTACCAAAGCTTCTTTTGGTTGCTTTTCTTTCTTAAGAAAAACAGATCAATAAACGCTGAGAGTTACGAGCTGTGCAGGGAACTGGGAAACGCCGATCTTCGAAGCGTTGTCTCCCGTGATATAGGACGTTGCACTTGCGCTGATCGTGTTGAATGTGTTGTATGTGCCGAGGTATCTGTCCTCGCCCGCTACGTTTGTTGTGAAGAGGTGAAGTCCTTCGTTCCATACGAACGTTGCCGTCGGCTCTGTTGTAAGGCGGACGCCTGCTTTGCCTTCCTTGTATTCGTAAATATCAATGTATGTCTTTGCGTCGCCTGCCATAAAGTAGAGACGATAGCCGCCTTCAACAGCTTCAACGAACACATCAACTGCGGCTGCCGCGCTGGTTGTTGTTGCGAGGTAGGTGCCACTCATTTCGCCTGTGAAATAGAGAGTCTTTTCAAGGTTGCCCTGAACGAGAGAGAACTTATAAGCCTTGCCTGCCGCAGGAGCTTCGGCAACTGTTCTCGTATACTCGATTGTATAGAGGTATGCAGGGAACTGTGAAACACCGATCTTTGAAGCGTTGTCTCCCGTGATATATGACGTTGCACTTGCGCTGATCGTGTTGAATGTGTTGTATGTGCCGAGATATCTGTCCTCGCCCGCTACGTTTGTTGTGAAGAGGTGAAGCTCTTCGTTCCATACGAACGTTGCCGTCGGCTCTGTTGTAAGGAGGACGCCTGCTTTGCCTTCCTTGTATTCGAGAATATCAATATATGTCTTGGTTTCACCTGCGAAGAAGTAGAGACGGTAGCCACCTTCAACAGCTTCAACGTAAACGTCCTCTGCAGCTACGGCGTCCTCTGTTGTTGCGAGATAGTTGCCGCTCATCGAGCCAGCGAAGAAGAGCGTCTTTTCAAGGTTGCCCTGAACAAGTGCAAATTTGAATGCCGTATCTGTCTTTACTTCTTTTACAACTTCCATTCCGCCGGACTTGGGAACTGCGGGAACATAGTGTGTAAATGTTACGGACTTTGTATCTTCACCCTTCTTAACAGTAGCTGTAAGCTCGTAACGAAGCTCTTCTTCGGGAGTTTCGTTCATTTCTATAGTAACTGTTTTGTCTCCGGGAACAATCTTAATACCGTCTTCGGGACCCGTAAGAACCTTTGCGGTCCATTCAACGTCGATAGTCTCGCCGCTGATCGTTACAATACTTACGCGTTTGAAAGGTTTAAGAGTTTTTTCTGCGGAATCTTTATACATTGCATAAAGATACTCTTTTGCGTTTTCAAGAACGTCTGTTGCGGGCTTGGGATCCGGAGTTTTTGTGCATCCCACAAAGACCAGCGCACAAAGAGCGAGTGCCAAAAGGAAAGCTGTTATTCTTTTCATTTTTTATCTCCTCATTATGTTTAATTGTTTACTGTTATATCGCCAAGTGATAAAACTTTTATCTGATATTTTCCGTCGTAATAATCCACTACGCCTCTTACGTTTATATTTTTGCCTGCAAACGTTTCCTGTGTTACGACCTTGCCGTCCTTATCGGTAAGGACTGCCGTTCTTACATAAACCGTAACTCCGTCCGCCTCACAGGTAAGAGTCATCGCGCCTTTTGAGGAGCTGTCATCGGAGGTTGTGGTATAAATATCTTTCACGGTAAGCCCGTTTATCGAAACAGTTGTACTCTGTGCAAGCTCGGCAAACGAATATTCACGGGTGTCGCCGTCAAAGGTAACTTTACCGCTTACAAATTTATCCGCCGATATCGTAACAAACGCCGGATCGTGACCGTCGCTTATTTTCTGAACGTTGCTCGGATCGTCGGGCTTCATCTGACGGTAAGTAAGACCTGAAACCTGATATGTTCCTCCTGCCTCATAATACTGTACCGTGCCGACTATCCTCGACCTGTTTCCGACAGCAATCATCGAAAGTCCCGCGCCGGAGAGTCCGTATCCGTAATACACCGTAATACCGAAGTACATATCGGTATCGGAATCGTATTCTTCAACATAAATGCTTCTTCCGTCGTTACGGGTTATAACGCCTTCAAATGCAACCTTCTTGTTTGTGTAGTCGGCAGCATTCAGACGAAGCTCCTTCAATGTAAGCTCAATAGCGTCGCCATAGTAGAAGTCGGGATCTTTCTCTCCCGAATAAACATTGAGATTTTCCGCTCTTGCCTGTGCCAATGCCGAAAGGCATATATCGCCGTAACGGTTATTTCCCGTTGACGAAGCGGCAGCAAGTCCGTTTTGCAGTATCTCAAGATTGAGATTCCTGTATTCTCCGTCCTCGCTTGTTTTATACCACACCCACACAAGATATCTTGAGCCTGTGGAATCGAGATTCCACTTTTCGCTGTCCGATTCTATAAGTATAGAAACGGCGGAGGAAAGCGTCTTTTTCGTAAATTCGGACGCCTTCTTTCCGTATTCCTCTATCTTTCCGGTGGATTCGGGAGTGTCTATGGCAAGATATCTTGCTTTAAGCACTCCGCCCGGTATAACATCTTCGGGAACATTAAAATGCGTGGTGTCGCCGTCAACATATGTTTTTACGGTAACAACCTGCTTTTTTGTTTCCGAACTCATATTAAGCTTCAGTTCCGAAGCGTAGTCTTTCTTTACAAGCTCGGTGGTACCGGAGGTTGACGAAGTGTTATCTCCGTTCCCTTTCGGCGAACACGAAGCAAGGCAAAGAAAGATCGCCGCAAGAACAAGCAAAAGCGCAATTACTCTTTTTGTTTTCATTTGTTTGTTATTTACTTTCCGAAATTATCAATATTCGCACTCTTCAATAGCTTCGTCAAAGGCTTTCTTTATCATAGCGTCAACGTCGCCGTTGTCTTCTGCGGAGAGACACTTTGCAAGAAGCGCGCCAACCTGGTCACGGGCTGTGGATGAGCCGTTGAATGCGGGAGATGTGTAGTAAGCTTCTTCCTGAGCAAGACATACCTTTGCGGAGAGAGCAGCGATGTTTGTTCCGCCGTTTGCACCGTCGATAAATGCCTTGTAGGCTGCGTTATCCGCAACGGATTTGAGCACGGGAACATAACCGGAAGCCATAGAGAATTCAGCCTGGAATTCAACTGTTGTCGTAAGATATTTAACGAAGAGCCAAGAAGCTACTACTTCCTGAGGATTCTGGTTGGGTTTCTGAAGAACGCAAAGGCTGGGTCCCTGAGATATAACCTTCTTATTTGAAGCATTTACCTGAGGAATCGTTGCAATGCCTACATCAAACGGATAAGAACCGTCTGCATTTGCTGTGGGACGCTGGTGAGTTGCACCTGCGGAAGAACCGATGGACATATAGCTCTTTACTTCGTTTGTGGAAGTGAAAAGACCGGATGTGTAAGCGCCGTAGATCTTCTGAGTTGTAAGGTAACCCTTCTGGTACCATTCTCTGAATTTCTTTACGAAATCTCTGTTTGTTTCGTTGTTGAAGAGGAAGTGGTCGCCCGTTGCGCTTGTATAATCGGAACCGTACTGTTCGCACATTGTGATGAACCAGTTTGCTTCGCTGTCATAGCCGAGCGGAATGCTGTTTGGATCGATCTCTTTTATCTTCTTGCAAAGCTCTTCCATCTCATCCCATGTTGTGGGAACTTTAAGGTTGTGCTCTGCAAAGAATGTTGCGTTGTAATAAAGGACCTCTGTGGACTTTGAAAGAGGCATTGTGTACATAAGTTCGTCGCCGAACTGTTTACCTTCGTTGTAGTAGCCTTCAATAAAGTCTGCCTTCTGTTCCTTTGTAAGACCGAGAATTTCGGTTGTACCGTCAGCTCTTGTAACTTTTATCGTGCTGTCGATAAGGCTGTCAAGAGTAACGACTGCACCGGCAAGATTGTAAAGAGCAACGTGATCGGGATAGCAGTAAGCAATATTGGGCTGAGCGCCTGTTGTAATTTCAGTGCTTACCTGATCTCTTACGTCATCATAACTGCCTATCTTTGTGTGGTTGATGTGAATGTTGGGATAAAGCTTGTTGAACTCTGTAATGTAGAGATTAAGAACGTCCGAAAGGTTTGATCCCATCGTGTGGTAGAATGTAATGGTAACGTCGCTGCCGTCGTACCCGCCTTCAGGCACCTCAAAGTTCCCTGTAGCTTTCTTTGTTCCGCAGGAGAACAACATTGTTGCGGTCAGAGCAAGCAACATAATAATCGCCAAAATTTTCTTCATGACTTTGTTTTCCCTCCAAAAAATTTTATTATATGTTAAAAAGCCGCCCGGCTTGTTTAACCTTTGATACCGCTTCTGCTTACACCCTTCATGATATATTTTCTGAGGAATATAAACACAAGGAAAAGCGGGAGCGAAACGATTGCGACTGCCGCCATCTGTACGGGATAGTTTACGTCGCCTGTGGTTTCCGTAAACGCATTACGCAAGCCGTTTGTTATAAGCTGATGAGCTTCGTCGTTGGCGACGAGTCTCGGCCATATATAAGAGTTCCACGCGCCCATCATTTTAAGTATGGTAATTGAAATGAGCGTCGGAAGCGAGAGCGGTATCATCACCTTCCACAGATATTTGATATCGCTTGTGCCGTCAACTTTGGCGGCAAGATAAAGTTCGTTCGGTATCTGCAAAAAGTTCTGGCGCAGCAGATATATATAGAACACGCTTACAAGGAACGGCACTATAAGAACAGTGTATGTGTTCTTCCACCCGAGATTTGAAACCGTTATATAGTTTGTGATGGTGAAAAGCTCGCCGGGGATCATCATCGTAGCGAGAAGTCCGGCAAACAGTATGTTTTTGCCCTTGAACTCAAGTCTTGCAAAAGCAAATGCGGAAAGCACCGTTATAACAAGAGAAAGTATTGTGGAAACAAGTCCTACATATAAAGTGTTGAGAAACAGTCTGCCGAGATTTGCCGTAGTGAAAGCCGTTGAATAGTTTGAGAAAAGCACTTGCTTCGGCCAGAAGGTAGGAATGCTCATTCTGTATTCATCAAGACTTTTAAGCGATGAGTTGAGCATCCAATAGAATGGGAACAGCACGGCAATAGCCATAAATATCAGGAAAGCATATATAAGAACAAGCACGATTACTTTGCCTATCTTCTGCTTTACGGATATTTTCTGCATGTCCCTTTCGTGCATTTTAAGAGTTTGTCTGTCCATGTTACGCCCCCTCTTAATAATGAACTTTCTTCTTGCTTACCTGCAGGTTGATAAGCGTTACTATAAGAATTATCACGAACAGTATGAGCGCTGCCGCGCTTGCTCTGCCCTGCTTGTTTGAGCTAAGCGAATCGTATATAAATCCGACCATCGTATTGAGACGTCCCGAGTCGTGAACAGGTCCCATCGTTTCGCCGAAGATACCTACTATGCTTGTATATTCCTTGAATCCGCCGATAAAGCCCGTTATAACGACGTACGCTATCATCGGGGAAAGAAGCGGTACCGTTATTCTTGTGAAGATTCTCGCTCTTGAAGTGCCGTCTACCCTTGCAGCGTCATAATACTGCTTGTTTATGCTCTGAAGTCCGCCGAGCAGGATAAGTATCTTGAACGGAAGCGCGTTCCATACAATATAGATTACCATTACGGCAAAGTTGGCAGCATATGTTGAACCGGCGTTTATCCAGTTTACGGCGTGTCCGCCGAAGAACTCAATAATGTTGTTTATAATTCCCGCCGTAACTATTATGTCGTTGCCTTTTGTACCGAGATTTCCGACAATATTGAACATCGCCGCGAACACCATTCCTATGGCTATGGAGTTTGTTACATAGGGCAGGAAGAATATCGTCTGGAGCAGTTTCTGAAGCGGCTTTATGGAATTGAGACAAACAGCAATAAGAAGCGCGAGGAACGATGAAATAAGCACCGTCGGCACGCAGATAAACACCGTGTTTTTAAGACATTTCAGAAAGTTTTTGTATTTTATTACTTTTGTAAAGTTCCCTATTCCGAATTCAAACGTTCTTCCGCCTACGGCTTCAAGTCCGCTGTAGTCCTCAAGCAACGCCATTCGCACTGTATTGAAAATAGGCCATACCGTAAAAATCAGCAACAGGATGATCGCAGGGGAGAGGTAAAGCCATGCCTTCCATTGTTGTTTACTTTCGACCATTTTTACACCTCAAAATAAATTCTTTCTTCTGTTTCTTTATTGAAGATAAACACCTTGTGAGGTTTGAGTGCGTAGCTTACAGTCTCCGTTGCCGGATCGACCTTGTTGTCGGCGTTGATTATCGAACGGATTATGGGATTTACGGACGCTTCGTTTGTCGAAACAATGCTTACGTCTCTGCCCATTACTTCAACGCTTGAAAGCTTGCAGTGGAACGGACCGTAATCGTCAATGATAAAGCCTTCGGGACGAACACCGACCATTACTTCACCGTCCGGAGCTCCCTTTACATCAAGCACGGCTTCACCGCCGATATAAAGCTTTTCGCTTTCGACCTTACCGTTGAATACGTTGATCGGAGGTGTGCCGAGAAATTTTGCGACGAAGAGATTCTTCGGATCATCGTAAACCTCCTGCGGAGCTCCTATCTGCTGAACGACGCCGCTCTTCATAACTACTATCATATCGGAGATGCTCATTGCCTCTTCCTGGTCGTGCGTTACGAAAACCGTAGTTATATGGGTCTCTCTCTGAATTCTTCTTATTTCTTCTCTCGTCTGGAGACGGAGGCGCGCATCAAGGTTTGAAAGCGGCTCGTCAAGAAGAAGAACTCTGGGCATTTTTACAAGTGCGCGTGCAATCGCAACTCTCTGCTGCTGACCGCCGGAAAGCTCGCTGGGCTTACGCTCCATAAGCTCGTCTATCTGAACAAGCTTTGCGGCTTCATAAGCTCTTTCAAGCATTTCATCCTTTGTCAGTTTATCCTCTCCGCGAAGATTCTGAAGCGGGAAAAGTATGTTCTGCTTTACCGTCATATGCGGATAAAGCGCATAGTTCTGGAAAACAAGTCCCACGCCTCTGTTTTCGGGAGAAAGCTCGGTAACGTCGTCGTCTCCGAAGAAGATCTTTCCCGATGTGGGCTTCTGAAGTCCGCATATCATATAAAGCGTGGTGCTTTTTCCGCAGCCGGAAGGTCCGAGAAGACCGATAAGCTTGCCGTCAGGTATCTCAAAGGTAAAATCGTTTACCGCAACGACCACCTCGTTTGACTTTTTGTTGCGGCTGGGGAACATCTTTGTAAGGTTCTGTAATACGATTTTCATTTTATATCCTTTCTGAAATTATTTTTGATTATAAAAAAACGCCGCCGTAGCTTTTAATAAGGGCTGCGAGCGGCTTTTTCCGCAGAAACCCTTTTTCTGTACGCTATCATTTCATCCTCGCTGTCGAAAATCATCTGACTTGCCATATCTACGACAACAGTACCTGCGAGCAGGTCATGAATGAGCGATCTCGTTCTCGTGGCAGAGAAAAGAATTATCTGCAACAACAGCTCGGCGCCGAGCACTATAAGCCCGGTAATACCGATACCGTTGAAAAATATCATTATTATAATCAGGACGGGAATCATCGTTTCAAGAGTGAACTTTCCGAGAAAAGTACGGACAAACAGCATAACGGTACTTATCTTTACGCCGTCTGTTCTCATAACGCCTATTCCGAAAACCTTTTTACCCACAGTCTGTCCGTTTTTCAGGACAAGCGGAACGATAAATTCCATTGCAAGGAACGCAAGAAGGATTCCGAGCGAGGTTATTGTAAGAGTCAGATTGAAAACGACAGAATATTCGCGCATAGCATCTTCATCTGCAATAAGCGCCTCGTATGCTTCTTTATATTTTTCCTCCTCTTCAGCGGAAAAAGCGGCGCGTTCTTCTTCGGTAACTCTGAACTTCACGCCGTATTTTGTTTCATATTCGGAATAATACGCTTCAAGACGTTCGGAGTGACCGTCGTAATCCGTTATCTGCGAAGCGACAAACGCAACTCCGGTGGCAACGATACAAACAAGTATAGCGTCAAGAATAAACGCGGATATTCTTTTAAGCGTGCTCGCTTTCTGAAGATCAAATATCATATGCGTAAATCCTTTCCCCCGAAAATATTCTCGCAATTAAATCTGCGGACATATAAAATACACAAATCCGCAGATATAAATTAACGTATTATTATTAAACTTTTTACAACATCAGCATATCACATTTTCTGCTTTTAGTCAACCGATTTGTCGAATATCGGAAAAATATTTTTCTTTTGCGGATTTAGCGCAATCACATTTTGCAAGAAGATAAAAATCCTATTGATTTTCTTTTCGCTTGTGATATAATCTGCTTGAAGAAAAGAAAGGGGCAAAACACATGAGAACAAGCACGCTTTCGCGCGAGGAAGCACTCACGCTTCTTGAAAAATACAACAAAGAGCCGTTCCACATTCAGCACGCACTGACAGTCGAGGGCGTAATGCGCTTCTTTGCAAAATCGCTCGGATACGGCGACGAAGAAGATTATTGGGGCATAGTCGGACTTCTTCACGATATAGATTTTGAACTTTATCCCGAGCAGCACTGTAAAAAAGCGCCGGAGCTTCTGCACGGGGGCGGCGTCGGTGAGGATATGATATATTCTGTCTGCTCGCACGGATACGGCATCTGTTGCGATGTCGAGCCGAAGCACGAAATGGAAAAGGTTCTTTTCGCCGCAGACGAGCTTACGGGACTGATCTGGTCGGCGGCGCTTATGCGTCCGTCGAAAAGCGTTTCGGACATGGAGGTCTCAAGTCTAAAAAAGAAATTCAAGGACAAGAAGTTTGCAGCAGGCTGCTCGCGTGACGTTATACGCACGGGAGCGGAACGTCTCGGCTGGGAGCTTGACAAGCTGTTTGAAGAAACGATCGCCGCGATGCGTACATGCAAAACGCCGATAGCCGATTTTATGAGCAGTTACGGAAAATAACTCAGAACAAAAAGCCTGCGCCTGTGAGAATCTCACAGGCGCAGGCTTTTATTTATGATATCGGGCAGAAAATTTCTGCGGAGGTAATGGGATCATTTTGCGTTCATTATATTTTCAAATGCCGCTATTATTTTTTCGCATTCATCAGTCTTGCTCATAACGCCTACGACATATTTTCCGCAGGCTTTAACGGAAACGTTTTCTGCACGCATGCATATCCACTTACCGGGATCAAGCCCCTTTTCCATTTCGGCAGCTATTGTTTTCGCATCCCTTTCATCTTTTACCTTTACCATTACAAGCGAAAATCCGCCGCCTATCATAGGCTCGCAGACAGCGCCGTCGGTTTCAAGAAGAGCGGCGTTTTTTTCGATTCCGAACCAATATTTTGAACGTTCATCCGATGTGCTTTCTTTTTGAACCCCCATAGAAAGTCCCGCAGCCGTGCGGAGTTTTTTCATAATACTTACCACTGTTTCTTCTCTTTCGGGGTCGATATCGGTTTTAAGCTCTTCAGTGCAGAGAACTATGAAAGCGTAATTTCCTTCGCAGCCTACGGCTTTCATAGTCGTGGGCTTTTCGGCATCAATATTAAAGGTTGATTTTTCGGAAAGAAACTCTGCAAACGCCGCCTTATCGGAATCGTTTTTAAGCTCAAAAATCGTAACGGCAAAAGGCATATCGCCGAAAATATAATAAATCGTACCCGACTTCACATATTCGGGAAATTCCGTGCCATACTCAAAGCCGCGTATAAACGGTGCGTACCCTTCCGGATAAGGCGATATCTCCATTTCCGTACTCAGATCGCCGAAATAAGGCGAAGTATCAAGCTTGCCGATTATATCGGCTATCTCTTTGCCGGAATTTTCTTTAAGCAAAGTCTTGATATATGCGGAAAGTGCTTCCGCCGATGTCGGCTTTTCAACAGGCTCGTCGGATTTTCCCGTTGTGGACGAAGAGCTTTCTTTTCCGGCTGTTGTCATCTGGTTCTTGGTTGTTGATGTGTTTTCCGTAGTAGTGGTGTTTGTGGTCTGATTATTTTTGTTTGAAGCGCATCCTGCAATAACAACCGATATTGTCAGTATTGCAAGAATAAGAGCAAATATTTTTTTCACGGTTTTTCCTCTTTTCTCTGATTATCCTTCAATATAAGAAAGTTCTTTGCCTTCGCAGTTTTCCGCAAAATAATTTACAAGTCTGCGTACGGCATTTTTGCCTATACTGTATGTTCCCCTGCATTCGGGCATGCCTGCGTAAACATCACCGGAAGAAGTAACGTAAACATATATGCCGTCGTCTCCGAGAGAAGGAATGTGCATTTTCAATATAAGACATGTGTCGTCCGCCTCTCCGTAACATACGGAGATTTTTTCTGCGCCGCTGCCTAAAATCAGCGAATATACGCGGCTTTCGTCAAAATTCCGGAACTCAACTGTTTTTTTGTCGCCGTTTTCATCGGTAAACAAATATTGTACCGATGTTATTTTTGCGGTCTTTTCAAGCGACATGCTTTCGTTCCATTCGCCTGTGGTCTTCGGCAGATATGTCATGCTTGCATAAATATCATATGAACCGTCCCAGCTTTTAAGAGCTATCGCACAACTTTCGGATATACCCTTCACCCCGTATATTTCAAGCACGTTCCCCTGCTCCGACACAACGCCGGATTTTATCGCTCCCGAAACATTTTCATCCGGAAGCTTGCTTTTTCTTTTATAGTAATTTGAATTGTAGCTGATACCCATATATGCATTAACGGCGCTGATAGTCGTCTGCGCGGAATTCTTGTTGAAATAATTTTCTGACCGTGCTACGTATTTTGTTTCAAATCTACCCGAAAGATCGGGCAATGGGCGGGTTTGCCATGCAAAAGCTCCGGCGCCTATGCCTGCGGCAACAAGAAAGCACGCTGCCGCCGATACAAGGCGACGCATCGTCGGGCGACGACGCTTCGCCGCAAATGTTTTCGGTGTAGCTTCTTCTATGAAGTTTTCGTCTATTCCGCCGATAATATCGAGCATATCTTCTCTTTTCATACCTCAAAGCCCTCCTTTTCCAAAAAGCTTTTAAGCTCTGCCCTCAGGCGGCAAAGCGTTGTTTTGACATTGCCTTCGCTCATATTCATATCGAGCGCAATATCCCGTATGGAACTCATGTACCAATATCTGCGGACAAAAACTATACGCTTTTCTTTTTCAAGTCCGTAAAGGAATTTGTTTATGGCGTCGCGCAGAAGTATTCCGTTTTCAATGTTGTTCTGATCCGTTCCGTTCAGACTTTCCGCAAGTTCGTCGGTTATCAGTTCCGTTTCCGGTACGCCGCGCTTTTTCGCAAGCTTCCCGCGCAAACGATCAATCGCAAGTCCGCGTACTATCTTTGCCGCGAATACTGAAAGCTTTTCCGGACGATTCGGTGGAATAAGCTCCCACAGGCGAACGTATGCATCGCTTACGCACTCTTCTGAATCCCATTCGTCACGCAGAATGTTGTTTGCTATGTATCTGCAATACTTATCGTATTTTTTCTGCGTCTCGGAAATGGCTCTCTCCGAACGCGACCAGAACAGATCAACTATTTTATTGTCTTCCACGCCGACCTCCTTTCCGCCGTACAAAAGCTCCTTACACCATAACAGTCGTAAATTCCACACAAAAGGTTACAGATTTTTTCGGATAAATAAAAATCCGCGCCGAAAAGACGCGGAAAATAAAAGCTTTATCTGCGCCTGTATACCGCAGATATATTGCATTCAACCGAAACCGTTCCGTCCGTACCGCCGCACATTCCGCCGCAGCCGGAAAAGCATCCGAATTCGCTCAGCTCTTCAAGGACTAATCTTTCGTCAACGGAATTCGCTTTATTGTCGGCGTCGGCTATCGCAAGTCTTAGTGCTTCTTTTTCATATGCCGAAGTATCCGAAAGCGAATACCATATACCGTTTATGCCCGTAACGCCGGCTTCGGTCATTTGCCGCGTTATATCGTATATTGCGCCGACATCGTCCGTTGTAAATGAAAAACAGCGCGAGACCGTATATCTTCCGGATATCGGTTCACTCTCGGAATAATATGATTCTTCGGAAATATATCCCAAGCGTTCCTTCAAAGCGAAGAGGATTTCTTCGCTTTCCTTTTTTGCAACGGCTTCTTTTTTTGCCGATGCTTCAATGCAGAAATTCACCGTCGCACGGTCGGCGGGAGCAAGCACTTCTCCTCTGCCGGAAAAAGTAGCCCTGTCAAGTTCTTCATATGCGCCGAAAACTGAAAACGCCGACGCAAAAATCACAGCCGCAAATACCGCGGCGCATATACGCATAATTTGTTTTTTCATATCTCGGAAAAACCTCCTTTTCGGATAGGTTTTCCGTTATCGGGAATTTTTATTCCCGCTTTCATTATATCATAATCGCATAAAAAAGCAATATGAAAAAGTCCCGATCACATCGGGATTTTCTCTTTCTTGTTTTCTCTTGCCAAGCTGAATATCACATATGCCGCAACAAGCGTTTCGGTTATCGGCATCGCCCACCATACGGAGTCTCCTCCGAATACGGCGGGAAGCGCCAGGATAAATGCGCCGCTTATCAGTATTCCCCTGCAAACAGACACCGCCATTGACACGCCCGGCTTCATTATCGCCTGAAAATGATACGTTGAATAAACGTTGAACGGCAAAAGGAAGAACGAAAGCGCATAAATGCGGACTATATGAGGTGCCGCAGAAAGAACCTGCCCGGTAGGAGTCATAAACAGCTTTACAAATGTCTGCGGAAGCGCCATAAACATAACTGCCCATATAACGCCCAGAATTGCCGAAGTGACAGCACTGTACTTTAGCACCTTTCTTATACGATCATATTTTTTCGCACCGTAGTTCTGAGATATTATCGGTTGAGCCGCCTGTCCCACGCCGTAAGCGCAGCACTGAACAAGCGTGCTTACGGCCACTATAACGCCGTACACGGCAAGTGCGTTGCTGTCAAGATATTTCATTATCTGTCGGTTGAAGAGTACTGTAAGAACACCCATAGCAACATCTATTATAAATGAAGAAAATCCGCTTACAGATATTTTTACAAATTTTCTCGGAAGGTTATGTATACGAACGAATCTGAGCGTATTCTTTTTGGAGAAGAAATGCGTCAGCATTATTATCATTGAAAATCCGGCGCCCATAGCGGTCGCTATTCCCGCGCCTTTTATGCCCATGTCAAGCGTAAAAACAAAGAAGTAATCGCCGAAAACGTTGAATACTCCTCCCGCTATAACTGATTTTGTAGCAAGTCCCGGCGCGGAGTCATTACGCAGAAATGCAGAAATTATATTTATAAAAACATAAATGGGTGCAGTAAATTTGGGCAATGCAAGATATTCCTTACAAAGCGGCAGAAGCTTTTCGTCCGCACCGAAGAAATACAGAAGCGGTTCCTCCCACAAAAGCAGGACGACTGTCAGTATAACCGATATTAGAGCGCCGAAAATTACCGACGCGGTGAAATATCCGTTCGCACGTCTGCCTTCACCTTCTGTTCCGCGCATTACGCCGTAAAGCACAGACCCGCCTATACCGATAAGCAATCCGAAACCGTAAACAAGGTTCCATACAGGCGATATCACCGCCATTGCCGCCGCACCGTCGGGACCGTGATACTGCCCCACCATTGCCATATCGACAAGCCCGTAAATACTTGATATAAGCGCACTTCCGAATGAAGCCATAAGAAATTTTATATATATTTTTTTAAGATTTCCGTTTATCAGATCCATTAAAATTTTCTCCTTCAACAAAAAAAGTCGGGTAAGAAAACAGGCATTTCAGCCCGTCACCTTATCCGGCTTGTTATTTCCTGTGAATAACTTGCCCTCCGAGTGAGCGTTTGCATTGTACCACAATATAAATGCATTGTCAACAGTTAAATTTTTATTTTTCAGAAGTATTGGAAAACTCTTCTTTTAAGACTTCCGGGATATGCTCCGGCCTTTCCAAATGGTTTATCAATATATAACAGTGCCGCCGTCAAACATAATTGCGGCACAAGCAAACGATGCGACAAACATTTATCGCACCCGGAATTCCCTTTTACATGTTCGGACAGGTGATGAATTCTGTCCTCCGGTCACGGGCGTTGAAACTGTTTCGTACACACACAAAAGAAACGGAAGAAAAACAAACAGCCCCTTGATTCAAAAAAATCAAGGGGCTGTTTATGCTCGATACTCGCCTGAAATCCATGCGTTTGGAACCTGATTGGTATTGATTATGACCGATTCTTATATATAATCTGATCGCAGGTAAGATTTGCCGATGATATATTTCCGCCACATTCGATTTTATTTGCCGAAAGCTTATAGCAGTCGGTTATATTCTGACAGGTAATATTTTGTCCGTTCAATTCCTTTACATCAATGTTTCCGTCACTTCTGACGTCTCCGTTGATCGTACCGCTGTTGATACTTTGATGGCAGATTACATCTCCGTTTATGGCGCCGTCAGCAATAACATGCCCATAGATCTCTACCTTGAAATACTGTGTTTCATCATTGCAATCGTGAGGAAACGCTATTTCTATCGGTGGTTCGCCGGGAGAAAATGTTGAAGAAACTTTTAATATTTTTTGTCCTCTTATCTGAACTACGCGGATGACATCATCGTCCCTAATAAAAGAACGAATATCGGGGCAGTCAGCAATGTTTTCCGTAAAAAGCGAATCAATTGAAACGCCGAACAAATCTGCAATTTCCGGCAACAATGAAATATCGGGGGTGTTCGCATTGTTTTCCCATTTTGAAACCGCCTGATATGATACGCCCAATTTCCATGCTACCTGTTCCTGCGTCAGATTAAGCCGTTGTCTTAATTGCTTTATGTTGTTCCCTATGTTCATATGCTCTACTCCTTTCCGGTACGTTTATTATATCATTTGCAATTTCAAATATCAATAAAGCAACTCTCTTGTTCCTCAACCATCGCTTTAGTATTGTGCCGTTCATTATTGATGGCAGCATAAAATATTCTATTATCGCAGACTGCAGGCGTGGGTCCGGAAAAAAGGATACTTGCCCGACACCTGCCTTTCGGCACAGGATACATTCAAGAAACACCTGCGTTATTTCAGAAAACAGTATGAAAACTGAAAAAATCACGCGCTGCTCATCCAAAACGGTGCGTGATTTTCCTGTAATATAACCGGCGGTTGATTGAATTTTTATGTTTCGTACTCAATGCCCGGCGTGCTTTGTGCGGTATTCGCCGGGGGTGATCCCCGCGTATTTGCGGAAAGTTCTTGAAAAATGGCTTTGCGATGAAAAGCCGAGGTAGGCGGACACTTTATGTTTGCAAAATGCGGACATCAGAGTGTTTACGGCACAGTTTCCTGCGGCGGGGAAAGAAGAAACGGCAAAACAACGTATAAAATCGTCATTCCCACCAACACGACGGCAAAAGTTATTTTGCCGGACGGTGAAAAAACGCTCACGGCAGGCGAATATGAATTGACAGTTCAGGGAAACGGCAATTGACACGCCTTCGTTTTAGACAACCAAGGCAACGGTAAAAACAATATATCAAAAAAACAGCAAACACACCCGAATTCATAATCTCGCGGCTGTTTGCTGTTTTGCTATATATACTTTGTTTCTCAATGTAATCTGAAATCCGAGTTTTCGATTTCTGCGGCTTTTAATCCCATTTTCAGAACCATTTCCGAAAATTTTCTCGCACTTATAGGATAGTTCCCTTCCATCCATGCGCCAAGAAGCCCGATAACACCACTGACGATAAAAACATATTCGTACTTTGCAAGCATCGGATTGCTTGACTGCGACTCAACATGATACTTTCGGAGAACAGCATCAATCAGTCTGCGGTTGAAAGCTCTTTTGTCTGATTGCAGAATCAGAATACGGAACATACGGTCATTATCCTTGATGTATGTGAAAAAGGACTCCAGAATAGCAACAAATTGCTCATCGGAGGTAATCTCGCTGGGCATTTCCGACAAAACAGGAATCTGCTCCATAAGATCGTTTTCTATATCCTGTCGCAATATAATTGGGTCTTCATAGTACATATAGAAAGTGGATCGGTTTACGTCTGCCTTCCGGCAAATGTCCGTGACAGAAATTTTCTCCGAAGGATTGGTTTCCAAAAGCTCAAGATAGGCGTCTTTGATCAGCTTTTTTGTCATACGCACACGTCTGTTATCCGCCATTTGTGCATAGCCTCCTCCGTTCATAAATTGTTTGCTTTTGATTTTGTCGGATTTCCGACAGTTTCATATCGTATTGTTGAAAACATATCGTTTCAGGCAATACTGTTTGTTGATTTTTCAACACTATGTTGTTATAATTATAATACATAGAACCGGATTTGTCAACAGACAACCGGAAAATTACGAAAAATCCTTGAAATGAAGGAGGTGCTTCTGTGGCTTTTTTATCTTTATCCGATGTAAAAAAAGAATATCATACCGGCTCCGTTACCGTACCTGCGCTTGACGACGTTTCCTTTGATTTGAACGAAGGAGAATTTGTTGTCATTCTCGGCACGTCGGGTGCCGGAAAAACCACGCTTCTGAATTTACTCGGAGGCATGGATACTGTGACTGACGGAAAAATCGTGCTTGACGGCAACAACATCGCCGCATACGGCAAACGCGATCTGACATTTTATCGCCGTCGTGACGTGGGCTTTGTGTTCCAATTCTATAATCTGATGCCCAATCTTACAGCCCTTGAAAATGTGGAAATTGCCGTTGAAATCTGTGAAAATCATCTGGACCCGAAAAGCGTTCTTGAATCGGTGGGGCTTGCGGACAGGCTGAACAATTTTCCGGCGGAGCTTTCCGGAGGTGAGCAACAAAGGGTGTCGATCGCCCGTGCCGTTGCGAAAAATCCCAAGCTGATTTTATGCGACGAGCCGACGGGAGCACTGGATTATATAACAGGCAAAAAAATTCTGAAGTTGTTGCACGCCTTGTCCCGAGAGCAAAAAAAACTTGTCATCGTTGTGACGCATAACGCTGCCCTGAAAGATATGGCGGATAAAGTGATCCGCATCAAAAGTGGAAAAATCGAGAGTGTGGAAGTCAATGCGCACCCGATTCCGGTGGAGGCGATTGAGTGGTGAAAACCTATTTCAAAACGATCCGCAGAATGTTCCGTCACCACCTCATACGATTGCTTTCACTGATAGGAATCATTCTGATATCCATCGGGTTTATTTCGGGAATCGGTTCGCCAACCGACATGATACAAGAGAGTATAGAAAATTACTACCGAAATCAGAAGGTCAGTGACTTTATCGTCAAAAGCAAATCGGGTAGCTTTACTGAAGACCAAATTTCCGCTGTCAAAGCGCGTTACGGAGCAAACAATGTAAACGCCGGTCTGTCCGTAGATATTCAAACCTCGGAAAAGCGCTCCCTGCGGCTGTACTTTTTGGATTTTGACGCGTGGGACATCAATGTCCCGGAGCTCGTTGACGGTGAAAAAGTAACCGATAATGATAGCAACTGCGTATATGCAGAGATCTCCGACAATGTGATAAAAGGGTACGTCGTTGGCGAAACCGTGGAGATCGACCTCGGAAAAGCGTTGAACCTGCCGATGGAATATAAACTCTCCGTTACCGTAAAAGGAACCGTCAAAAGCCCTCTCACCTTCGGCAAAGACGGTGAGCCGAGTTATAACAATCCGGAGGGAACCGAAATTCCCGATAACATGGTAAAGCTCGGGAAACTCGACCTTCTGGAAAATGTTCTGTATTGCCCATCCTCCCTTCTGCCGGCGCAGATAAATGGCGATCTGTACATCACTGCGGAAGACAGATATCTTTTTGCTTCATTTTCGGACAGTTACAAAGCGTATGTGGAGAAAGAAAAGTCAGAGCTTGCATCATTGCTCGGAGACAATATTGAAATCATCACACTGTACGATAACTACAGCTTCAAGTCCGTTCTGTCCAGTGCGGACAAAGTGCGGGGCATTGGAAATATTCTGATGATTATATTTATCGCCGTCTCGCTTCTTGTTGTCCTCTCGTCCATGATGCGGCTGATGGAGGAAGAACGTGCGCAGATCGCTTGCCTGAAAACGCTGGGATATTCTTCTTTCTGCATTGTCTTGAGATATATTTTATTTGCATTGGTTGCTCTGCTTGCCGGCGGAGGCGGAGGATTTTTCGTCGGCTACGGCGTCTCATGGCTGATTTGCTATGTGTTTGGCTACGGTCACGATATGCCTCCGATCTCTGTTGTGGTGAACCCAAGTTATTATTTTCTGTCAGTCGGTATTATCGCTGCCATCACATTAACCGCAATTTTCATTCTCGGTATGCGCATGACCGGTGATACACCTGCCAACCTGTTGAGACCCAAGCCGCCCAAAAAAGGAAAACGGGTGCTTCTGGAGAACGTTCCGTTTATCTGGAAGCGGTTGGCTTTCAAATATAAATCCTCCCTGCGTAACGTACTGCGCTATAAAATGCGGTTTTTCATGATGCTGATATCGGTTGCCGTATCTGCCGGACTTGTTTTTGCCGGGCTGGCGCTCCTCGATATGTGCCTGTTTGATGATTTCGGCTCTCCATCGATTGTAGGAATTGCCGTTGTAGTCGTTGTATTCGCCGGACTTCTGACCGCAGTCGTCATCAATACACTGACAACAATCAATATCAGTGAGCGAAACCGGGAAATCGCAACTCTGATGGTGCTCGGCTATCTTGACAGCGAGATATGTGGATATATCTACCGTGAAATTTATATCAGTACATCGATTGGCGTTTTGTTCGGTTACCCTGTCGGAATCGGACTGGCAACATTAATTTTCAAAACGATTGGATTCGGCACAGTTGGCGGTGTCAGTTGGTTCATGTGGTTGCTTGTTCCGATTATCGTTTTTGGCTTTACATTACTCGTCACTTTGATTCTGAGACCTAAAATCGTTAAAATAAAAATGAACGAAAGTCTGAAAGCGGTTGAGTAAGTCCTTTAACTGATTAAGCTGCCCGCACAAATTTACAAGAGCAACCCAACTGTAAAAGCCGAATGGCTGCCACTATGAGACAGCATCTTTTACATAAAATATCAGTTTCTTCATCTTCGCATCTGCCGCGGAACGGGATAGGTTTCCGTTTTTCTCGTAGATGAGAGAAGCTCCTGTTATCAGAAAGTTTTCTGGACTTGTCGCCACTTGCATGGTATTGTGTGTGGTTACAAGGAGGCGATGAAATGAACTCCGTATCTGAGCGCGAAGCCTTTGCTTCGGGATTCAGAATCGCCCGAGAGCGAAAAACTCTCGGGCTTTTTATATATCCTTACCGCCTCTCGCCGATGTTGACATTCCGACCGTCGGGACAGATTGGATTGTTTTTTAAAAACGACTTCTCCTTGATTTAAGGTTAATTTATGATGCAAAAACCTTCGTTCACTTTCTTCCCGCCAGTAATGTTGAGCCGCGGAGCATCAGACGTCCGGCTTCACTCATGGTATAGTCCAGACGGCACAGCGCGGGAGTGAGGTCATATAGCCCCGGATTTTTCATCAGCACACAGATCGCATATCACGCAGCAGTCAAAGTGGATTTTCACAATCTGCATTTTCATCATTCCGTCGCCGACCTTTGCCATGAAACGGAAAAAGCCACTGACGGACGGGTCACGAAGGTCATTGTAGCCCAGCATATAGCCGCGACTGGTGACACGCAAGCGGTTGTCCCACGCACCAATCTCTTTGGGAGCGTCCGAGACCGCAAAATACGCGCCGACATCCTTGATCTTCGCGCTCTTGAGCCATGTTTTTGCAATCATCTTTACCGCCGTCCGATTCGCAGCATCAAACACCAGTACGCCGCCGGGGAAAGCGCTTGCCATCGACTGCACCAGTGCCTTGACCTGCTCCGTCAAAAAATAGTAGAACACGCCGGAGGCAAAGAACACCGCACCGTTTGAAGCGTCAATTTTTGCAAACCACTCGGTATTATTCAAATCGCAGGAGATATTTTCCTCACGCTCCCCGGCGGGCAAAAGCTCGTTGCGCACGGCTATGACATCGGGATAATCCAGATTGTAAATTTTGCAGCTGCCGTTGTCGCAGGCTCTCCCGGTGCTGTCCAGCCCGCAGCCCAGATTGACCACCGCCGCGTTAGGGTGATCTTTCAAATAGTCCCACACCTCAAAGGCGAGGTCGTTCTGTCGCATGGCAACTTCCAGCGAGCCGAAACGCTGCATCTGGCTGCGGGAGTTTTTCTCCGCCTCTGAAAAATCGTAGTCAATCTTTTCAATCAGCCGAACTGCTGTCTCGTCCCGATAGAGGTTCGGATACAGCTCCGAACACACCTTCCGGGCAAACAGCGGAATAATCAACGTCTCCTGTACCGTGTTTTTCTCGATTTTGTATTTCATGGGTATCTCCTTTCAGCGAACAAATATCATCATAATTGCCGCCAGCACTGCCGAAATGACCGCCATGCCCACCGTGCCGAACAGCCACTTTTTTGCCTTGTCCTTAGCGGTAATATAAGGCTTTAAGTCCTCTGTGCCGGGGATCGTCCACGCCTTTGTGCGGCCGACCCAGTAGCCGTCGATCAGAAATCGGTCGATCAGATTCATCACCGACAGAATAACGAACAGCTGCCAGAAGCCCGCAAGAAAGCCACGCGCGCCGTTCACCGGATAGACGCAGACCAGCACATAGGCGATGTAGCCGGGAACACATACCGCTTTAAAAAGCAAAGCGTTCCGCTTTATTTTTTCGTGTGTTGTGAGCCCCAGTTTTACGCACCTGTCCTGAACTTCGGGGCTGTAAAGATGCACCATGCCAACCGCGCCCTTACGGATACCGATGGCGCAAACCAGAATGAGCAGAATGCCCAGACCCAGTCCTTCCAAAATCACTTGTACAATCATCATTTGCCTCCTTATCCCAAAGCCACATCCAGCGTCATCATGATGCTGAAGCCGACCGCAAAGAAAACCGTTCCGATGTTAGAGTGCTTTCCCTGAGACATTTCCGGTATCAGTTCTTCTACCACAACATAGAGCATTGCGCCTGCCGCAAAGCTCAGAAAATACGGCAACGCCGGAATAACAAGCCGTGCCGCAAGAAGCGTCAGCACCGCTCCGACAGGTTCGACCACGCCGGAAAGAACGCCGCCGAGAAACGCCTTGCTTTTCTTTTGCCCCTCAGCCTTGAGCGGCATGGAGATGATCGCGCCCTCGGGGAAATTCTGAATGGCAATGCCGAGGGACAGAGCAAGCGCGCTTGCAGCAGTGATCTGTGAGTTTCCCGCAAGAAAGCCCGCATACATCACGCCGACTGCCATTCCCTCCGGAATGTTATGTAAGGTCACCGCAAGCACCATCATCGTGGTACGCCCGAGCTTGCTTTTCGGCCCCTCCGCCTTATCGCTTCCGATATGAAGGTGAGGAATCAAACGGTCAAGCAGGAGCAAAAACAGCACGCCGACCCAAAAGCCGATAAAGGCAGGAAGGAACGACAGCTTTCCCCTGCCCTCCGACTGTTCGATGGCGGGGATCAGCAGACTCCAGATCGACGCCGCCACCATCACTCCGGCGGCAAAGCCGGCAAGCGCACGCTGTACCAAATTGCCGAGCGATCTTTTCATAAAGAATACGCACGCCGAGCCGAGCGTCGTCCCGATAAAAGGGATCAATATTCCGAATAATACTTCCATTTGCTTCACCGCCTTTGCGTTGTATTTTTTCGATAGCCCTCATTTCCGCGCCGTGACGCATAGCCAACTTTTCTTTTTGTGTATCTGCACATCGTGAAAGCCCGCCTGCTCCAGATACGCTTTCAGCTCTGTGTCTTTATGGATGGTCATGCCGCCAATGATCTCCGTCCACTTCTCGTCCCTGTCCGTGTCGCCGTTGCTCTCGTTGCAGATGAGAAGGGTTCCGCCGGTCTTCAGCACCCGTCCGACCTCGCAAAAGCACTGCGGCAGATCAGGCCAGAAGTAGACGGTTTCAAAGGCCGTGACCAGATCGAACTGCTCCGATTCAAACGGCAGCTCCGCCACGCTCGCGCACAGCACATCACAGCGTCCCCTCGCAACGGCTGCTTTGTTGACCTTTTTTGATTTCTCAACGCTGACGGGCGAATAGTCGATTCCCCGCACAGTGCCTTTCGGACACAACTTCAACAGTCTTTTGATATTCGCCCCGCCGCCACAGCCGCAGTCCAGCACTTTGGCATCCGGATTAAGCTCCAAGAAGCGAAGTCCCCACCGTGCCACGGGGCTGTGCCCGAGATTCATCAGGGCAACCATGATTTTTCCGCCAAGCCCCACGGGGTTGCGGGTGTTTTCAAAAAATGACATATCACACCTCCAATTTCACACATTCGGTATAAGTTAACGGGAAGGATGCTTTCAGAACCACGCTTTTCCGCACCGTCCAGCCGTTCTGCCGCAGGAAAGTCAGATATTCCTCGCTCGTCCACCTGCTGTGAAGGGGAAATCCCGCGAGCTTCATAAAAAACGCTCTCACCTTGCCGGAAAACGAATTTCCCGCATGGGTGAAGGTCGGCGCAATCAGTACGCCGTCGTCCTTCAGCATGCGTTTGATCTCCCGCAGGGCTTTCTCCGGCTGCGGCACAATGTGCAGGGCGTTTGACACGATCACCGCATCGAAGGATCCGTCCGCATAGGGCAGACAGAACATATCCTGCACCGAAAAGTGCAGCTTCGCAGAACGATTATCCCGTTTTGCCTCGGCGATCATCTCTGCAGAGGCATCCGTCGCCTCGATATGTGCCGCCGCGTTCACGATATGTTTTGCAATCAGCCCGGTGCCCGTCGCAAGCTCCAGCACCGTTTTGGCTTTCACGACCGGACGGATCAGCGCATACATCGTTTCGTATGCCGCGCGGTCTTTGCGCATAAAGCGGTTGTAAATACGGGCATTTCTGTCCCAGAAATTTTTCTTTTCTTTCATGGTTACGTTCCTCTGATATTCCCACATAGCCGAAAGCCAGTTACCCTCTGCTAACTCGTGTGGTTTTGAAAAACCGCATCTCTGCGGCTTTTCGCCTTATTCAAATAATTCTCTGCAGGCGCCGTACACCAGCGTTTCCAGCACCTGCGGGTATAATTCTCCGATCTGCTCCCTGTGCGAGACGGTCAGAATCAGTCCGCGTACAGTCGCGGCGGCAAGAGAAGCGCCGCGCTTGGGCACAAGGTCATATTTTTCCAGAAGCTGACGGATATGCGCTTCGTCATCGTGGTAATGCACGTTTTTGACCTCATCCGGCAGTCTCTGCAAAAGCAGTTTCGCATCGTTTTCGATGAAAACCATATCGCCGGTATCGGAAAGCCGCCGACAGACGGCAAGAGTTGCCTTTGCCGCGCGTTCCGATTGAGACAAACCGACATTTTCGCTCAATGCGCGGTCAGCCACCTCGTAAAGCTCGGAATGGATCCCCTCCAGAACCGCAAAGAAAAGCATTTCCTTGGATTCATAGAATTTATAGAACGAGCCCTTCGCAATGCCGACAGCCCGTGTCAGCTGATCCACGGAGGTTTTCTTCATGCCCAGCGTGACGGCGCAATGTCTCGTTTCCTTCAGCAGCGCCTTGCGGAGCTGTTCGGTTTCAAAATCTGTAAAAGCCAAGGTTGCACCTCCTGAAATATGACCACTTTGGTTCTTCCGGTCATATTATATCATACTTCTTTCCGTTTTGCAAGAGGTAGGTGAAAAAAACGCTCCTCCGAGCCATTCAAAGCGGACACAGGCAATTCCGGCGGGCGTGCGAGGGGGATGCGGCACACAGTATGATTTCAATGTGTTGCGCCTCAGAATTGAATCGATTATCGGCAGTTATACAATGGATTTCACGAGCATTTTCGAGGGTCGAAAATCAAGCGGGAGAAAGGCAGTGCGTCAAACGCCCTGCCGGATTCACAGCGGACGGCAGAGCCGACCGCATTTCCTCGCGTTTTGACCGCATTTGCTCGTTTTTTTGCGCATATCGGTTGGAAAAAGGCAGTGTGTCAAGCATGCGTATATTTGCGGAATCGGTGTGTCAGCCATACGCAAGATTCCGCAAAACAGGCGGATTTTTCGCCTGGTTGCGGGCGTTTCCCGTGTGTCAGGTATACACAAAAAAATCAATATCTCTGCAACCAAGGGGGTAGTGTTTGTATCAGGTGAACCATGGGTGGGTTCACCATGAACCCCCAATGTGAACTATACAAAAGAAAGAATATATAGAAAAACAGAAAAAGAACAACAAAGAGAACGCCCGTTTCTCCGTTGCGCCGCGAATCGCTTCCCGAGTGCGCCGACGGGAATCGGCCGATCCGGTTTTCTTTTTCTGCTTTTTCTTTGTCCGAAAAAAGATTTCGTGAAAGATATTTTTTGATTCGATTATCAAAGCTAAGAGAGTGCCGACTGTCTTTCGCAAAAAAAGTTTGATAATTTTTTCGTCCAAACGCGAAAAAAGTGTGGAATATAGGGTGAGAGGACTTTCCCTGAAAAAAAGTTCCCGCTGAAGGGCTATCAAACGTGAAAAAAGTGTGGAATACAGGGTGAGGGGGTAAATGATCCCCGAGGTTCTTTGACAACCGAATAAAGGGATACCGAGGTAGCATCCCACCTTGCCCGAAAGGGCGAGCCGCCGGGACCGGGCGCCATGACCTCACCCATCGGGTGAGCGAGCGATCAACCGTGTTGCCGGACCGACCGATAAACAGCATCGGCGGCAGGCCACGACAGAGGTGCGGAACAATGATACTTCTGCGAAAGCAGCCCGCGATGTGCATGCGGGATACGGGGGTTACGGGCTGGAACTCTTATGTCCGCGACACTGTATATGATCCTCGTTTCCGTGAAAATAGTCACGGAATAGATGCTGCGAGGTACTCGGTATCTCCCCTGTGGGCAACGGTCTGTGCCGTCTGACGACTGCGCGCTCCGTTGCTCCATCGCCGAGGGCTGATACAAATACGGCGACACAATAATATTTTGGGAGGACAAAAGTATGATCTCCAAAAAAAACAGAACACGAAACCTGACCATTACCCTGCGCGTTACATCGTCGGAGCGAGAACTTTTCCTCCGCGGCGCAGAGAAAAGAAACATGACGCTGACGGATTTTCTCGTCAGTGCCGCGCTCTATAAACCAAGTCACGCCATCAAAGAATGCAAAGCCATTCTCAAAAAACTGAATGAAGTGCAGGCAGAATTGCTCCGAGCCGAGTCCGACCATCCCGATTATGCGGATGTGCTGGCGGCGCAAAAGGAGCTGTATCAGTTGCTTTTTCTGCTTGCAAGAAAGGAAACGATATGAACATACAAACCGAAATCAAGCCCTGCCTTGCGGATTATCCCGACGCGCTCACCATGGATGAAGTCATCGCAATCCTTCGCGTCAGCCGGAAAACCGTGTACGAGTTGATCAAAGACGGGCGCATCAAAGCGGTCAAGGTCGGACGCAGTCACCGCATCGCAAAGGAGAATCTCATCGAATTTCTGAACCCCGCCGCGGCACATTCGAACCCCGGTTGTGTTCTTTCTGATAACAATCGGGAAAAGGTCTGGACATGCGAACAACAGTGTGGTATGTTGTGTGTTGCGCAGACAGCGTAAAACCAAAAGCAAGGAGAAAAGCATTATGCCACAAGCGAAAAATCATCTGACCGCCAGTACGCAAGCCAAAAACGGAAGCCTCTATGCGGTCATCCAGTACAAGGACGAGAACGGAAAGCGGAAAAACAAATGGAAGTCCCTCGGGCTGAAAGAAGGGGCTTCCAAAGCCAAAATCAATGCCGCCATGCGCGAGGCGGTCAACGACTTCGAAAAAGAGCTGACCGAAATTCTCACGCGCTCACAGAATCCCGATGCGGATATGCCGGTCTTCGAGTACATGGTCAAATGGCTCGGCAGCGTCCAGCCGAGCCTGCAAATCAATACTTACCGCAGTTACCACAACATGATTTACGGCAGAATCAAACGCTACTTCAGTCCGAAACCCATCACCATCGCAAGCCTGCGCCCGAATCAGATCGACGAATTTTATCAGTCCATCTTCGACGAGGGCATGGTTGCCAACACGGTTATTCACTATCACGCGGTCATGCGCCGCGCGTTTCAGCAGGCGTACAAGAAAGAAATTCTCTCCGCCAATCCCTTTGACCGCGTGGAACGCCCAAAGAAAAACAAATTCTTCGGTCAGAATCTTTCGGAGGAAGAACTGCTGACGCTCCTGAGCCTTGCCAGAGCGGAAGCCATCTATCCGGCAATCATCCTCGCGGGATGCATGGGACTGCGACGGAGTGAAGCACTCGGCATGCGGTGGTCACGCATTGACATGGAGAAGCGCGAGGTTCTGCTCGACACCAAGGTTGTTGAAGTCGAGATTGACGGCGAGAAAATCCTCAAACCGATTGAGGAAATGAAGAACTCCAGCAGCCGCAGAAGCCTGCCGATCCCCGCGCCGGTTTATGAAATGCTGGTCGAACAAAAGGCACAACAAGACCTCTACCGCCGGATGTTCCGGGACAGTTACAATCGGGAATATGACGATTATGTCTGCACGGACAAGCTCGGCAACCTGCTGACACCGCGGTATGTCACCCTCCGCTTCTCGCAGGTCCTTGAAAAGCACGGAATGCGGCATATCCGCTTCCATGACCTGCGGCATACCTTCGCCAGCATCCTCATCAACAAGGACATCCCGCTGTTCAATGTATCGAAATATCTTGGTCACTCGGACATCAGTACCACGGCAAATATCTATGCGCACCTGGACAAGAGCGGAAAAGACATCAGTGCGGAAACCATCAGCGCACTGTTCGATGATCGGCATCACGACTAATCGTGGTGCCGATTTCTGACAGATGGTGAGCGTATGGAACAGATCATCAGTGCGGACGCGGCAAGAGCGTACCTGCATATATCCAAACGAAAATTCCTGTTTATGCTGCAAAACGGCTATATCCGCTACGAGGATAACGGCAACAAAACGCATCGGTATTCCTTGCGGATGTGCGATGTGGAAGCCCTGCGGCAGGAGATGATCGACCATCCCGAACGGTTTGCCGACCTGAACGGGCGGTTTACGGCGCAAAGGATCAAACCGCCGACACCGACCGTCGTGCTGTCGCAGGAGGAAGCAAAGAAACTGCGTGAGTACTTAGCAAAATGTTGGAGCAAACATCCCGATGCCTTGCCGAGCAAGCTGGCATCGGAACTGACCGGCTTGACGGTGGGAACGCTCAACCGCTACGTGGCAAAAGGCAACATCTTCGGCGCGGTGATCGGCGGGAAGGTACTCATCAGCAAGCAAAGTCTGATCGGGTACCTCACCGCGCCGGATGGTGTGAGGAAAGTTACGACAGTGCAACTGCAAAAATTACTTGCGGGGTACAGGCGGGCATCAAAGCAATAAAGAGCAAAGGAATGGTCTCAAGGTGTGCTTGAGGCTCTTCCTTTGCTCTTTGTTTGAACCCAAAGAATGAGAAAAGGCACCTGATTCCAAGTGCCTTCAGTGGCGGAGAGGAAGGGATTCGAACCCTTGTGCGCTTTCGCGCAAACTGATTTCGAGTCAGCCCCGTTATGACCACTTCGATACCTCTCCGTATATATCCGC
>OOCI01000574.1_pt1 | contig 33991 bp, 34 predicted proteins | sample 1671761 | NCBI WGS metagenome assembly OOCI01 (sample SAMN06348190, study PRJEB24527) | human gut metagenome | biome: human gut; feature: ankylosing spondylitis patient; material: feces | host: Homo sapiens | place: China | collected 2015-10
ACTTTTTCGTGGAGAGTCCGATTATCCTCTTTGCAGCCATCATTTGGTACCTAAGGTGCGCCCATAAGGCGGTGTAATAAATATCTATTTAGCAATAGATTAGGTTAGAGTTCTATGAAAATAAGACCTACTGTCATCCGACTTATCCCAGAGGGAAACCCGAGGGGGAGTGTAGCATGTCGGAGAAGCCATAAGTCAGCCAACTGCCACGCTGCGACTGAATGGCAAGACAGAAAGACGGACATGAGGATGAAGCCTGAACTGGTTGAACAACAATCCAGTGGCACATACCAGGGCTGTGGCGGAAGGCAGTTACCAACGCCATATCGCATGTACCCCAGCAAGTGTTTAGGTTGTATGGGGCAAAGAACTGACTGCGACACGTCTGCAATAAGCAGATTAACGGACGAACGTTGCATCCGACAGTCTGTCATGCTTGTTATTACACCCGCTAAATGGGGATTGCCTAAACCGAAACGCCGAAAGGCTATAGAAGTCGTTCTTGAATATTCGGCATGGCAACGGAGCTTCCGTAGTAGTCCGAGCAGGGTAATGCCCTGCACATGGCGAAGGGAAGCAGTTATATAATCAATATAATCAAAGGAAAATGTGAGAGACATTATGAGAAATCCAAAGAATGTATTGAACAACTTAGTGAAACACAGCAATGTATCGGGCTATAAGTTCGAACGGTTGTATCGTATTCTATTCAATGAACAGATGTTCTATACCGCCTACCAGCGAATCTATGCCAAACAGGGCAATATGACCGCTGGGACAGACGGCAAGACAGTTGACGAAATGAGTATTCAGAGAATAGAAAATCTAATCTCCAAGCTTAGAGACGAAAGTTACAAACCCAACCCAGCCAAAAGGGTCTATATCCCTAAGAAGAACGGAAAGAAACGCCCGTTGGGCATCCCGTCTTTTGAAGACAAGTTGGTGCAGGAAGTGGTACACATGATACTGGAAGCCATATACGAGGGAAGTTTTGAAAATACCTCACATGGATTCAGACAACGTAGGAGTTGCCAGACTGCATTAACCCAAATTCAAGATACGTTTCTCGGAACAAAATGGTTTATAGAGGGGGACATAAAAGGCTTCTTCGACAACATAGACCATAACGTTCTGATTGGCATACTCGAAGAACGCATAGCGGACGAGAGGTTCATAAGGCTCATCCGTAAATTTCTGAACGCTGGGTATACTGAAAATTGGAAATACAGACACACGTACAGTGGAACTCCGCAAGGCGGCATCATTAGTCCCATACTGGCTAATATTTACCTTGACAAGTTCGACAAGTACATGGAGGAATACGCCCAATCTTTCAATAAAGGCGCAAGCAGAAGATTGGATAAGGATTACCGTCGGATTAAAGACCGTAAGAACAAGCTGGAAAAGAAACTGAAATCCGAAACCGATACAAAGGTACGGAAAGACCTTATTGATAAAATCAAAGGGTATTACCGACAGATGCAACAAATGCCTTGTGTCATGGAAATGGATGAAGAGTACAGACGGTTGAAATATGTCAGATACGCAGACGATTTCTTGATTGGGGTTGTCGGCAGCCATGAAGAATGTGGGCAAATCAAAGCGAATATCACACAATTCATGAAAGATAAGCTAAAACTTGAACTGTCGGCAGAGAAAACGCTTATAACCCAAGCACAAGAAAAAGCTAAATTTCTGGGATATGAAATAACCGTACGCAACTCCAAAGCCACCAAGAGAGATAAGAATGGAGTGCTCAAAAGAATGTTCAACCGCAAGGTTGTACTTCTACTCCCGAGAGAGGTGGTCAAGAACAAGTTGATTGACTACAAAGCCATGAGGGTTATACAAACCAATGGCAAGGAGGATTGGAAGCCAAAGGCACGCAGTTATATGATGAACTGCAAACCGGAGGATATTGTAGCCCAATTCAATAAGGAGATAAGAGGATTCTACAATTATTACTCGATAGCGAACAATGTATCTACTCTTTGCAAAAGGTTCGGTTATATTATGGAATACAGTATGTACAAAAGCATCGCCAAAAAGCAAAGCAGCAGTGTACGGAAGATTAAAAAGAAATACTCAAAAGACAAAGACTTTGTAATCAGTTACACGGATGCAAAAGGGCAATGCAAATGCCGTGTGTTCTATAATGAGGGTTTCAAGAGAAAAGACGCTCAATGTGATGCTAAATGCGACATAATGCCAAACACCAATTTTCTGCCAGCCTCAAGTCTTGTTGAGAGACTAAAGGCGGAACAGTGCGAGGTATGCGGAGCGCATGGCAAAACGGTGATGCACCATGTTCGTGCCTTGAAAGACTTGACAGGCAAGAACGAATGGGAACGCATCATGCTCAAAATGCACCGTAAAACATTGGCAGTCTGTCCAGAATGTAATGCTAAAATACATGGCAATGTATAACACTAAGTTGAATTATAACGGAGAGCCGTGTACATGGAGACATGTAAGCACGGTTCGGGGGCAGGCTCTCGGAAACCTACCGCAGAAATGCGGCAAGGCGCCGAGTGCCGAGCCTACAATATACAAAAACGGTATCTACTGCAGCTTCCCTCATGCCGTGGAGCTGCTGAACAAACCTTACTCTGATTTGTTTACCATCCTGACATCCTATCCTGAGTTGGAGAATTACCTCTCCCCTTTCATGGATGCATGGAAAGGCGGGGCTCAGGATCAGCTCCAGGGCCAGATAGCTTCCGCGAAAATTCCGCTTACCAGAATGATTTCTCCACAGCTGTACTGGGTCATGACAGGCAATGATTTTTCTCTGGACATCAATAATCCGAAAGAACCTAAAATCCTTTGTGTGGGCAATAATCCGGACCGACAGAACATCTATTCCGCTGCGCTCGGACTGTATAATTCCAGAATCGTCAAACTGATAAACAAGAAAGGGCAACTTAAAAGCACGGTCATTATAGATGAGCTTCCTACCATCTATTTCCGAGGGTTGGACAACCTGATAGCAACGGCACGTTCCAACAAGGTGGCGGTCTGTCTGGGATTTCAGGACTTCAGCCAGCTTAACCGTGACTACGGTGAAAAGGAAAGCAAGGTGATTCAAAATACAGTCGGCAACATATTCAGCGGTCAGGTGGTAGGTGAAACAGCCAAGACACTTTCCGAACGCTTTGGAAAAATCCTTCAGAAACGACAGTCCATATCCATCAACCGTCAGGATGTTTCTACATCGATCAATACCCAGCTGGATTCCCTGATTCCTGCATCCAAGATTTCCAACCTATCACAGGGTACGTTTGTCGGTTCTGTGTCGGATAATTTCGGGGAGAAAATAGACCAGAAGATTTTCCATGCGGAAATTATCGTGGATCATGCCAAAGTAAGTGCGGAAGAAAAGGCTTATAAAAAAATCCCGGTTATCAACACGTTCAAAGACAGTGAAGGGAATGACATCATGCTCCAGCAGATACAGCGTAATTATGACCAGATAAAGGCGGATGCCCAGGCTATCATCAACGATGAAATGGAACGTATCAAGAACGATCCGGAACTATGTGAACGGTTAGGAATAGAAAGTGCAGAAGAGGAGAAAAGAAAAGCTGAATAGATACAGAATGACAAATAAATCCTGAATCAGTTTGATTTTCAGGGAACATTCCTTATCTTTGAACTTGAAATAGAACATAACGGCGGATTACGGGATGTTTTCCGCTGATTATATACATAAGTCGCAAGACGTCTCGAACAGGAATCTGACAAATTCAAAAACACGGAGGCTATTGCGTGAGGCTTATGCTATACCTTATAGCGTGAGCCCATGCGAGTTTCTGTGTTGGGCTTTGTCAGAGCCTCTGTTCGAAATAAGCATGGGTTTCATGCTTTTATTTTTAACAAGCAAAGGTATGGCAAAAGTACAGATTATTATGCCCGTCACATTGGACGGATTTCTACCGGACAAAAATGAAGAACTGATGGAATGGCTCAGGACAGACCGGAACGGCTTCCCTTATTGGGAAGATCGGGCAACATTCAATATGTATCCCCACTACGGTATGCTTGATTTGATGAATGCAAAAGATAGACATGATAAAAACTGCACTTTCTTCATGAAGGTGGAAGATGGAAAAAGTGCAGATTATTCAAGCGGCGTTTTTCTCTATCGACTTGTAGATGAACTGGTCATTTATTTATTACCAATAACATATAAAACTGGGAAAAGCATAACCGGAAGAATACAATTCGGACAATGGACGCTAAAAGAATCCAAAACATTTCGGAACAATATATGCAGACTGGTGTACCGTTTTAAAGAGAAATAAATATTATTAGATACCTAGTTTCTTCATTTTTTTATAAAGGGCCGTACGGCTGCAACCGAGTTCTATAGCTGTTCGGCTAATATTTCCATGATTTTTATCCAACAAATTTCGTATCCTTTCCTTTTCTTGAATAACATGGATTTCCAAACTATCACTACAATCCACATTATCAAGCCCCAAGTCACAGACATCCAGTAACGTGTTATTTGCAATGATAACCGCACGTTTGACTTTTGCGCTCAATTCCCGTACATTACCCGGCCAGTCGTAGGATAACATGACTTGGATGGCGGAATCCGTAAAACCTTTACGTAAAATCCGGATCCTTTCTACATTTTCTTTCAAGAAAAAGTCAGCAAGTGGAAGTATGTCCTCTTTGCAATCTTTTAGAGGTGGCTGTAAAATCTCCAATTCAGCAAGGCGATAATACAAATCTTCACGAAAACGTCCTTCCTGTACGGCTTTTTTCATATCTTCATTGGTGGCTGAAATAATCCGTACATCCGTATGTTTCAACTTGTCACTTCCAACGGAAGTATATTCCTTCTCCTGTAATACACGTAAAAGAAGAATCTGCATGGAATATGGCATGTTACCAACTTCATCCAAAAACAATGTACCGCCATTGGCTGTTTCAAAATATCCCTTCCTGTCAGCAATTGCACCTGTATAAGCCCCTTTGACCGCACCAAAGAATTCTGATTCCAACAGATTGACTGGAACAGCACCACAATTAACGGCTACAAAAGGCTTATTCCTCCTATCACTATACCGATGTATCATTTGGGCTATAATCTCCTTTCCGCTGCCACTCGGACCAAGTATCATGACTGAAAGATCTGAAGGAGCCACACGGCGGGCAAGTGAAGAAGTTTTCCTGGCAGCTTCACTGGTACGTTCTACAAAAGAACGCTCCTTACGCACAATAACCGGACTTTTCAGCATACTGTGCATTAATTCAAGCAATTGTTCTTGATGAACAGGCTTCTGCAAATAATCCTTAGCACCGAGTTTTATGGCACGGACAGCATCCGTAATACAGGCATAATCCGTCATGACAATAAAAGGAATCTCTATACCTGAACGTATCATCCATTCCAAAAGGCTGATACCGTCACCTTCAGGAAGACGTACGTCACCCAATACCAAACTTATTTCATTCTTTTTCAGAATATTACGTGCTCCGGGCTCGTCTATCGCTGTCAGTACATCATAGCCCGCTTTATGCAGCCATTTTTCAATCATGCCGCAGAGTATCATATTGTCTTCAACAATCAGTATTTTCATGTTTACTCAATTCGTTTTTAGCTTCTTCAATCAATTTTTCAATCCATTCTACAATCTGAATACCATGTTCACAAATGGTTTCATCACTGCTGTCCGTATCATGCAGATGCTTCTGGAAATCACGCAATAGATACTCCTTCCCAAGCATTTCCCATACAGGTATCATTCGATGTACCGTTTTTCTCATGGATTCACGGTTGCTTGTCTTTATGGCTGTTCTTAATTCTTCGATTTCCTTTTCTGATTCAATAATAACAAGAGACAGCATATGTCCATTATCGTCTGTATTATCCAACAAACAAGAAAAGTCAAAATTTCCGGTTTGAGGAACTCGTATTTGAGACATTATGGTTGATAAAAAAGTAAGTAATGCATGGATGTTAAACGGCTTATGAATACAGCCTGCAAATCCTTCCTTTTCATAGATTCCGGAATTTCCGTCACTACGGGCTGTCATGACTGCAACAGGAACAGTCCTTGAATTCCCAATATCGGAATTTCGAAGTAATTTTAACAGGCCGAACCCGTCAGTATCAGGCATTTGTACATCTGTAAGAACAATATCGTATTCAGATTGTCCTATAGCCTTGACAACTTCACGTACATTCAGACAGGTTGTACAGGAAACTCCTTTCCGCCCTAGCATATCTTCCGCAATTTTCAACTGTATCGGATCATCATCCACTATAAGTACTTTCTTAGGCAGAAGGACTATCGGATTATTGACAGGCTTGTCATCTTCCACCAGCTCATCTGTTTCAGGCAAAGGGATCTCAAGTCTGAACAGACTTCCTTTACTTGGTTTACTTTCAACCTCCATTGTTCCATCCAGAACATTTACCAGACCCTTAGTCAGGAAAAGTCCAAGACCAAACCCTTCTGAATTAATATTTTGTGCTGCACGCTCAAATGGCGCAAATATTCTTTTCAACGTTTCCGGATCCATTCCTATACCAGTATCACTGATCTGAACGTACAGTTTTCCTTCTATATATCTTGTATGAAAACGAATGGAACCGGATGGTGTAAACTTTATGGCATTTGTCAACAGATTTGCCAATATCTGTTCAAGCTTGTCCGCATCACCTTTTACAGTCAATGCAGAGTTTTCATGTACAGTATAAAGAATCAATGCCTTAACATTCGCTTTACGGGAAAACTCGTCAGAAATACGCTGAAGGAAACGGTTTAGATAGAATGGCGTATCATTACGTAAATCACCGGCTTCATTTATACGGTAAGCATCCATCAAATCATTAACCAAATGCAGAATATGGTGACATGAATGACGTATATCATCCAGATAAACCTCCCGCTTTTTCTTCTCACGGGTATCTGAAGCCAAATCCGCACAATTATGGATATTTCCAAGGGGACCGCGTATATCGTGAGAAACAGTAAGAATGATTCTCTTACGCATTTCAAGCAAATCCTCATTCTCACGAATTGCCTGCTTTAATCTCAATTTTATTTTCTCTTCATTACGTAAATCTGAACGGATAATGAAAAAAGAAAGCATAAGCAGTACAACTGCGATTACTATGATAATAGCAAACATACGAAAAGAAGTTTTTTTTGCTTCATCCGTTTGCCATTCACGTTGGGTGAAAGCAGATTGAATTTGTTTGTCAAGGTTATTTATCAGTTCGTTCAGCGCTTTATTCAATGTCTTGTTACGCATACGCAGGCTATCGGCGTATATATCCATTTCTTGTGTTTGTCGTTCCTGCATGACTATCAGACTGTCGCTGAAAGCATGCAGTTCTTTGGAGGATGGCATTATCCGTATTTCCTCTTTTCTGCCGAAGAATCCAGCAATACCTTTTTTCTTCTGCTCGACAGTATGAACTCTTGTTGCCCGTCTTGCCACTTCAGGCAACTGGTTTGCTAACACGTCCTCTCTTTCTTTCTGACGTTTGATATTTTGCATTAATTTGAGCAGATGTGTTTCTTTTTCAGCCAGAAGATGGCGAAGGTTATCTATCTGATTGGGTTGTACATACTCCCAGCAATAAGGTTTCAATATTTGCAGTAAGCTGTCTGTTAACAAACGGTTTGCGCAATATTCCTTATACTCCTCTTCTTTCCATGCGATTACGCTTTCTCCCTGTATGGCTAGTTTTGTGATATGTCGTTGAACAATATTTATATCACGACGTAAGGAACGGATTTCTTCCGTTTCCGTTTCTATCCTTCGTAGTCTTTTCCTCTCGTGCAGCAAGATGAATGTCATACTGGCTATAACCGTTACAAGGATGATATAGCCTATCAGAACCTTGATTTGCAGTGATATGTTTGTCCGTTTGCTCATGTCTGATTATTATAAAATATCCCGAAAGTTCTTGTATAATCTTTCGGAATAGTTCCATGTCATTCTCTTTCTTTTATCTTATTGGATTTTTTCCTTAATTCTATCCTCTCTGTGGAGCATACGTTCTGTTATATTGGAACTGAGTTCCATCCACTCCAATTGGTCGAAGACCACGAGAACAAGAGAAGATTGGTGCTCAACCGTTTATTGAACATTCTCTTCCATAAATGGATAACTTTACCATTTTATATCAATATTGAAATCAATAACTTATATAATGACTATAATGCTAAAGAAACAACTAAGCAACAAAAAACAATTTTAATTTGAGTTGCTATTAGTAAATTAATTTTCTTATAGTTGTCATGTAAATATACTAAACATTTATGTCAAAAATCTATGTTGACAAAACAATTGCTCTTACATTATCAAAACATTGTCGTTTTAAATCTAAAGGAGAAATTAGAAAGTCCATCACACCGCAATCCATGAAATTCAAATTAAAATCATTTCCTTCGAAGGAATCAATCTGTAATAATATCTCCCAATTCTCGAACGGTGTATCCCATGTTTCCCAAGGGCGGTGAGTCGGTGGTGCGAATAATGAGTGTTCATCGGACAATGGTGTAAAATCAAGATGGAAGTCAATTTGCAACTCATCTGGAGCTATGGGTTCATTATCATCGTCAACCAATACTTTTTCCTCCAGGTTTTCGCATAGCGGAAAATATAGCACACGGACTGCATCTTTATCACTCACACTTCCACATATATCCATAGGTGCATCATAACAGCCCATATAATAATCAATCTTTGCGAAAAAAGAAAGCAATCCTTTCTTCGGTAGAATGGTCGAAATACTTGATTTCGCCAGTTCCTCTAAATTGATTTGACAAACAAAAAAGTAATGATACTCGTCACCGTCTTCATCAATATATAAGGGAAAATCGAAATCCTTAGGCAGGTCAGGATTACCCCAAAAGTGGGAAGTTCCAGTTGCAAGTTTACCCGATGGTACGGACAATTTAAGATAAACAGGTCTCATAGTTCAATCCTCCTCTATAATCTGTTCAGGTTCCCAAATGGAGTCCATTATATCGATAGCTTCCACTACACCATGGCAAGCTGCGGTATCAAGCACTTCGTAGTATAATTCCATGTCTTCCATGAAATCGGTTGGGGCATTGTATTTGGTTGCCACCTCCATCCATTCCCAACCAAAATAATTGTCGGGTGCAAGAGATCCCCGTTCAATACCTTCCAACAGTTGTTGCCGAAAAAAATTAAGATTATTTATTTTACATGTACCCCAGTTATTGTACTCGGTTAGCAGTGCTTTAGCCACATAAAGTCCTGTATAACCTTGCTCTATGAGCTTATCTATAAAATGAAGGATATCCTTCTTTCGAGCAGTTAGTATATGTCTTTCTTCTTTTTCGTCCAGTTCGTCACATCCCAAACTCGCTATCATATTCCAAAGTTCGGCATAGCTTGGAATATGGCGATAAGTAAAAGTGAGCTTTAGAGAATCCGAACTCAAAAGAGGATTGTTAATAAGATGTTCTTCCGTACTTACCTCAGTTTCGAAATTGACATGAAACTCCTCTTCACCCCAACTTAATGTTACGGCTTTTTCTGTTACAGAAATCAGTCTGACTCCTTCTCCATCCAAATAGTCAGGACAGATTCTTCTTTCCTTCTTATTATCAAATTGGTCTATGTCGTCATAGTAATCCACATCATAAGTATTTCCAACCGACATATCGCGTGTGACATGTATCACCCTTATTTTGATTTCTTTGTATGTTGCACATGAATCATATTCTTCTGTTTCATCATTAGCATTAACAAGTGGAGATACATTATCGGCAAGTTCCTCCAATTCTTGAAAATTGTATATGCAATCAATCAACATTTTACGTACCATCTCGAAGTCATCGTCCGACAATTGGTAAGTGTCGTAGCCTAATGTAAGAGTTTTGTGTACACTGATAAACAGACTTTCATCTAATAATCCACGATGTCGTGCAAATGTAACAAGATTATCGATAATCTCTTTGAGTAATATCTCGAAAATATTATCGGCATTATGATAGTGGATTGCTTTCTTCGCCGACGAATACACTTTCGCCAAATCGTTATCCTTGGAACATACGTATCTGCTTTTTATAACGAAGCACTTGTATTTGCTTTTCCACATACTAAAACTTATTTTTATAGTTTATAATCAGTCGAACAAAACTGTGGAATTCATTTCTGATGGTGTTCTCCTGCTTATACCGTACTTGTCCAAAACTTTGCCCATTATTGTTCAATACAGGAAGCAGAAATCTATGCCTCTTGGCTCGTCATTTAGAACTTCATCGCATTCCTTTTCCACCAAATAAATTACCTCTTCCCATTTCTGGGAATATTCCACAGGATCAAATTTCAAATGTTTCTTATACTTGGTACAATACTCTTCCATAGTCAAAGTAGGGTTGATATAGTCATTCAGCATAGTAAGCATTTTCATATTCTCCTCATCATTAAGGATTAAGCGATTTCATATATTCTCGCACCATAATATATAGGTTTCGTCCATCTACTCCAGCATTTGCGACAGCAAGAACGCTTTATCTGCTGGAGTGTTAAACTCTCCTTCCAAAGTTGGTGATAAACTTTTCATTAAAATAAAAGCTTGTTTACCCAATTCTATCTTTTTCCAAATGCCACCAAATGCCTGGTAATTATTTACCATATCTTTAACAAACTGGGAAATTTTTCTATTTCCGGCATATAATATTGTTTTAGAATTTTTTTTGTAAGCAAAATTGTGTAATAAGTCTGATAGCCGCATCAACATCACGCAAATCACACATTTCAACTGGGGTATGCATGTAACGGCAAGGTATTCCTAGTAGAATGGTACGTATGCCAGTGCGAATAGTTCTTATTCTTGATGCGTTTGTGCCTCCTGTCGCATAAGGTCGTGCTGAACATTGAATCTGAATGCCATTATCAGAAGCTATTTTCTTCATTCGCTCCACAATACGTACATCACTGTCCAGACAGCACGCTATAACAACGCCTCCACCTAAACGGATATCGCCATATTTCATTTTTGAGCAACCAGGAACATCTGTAGCGAAATCCACATCTATACTAATGCAGATATCAGGCATGGCGATATACCCCCCTGTCAAAGCACCTCGACAGCCGACTTCCTCCTGCACAGTAGCAACACCCTTGACATTACATCTAAGAGCGTTCCGCTGATTTCCCAGCCGTTTCATAACCTCTGCTACCACATAAACTCCGATTTTATCGTCCAATGCCTTTGATGTGATACGATAATCGCCCACTATCTCTGGCTCCTGCTTGAGAACAACCACATCGCCTATATGGACTTTCTTTTTCACATCCTCGGCATCAAGTCCAGTATCAATCCACAGGCTCGACAATTCAGGAGTTTTATCCTTTTCTTGATTGTTTTGCAAATGAATAGGCATCTTGCCTATCACTCCGCTTATATCTTCCGAACTCCCACGTATAATAACTCTGCTTCCGGGTATGCACTGAAGATCTATACCACCGTTTTTACGGACATATACACAACCATCGTCACCCACATACAGCACTTGAAAGCCAATTTCATCGATATGAGCTTCTATCATAATATTAGGGAATCTATCGTCTGTATCAAGTGTTGCGAAAGCGTTACCAAGTATATCAACCGAACATTCATCGACATATTTCCTGAGATAACTTTCGTATAGCTCGCTCCCAGCGGTCTCAAATCCTGAAACCGTTGGAGTGGTGAGCAATGACATTAAAAATTCAGTATTCATATGTTTAAAAATTGATTTTTTACATAAGTGCAATCAAATAGATTTGAAAAACAAAGATATTTCAAGAAAAAGTGACTCCTTTTGTGGAATGTCGTATGTATGCGGTCCTTTTACTATGAGCAGCGAAACTTGTTTCTTTAGCCTCAAGGCATCATTATATGCCGCTACTGATTGTCCAACCCATGTGGTTGTATCATTCAGATGATGTATAAATAATATAGGAACGTTCCAATTAGCGACAAAGGTTTTAGGAGATATATCCTTTACTCGTTCTGAATACACAGACTTATCAGTGGTATTCCCATATGTTTTCATTGTCTCTTCCGGTATGCCTTGACAATGCCACGGATACGTTGCCAAATCATACACTCCACAGTGGGTCACAATTGCCTTGTACCGTTTGCTGGAGTTCACTTTTCCTGCAATCAGTCCAGCCACATATCCACCGTAGCTCCCGCCATAAAGAAAGACATTCTTCGTATCAATCACATCTTTATGATGTAACATTACGAAATCAGTAGCTGCGATAGTGTCATCCACATCGTATTCGCCGTAATGTCCGTCCAATGCCAGTTCCCATTCCTTACCCATACCTGATATACCCCGTCTAAGTGGAATTATCAGTGCAAAGCCCTGCTTAATGAAATGGTAGTATATGGAACTCTTGTCCAAAAAGTTTGGAATAGGAGCTATTGGCCCACCAAGGCAGATTACAATAGCAGAGCAAATCGCAGTATTTTTTTTCCTGACGACAATCACTTCAAGTCTACTATCGTTTATGCGTTCTCTGGATTGAACGACTTCTTCATCCCTATTTGGTAAAAGCTCATGTCCAGATTCAAACTCTATCCAACTTTTTTTATAGAACACGTGACATGGTAAATTCTGTTCCAAAATCACTTCCTTGCCACATGAATGCCAAAAGTCGTTCTCGTTCTTGACCATATATTGATCAAGCGATTCTGTATAATCGAACTTGAATACATCATTCCTGATGTCATCGCTACAGTCACTTTCTATATATACTCGTTTTCGCATGCTCTTATGTATCAGTTCACACCTTTGCGTTAAGCATGGACGTTTTTATTGCATCATACAACAACGCCTTTTTATACAGTTTCATTGAATGACGGATAAGTTCAGCTCGAAATATCTTTTCTTCCTGTGTTACAGTTTCTTTCATATTCCATGCAGCGGTATGCTGACGAGGACTGTAGAGATTGATGTTAATATGTTCGAATTCACAACGCCGTAGGGCATCCATAGTCAGCAAAACATCATCTGAAATCTCTCCTGGAAACCCCACTATAATCTGTGTGTGCTTGCTTACGGGGTAATTATTCTTGTTTATATCTTCCATACAACGTATAAATGGCTCTATATTGGGATTTCTATTCATTCTCATTAATACGGTAGGACTTGCCGACTGTATGGCACAACAGAAGTAATTCACAAATCCCAATGCAAAAAACTTCTTCATTCTGTCGTATAGAGTCACCAATATATCTGGGTGGATATATCGAATAGAGACTGTTGCTTTACCATCCGACTTGTCATACATCTGTTGTAGCAATTCAGGTAAAGTTGTACCAATATCACGGCCATAGGCACCAATCTCATCACCCATAAGAATGAAATGATCATACCCCATTTTCAGTCCTTCAGAAAATTGCATCATGATGAAATCTTTGTCTACGCTGCGGAAATCTCCTATACCTATCTTTGTTGCACAATAACTGCATTTCCCAGGGCATCCGTATGAAACTTTTATTTGGAATGTTTTATTATCGTCCCACATATATTTTCGCAAAGTCGACACATTCCAAGCCTGCTCACACATTCTACTGCCGCATAGCCGATCTATCTTTCGCATAAGCTGAAGATTCATATCTGTGTCGTACTCTGAATTGTTCTCGGACTCCAGTTGTGGATGCACATTGTAGTACACGGTCTCGAACGGTACATCTGCTGAAATTATGCCGTCAAGTTGTACGAGTTCAGCGTATTTAAGTATAGTGGCCTGTGGTGAAACATCAAGTACCCTTTCTTTTGCAAATGCAGGCATACACCCTGATACTATTATGCGGCTGTCAGGAGTCCGTATCTCTTCCAGTTTCCGTAACATACCAATTGCCTCATCTTCTTCGTTATGCGTCACCCCACAACAAGTCAGAATGACGATGTCCGCGACTTCGGGCGACTTCTCCAGAATCCAACCATTAAGTGTAAAGTATCGTGCTATACGTTCCGTCTCGTGACGTAAAACGGCACATCCGTTGCTGTCAATATATACTTTGTTCATAGCTTGTATTTGTAAGTAAGATAATTCGCAAGGAAAAGCCTCATAGATTCGCAATATGCCTCATGCTCTTCCTCGTTTAAGTGAAAATGGTCTGCATAGCAACCGCCTGCACAATGCCATCGTGCAGGACAGTCGCCACAAGTGGGATTCCTGTACACATCGTGTGAAAGTATTGCCGCAAGTTTTTCGTTGTCAATACTCACTTGGCCTGTCTGTTCGTCAATGTGTCCGAATATGAATTTATCATATAGCTCGTCGTATTTAGAACCTACTGTATGACAAGAAGAAATGTCACCCTCGGAAGTGATGACAAATTTTCCATGACAATAACGGTCCGTAAGAGTCATACATGTATTCATATAAGAACAAGTAAGCCAAATACCATAATCATCAGCTATTTTTTTTGCTTCAAAGAAATTTAAAATGAAAGATTCATAATAATTACGACGGCTTGCAAGGTCATGGAAATAATTTTTGGCAATCAATGTTTTGAACGAAACCTTTTTCACTAAAGGATTATGAATATGAAGATGTTCAATCATTTCGGTCATTCGTGTGACATTTTCATTGCTAATGACTGTATTGAGTGCCACATCCATACCTGCCTCTGCAAAACGATTAATATTAGTCGAAACCCTTTCCCAATGACCGCGTTGCTTATTCTGTACATCAGGTAAGATATCGAACGAGACACTCATGCTTATGTTGTTATCTACACAAAATGAAATAATCTCATCCGAACATATTGAACCATTTGTAACAAGGGAAATCGGACAATCTTTTGTACGTTTTTCATTCATAGCAAATGCGTATTCGAGTGCAGATTTTAGAAGTTCCCATGATAATAACGGTTCTCCACCTCCCAATACCGATATACTTAAACGTTCATCCTTTGCCCTTTGGGGATTCAGAAAATATGTAAGTCCTGCTTTCAGAATATTCGGGGATATTTCACCATTAGTACGTCCTTTAGCTGAATAGCAGTATGAACAATGAAAATTACATTTGTTATTTGGAAGCAGCATTAAACTACGCATTCCGTCAATCGTACGTGGCGTTTTATACAAATGCGACTTGTTCTTTGTAATTTTTTTAAGAATATTATTCAATTTAGGATAATCTTTCCCTTCGTTTTTAAGGGATGATTCCAAATTAATTATGTCCTCAGAATCTACAACTTCAGCATAATTAGCAAATGGTAGATAAACTATAACCCCTTGGGAATTGGGGGGGACAAGTAACGATATGTTGTTTTTTGTAAATATGTTCATGTCTTTTATGTTATAAAATGATACCTCTCATGTCTTTGCCAACGGATTCTGTAATGCGAACCATCTGGAATGATCCGATTTTCAGCGGTTGCTTGCTGTCTACTATAATTTGGGGGTCTGCCATTGGTGTGCTATATTCTGTACGGCAATAATATTTCCCGTTACTAAGGCAGTCCACAATGGCCTTCTGAACAGTCCCCACAAGAGAGGTGTTAAGTGAATGATATTTTTCCTTTTGTATGTTCATAAGTGTAAGTGCTCTTGATGTCTTTATACTTTCGGGAACTGTATCAGTATAGTTTTTATAACTATATGAACCTGTCTGGGCGGAATAACGGAAAACTCCCATTCTTTCAAAATCTTGGTCTTTGACAAACGTACAAAGTTCGTCAAACATTTCGTCTGTCTCTCCTGGGAAACCGACCATAAGCGTCGTTCGCAGATAGATGCCAGGAACAGTATTACGGATTTTAGAAAGAAGGGAAACTAGTTCTTCTTTCGCCATACTTCTTCGCATACGCTTAAGCATTTCTGGATTACAATGCTGCAATGCCATATCAAGATATTTACACACATTACTTCGTTCTCTTATCACATCTAATAAACGGGAAGGGAAGCCGATAGGATAGGCATAATGTAGTCTGATCCATTCTACTCCTGGAATGTCTGAAATACGTTCTACAAGTTCGGCTATTTTTTTTTCTCCATACAAGTCTATGCCGTAGTCTGTAAGATTTTGAGCCACTAACTGTAGTTCACATACACCCTGTTTAACAAGCCACTTTACTTCTTCTACCAATCGTTCCATAGGAATTGACTTTAAAGGACCGTTCAGTATGGGTTTAATACAATAAGAACAGGGTCTGTTGCATCCTTCAGAAATTTTCAGATAAGTATAGTGAGAAGGGGTTGTGATATGTCGCCGCACGTCAATGTCATTCATACGAGTATGACCGAGCCGGATTAGAATGTTATCCCAATCGAAGTTTCCAAATACTAAATCAACTTCAGGTACATCTATTTTCAGTCTTTCTCCAATTTTCTGTCCATAACATCCCATTACCCATAGTTGGGAGATTATTCCTTGCGTTTTCAGTGTGGCATATTGCTTAATGAGTGTAATTGAATCAGTTTCGGCATCTTGAATGAATCCACAGGTGTTGATTATGGCTATATCAACAAAACTGTGTAACTGTCCGAATGACACATTGATTCCCATTTGTTCAATGGCATAGAGTAAACGTTCGGAATCCACAAGATTCTTGAAGCAACCAATATTTTCAATATGCACTTTCATAGGCAAACCTCTCCATATAATTTTTCGTTTTCAATGCTTTTAATAATTATGTCGCATTGATTACCTATATTCACTTCTGATATAGGGTCAAAATAGATAGTTCTATGGCTCATATCACGTCCAATCCAGCATTGGGAGTCCTTATCCTTCGATTCAACTATTATATGCTGCCTTGTCCCGACAAGCTTATATGCGGCTTCTTTACGGATTGCACTAATCAGAGAATGCACTCTTCGCTGCCGTTCTTCCTTAATATTTAAAGGTACATCATCACTATAGTTCCGATATGCTGGAGTTCCTTTTCTCATGGAAAATTTGAAAACATTGACACTGGTCAGACGAATCTCTTCCAACAGATTTAGAGTCGCCTCAAAATCCTTTTCATCCTCTCCTGGGAATCCAACCATAATATCGGTAACGATGTTTATGTTCGGAACAATCCTTTTTATTACATCAACTCTTTCAATGAACTGCCTGACTGTATATTTCCTATTCATCTTATTAAGAATCCTATCTGAACCGGATTGCACTGGGAGATGGACAACCCTCATGATATTTTTATGCCTAGCAATTACATTTGCTATTTGGTCTGTGAAAGTTAGAGGATGCGACGATATGAATTTTATACGTTGTTTAGGGCTTGATTCGGCAATGTCGGATAGGAGTTGGTCAAAGTTCTTTGCTGCTCCGTTGCGTTCGCCTTGCCATAGATCCACAATATGTCCAAAAAGTGTAATCTCCTGATATCCTTTTTCTCGAATGTCCGCAATTTCAGCCATAATGCCATCGTAACTACGGTTTATTCGTCCTCCTCGAGTATATGGCTCAATGCAATAGCTACAGTGGATGTCACAACCTTTCATTATTGTGACAGCTGCAGTAATTTTGTCTTCCAACAGTCTTAGAGGAAGTAATCTATCATATATTTCTTCATTACTATTACCTGTTACAAGTAGATGTGCCAACTGTTTCCTAATGAGCAGCTCTAAGGCTTCTGGTATATACCTGTACGCTGTAGGATGTATGACAAGTTGCACTCGTGGACATATTTCGAAGAAAGACTCATCAAGTTGTGTGGACATGCACCCAGCAATAACGAGTATGACGTGTGATTCGAGTGTTTTTTCTAGTTTCCTGACACGCTCATATGCTTTTTCATGTCCAATTTCACGGACAGAACAACAATTAAGAATGACGCAGTCTGCCACTGTCAAGACATTGGTATATTCATATCCGTGTCCTGACAATATACCGAGAATGATTTCACTGTCGCAAATATTCATCCTACAGCCGTATGTTTCTACATATACTTTCTTACATTTCATGCTGCTGTTTTACGAATATTTCATATCTCATTTCCATAAGTTTTTCCATACTTGACTTTTCTGGACAGCAATGGCTTATGTCCGTTTTCTCATATTTGTTTCGCATCCGTATCAATGGGCATCCACCACCACACAATGTGATGAATTCACAGTCAAGGCATCTCTTATCTTGTGTATAGTCGGCACCAACGAGATAACGAGAAAATTTGATCATATCCATATGCCCTGTATTTACGTTACCTATTTCTTGCTGTTTATTACCGACCATACGCCAGCATTTGTAAAGTTCTCCTTCTGGACCTATCACAAATGCCCAATACTTGCTTGCTACACAACTATGGCGACGATATTTGGGAAGGAATGATTTTATTTCTATTCCGTAATTGTTGAATATGTTAAGAGCGAACTGTGCTTTATATCCTCCTGCACTGATATTGTACTCTGCCGATACGCATTCCGAGGATAAGAGGTCTGATACGAAACCTGGATATAAATTTACACGCGGATTGTCTACTTCAGCTTTAAACTGCTTGTAGAAAGTGTTATATTCGTCCATATTACGCTTGTCTACATTTGTTCGTATATCTATGGTAATGGTTCCATTGACATTTAATAGATATTTCAAGTTTTCCATTATGACACGATAGGTTGGCTGTCCACCCAAAAGCATACGCCGCTTGTCGTGGACGGGTTCTGGACCATCAAGTGTAATCTGTATATTGCGGATAGCAAGCTGTTCTAATTTTTCACAAACATCATGCGTAAGCAAATACCCATTAGTGACCATCTTGGCAGAATACTCGATATCCATAGCAAGGAATGCCTTTGACAGTCTTTCAATTGAATGAAAATTAATAAGTGGCTCACCGCCGTACCAGACAACACTAAGTCGTTTAAGGTTCTTGTTGGATTTAACAAAAGCTAGTATTGCTTTTTCTGTCTTCTCATCCATGTTAATCATCGGACGATCCTGCTCATAGCAATAGATGCAACCGAAATTGCATCCACGTGTGGGTAGGATTGTTAATGCCATGTCAACAGGATTATATCTGTTTTTTAAAATGTCAGCAAGATAAACATTAAGATCATCTTCTTGATTTTCAACTATTATATGTGCTTTAAGTAAAAAATCGTGATTCTTAAATTTCTTATATATATCAGGATTATCTTTCAGTTCTAGCCATACCGCAATGTCTTCTTTAGCAATTCGAATGAATGCCAACGACATTGTGTTAAACAGAAGATAGTCGTATTTTTCTGACTTTGATAATATGTTATATTTTGACCAATACATAATTATATTAAATTCTGTGATATAAAAAAATGGACGAGGAAACCAGAGTTGTTCCAGTTAGCCTCGTCCCTCCGGCTTAAAGGCTCAGGTCACCCCAGCACATATCGCACGGACCACTCTCGCAAAAATTACTGTACTCAAATAATGAATTTGCATTCTGAGCTGCAGCAATTACTTGAAAATTAAGAGCTTTCATATCTATATATATTAAATTAGTTCCTACTCTATTAAGGCTTTTCGGATTCCGCCGTTTTACTATTGTTTGTTTAAATATTTAATACTTGCATATCCATCCAAACCATTATATTTTATTTTAGCAAATCCATTTGTTATTTCATAAACATCTACTATTTGGTTGGGCTTTAATACACCAATAACCTTTGCGTTTGAACTAGGGGCAGAACGGACATTCAAGACAGAACTTGCCGTACAATAATATTTTGTAGTTTGTGGTATAACATATTCTCTTTGAATTGAATTTGTTACCTTGCTATTAGAAGATGATATAGCACTTATTCCCAATAATACCCCTAATATTGCCAACGTAATCAAGAAGGATGTTCCAGAATAAAAAATATATCTTATAATAGCTAACCCGATATTACTTATCCAAATAAAAATGCCAATCACAATCATTGCTGCATAATAGGCAATACCTCCTAAGAATATTCCTGCCAATATTCCCCAAAACCACCCAAGTGAAATCAACCAGCCAATAAAAGGAACAGCCATGCAGATCAACAATAAAACGGACAATATACTTGTAATCGTTTCAGAGGTATCTGCAAACCAATTCCCTATATTGCCTATAAAATCATCAAAACGATTCCAAATGGATCTACGGTATGTGATATATGAACGTGTATTATGGCTGATAGGAATAGGACCGCGTCCAAGAGGAGTTCGTATTTCCCCCTGTTCCATATCTATACTGATGCCACTTGGCAGTTTTATCATCTTAGCCATAATAAGAGCTATTAATAGTGTTTACACTCGTTACAATCACAACTTTTTGGAAACTTCACACCATACCACTGCAATATAGTTGGTTTCTTCCGTCCTGGATTATTATTGAATGGTGCCCAGTTCGCAAAATGCAATTCTCGCCTATTTGCCCACATGTAAAAGTCATAATTCAACTCCTGATCAAGCGTTGTGATAAGGCAATCGGTATCTTTTGACAGCTCCTGAATTGCCAGCTTCACGACCATGGTGTTAATAGGAGCTATATCAGTGGAAAGTCCCACTTGTACCATCGCATTTGCGTCTTCTTCAGAAGTATAGGCAGGTATGACACCGGTTGCACGTGCTCTCCGTAAGTCTGTAATTTCTTCTTCATGTGTGTACCATTGGCTTCCTTTCAGACAGGCATAGCATGGCCCACCCGGACGTACTCTTAGGACATCCCCTCCTTCAGCTCTGGTGACGGCCCGACCGAACAGTCCAACCTTATTATACTTTATTATTAGAGCGTTCAATAAATATCTACTTGGTAAGCTATCGGTAGCTGCTATTACCAGATCCGTTTCAGATACAAGCTTTTCTATTATCGTCGTATCTTCCATAATGTCAATTGGATATGTATTGACATTAGCATAAGGATTCTTTCCCAAAATTGCATCGCGTACAATATTTGTTTTTAATCTTCCAAGTTCGTTGACTCCTGCTATGTGTCTGGAAATGTTATGTAATTCAAGACGATCGAAATCAACAAGTGCAAAATTTCCCACACCGGCTTTGGCCAGTTCTACGGCTATGCTTGCACCACCGCTACCCAGACCGACAATAAGAACATTTCTTTTCTCTAATGCACCAACTTCAATCAAACCCTTACTGCGAGTATACAGATTGCTTTTATCCGGAACATATTCAACTCTGACTTGGATGTCAGGATTGTTCGGAAGAAAAGCCCGTTTTGACAACTGTCCATTCTCCAACCTGAAAACAATTATCACATTGAACCTGGACAATTCAGAATTTGACCTCTTCATTTCTTCAACCAAGGTCTCAGCATTGTCAAAATCCGCCTTGTTTTGAACTTTCAGGAATAAGCAAGCAACTGCATAACCTGACGGTGCAATCTGAGGATACTCCAAATAAGCATGATATACATCCTCTCCTTTCCATTCATAAGCCACCCCGGGCTTGAATTGTTCTGGGGCGTTGATAAACTTCTGAATTTGGTACTGATGAAGATAAAGTAGGCTGTCCATAGAGATTGTTCTGATAATTAGTAGCTATAATAATCTTTTTTGGCAATTTCCGTTGCTTTTATACCGTCCATTTGGTTGACCTGTGAGGACGGCACCGCAACCATTTCTCCGTCTTCATTCATTATCAGCTCAACACCTCTGTTTCCGTCATGCTGATCTTTGATTACCTGACTGACATCCGTACAATCATTGGCTTGATTTTTTTTGAAAAAACTCATATGCGTTATTTTTATCGGTTAAACTTATCTTTCTGGAGCCGTACTGAGATATTTGTCCAGCGGATATCCTGTCTTCAGATGATTCTCGTAAACTTCAAGCCATACCCTAACCTTGACTACCACCTGATACAGATATACTCCCGGATGCCATTGAGAGGGACCGTAATGGCATATGCGGGTACAGCCGTTTTCCCCTGTAAGCGTGTGCATCGGATGACTAGCATTCAGCAAAGCGTTTCCTGAACGGTCACGCAATGGCTTAGGGCTGGTAATAAATACTTTAGGTACTGAATAAGGATACCCAGCCAAATCTATTCTTACCGTATATATTTTCTTTGAGTTGGTTTGTAATGCTATGGTCAGCGTATTACTTGTCAACTTGAATTGCTTAACAGAAAACGCCTGTGAAAGCAAATAGAATTCATCTTTTAATCGTTCTTCTGTCATATTTCTATTGTATTATAAAAGTTGATAAATGCTTCAGATATGCTTTTCCCATTAATATTCCACTTAGGTACGGACTTGAATTTGACTCCATTATTCCTCTGTGCCAGTAACTTCGGCGGATTATAGGGAAACGTCTTATCGAATATAAATTTGTACACATCTTTAGCGTCAGTCATTTTTACTTCTACAGTTGAAGAATCCAATTGAAAAACGCTAACATTCTCAAATTCAGTCTTAAGATATTTTATAATCACTGCAAACTCCTTCTTGTTCTCTTTGCTTGAGAGCCAATAGTCAGTGTCAAATGCAGGAACTTTCGAATCCATATGACTATTGTTGGTCAATGATGTCTGCTCTAACGCCATCATGTCAGGTTCTCCTTTAGGTTTGTAAATAATGTCTGGATGGTTCTTGTCGTAAATCTGTCTGACAGGACTCTCTCCTTCCAGTATTATCCATTTCAACTTTATACAACTACCATTATCATAATAGCGAAATGCGTTTACAGTAGATCTTCCATGACGATAGTTCCCTATCAATAGAACAAAACTCCTCAAATGACATTCTCTCATTCCAGAAAGAGTAGAATGCGTATCACCACCACTCGGATGGTCAAGTTCTAAAGAGTGATGCGAATGCCATGTGCCTATATGGTGAAGAGCATGTTCCTTTACCAAAAAATCTGCATTCTTATCTAAAAAATCAAAATCCTGTCTAAAGTGGGTATGATGGTGCTCGGCCTTCCTGCCTGGTCCCACTATATATTGTATAAATGGAATTCCGAATGGAGTCCACAAACCAAACAGGTTTCCCCCTGTTTCCATTTGAGGAGACTCCAATATGCACTTAGACAGATAATCCAACTCGCTTTTGTATATGATAATCTTTCCATTATCATCTATACTATTTTCGTTTTGAATTCTATCTTTATCCATAATAATTCCAAATAGCTTACGTAATTTTAACATAACATTTTATAGAAGTTTATCTTCATATGATTCTCTGTTGTTCTCTATATTCTTTGTTTCTCCTTTTTTATGAAATCAATGAATTTTACATAAACAACACACCTCCGTTTCCTTGCAAGAAACGGAGGTGTTACTTAATATATTGACATATAGTAGAATACATTTGGTTTGACAATGAATTTTAAATCAAAAACATGTTTTTAGATATAAACTTCGAAAATTATTGCATTCCAATGATTTACTTTTCAGAATTATTTAATACATTTGCATATAGCATCCGTTTCTTGCAAGGAAACGGATGCTATATGCAACATGCTACATGTATGTTCTTTACAAATCTTTAATTATCAATTCATTTACCCGATCAATAACAGACATATCTATAGAGGCTAGGTATATCTGCGTAGTGACGATGGAATCATGACCGAGCGCATCCGAAATAACATTAATCGGCACATTTTTCGATTTAGCAATAGTTGCCCAAGTGTGACGCGAAACATATGTTGTAAGAGTAACTGGTAGTTTCGCCATATTAGCTATGATTTTCAATGTGTTGTTTATACGGCGCAAGGCTGTTTCGTATTGTTTTCGTTCATCGCTGACGGAATAGTTTATAAAAGGAAGCAGATAAGGAGAATCCTTACTCGAATAACGATCAATCAGTTCTTTAATAGGCTTTATGACCTTGATGTGAAGAACTTGATTTGTCTTATGTCTCCGATAAGTTAGCACTCCGTTTTGAATGTCTGTCTTCTTCAGGAATACTGCATCTATAAAAGACATCCCACGACAAAAGAATAAAAACAGGAATATGTCACGGGCAAATTCAAGGTTGGGCTTAAGAGATAGGTCAAGATTCTTGATGCATTTGATGTCGTTGATTGAAATTGCCCGCTTTATGGTTTTCTCTGTTCCGGTGAACACCGTACGAAAAGGCTTGCGGTCCTTGGTCAACTCTTGTTCAACTGCACGGTTATAGACAGCCCGAAGAATACGCATATAAAAGGAAATGGAATTTGATGACAGACCGGTTGATTTCAGACATGCCTGATAATCTTCCATCGTAATCTGGGTTATTGTCTCCAATGTAATGTCTTCATTATTCCGAAACCTTTTGAAACTGTTGAGTGCAGCATGGTAGTTCTTTGCTGTGCCAATATGTTTCAATTGACGCAATCGTTCAATGACATCCTCCATGAACCTGAAAAGGGTATTCTCGTTTACGTTGTGTCTAAACTCTGTGATTATATCTTCTGGCGAATAATCATGACACATACAATCGAATCTTTCAATAATTTTGTTCAGCCTCTCTAAATCTACACGCAGTTTTCGAATTATCAACTGAACAATGGCAGTCCGTTCGTTATCCAATATAACAACAGGTTTTGACTGTTTTTCATCCCATTCGTAAGGGAATACCTTATATTCCGTCGTGATTTGCCGGACGATACGATGATGAGTTATAAAATAGACGATAGTCCCAGGGCGGTCTGTGACCGTAGATGGACGAAATTTCACTTTTACTGTTGCCATAATTTTAATTTTTAAAGTTTCTGTCTATAAAATGTATAAGTAACTATGACACATCTTGTACCAATTCATTACAGTGATAGTAGTTTTTGCCTGTCATAAGGTATATCAAAAAACAATGCAACGGCAATAAACAATGCTTCTTCATATTCTTGTATGGTTCCATTGTATATTATTCATTGAAATTCATTGGGATTGGCAAGAATCAATTTCCTGATAAATACGTCAAAACTGCTTGTTGAATAATAGTTCTTGTTCTTTATTATTACAAAAGAATCGGATTAAAACCTGCATTTTCATCTCTGAAGAATTTCTATATATTTTAGACCTGATATTATTCTACATTTGGAGAGAAAGCATTATTAATACGGTACGGAAATCAGAATTAAAAAACAAGAAATTGGAGTAGGATGAAGCGAAACTATTGCATATCATACATATGAATAAACAATAAGTCAAGGTTTATATTGAGCTTTCAAGAAAGAGAGAACTTATTCGAAATATGGAACAGATTCTTGAACCGATAAGATAATGTTCCTGACGAAACATTATCCATATAGTATTTAGCCATATAACGGAGAAACAGATGGCAATTGACCTGATAAGAATTATCGGCATCCGAACATGAAATATGCCGCCTAATTCTACAAGGAAAGCCCTCCATGGAGATTTGAGATATACTCAGAAAAACGAGAAACAACATAACTACTCATCGTGGACATATTTGTAAAAAGTTTGGTCTCACACCATCGAAAAACTTGAAAAAGGTACTGGAATATCGTATGATATACCCTTAATATATTCCTATAAGCCTTTCGACGCACAATAAATTTGCAGATACATCATTGAGGTAATTCTGTAATTACTTAATTAACAATTTGTTTATTTAAATACTCATAATAGAAACTCAGAAAAATAACCGTTATCCCTTCCATCAAAGATAAATCCCAATCCTGATTTGCCAGCCGCATTTTATCCTTTTTTCAGGAGAATTTTCCTTATGGCTAACGCCATGAAAATTCACCTGAAAAAGAATGCGGCGGCAAACGGATTAGAATTAAAGGAAAGATTACAGGGATTAACTGCGACCGACGTGACGCATAGCCGTAAATCAAAGGCGGCTATCCTTATATTCCATATATAACCTCACAAATACTGTGAAAATCCACCTTCCCAAATAACAAAACATAGACTGCTTATCAAATCCCGAAATAAGACAGGGATTTCAGCTCCCTCCGATCTGCATAGTCCGGTGGCTTAGCTATGCTTTTACTTATACTCTTCCTACTTCCTTTCATCCTTTTTTCCAACTGTTTTTGCATTCTTTCCTATCCTTCGTATGACATTTGATGACACCTGATGACATCTAACGCCATCCGTTTGTAAATCAGATGTTTACTCAATTTATCATCTTACATTTGGGCTGTGAAACAAATCAAGTAGTCACTCAAAACAAAAGATTATGGCACAAGAAAACAGTCCTGACAAGGAAAAAAGGCAAGGCCGGACAAAGAAACCGGAAAAGCCTTATGTGGAACAAATTGACGAGCTTCTGCTGGTACATAACAAGAACGACCCCAAGGAGGGTTTGGGAGTGGTCAGCAAGGCAGACGAGAAAGGCAATTATCAGACGGTTGCACCGGAAGAGAAGAATGAGAACTCATTCCTGAAATTCGACAAGAATTCAAGTATTCTCGAAAACTTCATCAAGAATTTCTGGAGCCAGCTGAAAGAGCCTACGCATTTCAGGCTTATCCGCATGACCTTCAACGATTACAAGCAGAACAAACAGGCTCTCAAGGACCTGGCCGAAGGCAAGAAGACAGACGCGGTAAAGGATTTTCTGAAACGCTATGAAATCGTACCGAAGGCAAACAATCAGAAAAACAGTCAAACAAAACAGGAGGAAACAACAATGGCAAAGAAGCAGGAACAGACAACACAGGCTCAGCCTGAACAGGTATCACAGGTGGAAGCTGCCGCACAGGGGCGCGAACAGCAGGAACCGCAACGCCAGCAGACACCCACGTACCGCTACAACGAGAACATGATTAATTGGGAGGAACTGGGTAAGTTCGGCATATCCAAGGAAATGTTGGAGCAGTCCGGACAACTTGACAGCATGCTGAAAGGATACAAAACCAACAGGACAATGCCGTTGACACTCAACATTCCTGGGGTACTGACCGCCAAGCTGGACGCACGCCTTTCGTTCATATCCAACGGCGGACAGGTCATGCTGGGCATCCACGGTATCAGAAAAGAACCGGAACTGGACCGTCCTTATTTCGGACATATCTTCACAGAAGAGGACAGGAAGAACCTGCGTGAAAGCGGGAACATGGGACGCGTGGCTGACCTTAACCTGCGTGGCAACACGACAGAGCCGTGTCTGATTTCCATCGACAAGAATACCAACGAACTGGTAGCCGTACGACAGGAGCATGTCTATATCCCGAATGAAATCAAAGGGGTAACCCTGACTCCGGACGAAATTCAGAAACTGAAAAATGGAGAACAGATATTCGTAGAGGGAATGAAGTCCAATCAGGGTAAAGAGTTTAATGCCAATCTGCAATACAGTGCGGAAAGAAGAGGCATCGAATTTATTTTCCCGAAAGACCAGGCCTTCAATCAGCAGACGCTCGGTGGTGTGCCGCTTTCCCCCATGCAGCTTAAAGCGCTGAACGAAGGCCACACCATCCTTGTAGAGGATATGAAGCGAAAGAACGGCGAACTGTTTTCTTCCTTCGTTACCATGGATAAGGTAACAGGCGGTCTCCAATATACGCGCCACAATCCGGAAACGGGAGAAATCTACATACCGAAGGAAATCTGTTCGGTACAGCTCACACCGGAAGATAAAGAAGCTTTACGCAAAGGGCAGCCCATCTATCTTGAGAACATGATCAACCGTAAAGGTGAGGAATTCTCGTCTTTTGTCAAGCTGGACCTGGCAAGTGGAAGACCACAGTATTCCAGAACTCCGGACGGTTTCAACGAACGGCAGGCACCTACCATCCCGGCTGAGGTTTACGGACACCTGCTTTCAGCACAGGAAAGAGCAAATCTTCAGGACGGAAAGGCTATCCTTGTAACGGGTATGAAAGGTCCCAACGGCAAACCGTTCGATTCCTATCTGAAAGTAAACGCAAACACCGGACAGCTGCAATATTTCCAGGAAAATCCGGATGTGCGCCGCAATACCTCACAGCGTGCTTCACAGACTGACAATACCCAGCAGCAGGAGCAGAAAAAAGGTGCAAAACAGGCTGTCTGACCTGAACGGGATTCAAATCAATCAAATCATCAATTACTAAAAAAGGAAAGAACATGAACAAGACCAATCATCATATCTACAAGGCTGAACAAATCGACTGGGAAAAACTGGAATCGGTAGGTATCAGTAGATCGCAAATTGAAAAGGACGGAAACATGGACCCGCTCCTTCAGGGAGAGGAAACCAATGTCATGTCCATTAAAATCAAGACTCCTGTATTTTCACTGACCATGGACGCCACACTCAGTCTGATTGAAGACGGGAATGGAAATCCGGTCATCAGCGTAAACGGTATCAACCTTTCAGGTGAATAAATAAGAAACCATAATGTATCATCTCTCTTTCCATACGGACTTACCGTATGGAAAGATATAAAACAGAATTTATCATGATTGCCATATTAACAGACAAACCAAGTGTAGGAAAAGAAATCGGAAGAATCATCGGTGCAACCAGAGTAAGAAACGGATATGTGGAAGGAAACGGCTACATGGTTACATGGACTTTCGGGAACATGCTGTCACTGGCCATGCCGAAGGACTACGGAACCCAGAAGCTGGAACGGAATGACTTTCCTTTCATCCCATCCGAATTTGAACTGATGGTACGGCATACACGCACCGAGAACGGATGGATACCGGAGATTGATGCCGTACTCCAGCTTAAAGTAATCGAGAGGGTGTTTCAGGCATGTGACACCATCATTGCGGCTACCGATGCCAGCCGTGACGGGGAAATGACATTCCGCTATGTCTATCAATACCTGAACTGTACACAGCCTTGCTTCCGTCTGTGGATTTCCTCTCTTACCGACGAGTCTGTGCGTAAAGGCATGGAAGATCTGAAACCGGACAGTTGCTACGACAGCCTGTTCCTTGCTGCCGACAGCCGCAACAAGGCGGACTGGATTCTCGGAATCAACGCCAGCTATGCCATGTGCAAGGCGACTGGCCTTGGCAACAATTCCCTCGGACGGGTGCAGACACCGGTACTGGCTGCCATCAGCAGACGCTACCGTGAAAGGGAGAACCATATTTCATCGGACAGCTGGCCCATCTACATCAGCCTGCAAAAGGACGGCATCCTCTTCAAGATGCGCCGCACACAGGATCTTCCCGACAAAGAATCCGCTACAATGTTTTTCCAGGACTGCAAGCTGGCACATCAGGCACAGATTACAGGTATCAGCCACAGCGTCAAGGAAATACTTCCACCGGATCTGCTTGACCTGACACAACTTCAGAAGGAAGCGAACATCCGCTATGGTTATACCGCATCAGAGGTGTATGACATCGCACAGTCCCTTTATGAAAAGAAACTGATTTCCTACCCAAGGACTTCCAGCTGCTATCTGACGGAGGATGTGTTTGACTCGCTTTCACCAATCATGACGCGTCTGCTATCATGGGAGCTGTTCCCTGCCGCTAAAGGAACTGGAGGTATTGACATATCCAGTTTGTCCCGCCACGTAATAAACGCAGAAAAAGCCAATGTACATCATGCCATCATCATTACAGGTATCCGTCCCGGAAATATGTCCGAAAAGGAAATGCAGGTTTACAAACTTGTAGCCGGAAGGATGCTCGAAGCATTCATGGCTCCATGCCGCATAGAAACAACAAATGTTGAAGCGGTTTGTGCGGCGCAACATTTCAAGGCCGAACAAACAAGAATCATTGAAGCCGGCTGGCATGATGTGTTTATGCGTTCCGACATGCTCCCGACATCGGGATATTCCGTCAAAGAACTCCCCGAAGTGGAGAAAGGTGATCCCCTGAATGTATGCGGATGCAACATGGTACACAAGAAACAGCTGCCGGTAAATCCGTTCACGGATGCAGAACTGGTGGGATACATGGAACAGAACGGACTGGGCACGGTATCCTCACGTACCAATATCATCCGTACACTGGTTAACCGTAAGTATATCCGTTATTCAGGGAAATATATCGTTCCGACCCCGAAAGGCATGTTCACCTACGAAACCATCCGTGGAAAGAAAATTGCAGATACTTCACTCACCGCAGACTGGGAAAAACAGCTGGCCGGACTTGAAAGCGGAATGATAACCGGACAGGACTTTCTGAACAGGATCAGGACTCTCGCCAAGGAAATGACTGATGACATTTTCAACACCTATTCCACAAAAGAAGAATAACATCCATATCAATATAACCATAAGAATGCAGGCCGGAAGGTCTGCATTTTTTTGTATCCGTACAGAAAAGAATCTGTTTTTCCGCTTTTAAGCGGCAAAGGTCTTGGATTGCCTGCCTTTTGCCGCAAGGCTGCCCTCAAGGGCTTGGCTGGACAGGAAAAAATCATCCTCGCTGCGCTCCGGTATTTTTTCCTGCCAGGCCTTGCGCAAAAAGGCAATCCAAGAGGCCGGAGGCCTATAAAATCGGGAAAACACATCCCGATGGGATTATTCATTCATAAAATTAAGGATTATGAAACTACAGATTATCGAAAGTATCAGCAAGCATGCGGTAACCCTGGTACTGGTTATCGGAATACTTATGCTGACAGACAAAGGTATCATGCCTACCGGTATTATTGCAATGCTCCTGCTCACCGGAGGAATCATAGGATTTCTTTTCAGAGCTCTTCTACTGATTGTCAGGATAGCATTTATCTTTTTCATTGTCGGACTCCTGTTTTTCTAACCAATAAAACCAACAGATATGAAAACAAGTACATGTATATCTTCTGCTCCTGTCATGCCGGCTGTATGGCCACAGAGCGAACATATCAGACCGGTCAAAAGACGTCTGCCCAATACAGTTGATGAACCTAAAAACATCGGCCACTATCTGGAATCTCTGCGTGATATTGCAAGCAGACCGGACAGGGAGGATATCCTGAAAGAATTCTTCAAGGAAACTTATGTATAACCATAAAATTTTTCAATTATGTTTTTTCAATCAATTTATCAGATGATTACAACAGGTACGGATCTGAATATCAATATCCGTAAAGTGGACAACAGCCTGAGCGTAGCGGTCATGCCAAGGCGGAACAGCCTGAAAGAGGATACGCGGCAGAACATGGTGCCGCTGGTCGTGAACGGAACACCGGCAGAACTGGATATGGGTTTCCTGCAGACGATACTACAACCGATACAGAAGGTACAGGGACTGCTTGTCAATGCGGAAAATTTCGAGAAACAGGCAGAAAAGGCTACATCACAGGCCAAATCATCCAAAACTCCAACAGTACCGGCTGAATCAAAGGAAGCCAGGGAAAAACGTGAAAAGATGGAAAAGCTCCTCAAGAAGGCTGATGATGCAACTGCCGCAAAAAGGTTCTCCGAAGCAATGACATGGCTGAAACAGGCACGGGTGCTGGCTCCTTCAGAAAAACAGAAGGAGATTGACGAAAAGATGCAGGAAGTACAGAAACAGGCCAGCGAAGGAAGTCTGTTCGGTATGACAGAGGAACCGGCGCCGGTAATTCCCCAACCACAAGGCAGCATGAACGGTCAGCCACAGCCCGGTATGCAAACAAGCATATTCCCGGAGCAGCAGACCCATACTATGAATCCTGAACCTGTCATGCAGCCTGCTCCACAACATATTCCACAGGAAATGCCTCAACCGGTATATGGAACGAACGGAGCATATATCCAACCTGCTCCAAACCGCCCCGTGATGCAAGGAACAGGTATGCCGCAAGGAGCTACAATGCAGCCATATCCGCAGCAGCAGGTACGGCAACCGACAAACGGCCATATACCGAACGGAACGGTACAAATGCAGAATGGAAACGGACGGGAATACCAGACTGCACCGGCTGCTCATGATACATTCTGCTTCGATCCGGAAGACGAGAATGACAGGGAGCTTCTAAGAGAGGACCCGTATGCGGAATATCCTGATTTCCCGGCAGAGTATCGGATGAAGGACGAGGCACAGGTAGAAATGATATACTGCTGATATGCACAATAAACGATTTGTAAAACCAATAAACTATAAACAATATGGCACTGGAAATTAAAGGTATGAAAAGAATATTCAAAATGAAGAAGAACAGTCAGGAAATCGTACTGGATGATCCGAACGTAAACATGTCTCCGGCTGAAGTAATGGATTTCTATTCAATGAACTATCCGGAACTGACCACCGCGACCGTACACGGACCGGAAATCGAAGACGACCGGGCGGTATATGAATTCAAGACAACCATCGGAGTGAAAGGGTAAGGACATGAAAAAAGGACAACATAAAAATAAAAAACCATGTACACAACTTACGGAACGGGCTTTGGAAAATTTAGCCAGACTTATCATATCGGAACTCGAAAATACGGACATAAGCCGAGGCATCAGGAGCAGAAAGAAAAGAAAACTCCCTCCAGCAGAAAGCCTCATGGTTTTCTGAACACGAGAATACCTTCCATCGCTCCCGACCTGTATGTGGAGAATGACAGGGATGTAACGGTAAATGTCACCACCAAAGAGAATCTTGATTTCCTGTACCGTTCAGCCATGAAGTATGCGCAGCTCCTGGATGTGGAGCTGCCATACCATCCTACAGGCAGGACTTCCATAAGAGAAAAAATATGCCTGCTATATAATGCGCTGGATTCCATAGTATCTCATCATGTAAATCTGGAACTTGTCGGTGACAGGCTCCAGTTCTGTATCTATCATTTCCATGAATGGCCTGATTACACCCTGTTCCTGATACCGATAGATTTTACGGAAAGACTGAAAGGTGAAATCAAAAGGATCACACTGGAGTTCATCAGAAGGTTCATCAAGTATCACAGGATGATGGATATAACCGATACCCCTTATTTTGAGATGTCGGAAGTCTGTATCGATTATGTGGACTTTGAACAGCTCGATGAGGAAGAGAAAAAGGATTTGTACAGAAAGGAAAAGCTCTTCAGGTCATATGAGAAAGGGAGAATCCACAGGAAGCTGTGCCGGATGTACTCCAGAGCTTTCTGTAGGAATCTGGAAGAACATATCAGCAACTGTAATCCTTCCAGCGACAAAGAAAGAAGACTTATGGAACTGATTACCGAAGGGATGTCCCTGATTGCAAAGGACAGCCCTTATATCTTGAATTATGACTATGATTTTGCAAGCGAAAAGGAAAGGGATTTCGAACCGCCACCGCTCGAATATCAGATTCTGCTTACATATTCCATTACGGATACGGTTACCAAAGACATGGAAAGCTGTTTCAGTACTGACTGTCAGGAGACATATAACCAGACTCCCGTATCATTTACCTTCATCACACCGGAAACAGAGGAACTTTTCAAACCGGACAACTATCCGGAGCGTTTCTCCAGTTGGTTTGAGAAATTTGTAGAACATGTTACCTATAATTTATAAACATCATGAATGAACTGACAAAAAACATACAGAAAATGATGGTACCGAAGGCGGCTATCATAGCCTACAAATATGAAGACAGAAGAAATTTTGATACCAGGTACTTCATAGAATTGCGTCCCATCGGAAAAAACGGACAGATGGGAGCAGGTATTCCCGTCACATACGAATTCATGAATACCCTGCTGGAATCCTATACGGAGGAAATGAGCGGGATACCGGCAGGCAGAGTCCCCGAAAACATGCTAGCCTGCAATCCAAGAAAAGGACAGGAAGAATATATCTGGTACAATCCGCCCGGAAAGAGACAGATGTTCTTTCACAAGGATCTCAATATACAGGACGGCATGTTCAATCTGCCGGGAATTGTCTACCATGTAAAAAACGGAAGCATGGACGTATTCGCCTTCAAGGGAAAACGTCCGGTGGAGACGACTCCGCTGTTCCGTGCCCCGTTCTTCAACGTGACCGGATCAAGTGTCTGCCTTGGCAGCAGTTCTCTGGAAAAGCCACAGAACCCGACTTTCCTTTCCCTGCTGGAATACTGGGAAAAACGGTTCTGGCTGACTGAATTCTCCCATCTGGGAGGAAATGTGAATCCTACAGTTTCAAATCTTGTCATCGTTACCGAGAACATAAGAAACAATCCGTTCGACATGAACGAACTCAAGCCCATGAATAAAAAACTTAAAGACATACTTCCATGAAAAAGATACATTTTACCGACCGCTACCTGCTCAATCCGCGTCATCCGGTAACGGTATTCG
>OOCI01000576.1_pt1 | contig 33952 bp, 27 predicted proteins | sample 1671761 | NCBI WGS metagenome assembly OOCI01 (sample SAMN06348190, study PRJEB24527) | human gut metagenome | biome: human gut; feature: ankylosing spondylitis patient; material: feces | host: Homo sapiens | place: China | collected 2015-10
CAAAATGAAAACGGTTTCGTATTGATTCATACTACTTTTGATAATTAAAATGTTATTAAATAAATTGTTGCACCCACAGATTCCGTGTCTAAAAAACACCTCTTCCACGAAATGCGGTGCAAAATTACTACTTTTTATTCAAATAACCAAATATTTTTTGTAATTTTGCCGAAAATATTTAATTCATTGGTTATTAAATCATAAAAAGAGGACTGAAATAATGAAAATAAACAAAATCAAGCAACTTTTGCCTGCACTTTTATCCATGGGTATGACATTTATCGTACTGGGGGTACTCATGCTTGCTGCCAGTTTCGTCTTTGGTATCAAAAACAACATCCTGCTGTTCGCCGGACTCTTTTTCATTGTCGCAGGAACAGCAGGATATGTATATTCGCTCAAGCAAAAGCCTTAGCTTAGTGACTGAGAAATTACTTATTCCTCGTTAGGAGTAATCAGCTTATAACCCTTACCATGGATGTTGATAATCTCAATCTGTGGATCATCTTTCAGGTGCTTGCGCAACTTGGTGATATATACATCCATAGAGCGAGCATTGAAGTAGTTGTCGTCTATCCAGATTGTCTTCAGGGCAAAGTCACGCTGCAGAATCTCATTGGCATGAGAACAGAGCAATGCCAACAGTTCATTCTCCTTGGTGGTCAACTTAGTCTGCTTCTCACCTGCAGAAAGCAACTGCTTCTGGGTATCGAAAGTAAACTTACCAATGTGGTACAGAGTTGACTCCTTATTCTTCTTACCACGTACTCGACGAAGGATAGCCTCTACACGGAGCACCAACTCTTCCATAGAGAAAGGCTTAGTGATATAATCATCGGCACCAATCTTGAAACCTTCGAGGATATCTTCCTTCAGTGTCTTGGCTGTCAAGAAGATGATTGGAATATCGGCATTAGCCTGACGAATCTCCTGTGCCAAGGTGAAGCCGTCCTTCTTTGGCATCATCACGTCGAGCACGGCAATATCAAACTTGCCTTTGGTAAACTCTCTGTAACCAGCCTCACCATCGGGGCACAAAGTTGTATCATATCCCTTTGCCAATAAATACTCGCGAAGCAACATACCCAAGTTCTCATCGTCCTCGCAAAGCAAAATCTTAATTGTCTCTTCCATAATCTTATAGCTTTAATATTAATATTCTGTTAATTTTATCAATCATGAATCACAGGCAGCTTGATAGTAAAGGTTGTTCCCTTTCCATACTCGCTATCCACCTTGATCTCACCATCATGAAGATCTACTATCTTCTTTACATAAGCCAGACCCAGACCGAAGCCCTTCACATCGTGGACATTACCTGTATGAACACGGTAGAACTTATCAAAAATCTTCTTCAGATTCTCTTTCTTCATACCCAAGCCCGTATCTGTGATGGAGAGATATAGATGCTGATCGTCGTTCCACGTCTTCATCGTGATATCGAGCGCCTCACCTGGTTTGCGATACTTCACAGCATTATCCATCAGATTGAAGATTACATTTTGGAAATGTACCTCATCCACATAGATAGAGGAATCCACTGCCTCGATATCGGTATACACCTTTCCGCCCGTATGCTCTACACGCAATGAGAACGAATGGGCTATATTCTCCACCATCTCGTTGAGGTCAAGTTCCTTCTTCTTGAACACAGCCTTCTTGCGGTCGAACATACTCATCTGCAAAACCTTCTCTACCAGGAAGCGCAGTCGCTTTGACTCGTCATTAATGACCGTACCCAAGTGTTTCTGCATCTGTTCGCTCTTTGATACCGAAGAGTCGTTGAGCATTTGGGCAGCCAGACTGATGCTGGCTATAGGCGTCTTCAACTCATGTGTCATATTGTTGATAAAGTCGTTCTTTATCTCCGTATAACGCTTCTGTCGGAAAATTACCACAATGGTGAAGATGAAGGTGATCAGCAACACCAATGTAAAGATGATACTTGGTATCATGAAGCGCACACTCGAGAAGATATAACTGTTCATGTCAGGGAAATGCACCTTCACAACTCCCATCTTAGACTGAGGATCATTGCGGAACAGTACTTGCGAATAGCTGTATTCCTCACCCTCTTCTGAAAAGTCAGGACAACGATAAACCTCGCGTCCATCCTGTGTGCTCACCGTGAAATGATAAGGAATGTTGATACCATTATTCATCATTTCCGCCTTGAGGTCCTGGTCGAGCTGTTTGAAGTTGATGCGTTCCTTCAAAGGCTTGTCTGACGCCGAATAGAGAATGGAGTAAACCACTTCGTCGAGCAACGCCTTCTGGTAAACATATCTATTCTTGACAATCTCCTGCAATGACTTCTGGGTCTCGTGCAAGGAGTTCTTGTCGCTTCGCAGAATCATGGCCTTTGGCATCTGAGCAGGATTGGTAGCTATGGTCTTCAGTTCGAAAGAAGAATAGACAGTACCGTCCTTACCTGTCACCGAATACTGATGTGAATGCTGAACTGTGCCATCAAGCTGCCCGCTCCTTGTACCCACAGAGTCTTTCCGAGTGGCTCTGCGCTCAGTCTCATTGACGTCTTTCTCCAAATAGCGCAACGTCTCGTTCAACTCCAAGTTTCTTGAAGCTTGATACAGGGCTCTGTTGACCGACTCGTCAAACTGTTCTTTCTTCATATTCACCATCTCCTGAATATAACTCAGTTGAAGGAAAAGCAAAGCCAAGAACGAAAAGCCCATGATGATGGCAATAGTCCAAATTGTTTTCTTCTTCATGGCAGCAAAGATAGACAAATTTCTTAAACGATTAACAAATTGTCGTTAATTATTTATTTGTAATTTAATATTATTAACAATATCAATATTTGATAATTACCGATAAGCACTTATCTGAACCAACAAAAGTACCTATCGTAATTACAGATGCTCTTTCGACAAGAAAGAACAAGAGGACATGCAACAATCTGCATGTCCTCTTTCTTCTTATTATTTATTTTCTCCACTAACTATTACTCAGCCTCTTTAGCCAATTCTGCCTCGTGTTCAGCTATCAACTTGCCCTGAATATCATTAGGAACAAGCTCGTAACTTGCAAACTTGGTAGTGAAAGAAGCACGTCCACCTGTGAGCGAACTCAGAGAGATAGAGTAGTTGGAAAGTTCCTTCAACGGAATCTTCGCACTCAACTTCTGATAACCAGCCTCGCTGTCCATACCCATGATAAGAGCACGGCGGCCCTGCAAGTCACTCATCACATCGCCCATGAAATCGGCAGGAACATAAACCTCCAAATCATAGATTGGCTCAAGAATCTTAGGACCGGCCTGCTTGAAAGCATCGCTGAAGGCATGACGGGCTGCCAGCATGAACGACAACTCATTACTGTCTACTGGATGCATCTTGCCATCATAAACGATAACTCTCACATCGCGGGCATAGCTGCCTGTCAGAGGACCGTGCTCGATACAGTCCATAATACCCTTGAGGATAGCAGGCATGAAACGTGCATCAATGGCACCACCTACCACAGAGTTGAGGAATACCAACTTACCACCCCACTCCAATGAAACTTCCTCGCGACTCTTGATGTTCATCTTGAACTCCTGTCCGTTGAAGGTGAATGAGGTTGGATCAGGCATACCCTCTGCATATGGCTCCACTATCAGGTGAACCTCACCAAACTGTCCGGCACCTCCACTCTGTTTCTTATGTCGATACTCGGCACGAGCCTTCTTGGTAATGGTCTCACGATAAGGAATACGAGGCTCACCGAAGACAATGTTCAACTTCTCATTGTTCTCCAGGCGCCACTTCAATGTACGCAAGTGGAACTCGCCCTGACCATGCACGATCACCTGGCGCAACTCCTTACTCTGCTCCACTACCCATGTAGGATCCTCCTGGCGCATCTTCAAGAGAGCAGCCATCAGTTTCTCTGTATCCTGAGCATTGACAGCCTTTACAGCACGGGAGTACTTGGAGTTAGGATACTTGATGAAGTCGAAACGCCACTCTGTATCCTTGCCATTCAGCGTATTGCCAGTCTTCACGTCCTTCAACTTCACGGTACAACCGATATCCCCCGCCTCGAGTTTGTCGACAGGAACACGATTGGCTCCCGCACAAGCATACAGCTGTCCGATACGCTCCTTGCTTCCACGGTCAGCATTGGTCAGGTCATCACCCGACTTCACCGTACCACTCATTACCTTAAAGTAGCTTACCTCACCGATATGTGGCTCCATACCTGTCTTGAAGAAGTAAACGCTTTCAGGACCAGCAGCATCAGGAGTAATCTCCTCACCACGGGTATTGTGCAACTTTGGCATCTCGCTGACGAAAGGCACCACATTGCCCAAGAATTCCATCAAGCGGCGCACACCCATATCTTTTCCTGCACAAACGCAGAACACTGGGAAGATGCTGCGGGTTACCAATCCCTTACGGATGCCCTCGCGCAACTCGTCTTCGGTAAGACTCTCGCTCTCGAAGAATTTCTCCATCAAGCCCTCATCATTCTCGGCAGCAGCCTCAACGAGGGCCTTGTGCAACTCCATGGCCTTGTCCATCTCCTCTTCAGGAATCTCCTCAATGACAGGAGCACCACCTTCTGGCTTCCAGGAATATTTCTTCATCAATAGCACGTCAATGAGAGCATTGAAGCCAGAACCGGTCTCGATAGGATACTGTATCTGTACACACTTAGAACCATAGATTTCGTGCATGGTAGCCACGATATTATCGAAGTCACATTTGTCAGAATCAAGCTGATTGACAAGGAAGATGACAGGCTTGCCCAACTTCTCTGTATAGCGGAAGTTATTCTGTGTACCTACCTCAGGACCATACTGACCATTGATAAGAATCACAGCCTGATCGGTAACATTGAGCGAAGTAATAGCACCTCCCACGAAGTCATCACTTCCTGGACAGTCTATGATATTAAGCTTCTTGTTGTTCCATTCTACATGAAAAACAGTTGGGAATACCGAATAGCCGTATTCCAACTCAACTGGGAAGTAGTCACTCACCGTATTCTTCGCTTCTACAGAGCCTCTACGCTTGATAATGCCTGCTTCGAATAACATACTTTCGGCAAGTGTAGTCTTGCCGCTACCCGCACTGCCCAACAATGCGATGTTTTTGATCTCATTTGTCTGATATACTCTCATGACGCTATAGATTTAATAAGGGTTATACATTAAGTTGTCAAAAGGGCGAAGTGGTTTCTTCTCCGCTTTATGGCTACTAAGATAGTGAATTTTTCCCAAAAAACAAAAAGTTTAGCACTCAAAACTCACTTCTTTTAAAACATATTAGTAATTTTGCACCAAATTAAAGCAAAAAAACAGGCTTACACCTTATTATATATAGAAAACAATGGCTGGACTTTACATACACATTCCCTTCTGCGAGAGCCGCTGCATCTACTGCGGTTTTTACAGCACCACATCCCTGAAGATGAGAGAGGCATACGTGGATGCTCTCTGCAAGGAAATGGCAATGAGAACCATCGACCGTGCCCTGGGCGAACCTGCACAGATAGAAACCATCTACTTAGGAGGAGGGACACCCAGTCAGCTCACCAGTCAGCAACTCTTGCAAATTTTCGAAGGCATCAGCCAGCATTATGGCTCCTGCATGGTTAGAGACATGGAAGTAACTATGGAGTGCAATCCCGACGACATCACCCCTTCTCTTTGCCATACTCTCAGCCAGTTGCCCGTCAACCGTATCAGCATGGGAGCCCAGACTTTCTCGGATGAGCGCCTTCGCTTTCTGCACAGAAGACACAATGCCCGAGAGGTAGAGAATGCCATACATTTGCTGCGGGAAGCCGGCATCGGCAACATCAGTATTGACCTAATGTTTGGATTCCCCAACGAAACCATCCAGGAATGGCAACAGGACATCGAGCACGCCATCTCGCTGAACGCCGAACACCTATCGGCATACAGCCTGATGTATGAGGAAGGCACAACCCTGTACCGCTTGCTGCAGCAAGAGAAGATAAAGGAAACCGACGAAGACACCTACCTGCGAATGTACGAGATGCTTATCGACAAAATGACCGCTGCCGGATATGAGCACTACGAGATAAGCAACTTTGCAAAACCAGGATTCCGCTCACGCCACAACAGCAGTTACTGGCATGAAGTGCCCTACATCGGACTGGGAGCTGCTGCCCACTCATACAGACGCAAGCCTGAGGTGATGAGGAGTTGGAATGAAGCCGACATCCACAAATACATCCAGACCATAACAGAAGGAAGAACAGAGCAGGAACATGAAATTCTAAACAAGGAGACAAGATACAATGACCTGATAACAACAGCTTTGCGCACTATCGACGGCATCACACTCGAAGATATAAAAAAAGAGTTCGGCGACTCTTTCTACCGAACCCTGATGACTGAAGCTGATAAGCACATAGCCCGCCAGCTGATGGTAATAAAAGATGGACATCTGGCGCTTACCCGTAAAGGACTCTACATCTCAGACGACATCATGAGTGACTTCATGTTGGTGTGATACCCCTACTGTTCTTTGAAAGAACAGCCTACGGGTTAGCCCAGCCATGCCTTGAAGTTCTCCAAACTGCCCTGCTGCAGATACATCGAATAGTAATATTCCTTGATGCGTTCGACAACCTGAGCGGTAGACTTCTTCTTGCTGATGTAAGGCTTTACCATCTGCATCAAGGCAAACAGCACTGACACTATCACCACCATGATAAGCCACGACAGGATTTCACTCCCCAGCCTGATGTAAGGCTGAACAAGGATACCGATGCCAAAGGGCAGGATAAAGCACAACCAGTCCAAGGGAGAATTGAGCTGGGTCGACTCCACATACTCATCCCTCAGTTCCTTGGGTGCATTCAGTATGAGTTGCTTTTGATGCTGCTCCCAAAATTGATTGAATTCAGTTTCTTTGTTTTTTTTCTGCATCATCGTTGTTGTATACAATTTATATATTAAAGATGCTCAGCTGCGTCACATTCTCCATTTCGGTTTTCTTTATTGCAAATTTATCACAAATTAGTGAGTTCTCAAAGCTTTTTTCTCTTGTTTTACTGCTTTTTAACTGCATTTAACCTCCATTGCCCAGTTACAATGCCTGTTGCAGAATATCATTGGCATTCGCCACTCGCTCTGCCGCAGGAGGCAGCACGTCTTTCAGAGGATAATCGATACCTAATTTCTCGTACTTATAAACTCCTAATGTATGATAAGGAAGCACCTCTATACGCTCTATGTTATGAAGCGTAGACAGGAAATCGCGCAACCTGACAAGATACTCATCCTTATCCGTAATACCAGGAATGAGCACATGTCTGATCCATACAGGTTTGTCTATCTCACTCAGATATCGGGCACAATCCAGAATATTGGCGTTACTATGACGCGTCAGTTTGCGATGCTCCTCATCATCTATGTGCTTGATATCAAGCAGCACAGTATCGGTAAGTTCCATCAGACGCTCAAACTTCTCGAAGAAAGGTGCCTTACGAGTAAATAGCTGAGCCGATGTGTCCAAACAGGTTCCTATGCCTCGCTGTTTGGCCTTCTCGAAAAGCTCCAGCAAGAAGTCTATCTGCAACAGGGCCTCACCTCCACTAACGGTAATGCCTCCATTGTCGCCCCAATATGCACGAAAGCGCTCTGCCTGATCGAGCAACTCGTCAGCCGTACGCTCCTCACCTATTCCTGTCTTCCAGGAATCGGGGTTATGACAGAACTGACAGCGCATAGGACACCCTTGCAGGAATATCAAAAACCTGATGCCAGGACCGTCTACCGAGCCAAAACTTTCCACACTATGTACGAAACCTTTTGTCATATCTTTTCTATTTTATGCAAAGTTAGTACTTTATTTCCATTTATACAACTTTTATGCAGCAATTTTATAATTTTTAGGATATTTATCGTATATTCAACTATCGATAGTACGAACATGAGAAATAAGAAAAAAACAGCACAAAAGCTTTTGCATATATTTTCAAAAGCCTACTCCACTTAACTGCGAAAAAATAATTTCCCAGTTGGGAAAAAATATTTTTCCAGTTGGGCGGATTCTGTTTCCCAGTTAGAAAAGGATTTTTAGGCTATTATTGTATAAAAATACAGCATAAACATGCGCTTTAAATCTGTGGTCTGACAATTTCAAATGACCACTTCTTGCATGAATAATGCCTGCACTTTCTTATGTTCGGAAGTCAGAGAAAAAGAAAGCCCAGACTCTCAGAGCCTGGGCTATATAGATGATTTCTTTTACAAAAAAACTTCTCATTAGAGTTTCTCGTGAGCCTGACGGGCAATCACGTCAAGCTGCTGCTCGCGAGTCAGGTCGATGAACTTGACTGCATAACCGCTCACACGGATTGTGAAGTTCTGATACTCTTCCTTCTCTGGATGTTCCATGGCATCCATCAACTTGTCTACGCCAAATACGTTGACATTCAGGTGATGAGCACCCTGGTTAAAGTAACCATCCATCACGCCAACCAAAGTCTGGGCACGCTCCTCGTCGTTATGACCGAGAGCACCAGGACTGATGGTCTGAGTATTGGAAATACCATCAAGAGCATACTCGTAAGGCAACTTAGCCACAGAGTTGAGCGAAGCCAACAGGCCGTTCTTCTCGACACCGTAAGATGGGTTGGCACCAGGTGCCAAAGGAGCTCCAGCAGGACGACCATCAGGCATGTTGCTGGTAAACTTACCATAAACCACGTTGGACGTGATGGTAAGGATAGAGGTAGTAGGCTCAGAATCACGATAAGTATGATACTTCTTGATCATGTTCATGAAGGTCTTCAGAAGCCATACTGCAATCTCGTCGGCACGCTCATCATCGTTACCATAACGTGGGAAGTCACCCTCGGTCTTGAAGCTGAGTGGGAAACCTGTCTCATCACGAATAATATTCACCTTGGCATACTTGATGGCTGAGATAGAGTCTACCACATGACTGAAACCCGCAATACCTGTTGCAAATGTACGACGGACGTCAGTATCGATGAGCGCCATCTCGGCTGCCTCGTAGAAGTACTTGTCGTGCATGTAGTGGATCAGGTTCAAAGTCTTCACATAAACAGAAGCCAACCAGTCCATCATGTCCATAAAGCGAGGCATGAACTCTTCGTAAGTAAGTACATCGCCCTCTACGGCACGGTATTTAGGACCACACTGCTCACGGGTCTTGGAATCAACGCCACCAGAAACAGCATAGGTCAAGCACTTGGCCAAGTTGGCACGAGCACCGAAGAACTGCATCTCCTTACCGGTCTGTGTGGCAGACACACAGCAGCAGATGCTATAATCGTCACCCCATACAGGGCGCATTACATCGTCATTTTCGTACTGGATAGAACTTGTCTTCACAGAAATCAAAGAAGCATAGTGCTTGAAGCCCTTAGGCAAACGAGAACTGTACAATACAGTCAGGTTAGGCTCTGGCGAAGGACCCATATTCTCCAATGTGTGAAGGAAACGGAAGTCGTTCTTGGTAACCATAGAACGGCCATCCTGGCCAATACCACCCACCTCAAGTGTAGCCCATACTGGGTCACCAGAGAAGAGCTGGTTATAAGAAGGAATACGGGCGAACTTCACCATACGGAACTTCATCACCAGATGGTCGATCAGCTCCTGCGCATCAGCCTCAGTAAGAGTTCCCTCCTTGAAATCGCGCTCGAAGTAGATGTCGAGGAAGGTAGAGATACGACCTACCGACATGGCAGCACCATTCTGGGTCTTCACAGCACCGAGGTAGCCGAAGTAGAGCCACTGCACAGCCTCACGTGCATTCTGAGCTGGCTGGCTGATATCAAAACCATAGCAGGCAGCCATCTCCTTCAAGCCCTTGAGAGCCTTGATCTGCATAGAAACTTCCTCACGAAGACGAATCACCTCATCGATCATCTCATGGTCACCCATGTTGGCAAGGTCGTTCTGCTTCTCCTGAATCAGGAAGTCGATACCATAAAGAGCCACACGACGATAGTCACCTACGATACGGCCACGGCCGTATGTGTCAGGCAAACCAGTAAGAATATGATTGTGGCGAACGAGCTTCATCTCGGGAGTGTAAGCATCGAAGACACCATCATTGTGAGTCTTGCAATATTTGTGGAAGATCTCGTGCAGTTTCTCTGATGGCTCATAGCCGTATGTAGTACAAGCCTGCTCTGCCATCTTAATACCACCATAAGGCATAAAGGCACGCTTCAGAGGCTTGTCGGTCTGCAGACCTACCACCTTCTCCAAGTCCTTGGTACCCTCGCCGATATAAGCAGCACCATATGCTGTCAATCCAGATACTACCTCGGTCTCCATATCCAGCACACCACCCTTGGCACGCTCCTCTTTCTGGAGTTCCTTCAACATTCCCCAAAGGGTGTCTGTAGCTTGGGTAGGTTCTGCCAAGAACGACTCATCGCCGTCGTAGCTGGTGTAGTTGTTCTGAATGAAGTCACGCAAGTTGACTTCCGTTTGCCACTTGTTTCCTTTGAAACCTCTCCATTCTTTTCTCATAATCGGTAAATATTTAATAAATTAACAAATAAACAAAAAAAGCCCGAACACAAAAGTGCCCGGGTTTATATCCAACAAGTCGCAAAGCCGCCTTGCATGAAGCCTATAACGATACGATTATTGAACTTTTGTTTTATCATTCTTTCTTTTTATCCTTTATATTGTGATTAATACTATTTTTTATCTCTGCAAAAGACCGAAAAAGGTCTCTTTCCTGATTGAGGGTGCAAAGTTACGCATATTTTCTGAAATGACAATGAAAAGCCGCAAATATTTCTTTCTCTACTCACATTCTATACTGAAAATCATCATTTATAGGGAGATAATGAAGACCCGCCCTCACCACTTCATGGTAAGAAGCAAGCAACTCCACCTCATTAATTCACCGTAATATGGAAGCATCCCTGCTTCACCTCGTACTTCACCAAGCAGCGGTTGGCCTGTCGCATGTCACGCAACACCTCGCTGAGCACCCATTTCAAGGAGTCGTTGCGCACCTCACGCCGAGGTTCGCTTGCCGTCTGCACGGTCTTATACCTGTTGTAACACACATCAAAGGTTGTACCATAAAGATGACACGAGTTCTCGGTGGCATTACTGTTGCGTGTACGCAGTTTCGCCACATCGTCCTTGGTACGCAGGATACTGGTGACGATAATCTTATGGAGCGGAATGCCCTTGATCTGCAACGAGTCGAAATAAGCCTTGCCAATATCCTGAAGCAACACCGAGGCTCGTGGCACAAGATAAGGAATGCTGTTGTTCAACTTGTCCACATAGAAATAAGGATTACTGCCCACATACACCAGTTTGCCCTTGCTGTGCTCAGCCTCTTCACGGTTTTGCACCGGACTTACTCCATACTTATTGGCAGCAAGAAGCTGCACATCATTCTGATCGGGAAAGGTATTGCCAAAATGAGGGACCGAGAAAATACGATGTTTCACTACCTGCCCCTTGGAATCGAAAAATACAGAAGGCTTCATCCTCTCTACCGCCGTGGTGTCGATACTGTCGACAACTGCCGTGTCGGCCTGCGCCACCGACTTGTGAGCCAAGGGTTGTGCCACACTCGGGAAGACAAGGCGTACCAGGGCAAGCAACAAAGTTGCTGCCACAAAAACTTTCAAAAACTTATTCTTGGATAGCTTCATTTTCTATGTGTCGTTCTTTATTTTCATGCAAAGGTAGTAAAAAGGAATGAATTAGAGCCATCGACATTCCGCAAAAAGACACTCACAATACATTTTTTTAATTATTTATCATTTAGCCTACTGTTTTTTGATATTTAAGGCTCGATTTTGGGAGTATTAATTTGCTCATGTCGTGGAAAATGATTACTTTTGCACCGTGTTATATATTACATATCTTTGAACAAAAAAATTGATATAAAAAGGTTTTGATAGAGAAGCATATAGTACTCGAAGATGTAGACCCAGTGATGTTCTACGGAGTGAACAACGCTCACTTGCAGATGATCAAGTCGCTGTATCCTAAGTTGCGTATCGTGGCACGTGACAATGTGTTGCGTGTGCTCGGCGACGAAGAGGAAATGGCAAAAGCCGAAGAAGAGATAGAACGTATGAGGATACATCTGCTCAAGTACAACACCCTGACAGAGGAAGACATCCTCGACATCGTGAAGGGAAAACAGACCAAAGCCGACACCGTGAAGGGAGTATTGGTATATAGCATCAGCGGAAAACCCATCAAGAGCCGAAGCGAGAACCAGCAAAAACTTATTGATGCCTACGAGAAGAACGACATGGTGTTTGCCGTAGGACCTGCCGGTACAGGAAAGACCTACCTCAGCATCGCCCTTGCCGTAAGGGCCCTGAAGGACAAAGTGGCCAAGAAGATCATCCTTTCAAGACCTGCCGTCGAAGCTGGCGAGAAATTGGGATTCCTGCCAGGCGACATGAAGGACAAGATAGACCCATACCTGCAACCACTCTATGATTCGCTCGAAGACATGATACCTGCCGTGAAACTGCAGGACATGATGGAGAAGCACATCATACAAATAGCACCCCTGGCTTTTATGCGCGGACGCACCCTAAGTGATGCTATAGTCATCCTCGACGAGGCGCAGAACACCACCTCACAGCAGATACGTATGTTCCTCACCCGAATGGGCACCAACACCAAGATGATCATCACGGGCGACATGACACAGATAGACTTGCCGCGCGACCAGAGAAGCGGACTGAAAGAAGCACTCAAGATTCTGGAAGGAGTAGAAGGCATCGGAGTAGTGAACTTAGGCCAGAAAGACATCGTGCGCCACAAACTGGTTACCCGTATCGTCAACGCCTACGACAAGTATGACAAGGAACGGGCTGAGGCACGGGAAGCAAGATTAGCAGAAAAAGAGAATACAAAATAATTAGAATTTAAGAATGGACGAAATGAAATGGAAAACCATATCATCGAGTCTAAATTTCAAAGTTCAAATTTCAACGTAAAATGAAAGCTTTAACAAAGACAGATTTCCATTTTGATGGACAAAAGAGTGTTTACCACGGAAAAGTACGTGATGTGTATGACATTAACGACGATATCCTCGTGATGGTCGCCACTGACCGAATCTCGGCATTCGACGTTGTGTTGCCTAAAGGCATTCCTTTCAAGGGACAGGTGCTCAACCAGATTGCAGCCAAGTTCCTGGATACAACAACTGACATTTGTCCTAACTGGAAGCTGGCTACGCCCGACCCTATGGTGACCGTAGGACTGAAGTGCGAGGGTTTCCGTGTAGAGATGATCATCCGCTCTATCCTTACAGGTAGCGCATGGAGAGAATACCAGAAGGGCTGTCGCGAGATCTGTGGCGTGAAACTGCCAGAGGGTATGCGCGAGAACCAGCGTTTCCCAGAGCCAATCATCACTCCTACAACCAAGGCTGACGAGGGACACGACATGAACATCTCTAAGGAAGAGATTATCGCACAGGGTATCGTTAGCGCAGAAGACTATGCTGTCATGGAAGACTACACACGCCGCATCTTCCAGCGCGGACAGGAGATTGCTGCCAAGCAGGGCCTCATCCTCGTAGATACAAAATACGAGTTTGGCAAGCGCGACGGCAAGGTGTATCTCATCGACGAGATTCACACTCCAGACTCAAGCCGCTATTTCTATGCTGACGGCTACGAGGAAAAGTTCGAGAAGGGCGAGCCTCAGCGCCAGCTCTCTAAGGAGTTCGTACGCCAGTGGCTCATCGAGCACAATTTCATGAACGAGCCAGGACAGACCATGCCTGAGATTACCGATGAGTATGCAGAGAGCGTAAGCGAGCGCTACATCGAATTGTACGAGCACATCACAGGCGAGAAGTTCGACAAAGCTACCGAGGAAGGCGACATTGCCGCACGAATCGAGAAGAACGTCAGCGAGTGGCTCGCTTCACACAAGAAGTAAGCTGAAGACAACAAGAAGAGTTACGGAACGACAGTCTTTCGACCGACATTCCGTAACTCATACTATACAGTAATATTCTATATATAATATAAGGTACGCGCGAGGCATGTACAAGCAAGAGAAAATAAAGCCCTACGAAGGACAAGGCGACAAAGGGAAACTGGTAGAGGAAATGTTCGACAACATCGCCCCCACCTACGACACCCTCAACCACAGACTCTCGTGGGACATAGACAAAGGCTGGAGGAAGAAGGCCATCAAGCAGCTGGCACCTTTCAGACCTCAGAAAATGCTCGACATAGCCACAGGCACAGGCGACTTCGCTATCCTGTCGGCACAAATGCTGCACCCACTGCAACTCATCGGCACCGACATCTCGGAGGGCATGATGAAAATAGGCAAGGAAAAGGTGGCAAGAGAGAAGTTGGAACACATCATCTCCTTCCAGAAAGAAGACTGCCTGAACCTCTCGTTTCCCGACAACACCTTCGATGCCGTGACAGCAGCTTTCGGCATACGCAATTTCCAGAGTCTGGACCAAGGTCTCAGAGAGATGCACCGCGTACTGAAGAAGGGCGGACATCTGAGCATAGTGGAACTGACGTCACCCGTCCGCTTCCCTATGAAACAGCTTTTCCGCATCTATTCACACACCGTACTGCCCATTTATGGCAAGCTGATTTCCAAAGACCAAAGCGCCTACAGCTATCTTACAGCTACCATAGAGGCTTTCCCTCAGGGAGAGACTATGATGGAAGTGCTTAGGAAAGCAGGATTTGCCAAAACAGAATTCAAAAGACTGACTTTCGGAATCTGCACCATGTATTTTGCAACAAAATAAACAGAGTGCAACGATAAAGAACAATACAAAACAAGGATATTATGGACAAATATGGACTTATAGGTTATCCGCTGGGACATTCCTTCTCAAAAAACTACTTCAACGAGAAATTTGAGAACGAAGGAATTGATGCCAAGTACATCAACTTCGAGATACCACACATCGAAGACCTGACAGAAATCTTGGACACCACACCCGAGTTGAAAGGACTCAATGTCACGATCCCCTACAAGGAAAAGGTTATCAGCTACCTCGACTTCATCAGCCCCGAGGCTACAGCCATCGGAGCTGTCAATGTCATCAAGGTGGAACACAAAGGAAATGACGTCAAGTTGAAAGGCTACAACAGCGATGTCATTGGATTCACCCGCAGCATTGAGCCATTCCTGGAGCCTTGCCATAAGAAAGCCCTTATCTTAGGTACTGGCGGCGCATCCAAAGCCATCAACTATGGACTGAAATCTCTTGGACTCGAGACCGTCTACGTGAGCAGATTCGAGCGCCCTGGAACCATACAGTATGACAAAATAACACCAGAGATTATCAAGGAGTACAACGTTATCGTAAACTGTACCCCTGTAGGAATGTATCCACATACAGACGAATGTCCCGAACTTCCCTACGAGGCTATGGACAGCCACACCCTGCTCTATGATCTCATCTACAACCCTGACGAGACCCTCTTCATGAAGAAAGGCAAAGAGCAAGGAGCCACCGTGAAGAACGGTTTGGAAATGTTGCTTCTGCAAGCCTTTGCATCGTGGGACTTCTGGCATCAGGAATAACATCCACTCTCTGCAGACAATATATAATTCAAAATTATTTTCTTTTTATATCAATTGATTATGAGCAACAACAGATATATGATGCGCGGTGTGAGTGCCGCCAAGGAAGATGTGCATAATGCCATCAAGAATATTGACAAGGGAATCTTCCCACAGGCTTTCTGCAAAATTATTCCCGACATTTTGGGAGGCGACCCTGAGTATTGCAACATCATGCATGCCGACGGCGCCGGCACAAAATCGAGCTTGGCATACATGTATTGGAAGGAGACTGGCGACCTTTCTGTATGGAAAGGTATTGCACAGGATGCTGTGGTAATGAATACCGACGACCTCCTCTGCGTGGGAGCCGTAGACAACATCTTGGTGTCTTCTACCATTGGACGCAACAAAATGCTCGTACCTGGAGAAGTCATCTCTGCCATTATCAATGGTACAGACGAACTCCTGAGCGAAATGCGCAACATGGGCATTGGCATCTATCCTACAGGAGGAGAGACTGCTGACGTAGGCGACTTGGTTCGCACCATCATAGTAGATTCAACAGTAACCTGCCGCATGAAGAGAAGTGAAGTCATCAACAATGCCAACATACAGCCAGGTGATGTCATCGTAGGTCTTTCTTCTACAAGTCAGGCTACCTACGAAAAGAAATACAATGGCGGAATGGGCAGCAACGGACTTACCTCTGCCCGCCATGATGTCTTCGCCAAGTATCTGGCAGAGAACTACCCAGAGAGCTACGACCATGCAGTACCAGAGGAACTGGTATACAGTGGCAAATACAAACTGACCGACGAGGTGGAAGGCGCTCCTGTCAATGCAGGCGAACTGGTTCTCTCTCCTACCCGCACCTATGCTCCTGTTATCAAGAAACTGTTGGACGAACTGCGTCCCGAAATACATGGTATGGTACACTGCACAGGCGGTGCACAGACCAAGGTACTACATTTCGTAAACGAGAACTGCAAGGTTGTGAAGGACAACATGTTCCCTGTTCCACCTCTCTTCAAGGCCATCCACGACTGCTCTGGTACAGACTGGAAGGAAATGTATCAGGTATTCAACATGGGTCACCGTATGGAAATCTATGTGCGTCCTGAGGTTGCAGAGAAGGTTATCGCCATCAGCAAGAGCTTCAATATCGATGCTCAGGTAGTGGGACATATCGAGGAAGGCAAACGCAGCCTGACTATCAAGAGCGAGTTCGGAACTTTCGAATACTAAGAGTTTAAATAACGATGGACAACAACAATATACTACAGAAATTAGAAGGCTTGGAGAGCCGATACGAGGAAGTCAGCACCCTCATTACCGACCCTGATGTGATAGCAGACCAGAGCCGATACGTGAAGTTGACCAAGGAATACAAAGACTTGGGCGACATCATGGCGGCACGCAAGCGCTACATCGACTGCCTCAACGCCATCAAAGAAGCCAAGGACATTCTCGCCAATGAGAGCGACCCTGACATGAAAGAGATGGCACGCGAGGAACTCAATGAGAACGAGACCCTACAGCCCCAAATTGAGGAAGAGATAAAGATTGCCCTTGTGCCAAAAGACCCAGAAGATGCCAAGAACGTACAAATGGAAATTCGTGGCGGAGCTGGTGGCGACGAAGCCGCACTCTTTGCTGGCGACCTCTTCAATATGTACAAGAAATACTGCGAGTCAAAGGGATGGACTGTCAGCGTGACTTCTGTATCAGAAGGTGCTGTTGGCGGATTCAAGGAAATCGATTTTGCTGTTAGCGGAGCTGACGTTTATGGCACACTGAAATATGAATCGGGCGTACACCGTGTACAGCGAGTTCCTGCCACAGAAACTCAGGGCCGTATGCATACCAGTGCTGCTACCGTAGCCGTACTGCCCGAAGCCGACAAGTTTGAGGTAAACATCAACGAGGGTGATATTAAGTGGGATACATTCCGTTCGAGTGGTGCCGGTGGTCAGAATGTCAACAAGGTGGAGTCCGGTGTACGTCTTCGCTACCCCTGGAAGAACCCTAACACGGGTGAGGTGGAAGAAATCCTCATAGAGTGTACCGAAACTCGCGACCAGCCTAAAAACAAGGAACGTGCCTTGAGCCGTCTGTACACCTTCATTCACGACCGCGAACACCAGAAGTACATCGACGATATTGCCAGCCGACGCAAGAGTCTGGTGTCGACAGGAGACCGTAGCGCCAAGATTCGTACATACAACTTCCCTCAAGGACGTGTCACCGACCACCGTATCGGTTATACCACCCATGACCTGAGTGGATTCCTCGGAGGCGACATACAAGGCATGATAGATGCCCTGACCGTAGCCGAGAATGCAGAAAAACTGAAAGAAACAGAATTGTAGAATTATGAACAGAAAAGAACTTGTAGAACAGATATTCGCCAAGAAAAGTTTCTTGTGCGTAGGTCTCGACACCGATATCAAGAAAGTGCCTGAGCACCTTACCAAACAGTATGAAAAGACTGAAGATGTTATCTTCGCCTTCAACAAGGCCATCATTGATGCCACAGCTCCCTACTGTGTTTCTTACAAACCCAACCTGGCTTTCTATGAGAGCATGGGACTGGCAGGCATGATAGCTTTCGATAAGACCATCGCTTATCTGAACGAGCACTATCCTCATCACTTTATCATCGCCGACGCCAAAAGAGGTGACATCGGCAACACATCAAAGATGTACGCCCGCACATTCTTCGAAGAGTATAAGCTCGACGCTCTCACAGTAGCTCCCTATATGGGCGAAGACTCTGTGAAACCATTCTTGGAATATGAGGGAAAATGGGTCATCCTGCTGGCGTTGACAAGCAACAAGGGCAGCCACGACTTCCAGCTCACAGAAGACAAGGACGGTCAGCGTCTTTTCGAGAAAGTGTTGACAAAGAGTCAGGAATGGGGAAACGACGAGAACATGATGTATGTCGTAGGAGCCACACAAGGCAGCATGTTCACCGATATCCGCAAATGCGCTCCTAACCACTTCCTCCTTGTTCCTGGCGTAGGTGCACAGGGAGGCAGTCTGCAGGAAGTGTGCAAGTATGGCATCATCAAGGACTGCGGTCTGCTGGTCAACTCTTCACGTGGCATTATCTATGCCAGCAACGGTGAGGACTTTGCCGAGACTGCTGGCATCAAGGCCAAGGAATTGCAAGAGCAGATGGCAGAAGAATTAGCCAAGCTTTCATAAAAAACGACTACCTTTTATGGCGCAAAGAACCTCTTTTCAGGGCACTTTGCGCCTAAAAAGTGTATGTTTGCAAGCCAAAAAGCAAAATATTACGATTTAATTACAAGTTTATAAATCTTTTTTGCTATATTTGCAAGCAATAAGGAGCTAACTGGCTAATAACAATCATTGAAAACAAACAAATATGGAGTTTACCGCAAAACAAATAGCCCAGTTTGTACAAGGGCACATAGAAGGTGACGAGAATGCAATCGTCAATACCTTTGCAAAAATTGAAGAAGGTAAGAAAGGTGCTATTTCTTTCCTCTCAAATCCCAAATATACGCATTATGTATACGACACTCAGTCGTCTGTCGTATTGATAGACGAGAGTGTAGAACTGGAAAAGCCCGTTTCCACAACATTGATTCGCGTAAAGAATGCCTACGAATGCGTGGCAAAACTTCTGCAGATGTATGAATCAATGAAGCCTAAGAAGACTGGCATAGATCCATTGGCTTTCGTTTCTCCTAAGGCTAAGGTAGCCGAGGGTGTTTACGTAGGAGCTTTTGCTTATATCAGCGATGGAGCTGAGGTGGGCGAAGGCAGCCAGATTTATCCTCATGCCTACATTGGCGAAGGTGTCAAGGTAGGAAAGAACGCACTCATCTATCCTAACGTGACTGTTTATCATGGCTGCAAGTTGGGCGACAACGTAACTCTTCATGCAGGCTGTGTAATAGGTGCCGATGGATTCGGCTTTGCACCTGGTCCTGACGGTTACGACAAGATTCCTCAGATAGGCATTGTCACCATTGAGGACGATGTAGAGATAGGTGCCAACACTTGTGTTGACCGTTCTACTATGGGAAGTACCTATATCCGTAAGGGTGTGAAACTCGACAACCTCGTTCAGATAGCTCACAACACTGATATTGGCGAGAACACCGTGATGTCTTCCCAGGTAGGTATCGCAGGAAGCACCAAGGTGGGCCAGTGGTGTATGTTTGGCGGTCAGGTAGGTATTGCAGGTCACATCACTATTGGCGACAAGGTGTTCCTCGGTGCACAGAGTGGTGTTCCTGGAAGTCTGAAGAGCGGACAGCAGCTCATCGGCACACCTCCTATGGAGCAGCGTTCATACTTCAAATCACAGGCCATCTTCCGTCGCCTGCCCGATATGTACAAGGAACTCAACGACCTGAAGAAGCAGGTGGAAGAACTGAAAAAGAAGTAATAGAAATAACAAGGCACGAATGACATGGATGACACACAGAGTGTAACGCCACTAAGGCATCCGAAAAAAGAAAAAATCCGTGAAATCCGTGCCTAAAAAATAATATAATTATGTCAAAACAAAAGACTCTGAAAGGCAGTTTCTCACTTTGTGGAAAAGGCTTGCACACAGGATTAAGCCTCACTGTAACTTTCAATCCTGCAGCAGAGAATACCGGTTATAAAATACAGCGTATCGATCTCGAAGACCAGCCAGTCATCCAGGCAGTAGCTGAGAACGTAGTAGAAACACAGCGTGGAACAGTGCTTGGCAAAGGTGATGTGCGAGTAAGCACCATAGAGCATGGTATGTCTGCTCTTTATGCGCTCGGCATCGACAACTGTCTGATTCAGGTAAATGGTCCAGAATTCCCTATTCTCGATGGTTCAGCTGCTTTGTACGTAGAAAAGATTCAGAGCGTGGGCATACAGGAGCAGAATGCAGAGAAAGACTACTATATCATCCGTCATAAGATAGAGGTGAAAGACGAAAGCGGTTCGGTCATCACTATCCTGCCAGACGAAGACTTCAGTATCACAGCCATGTGCTCGTTCGAGAGCAAGTTCATCAACAGTCAGTTTGCTACACTCGACAAGATGGAGACCTACGCAGAGGAGATTGCTTCTGCCCGTACCTTCGTTTTCGTACGTGACATCATGCCATTGCTGCAAGCCAACCTGATCAAAGGTGGCGACCTCGACAATGCCATTGTGATCTATGAGCGCCAGGTAGAGCAGGCTCAGCTTGACCAACTCGCCGACCATCTTAAGGTTCCTCGCATGGATGCCAACAAGTTGGGCTATATCCAGCACCGACCTCTGCAGTGGGAGAACGAATGCACACGTCATAAGCTTCTCGACATTATCGGCGACATGGCTCTTATCGGTAAGCCTATCAAGGGTCGCATCATCGCTACCCGTCCTGGTCATACCATCAACAATAAGTTTGCCCGCCTGATGCGTAAGGAGATTCGCAAGCACGAGATTCAGGCTCCAATCTACAATCCTAACGAGGAGCCGGTTATGGACAACATACGCATCCGTCAGCTTCTACCCCACCGTTACCCAATGCAGTTGGTAGACAAGGTGATAGCCATGGGTCCAACCAGCATCGTTGGTGTGAAGAGCGTAACAAGCAATGAGCCATTCTTCCAGGGTCACTTCCCTGAAGAGCCAGTCATGCCTGGTGTGCTGCAGGTAGAAGCCATGGCACAATGTGGAGGCTTGTTGGTGCTCAACCAGTTGGAAGAGCCTGAACGCTGGAGCACTTACTTCATGAAGATAGACGACGTGAAGTTCCGCAAGAAGGTAGTACCTGGCGACACTCTCCTGTTCCGTGTAGAGCTGCTGGATCCTGTACGCCATGGCATCAGCTCAATGAAGGGCTATATGTTTGTTGGCGACCAAGTAGTGGCTGAGGCAACCTTCACTGCACAGATTGTTAAGAATAAGTAAGAAAACTATCCTTTGACATGCAACACAGGCAAGAAAAAATAAATAAAAAGCCTCTCTGCATGTGAGACTTGAATCAACAATAGTTAATTAAATTGTAAACAAGAAATATGAATCAGATTAGTCCTTTAGCATTTGTTCATCCTGAGGCAAAACTCGGAGATAACAACATCATCGGTCCTTTCTGCTATATTGACAAAGACACCGTTCTGGGTGACAACAACGTGATGCAGAATTCTGTAACCATCCATGTGGGAGCACGAATCGGCAACAACAACGAGTTCTTCCCAGGTGCCAGCATCTCTACCAAGCCACAGGATCTGAAGTTCCGCGGTGAGCAGACAACCTGCGAGGTTGGCGACAACAACAGTATTCGTGAGAATGTAACCATTTCCCGTGGTACTGCCTCAAAGGGCAAGACTGTTGTCGGAAGCAACAACCTCCTCATGGAGTGTGTGCACGTGGCTCACGACTGTGAGTTGGGCAGCGGTTTGATCATAGGCAACTCTACAAAATTTGCCGGAGAGGTGGTAGTAGACGACAACGCTATCGTCAGCGCCAATGTTCTCGTTCACCAGTTCTGCCACATTGCAGGATACGTGATGATTCAGGGTGGATGCCGATTCTCACAGGACATTCCTCCATATATCATTGCCGGTAAGGAGCCAACAAGATACTGCGCACTCAATCTGGTAGGTCTTCGCCGCCGCGGTTTCAGCAACGAACTCATTCAGCAGATTCATGAGGCTTACCGCCTGCTCTACTCTAAGGGCGTGCTGAAAGAAGGTATCGAGGAAATCAAGAAGAACCTGCAGATTACCCCTGAAATACAGTATATCATCGACTTCGTTGAGAACTCCAAGAGAGGTATCATTCGATAAAAGTAAAAGGGTAAAAAAGTAAAAAAGTAAAAAGATAAAAAGAGCATTCTTGCTTAAGTTTATGAAACGAGCAAGGATGCTTTTTTCTTGAATATAAAGAACGATTCAACTTTCGCATGATATGAAGACATTGATTGTGGTCTTAGGTCCTACGGGTGTTGGCAAAACAGAGCTTTGCCTTTCGCTGGCAGAGCATTTAGGCACGCCTATTGTCAATGCAGACTCCCGTCAGATATTCGCCGAGCTCCCTATAGGAACTGCAGCCCCTACTGCCGAACAGCAGAAGCGCGTGAAGCATTATTTCGTAGGCAACCGCCACATCGAGGACTATTACAGTGCTGCCCAATACGAGGCTGACGTGATGAAACTCCTAAAAGAGGATATCTTCAAGAATCACGACGTAGCCCTGCTCACAGGAGGAAGCATGATGTACATTGATGCTGTATGCAATGGCATCGACGACATCCCCACCGTACGTGATGACATCAGAGAATGGATGAAAGCACGTCTTGCCAATGAAGGGCTCGACACTTTGGTGGAGGAACTGAAAAACCTCGACCCAGAACACTGGGCCATAGTAGACAAGAAGAATCCACGTCGCGTGGTTCATGCCCTAGAGATATGTCACCAGACAGGAAAGACCTACACATCCTTCCGTACCAACAAGAAGAAGAGCCGTCCTTTCCGCATTGTCAAGATAGGACTGAACAGAGACCGTTCCGAACTGTACGACCGTATCAACCAACGAGTTCACGTCATGATGCAGGAAGGTTTAGAGGCAGAGGCAAGAGGCGTTTATGCCCATCGTGATCAGACAGCCCTGCGTACTGTAGGCTACAAAGAGATGTTTGCCTATTTCGACGGCACCATCGACCTGCATGAAGCGGTACGCCAGATACAGTCACACAGCAGAGAATACATGCGCAAGCAGCTTACATGGTTCAAACGTGACGAGACGATACAATGGTTTCACCCCGATAATATTAAAGAAATCATAAAATATGTAGATAGCTGCTTGAAGATGGAATAATTTTACTACTTTTGCAAAGAAGTTTAAAAGAGTATTCAATATACAACAACAATGAACAAAATCAAGAACTTAGCAGCATGGCTGTGGCGCAAGTTCCGCGCTTTCTGGCCATGGTACAAGAATCTGTACCGAGGCAAGGCATGGTATACCAAGACTCTCATTGGCATAGCAAGCTGCATCGTGGCTTTCATACTGTATTTAGGTGCAGTGGATATTAACTTCCTCTGGCTGTTTGGTAAATCGCCAGGTTTCTTCTCTGGCATTACGAATCCTCAGACCAGCGAGGCTTCTGAGATTTACAGCGCCGACGGCAAGCTGATAGGTAAGTATTTCAACGAAAACCGTACTCCCGTAAAATACGAAGAGGTAAACCCAGCCTTCTTTAAGGCTTTGGTCGACACCGAGGACGAGCGCTTCTACAAGCATTTGGGTATTGACCCCATCGGACTCTTTGGTGCCATGAAGGATGCCTTGCTGCATCACGATGCACGAGGAGCTTCTACTATCACCCAGCAGTTGGCAAAGAATATGTTCCGCGTCCGCTCCCAGTACTCTACAGGTTTGCTGGGCAAGGTGCCCGGTCTGCGCATTCTCATCATCAAGAGCAAGGAATGGATTATAGCAGCCAAGTTGGAGGCTGTCTACACCAAAAAGGAAATCATCACGATGTATGCCAACACTGTAGATTTCGGTTCCAACTCGTATGGCATCAAGACAGCGGCAAAGACCTACTTCAACGTAAGTCCTAAGGAACTGACTACCGATCAGGCTGCCGTACTCGTAGGTATGCTTAAGGCTACCACCTATTATAATCCACGCACCAACCCCGAACACAGTCTGGAACGACGCAACGTGGTGCTCAACAATATGGTACGCCATGGTGACCTGAGCCGCGAGGAATACAACACCCTCAGTCAGGAGCCTATCAAGCTCGACTTCAAGGTGGAGGAAAACTACGACGGACAAGCCAAATACTTCCGCGAGGCTGTGGCTGACTATCTGGCAGACTGGTGCAAGGACGAGGGTTACGACCTGTATACCAGCGGACTGAAGATATACACCACGATAGATACCCGCATGCAGAAGTATGCAGAAGATGCCGCACGCAAACAGATGCGACAGGTACAGCAGAACTTCAACAACCACTGGGACATCTACCGCAAACAGGATACCAACTGGCTTCGTCAGGAACCCTGGCAGGACGAGAAGCATCAGGTCATCCCCAACTTCATTCAGGGCATTGCCGAGCGCCAGCCTTTCTATAAAGCTTTGATTGCCCGCTTCCCCAACAATCCCGACTCTGTGAACTATTATTATAAGGAGTGGGTTCACCCTGTCAAGGTATTCGATTACGACAAGGGCACCATCACCAAGATGATGACATCCGAAGACTCCATCAAGTACATGACCACCTTCATGCATTGTGCCTTTGTGGCCATGGAACCACAGACGGGTGCCGTCAAGGCATGGGTGGGCGACATCGACTTCGACCACTGGAAATACGACAAGGTGACAGCCGAACGCCAGCCTGGTTCTACCTTTAAGCTCTTCGTCTACACCGAGGCCATGAACCAGGGTCTTACGCCTTGTGACAAGCGTCGCGATGAATATATCTCGATGGATGTCTACGACAAGAAGAAACATGAGATGGTGAAATGGACCCCATCCAATGCCAATGGTTCTTTCTCGGGCGACTCCATCCCACTGAAGAGTGCATTTGCCAAGAGTATCAACTCTGTAGCAGTGCGCTTGGGTCAGGAGATGGGCATCAAGCGCATCATAGAGACAGCACAGAAGATGGGTATTCAGAGTCCGCTCAACGATGAGCCTTCTCTGGCTCTTGGTTCGAGCGACGTCAACCTATTGGAATTGGCAAACGCCTACTGTACGGTTGCCAACAACGGAAAGCATCATGACCCAGTCCTGGTGACAAGAATTGTAGACCGCGACGGCAAGGAGGTATATACTGCCCCATCAACCGAGGAACAGGTGATTCCTTACAAGTCTGCCTTCCTGATGCAGCAGTTGCTGCAGGGCGGTATGCGCGAACCAGGTGGAACCTCACAGAGTCTGTGGGGCTACGTGGGCAATGTTCGTGATACTGAGTTTGGTGGAAAGACCGGTACATCCAACAATCACTCCGACGCCTGGTTCATGGGTGTGAGCCCTAAGCTCGTAGTAGGTGCATGGGTAGGAGGAGAATACCGCTGCATCCACTTCAGGACGGGTGCTCTCGGACAAGGTTCCCGAACGGCATTGCCTATCTGCGGATACTTCTGGCAATACGTGATGAACGATCCTGCCTTCCAGAAATACCACGGCAAGTTTGACAAGCCTCACGACGAGGACATCACCCGCGACATGTACATCTGTGCAAGTTATGTGCCCAAGGCTAAGGTTGACACCACTCAGGTAGACAGCACTGCACTCAACGAAGAGATCATCCTCGACGAGAACGGCAACCCTGTCATCAAGGAGATACCTGCCGAAAAGAATGAGGCAACAACAGGAACTGCCACAGAGAAAAAGCCAGGCGAGGAACAGGGCGAGAAGAAAGAAAAGAAAAAGTCACGCCCCACAGAGCAGGCCATCAAGTTTGACGACTTGTAAACCGCGCCAGGCTCTATAGTGACAGAAAAGAATAAACACAACCTAACAAAAATCGGCGATTTTCTGAAAGATGGGAATCGCCGATTGTCATTTCAAAGAAACAGGTATGGCAGAAAAAGACCACTCAGCAAGCCAGTCTGCAGAAAATCATATCGACCTGGATAATCCTGAGTTGCAGAATGCACTCCAGATTATACAGTACACCCGGCGCTCACTCTTCCTCACAGGAAAGGCAGGCACCGGCAAGTCCACCTTTCTGCGCTACATTGCTGCCCACACCAAAAAGAAACACATCATTCTTGCACCCACCGGTATTGCTGCCATCAATGCCGGAGGAAGCACCCTGCACAGTTTCTTCAAGATTCCCTTCCATCCGCTGCTGCCCAACGACAGTATGTTCAGCGTGCGCAATATCCGCAACACCCTGAAGTACAACTCCGAGAAAATTAAGATCATACGCGAGGTGGAACTCATCATCATCGACGAGATCAGTATGGTGCGTGCCGACATCATAGACTTCATAGATAAGGTGCTGCGCATATACAGCCGCAACATGCGAGAGCCTTTCGGAGGCAAGCAACTGCTTCTCGTGGGGGATATCTATCAGCTGGAACCTGTCGTGAGAGAGGAAGACCGCAGGCTTCTCTCACCTTTCTACCGCAGCAGTTTCTTCTTCGATGCCAAGGTGTTCGAATACTTCCAGTTGGTGAGCATCGAGCTGAGAAAGGTTTACCGACAAAGCGACCCTGTGTTTATCAGCATACTCGACCACATTCGCACCAGTCAGGTTCCCATGAGCGACCTTCAGAAACTCAACCAGCGTGTGGGAGCCCGACTTGACGAAAGCGACAGCAAACTCGCCATCACCCTTTCCACACGCCGCGACACAGTAGACTACATCAACGACAGTCAGCTCAAACTGTTGCCTGGCGAGCCTACCCTCTTCCGAGGCAATATCCAGGGCGAGTTCCCTGAAAGCAGCCACCCCACCCCAATGGAACTATATCTGAAGACGGGCGCACAGATCATCTTTATCAAAAACGATATAGAGCACCAATGGGTCAACGGAACCCTGGGAACCATCATCGGTTTCGACGATGACGATGATGCCAAGATATACGTTCGAACAGAAAATGGACAGGATGTCATGGTGGAGCCTGCCGCATGGAGCAACATGAGATATCACTTCAACGAGGTGGAGAAAAAGATAGAAGAGGAAGAGATTGGCCGTTACGAGCAATATCCCTTGCGGTTGGCGTGGGCGATTACTGTCCACAAAAGCCAGGGCCTTACCTTCAATCAGGTGAAGATAGATTTCACAGGGGGCGTCTTTGCTGGAGGACAGACCTATGTGGCTCTGTCACGATGCACCAGTCTGGAAGGCATCAGCCTGCAGGAACCCATCAGACAGAACGAGGTCTTTGTACGCAACGAGGTGAAGCAGTTTGCCCGTCACTACAACGACCAGTCTACCATCAACACGGCTCTTACCCAGAGCAAAGCCGACAAACAATACCATGATGCCGCAGCAGCATTCGACCAGGGCGACATGCAGGGAGCACTCGACAACTTCTTCCTTGCCATACACAGCAGATACGACATCGAGAAGCCAAGTGCCAAACGACTGATACGAAGAAAATTGGGAAAGGTCAACTCCCTGATAGCTGAGAACGAGCAGCTACGCGAAATCATCAGGCAGAAGGAGGAAGAGAAAAAGAAACAAGAGAAATTCCTGAAACGCCTGGCAGCAGAATACACTTTGCTGGGCAAGGAATGCGAGAAAGAAGGTATGTCGGCTGCTGCCATCGCCAACTATAAGAAAGCACTCGAACTGTGCCCCGAACATCCCGAGGCTAAAAGAAGACTAAAAAAGTTGAACCCGTAAATGGATTCAACTTTTTTTCTTTTTATCTTGTCCGCATTCTGATTCAAGATCAGTTCTATTTTCCTATCAGTTTCTTATTGACCTTGAACCGGTCGAAGCCCAATCCATAGACACCGATAACAGCACTCTGGCTGACAAACGCAGAAGGGTCAATCTCATCTATCAGGCGGAATATCGTCTGCGACTCACGCTGACGGGCCAGCACAAAGAGCATGTGCACATCCTTGCCACTATAGCATCCATGACCGTCCATCATCGTACAGCCTCTGTCGGCAGCTGTATTGATGGCGGCACTCAGTTCCAGATACTTGTCCGAGATGATGAAGAACTGCACCGATCTGCGAAGTGTGTTCACCACATGGTCTACACAAACTGAGCAGACAAAAAGGCACACATAGCCATAGATCACCATCTCCCAGTCTTTCAGCACCAAGTAGGAACTCGTGACAATACACAGGTCGCAAATCATGATGGCATGACCCAACGAGATGTTGTAATACTTGTTCACCATGGCTGCCACCGTATCTGAGCCACCCGTAGAACCATTGCTCGACAATCCCAATCCGGCACTGCATCCCATGAAGAAAGCTCCCACCACTGTTGCCATGAATGGCTGGTCGTGCAAGAGCGTTATCTCGTTTCCGCCATGACTCTCTATCAAGCGGGTGACTACGGCAAAGACTGCCACGGCATACACCGTCTTCAGGCAGAAGCGCCATCCCAATGCCCTATAGGCCAATACCAAAAGAAAAATATTGAGACCGAAATAAGAAAACGATACAGGAATACCGAAGCCCCAATACAGGATAGAGGCAATACCGCCTACACCGCCCATAGTGATATGGTTGGGAAGTAGGAACACGTTAAGACCGATACTTCCGATAACCATGGCTAAGGCTATCACTATGTAATCACGTATCTCATGAATTTTTGTTTTCCTCGTCATGATGCTGTTTTGATTATTTTTTGATTTTGAAGTGTATATTATTTGGTATATTTCTTGCCAAGTCCCTTGGCGAGTCCGCCCTCACTGGTCTCCTTGTAGAGCGAAGGAAGATCATGACCCGTCTGGCGCATCACCTCCACCACTTTATCAAACGACACACTGTGATGACCGTCGGAGAAAGAGGCATACAAGTCGGCATCCAAGGCTCGGGCTGCAGCAAGGGCATTACGCTCGATACAAGGTATTTGAACCAGTCCGCATACCGGGTCGCAGGTCATACCCAAGTGATGTTCCAGACCCATCTCGGCAGCATACTCCACCTGGGCAGGACTTCCACCAAATAACTGGCAGGCTGCAGCCGAAGCCATCGCACAGGCCACGCCTACCTCACCCTGACAACCCACATCGGCACCACTTATCGAAGCATTGTGCTTGACGATGTTGCCCACAAGACCGGCAGTAGCCAAGGCTCTCAAAATGCGCTGTTCGCTCATGTCGTGAGCTTCCTGCATGTGATAGAGCACCGCTGGCAACACGCCACAGGCACCACAAGTAGGAGCCGTAACGATGGTTCCTCCCGATGCATTCTCCTCGCTCACTGCCAGGGCATAGGCATAAACTAAACCTCTCGACTGCAGCGAGGCGCGATAGCCCTTGGCTTTGGTGTAATAAGTGGCAGCCTTACGAGGCAGATTCAGCGGACCAGGCAACACACCCTCATGGTCGAGACCGCGACGAATGGCTTCCTTCATGGCCTGCCATATCGTCTTGAGATAGTCCCAGATTTCCTTGTCCTCACATTTCTCCACATATTCCCAGAAAGAGCGGCCGTTATCGTAGCACCAGCTCTGTATATCGCTCATCTTGTTGAGGTCGTACACTTCGGAAGCTCCCAGTTCATCATGACCGTCAATGCCATCCGAAAGGGCTCCACCGCCAATGCTGTAAACCGTCCACTCGTCTATAATATCACCATTCACGTCCCTGCCAACAAACTTCATTCCGTTGGGGTGAAAGGGCAAGAACACCTGTGGCTTCCAGATAATGCTGACAGTGTGATGTGGATGAAGCACCTCCTCTATGGCGACATCCGTCATGTGTCCCTTGCCAGTGGCTGCCAGACTGCCATACAGAGTCACCTCATACGAAGATGCGTTGCTACAGCGTTCCAAAAAGAGTTGGGCAGCACGCTGGGGTCCCATCGTATGACTGCTCGACGGCCCCTTGCCTATTCTATAAAGCTCGCGTAATGATTTCATATTCTATACTAACTTTCTGCTTGTTTAAAACAACTATTTTCTGTTCTCGTTCTATCAAGTTGCAAAATTACAAATTTTAATAGAAATATCGGCAAGTTTAATCAGAAAAATCAGCAAAGGCAAATAGAAATAACTTCTGATCTCTTCTAATCTTCAAATCAATCCACGACAAGCAAACTGTTTAAGAACGTCAAAGAGAAAACCCCAATAATTCAGCCTTTTCCTTCTTCATTATATTCTTCAGTATTATCATCTTCGGTAATAAGCAGAGAAGCTGCTGGCGGAACAAAACCAGAATCTATTCATTATGAATGAAAGATTTTAGACAAAAGTGTTCGTTCTGAGTGAAAGGTTTTTAATAAAAGTATTCATTCAGAATGAAAGATTTTTGGATTTTCTCTTGCTGCTTTCAGATATTTTTCTTATTTTTGCCCACGAATCATAAAATAGTGGAGCAATTCATAAAATAGTGGAGCAATGAAAGAACTGTTGAAACGAATTATATTTGAGCAGCAGGAAAACTGCAGGCATCTTATGCAGGATGCTATCCCTCGACACATAGAAGAGGAATGGCTTACCACCACGGAAATCCTTATCATAACTGGTGTAAGACGATGTGGAAAGTCGGTGTTGCTGCAGCAACTGCGTGATAAGTTGGAGGAGAAAGATTTCTTCTTCAATTTTGACGATGAGCGTCTCGTAAACTTTAAGCTTGAAGATTTTGCAACCTTGCAGGAATGCTTCTTTGAGCTTTTCGGCGAGCAGCACACCTATTACTTTGATGAGATTCAAAACATTGCGGGTTGGGAAACCTTTGTGAGGCGCCTTTACAATGAAGGCAATAAGGTGGTGGTGACTGGCTCCAATGCCCGGATGCAGAGCAAGGAGATGGGCACTCATCTCACAGGGCGTTATATCTCTGTAGAGGTTTATCCTTTCTCTTTTGCCGAATACCTGCAGCTGGAGCATATTGAGCCTTCGCAGAAAGATTTCTATCTGATGGCGAGCCGTTCCAAACTGTTGGGGCATTTCCGTGATTTCCTGGAGAGGGGTGGTTTCCCGAAATATCTTCAGACGGGTTCCGTCAGTTACTTATCCTCACTTTATGAGAGCATTATCTTCCGGGATGTGATGGCTCGTAATGGTCTTACGAATGACAAGGAAATTAAAGAGCTTGCGTTTTATCTTGCCAGCAATGCCACCAAGCGTGTTACCTATAACTCGCTGGGAAAGATAGTGGGCATCCGTCATCCCGAAACCATCAAGAACTATCTGGAATATATTCAGCAAACCTACATGATATTCCAGCTGCTGAAGTATGCTCCATCGGTAAAGACCCAGATGTTGAGTCCGAAGAAGGTGTATTTTATAGATAATGCCATCATCAGCAGGATGGGGTTCAATGTCACGGATAACAATGGTGTAAAGCTGGAGAATGCCGTTTTCATCGAGTTGCTGCGAAGGGGTTATGACTTGTTCTATCATGCCGACAAGAAAGAGTGCGACTTTGTGGTGAGAGAAGGTGTAAGGATTACCCAGGCTTACCAGGTTACGGTGAAGATGGATGATGAGAAGACTCGCAAGCGTGAAATAGAGGGCTTGCAAGAGGCGATGGAAATCTATGATTTGTCTGAGGGTTACATCATTACGCTGAATGAGAAAGAGGAACTTACCATAGATGGTAAGAAAGTACATATAATTCCTGCTTGGGAATGGATGCTGAAGTAATGGCTGGATTAAGAAGGTCGACTTTGCCAAAAAGAAAGGGCGGAAAGACAACTGGGGTTAACAGAGTTAACAGTTGTTTTCCGCTCTTTCTTTGTTTCCGAGCATCTGTTCCCTTTCTTGTGTGCCCCCACATCTATCTTTTTTTGTTTTTCTCTCTAAAAAAGTTCCTGGAAAAGGAGTGGCATTTCAAATATTTTATATACCTTTGCACTCAGATACCCATCTCTGCTCACGCCGAGTTGATGCTTTCTTTCTCAAAAAGAGAGATTGTTGAGACGAGGACTTGGGAGGGATGGTATCATGACATATAAGGCGTTTACTTGACGCTTTGTTCTTGACGAACAGAAACTTCGCAACTTTCTTACACAGTCACGAACATTGCAACGGTAGATGTCCTCGGGATGTGTATATCCACATCCCTTTATAGGTATGGCTTATTGCGTCAAGTGATAAGTCTTATACCTGTATAGGGAAAGTGTATCCATATCGGCGTGGGCTTCGACGTTGCTCGTTCAACTGTGTAGGGCAATGCGAAGGCCTCTGTTCGTGGGACGAGTGACATGGAGATTCCACGCCTTCCATTTTAATTTAAAATGCGCTTGCTTCTATGGGAATTTCGGAAGTGGGCAAGAAAGGAAATAATATGGATACATTAGAGCAAGCTAAGGTAAAAGTTGAGGAGTTGGTGACCAAAGAACATAAATTGTTTTTTGAGTCAGAAGAACTCTTAGGTGTAGTGTTGAACTATTTGTTTGTGAGTATAGCTTCCAAGGAAGATATGCAGGCAAGTTTGCAAAAGTTACAAGAACTTTTGAAGCCTGTAGGTGAAGATGAGCATTTGGCGCAGCAGATTCATGAAGCATATCGTGTAATCAAGTATTTGGATGACAACGAATATCTTGCTTATTGGAAAGAATGGAAATAAGTAGGAGGGTGGTTATGAGAATGTTAGTTATTAAACGTATAGTATTCTTGTTAGTATTGTTGCTCGGATATTCTGCTGTAAATGCAGCCGATGACGATTTGATTACCAAGCAGATTACGATTAAGTTAGATAAGGCAGGTACATTGCCAGATAAGATTGGTAGTAGTAAGAAGTTTAAAATTACCAATTTGAAAATTATAGGTGAGATAAATGGGCGTGATTTGCGCCTGATTCGTGAAATGGCTGGTGGAACTGCTTGTATAGGGGGCGATGCTTACGCTAGTACAAATACAAAAGGAAAGTTAAATAAATTGGATTTATCAGAAGCAATTATAGTAGGGGATTCAAAAAATTCTTATGCATATTCAGTAGGCCGAGATGGTGGTGTTACCTCCTATTATGCTAAAGATAAAGATGAGATTCCTTATAAAATGTTTTATAATTGTTTGTCCTTGCAGGAGATAGTAATTCCACCTTGTATAATAAGTATAGGCGTATCTGCCTTTGAGAGTTGTCGATACTTGAGGAGTTTAACCATTCCTTCTGGAGTTGCTTCAATAGGTGATTATGCCTTTCGTGATTGTGGCTTGACAAGTTTAACCCTCCCTTCCAGTATTAGTTCGATAGGTGATAATACCTTTGAAGACTGCTTTGGTTTGACAAGTTTGTTCCTCCCTTCCAGTATTACTTCGATAGGTGATAATGCCTTTTGTAGATGCAGTGGTTTGACAAGTTTGACAATCCCTTTAGGAGTTACTTCAATAGGTAGTTGTGCCTTTTGGGCTTGCAGTGGTTTGACAAGTTTAACCCTCCCTTCCAGTATTACTTCGATAGGTGATTATGCCTTTTCTGGTTGTAGTAACTTAACAAGTTTAACCCTCCCTTCCAGTATTACTTCGATAGGTGATGATGCCTTTTCTCGTTGTGGTAACTTAACAAGTGTACAATATCAAATTGATGATGATATTGATGCTTATTTGTTGAATGATCATCCTTGTATTGAGGTTGAATGTGGAATTGAGTATTATCTGAACAATAAGAAAATGATAAATGTTGTTATACCTTCTACTATTACGAAGTTGGGAAAATATGTTTTCCAACGCAGTAAGGACTTAACCTCTGTTTATGTTAGTTGGTCAACTCCAATTTCTGCAGGAACTGCTTTTAGTGCTGCAGATGTGAGTAAATGTACATTACTGAGCCCACTTTAAAAAGTAAGGCCTGTTTAAAATGTTTATATTTCACGATA